>Ga0307978_1002124_pt1 | contig 14177 bp, 10 predicted proteins | sample OrgLakmetage1056_FD_203151 | JGI IMG/M metagenome (GOLD analysis project Ga0307978, IMG submission 203151) | Saline water microbial communities from Organic Lake, Antarctica - #1056 | ecosystem: Environmental > Aquatic > Non-marine Saline and Alkaline > Saline | place: Antarctica: Organic Lake...
CGCCTTCGCTGATGCTATGGCGGACGGAGTAGGATTAAGATCCCGGTTAAGACTTTCTACGGCTCGCCTTAGGGGCTCACCTGGTAAGTCTACAAACCGGGACTAAATCGGCGCGGTGGCTCTCCGGGGCTGCCAATTTAGCTTTACTGGTAAATTTTTACCTCAAAACTCAGCTGAAGCGTAGTGTAAGTCCCGATCTTTAGGGTCCAGCGAAGAATAACTTCCCCATTTGATACGGCTATTTTTACCCCAGCCTTCGTTGCTTACACCGCCTGCCTTAGTGCTTGTTTGGAGGTAATCATTCAGGCTGCAAATGCCAGCTTCAAGAACCTCACTTTGCTCTTTTTTCGACCCGTAGCGCTGCTATGAGCCGAAAAAAGAGCTTCCTGAGAACCTCAAATCTGACATTTTCGCTACTAAAGCACCACCTCCAAACAAGCACTTAGTACCTAAGTACGGTCTCCGGTGGCCAAAGCCCACAGGCGACGAGACACTGGCAGTGTCACTTACGTAGTTAGCAGCCTGTCTGAGAGGCTTTCTCTTTTTCAAAAAAGACCGGATCAGTCAATAGTATGCGCCCCAACAGGTGGATTTTTGCCTATACGCTGCGATACAGCAATCCCACTATAAAGCAAACCACATCCCTATACGCATATAATGAAACCGCCCCTCCTGCGTTACCCTAAAACCAAAATCCCCCCTACGCTCCCAAACAGAACAATTATGAAAAAATCACTCCTGCTCCTCTCCTATTTCATCCTGAGTGTTACCTGCTGCCAAACTCAAACCAAAGTCGACCCGGTCGCCTTAGCTGACTATGCGCTGCAACTGACGGCACAAGACGTGGCCTATGACCCCAGCTACTTTTCCATGGATTATCCTAACGGGGATGTCCCCAGCGGCAAAGGGGTTTGTACTGATGTTATTATCCGGGCCTACCGGAAAGCCGGGATTGACCTCCAGAAAGAAGTCCATGAAGATATGAATGCCAACTTCGGTGCTTATCCCAATATTTGGGGCCTGACCTCGACTGACAAAAACATCGATCACCGGAGGGTGCCGAACTTAATGACCTACTTCAAACGGAAAGGTGCAGAACTGCCAATATCAGACCGGGCATCGGACTACAGGCCCGGGGATGTCGTCTGTTGGAATTTAGACGGCGCCACCACCCATATCGGTATTGTAGTGGCCAAAAAGTCGGCCGATGGAGAACGAAACCTCATCGTCCACAATATCGGGGGCGGACAAGTCCTGGCGGACTGCTTGTTTGATTTTACAATTATTGGGCATTACCGGTATGGGATGTAGGCCCTATTGCTGTCTTTGCACAATTGACGAGGGCTGCAGTTTTGGTGATTTCAATCCGGTTTTCGCATCTCCCCTACTCTATTCCCGACAGGCTGCTAGCCAAACACAACACTTGTTAAACGCGTGTCGCTTAGCCTATCAAAGTACTCCCGAAGCTCTTTTTTTACTGGTTTGGTGTCCATATCCCGTGCAGCGTTGCAAAATCTGCACATCGAAATCACTCCCTGATCAGTTTTCCGGTTTCCACTACCTTGCCATCCAGGTGCAATTGATAAATATACATGCCTGCCGTCAACTCCTGTAAGGCATAGGTCGTCGGTATTCCCCGCTGTATAGCATACTGTTGCAGGGGTTGCCCCAATACGTTATAGATGACCAGCTGTCCCTGTTTATGGGAAGTACCCGTCAGATAAAAAGTAACGGCATCCTGAAAGGGGTTGGGGAAAACGTTCAACAGTGTCGGGCGCTTTTCGGGGTCAGCGGTCGAGGCCGTTGTGCAGGTACCAATCATATTGCTATCCATCCAATCGAGTCGTTCGACGAGCCAATCTTTAAGAAAATCGACCTCTTCTTCGTAGGTATTCCCTACAAAGCTGTTGGGCCATACATATTCTCCCAATACCGGCCAGCGGTCGAAATTTCGGACCTGCGCATCCGCTAACAGGGTGGCATTGTCATCGATAAACTGCAAGAGACTATCGGTATGAAGGGGGCCATCGCGCAATGCATTCCAGCGGCAGTTGATCTGCTCCTGCAACGCCGGGTCATTCGACAGGTCGAGCACCCAAAACGGGCGGAGGAAATTCAGATTCACCCAAATGTAAGACCATCCCTCCGGTCCGGGATCCTGCGCAAAATCGAAGTTGCCGTAAGCCAGGTTCAGGTCCCAGAGCGGACCAAAGTGAATCTTTCCACCATTGCTATCCTTTCTTTTGTACATGTAGAAACTCAGCTTGAAGTTGTCGATATGCTTAAAGATCTCAGTGGCAATCCAGTAATCGACAAAGGAAGGGATATCAAGATATTGGTCGTAGGTGGCAGCTGAGGGATTTTGATCCATTGCCGTTTCAAAAGCGGTGAAGTGGTTGCGGATATAGCTTTTTTGGACGGGCAGTAATTCATCATAATCCGGATCCTGGTATTTGTAGAAAACAGCATCGGTATAAGGAGAATCCCAGCCGCTCGAAGGGCCTTGCTCATCGCGGTCAACGCTGAAAATATAGCCGCCCGTCAGCTCGTCCCCTTCGATATCTTCCGACCGCAACCGGGCAATATCTACCCGATCATTATCGCGTTTGATCTTTTCCATCAGCACATATACGCCCTGATATTCGCCATTGATGAGGAGCTCGCACCATCGGGTTCGGGGTGCATATCGCCCCATTGACCGACCGATATGAAAGGAGAGCACATTGCGCATCAGGCTTTTATCACTAAAAGGGCCATACAATACCCAGTCGTTCTCCTCTGGCATACCCAACAAAGAAACATTGTTGTTATCGCCATTGGATAAGCGGGTTTCGACGCTGTAGCTTTTTTTATCAAAAAAAAGAGAAGAGGACCCTCTGAGCTCGATACCGATTTGACCATTATAGCCGTTGAATGAATCCCCCAATGCATTGAGTTGGCCAGGACCATTATCTATGATCCCTAGCTGCCCATCAATCTTGGGCTCATCGGGTATTTCTTCGTCCTGTGTATCGATAACCAGTACCGGCAGGTTAGAGGATGTAAAAGGCTCCACAAACCAATCGGGTACGGGCTGGTAGGCCATACTCTCATCAGTAACGCCAGCGATCAAAAAGAAAAGGGCTGAAAGGTCCGAGGAATTCACACCGGTATTATGCACCTGTATGGCCAGTGTATTAGTACCACTTTGCAACATACCCTCCAATTGCTCCATAGGTATGATATAGGGATCGGGTAGTCCCCCCTCATACATTTCGGCTTCGCGCCAGGTGATCGACGGTTCGTCATAAGCTGGCATGGTTCCCGGTGTACCGACATTGGCCCGGGCTATTTCTTCGCCGTTCAAATACGCCACAAAAGCGTCATCGTAGTCGGCATAGAGGGTAAGGGCAGCAATAGCTGCTGTATTAGTCAGCGTAAATTCTTTGCGAAGGTAGAGGGATATTGTTGGCGAAACGATGGTATTATCGTCGCCATCACCATACCCAAATCCACCATTGCCTTCGTCCCAAGACATATCATTGAAGCCAGGTTGATTCCAGGTATCCGGAAGTTGTGGGTTGCCAGCGCGATAGCGCCACTGATTCTCTGCCAATACCACTGCTTCCCAATGATCAATCGATTGACTCCACCCCACAAACGGGATGGACCAGCACAACATTAAAAAGAGGCCTTTAATTTTCACAAATCTCAAGTTTTCAGACTATAAATTATTCTATTAGGTATGAGGACACATCCTGCCAGGAAATATTCTCCTGAAAAAACACCTCTGCATCGTCCAGCAACTCCAGATAGCTGCGATATACACCTGTCGCTTCATCCAGCCGATTGAGTTGTTCTTTGAGGATGGTTTCCTGGAGAAAGAGTAAGAGATCGGGCGATTGGTAAGCAGCATCGACGCCGGTTGTTCGCAAGCGATCGAGACGAGCGACCTGCCGGTCAATATCCTGGGTTAGTAATCGCCAGTTATTGATCTGCTTTTGCAGTGTTTTTACCCTGTTCTCTACCTGTAAACTATCCAGCGTACGGCGATGAGTAATCTTTTGTTCTAATATAAGCTTTTCTACGCTTAACTCCTCCAGCTTTAACTTTCGGCTGGCGGAAGTGGGGAGTTCCAATCCAAGGCTTACACTAACACGCTCCTGCAACAGGTCGTCGTGCGGGCCATTGTACCGAAGCTGCAGAAAGTCAATAAACCGATATTGCTCCGCTTTTTCGAGCGCCACCTCGGCATCGACCTGCGCTATATTGAGCTGGTCACTGAACACGCGCCCGGAGCGCCCCGCCCAGGTCGTAAGCAGTAAGCGAGCAGCCAGCGCAGGAACCGATAGCAGTTGGCCCGTTGCAGGCAGTGCCTCATCTTCCATAAGAGTGGCCAGTTGGGTGCGATTTGTTTGGATCGTTCGCTGTAGTTTGGCTATTGCTTCCTCCACCTGTATCAGGTCTTTTAGATTATACCCCTTCTCTCCGACGCTGTTCGTGATAAAGGTCTGCTCATCCTGCAATACCACTAAGAGCTGTTCCTGTAGTGCAAGGGCTTTCTGAAGGCGATCGATTTCAAAAAGCTCTTCAAGAACATATTGCGTTATTTCTGCCTGAAAATCGCGTTGATCGATATTCAATTCCTGACGCGTAATGTCCATGAAGCGGGCCTGAGCACGACGAATACGAGGCGTAGACGGACTGAGTCGAACCAGGTATTCCTGACGGCCCAGATCAAACTCATCGGTCTCGGTACGGATTTCTAACTCTTCTACCCACCCGGCGCGAAAATCGCCCCCTCCATTTGTGGCGATGGTGCGCAAGGAGCCGACACGCTGCTCCAACCAGGCGGCAACCGCAAGCGTATCCTGGGCAGCCAGGGTATGCCCGCCGATCAACACAAAGAGCAATATGAGGATTGATCTAACTCTCATTGGTGTTCCATCATTACTTTTTCTCGCTGTATGAAGGGATTCTCAGCCGGGATGCTGACCACAACCTCCCGCCCATATATTTTCATTTCCGGTACTTTTCGGAGGCGAGTAGGAATTTCTACCACCCGCGAGCCAAGGCCTGTGACGACCCCTTCGCAGGTCTGCGTCGGGTCAATGGCCGAACGGATCAAAAACAGATCGCCCATCGCTACATTCGTCAACTGATCTTCATAGACAAACCCTTTAGCCAAGGTAGGGTTGGGTGCATAGAAAGTCATCAGGGTATTGTACGAACGGATATGCTCGCCCTTTTTACAACTGATATTACCTACTACCCCATCAAAAGGTGCCTTGATCTCGATATCTATGACACGCTGTGCTTCGTCAAATGCCTTTCGTGCCTCTAGCCGCTCAATCTCCGAGCGATAGGGTGCTTCGCCCAGTCGTAGTTCCTCCAGCAGATTGGCTCGCTCCTGTTGAGAGAGGCTATCCCGGAGCTGCTTTTCTACCCGCAAGGCTTGTAGTTCGCTTTCCAAAGCGGTAAAAGTCTGTGGCACATCCTGTAGGGTGGACAGGCTCCCAAACAATTTTTTCTTTTGTGCGATCTCCGTTTCCAATTCCTCCATCTCACTGATCAATTCCCGATCCTGGAGGCGATGGCGGGCCTCCAGAACGCTGAGGTCTCCCTGCTTTTTAGCGCGCCAGGCAGAGGATTCAGCACGAAGCTCGGCAATCTGGTAATCCTCACTGACCATGTCATCGGTCAGCTGTAAGCGCTGCAAATGGAGCAGCGGAGCCCCTTCTTTTACAAATTGCCCCTCCTCCACCGCAATAGCTTGCACGATAACCGGGTGATTGAAATTGATTTCTGTTTCCAGATTTTCAGCAAAGCCAGAAAAGGTAGTGACTGCTTCTCTTTGCTGCGCATCGAACCAAAAAATACTGCCTCCGGCCAGGAGGCCCAGCAAATAGTAAGGTTGTAATATGTTTCGTAAATGCTTCAAAGTTCGTTGGATGTTGTTTCAAATCGCAAGCGGATATTTTCGATCTGCTCCATTTCATCGAGTACTTCCATCAATCGGTTGGCATTGGCCTGGTCTCGAAAAACGACAGCATAAGTAATTTCGCGGCGACTTGGGGCCGGGCCTGTACCCTTTCTATTTTCATCCGATTTTGAGGTAAACGGGGTAACCTGAATTTGATTCACCCACCAATGGCGGCAATATTCCTGTAATAGTGCCTCCAGTTGTTTGTCGTCGGCCGGAGCGGCGGTTGTCAGAACCCGCAGGGTCGCCCGAAAGTCCCCGGCCCCAGCGAAACGGGAAAAGTGTAACAAAATTGCCGTCAGGCAAAAAACGACCGTACCTACAAAAGCGATGGTAAACCCAAATACCCCACAAGAAATACCTACTGCCAGGGAAGCAAACATAAAGGTCATATTCCTCGGGTTATTGAGGCGGGTACGAAAGCGAATGATCGCTAAAGCCCCCAGCATCCCGAGTCCCCGGGCCAGGGAATCGCCAATCGCCTGCATCACCGTAGCCGCTACAATGGAAATCAGCGCCAGCGATTGCAAAAACGGTACCGAACGGGGCCGGTCCGGCGTCGTAATCTCATAGGTCACGACGATCAAAAAGGACAAAAACAGTGAACTGAGCACCGATAAAAGGATGCTGAGAAAGCCAGGGGCCTCTGAACTGTTTTGCGACAAAAAGAATTCCAGCATTGCGGTAAAAGACTATAGTCAGTGGTTTGGTGAATAGCGCTTAAAACGTACCGATTTCCTGATCCATCCACGCCGTACGGGCTTCCAGAAAATCTTTTAAGCTTTGAACGGCATCATCATAGTTGAGATCGCCATCGGGGTCCCAAAGGTTGTAGTTGCGCTGCACCGCTCCGTTGGTTTGCAGGTACAAAGCGGTCTCCTCTACGATACGGTGCAACTCAAAAGTAGCTAATGTTCCACTTCGCAGTACATTCCAACGATCCTTAACGGCCTGGCGGAAAACCGGATCTTCCAGTAAGCGTGGCCACCAGAAAGGCATCATCCAGGGATCACTGTCTACGTAGTTGTTGTAGTTGATCACCCAATCATCCCAGGGGATGCGGCCGCCCGTATCATAGCCAATGTTGAGGTCCCAGACCGGCCCCATTTCCAATTTTCCATTTTTGTCTTTCGACAGGTAAGTACTGAGTCGATAGCCGTCTACGTTGCGTACCACCTCGTTGAGCAAAAAGAAGTCCACAAAACTCTCCAGATCAATATAGTCCGTGTAGGTCCGCTCATTGGTGGTGAAATCATCAGCCAGCAGGGCCGTTTCAAAATCATCGATATAGGTTTGGATATAAGCTTTTTGCTGGTCGGTGATCTCATCGGCATCGGGGTATTCATACAGGAAGTAGGTTTCCCTAAACTGATCCTCGTGATAGGGTCCGCGGTAGGGTTCGAAGTCGAGCATATTGCCATTGATATCATACTGTGACCGAAAGCTGATTTCCGGTGTGTAGGTGGCATCATCCGCCCAGTTATCTTCATAGTATTCGATGGGCTGCACAATCCCCAGATCTCCGCCATTCGTCTTATCAATTTTGAGGACATACCCGCCCGTCAGACCCTCGCCTTCGTTTTCATCCGGGTTCAGCGCATTGATATCAATGCGATCCTTATCTCTCTTGAGCTTTTCCATAAAAACATAAACGCCCTGATACTCCCCATTAATCTCTGCCTCTACAAACTGGCAGCGGCTGGCATAGCGTCCCATATTGCGAAACAACTCATACCCAAAGTAGTGGTACATCAGGGTACGATCAACAATGAAGTTATCTTCCAGATTGACAATATGGCCATTGAGGATAAAATCTTCTTCTTCCGGAAAACCGAAAAAGCCCACATCTCTATCGGCTCCGCTTTCATCCCAGGTTTCGATACCAAACGATTTTTTGTCGGAAATGCGGAAGGACGTAGAACCCCGGTATTCGATGCCTATATTGGCAAACTGCACTTCTTGTTTATTCATAAAAATACGCATCTCTGCCGGTACTTTGGGTTCGTTTTCTATAGCTACCCCGTTGGTCTGAATATAGAGGTAAGGGATTTTACTATTTCCAACATCTACGGCCAACGTAACTTCATCTCCGGGGCCTGAGGGCCCGGGATCATCTTCTATTTGACAGCCTGAAACAAACAATGCCAGAGCGCATACGATTGTGAAGAAGCGATGGGAGGCTGACCTTGCAAAAATTCTTTCCATGATGTTGTATTTGAGAGCATGTTGGGACTTCAGTAATCGGTCTGTCCCGGTGCACCGGGACACTTTTCGAATAGAAGACCAAAACCCCAACACGCTCGTAAGCAGGGAAGATACAAAACAGAGCTGAGCTTACCCAGCCTCTTTGTGGTCAGGTTTTGGGCTTCCATAATCTCCCGTATGCGCCGGGCCATATCCACCTGACGGCGCACAAAGATTTTGACGCCTTCGGGCACTTCCTGAATTCAGAACAATATTTACTCGCTCTCGCCGCATCAGCACATCTCCGACAGGCTGCAGGCTATGCTCGTTCTTCGCGCCTTGCCTGGTGCAGAAATAGCTCGCCTGAAATGAAGACCTTATTTTTCGCTGAACCCTAAGAGCAGTACGCAAACATCATTTTTTGTACTTATCGGGAATTTCAATCCACTTCATTCATATAAACCTCACCGGCTTTCATAACGAATACAACGTTTTCAATCGTAGAGACAAAATCATTGATAATATCTCCTTTTACGGCTATTATATCCGCATAGGCTTGAGGGGATATATGACCAATTTTATTTTCTTTTTTTAATTGGACTGCCGATATATAAGTGCTGGACTGTAGTATACCTAAAGGCTCCATTCCTGCTTCAAAATAATACCTGAACATATCTTTTGATGATTGTCCCCGAGATACCTTTATATCTGTATAGTTGTCAGAACCGGCTACAATCACGACTCCCTTTTCAATTGCCCTGCTTAGTCTATCCTCCAATTTATTGAGATAATTATCGATCCAACCTACCTCACTCTCTTTATAGCCGGCAAGCCTGGTATAGGTTTTCATGTAAGCTCTACTGTTTTCTGTTGGCACTAAAAAAACCTGCTTTTCCGCCATTTTGATTAAAGTCGTATCTGCCAAATTAAATCCGTGCTCAACTCCGTCAACGCCGGCTTCGATTGCATTCCAGGCCGATTGGTTGGTAACACAGTGAGCCGTAACGGTTAAATTGTAGGTGTGCGCGGTTTGAACAATTGATTTCATTTCCTCTATAGTCAAATAGGTTTTGTTCGGAATATTGTCAGCGCAAATTTTAATTAAGTCTACATTTTGGTTAACGTGCTCCCGGACTGCATTTTTAGCATCTTCCGGACTTTTTATTATCCGATATTCTAAATCGATTATATCCTGGTGTTCGGGTAGCACCCCATAAATTTGCCCGCCGTTTGCAGCCAGAATAGGGCCAGAAGCAAAAATACGCGGACCTTCCACCGTTCCTTCATTGATGGCATCCCGAAGTGCCACATCAAGATACCTACCAGAGTTTCCAAGATCCTTGATGCTGGTTATGCCTTCGCTTAAATAACTTTTGGCTCTTTTAAAACCACGGAGCACCCTCAATGCATCGGGCTCCATGGTTAAAGACTGAATACTGTGTTCTGCAAAATCTTCGTTAGCATCCTGAGCAAAAAGCACGTGGGTATGGGCGTCTATTAGTCCGGGAAGAACCGTGTATTCCGTTAAATCAATTGCTTGATTATTTTCGGGTAAAGATTCAAATTCACCAATAGATACAATTTTTGTCCCCTGAATTTGTATAAGCTTATCCTTTAGCAGCTTATTGTCTTTGCTGTCGTATAAGAAGCCGGCTTTTATGTAGGTGCTGTTTTGTTGCCCTGTTAACTCTCCTTGGGAAGCAATAACGATGGCCAATAGCAATAGTAGGACTCTGAGCATGTCTTTGTTTTTTAGCGCGGGAGGTATTCTGGTAAAAGGTTAGTTCCTTACGGTGAATTATTCAACTCTAATTAGAAGCGGGAAGTTTCAATATCATCTCTTCACCCAATGTCAATCCGTCGACGTGCCCGGCAACTTCATTATCCGTAGTCTTTACATGAATGTGCATATAGGTTTTCCAGCGCACCAAGTGCGTATAGATTTTGGGTATTTTCAAAGTCGGAAAGATTGGCTTGAGCCGAAATATCACCTTTGTGCATCATATTTTTCAAGGCACCGAAATATTCAACCTTGAAAGGAGCTGAATCGCCGTTGGAGGTGCCAGATTTATTAATGGAGGTATCACAGGAAAATAGAAAAAGTGGAATTGCGATAATGGTTATTGCGTATCTCATATTCTGGTTTAGCGTGTTAGGATTTGTGAAAGTATAGCTTGCTGGACTATATACTATCTTCCTGGTTGTCTTTTATTGCGTGCTGTTGTCTTTTTGAACAATAGTAGCCGGATTGACCATCTGGAAAAGTCCTGCCTGATCCGCGGCCAACTGCGAATCAGCCAGCCGTAAATTCACGCAGCCCCCCTCTGCTTATCGCTGATACTTCGATGCGTTTGCCCTGATGGTCAATACGATATACCCGTCCTTTTGGTAAAGTTTTATATCTTATTGCTGTTTGTACATATTTTTTTCAGTTTTAGAGCATGTTAGTAAATGGATCACAAGCCGTGTGCGTTTTACCCCTCAATTTCACAGTAGCTCAAATCTGCAGCATGAAAACAACCTATAGGCTACGTTATTTAAGGATATTTCTCTATTTTGATCATTGCACAATACCGGCTTCATTAAAGTCTGAAATATGAAAACTCATCAACTCCTACTCGGTAAGCAAAAAATTCCTGATCATTTTGACTTGCAGGGTCTCCAACCCCAATTATTTCTGGTTTTTGGCGGATCGAAAATCCTCGTGGACCATCCCGCGCTTCCGGCTTTGCGCGAGCAATTTCCGGAAGCAAAATTTGCCGGTTGTTCTACGGCTGGTGAAATTAGCGGTACCAGTGTAAATGACGATACGCTCAGCATCACTGCTGTGGAATTCGAAAAAACCCGCATTGAGCTGGTCAAAACCGGCGTTGCCGATAAGGCAGACAGTGACGAAGTGGGGCGTACGCTCATCAAAAAAATCCCCACTGATAAGCTCAAGCACATTATGGTATTTTCTGATGGACTGAATGTAAACGGTACCGAGCTGGTGCATGGGATGCGCGCGGTTTTACCGGAAAGCGTAGCCGTTACGGGCGGATTAGCCGGCGACGGTGCGGACTTTCAGAAAACTTACGTCATAGCGCCCGACGGCTCTGTACAGGATAAAATTGCCGTAGGTCTCGCCCTGTACAATCCGGATCTTAAAGTGGGCTACGGCTCGCTCGGAGGTTGGGATACCTTTGGTAAAGAGCGACGAGTAACCAAGTCTGAAGCCAATGTGCTTTACGAAATCGATAGTCAACCCGCCCTGGAGCTTTACAAATCATTTCTGGGAGATCAGGCGGAGGGCCTTCCTGCCTCTGGTTTACTCTTTCCCCTGAGCATGCGCATCAATGAAGACGACCCTCCGATTGTGCGCACTATCCTGGCTGTAGATGAAGATAACCAGAGTCTCACCTTTGCTGGCAATATTCCCAAAGGGGCTTATGTGAAGCTTATGAAGGCCAATATCGACCGGCTGATAAACGGCGCTGAAGGCGCGGCGAAAGTGAGTTTTGAGAAAGGTAGCAAGCCAGAGCTGGCAGTGCTGATAAGTTGCGTGGGTCGTAAGCTGGTGCTCAAACAATTGGTAGAAGAAGAGGTGGAAGCCGTGCAGGAAGTGATCGGTGAGCAAGCTTGCATCACCGGGTTTTACTCCTACGGTGAAATCGCACCCTTTCTGCAAAATACCACTTGCGAATTGCACAACCAAACAATGACCATAACTACATTCAGTGAATGAAGGGCATAGATAATTACCACCGGCTGCTGAAAAGGCAGATCAAAAAACATCTGCCGGAAGGTTGCCAAAAAGACGAGTTAATTCCTTTTTTGAACTCCGTCAACGAGGCCTACTTTGACTTTGACCGCGACATCGCACAGATTGAAAACACGCTGGAGCAGAGTAGCCGCGAGCTTTTTGTGGTCAATCAGGAATTGCGCAAAAACGTAGAAAGTAAAGAAGCTGAAGCCGAGCGATTGCGCATCCGGATTGAATCCATCGTAAACAGCGTAAAAGACGTGGTATTCCAAACGGATGCCGAAGGCCACTGGACCTATCTCAATCCCGCCTGGGAGATCAATACCGGCTATAAGGTCAAAGAGTCTATTGGTCAAAGTTTTATCGATTTCATCGACCCTGAGCATAAAGAGAATAGCAAAGAAATCCTTAGCGGGCTGATTAAAAATAAGCAGGATTCTACGCGCTACACCATCCGCTACATCACCAAGGGTGGCGAAAAACGCTACACGGAAGCTTTTGTGAATCTCAACCTCAGTGGACAGGGTGAAGTTAAAGGATTCTCAGGAACGCTCACCGATGTAACCGAACGCATCAAGGCTCAGGAAGAACTGAAGCGCCTTGCTCTGGTGGCCGAAAAAACCGATAATATCGTTTTTATAAGCGATGCCCAGGGCCGCATTGAATGGGTAAACAAAGCCTTCGAAACTTTTACAGAGTACAGTTTTGAGGAGGCAGTGGGAAAAACCGCTTCCGAACTGATGCATGGCGAGAACACTTCGGATGCCAGCATTAAAGCGAAGGACCAGGCCCTGGCTAATCATCAGTCGTTTTCAGGGGAAATTTACAAATACAGCAAATCGGGCAAAGGTTTCTGGCTATCGGTATCGATTACGCCTATCAAAGACAAAGACAATCAGCTAGAGGGTTTCATTGCCATCGAGCTGGATATTTCTGACAAAAAGAGCGACGAGCAAAAGCTGGAAGAGGCCCGCAAAACGTTGGAATTTGCGCTGGAAGGCAACGGCTACGGCACCTGGGATTGGGTGGTGCCCGAAGATAAAGTCAGCTTCTCAAGAGTATGGAAGTCCATGCTGGGTTATGCGGAGCACGAAGTGGCCGATGCCTTCTCATCCTGGGAGAATCTCGTTCATGACGACGATCTGGAAGATGCCAAAAATGAGCTGCAACGCTATTTAAATGGAGAGGCAGATCAATACCGGGCCGAATTCCGAATGCGCACCAAATCCAATGATTACCGCTGGATACTGGCTCAGGGAAAGGCTGTAAGGCTACAGAACGACGGCAGCCCCTATCGCATAGTAGGAACGCATCAGGATATTACGGATAGAAAAAACTCGGAGCAGAAACTCACCAACTACGCCCTGCAGCTGGAAAAGATTAACGCCGAGCTGGATAAGTTTGCCTACATAGTCTCACACGATCTCAAGGCACCACTACGCGGCATCAACAACCTCTCCGAATGGATTGAAGAAGACCTCGGGGAGAATATCGACCCCGACATCAAAGAGCAGATGAATTTACTGCGTGGACGGGTACGCCGAATGGAGAACCTGATCAATGGCATACTGGAGTACTCCCGGGTCGGCCGCATTGGTGGAAAGCAGAAAAAAGTAGAGGTAGGTGAACTCATACAGGGAGTTGTCGACTCATTGCAACCCGATCCAAAGTTCGAGTTTAAGATCAATCCCGATATGCCCACCTTGCACACCGAAGAAATAGCGCTGGAACAGGTTTTTACTAACTTTATCAGCAATGCCTTAAAATACAACGATTCGGAAAAACCCATTATCGAAATAGATGTAAAACGGGGCACAGACTTTCATACCTTTAGTGTTTTGGACAACGGTTCCGGTATTGAAGAAGATTTTAAGGAAAAGATTTTTGAGATATTTCAAACACTGCAAGCCCGGGATAAAGTGGAAAGTACCGGTGTAGGCCTGGCCATTGTTAAAAAGATTATCGAGGATAAAAACAGTCTGGTTTGGATGGAGTCAGAACCCGGAAAATTCACCAAATTTATCTTTACCTGGCCGGCCGAATGATACAAAGCAAATTTTTCTAACCTATGGAGAAGGAAAGAGTGATTAATATTCTACTGGTAGAAGACGACGAGGTGGACGTGATGAATGTGAAGCGAGCTTTTCGTAAAAACAACATTTCCAACCCCCTGATGGTGGCACATAATGGCCAGGAGGCGCTGGAAATTTTACGGGACGAAAGCAAACCCATTCCACGCATCATACTTCTGGATTTAAACATGCCCCGCATGGGCGGTATTGAATTCTT
>Ga0307978_1002127_pt1 | contig 14169 bp, 12 predicted proteins | sample OrgLakmetage1056_FD_203151 | JGI IMG/M metagenome (GOLD analysis project Ga0307978, IMG submission 203151) | Saline water microbial communities from Organic Lake, Antarctica - #1056 | ecosystem: Environmental > Aquatic > Non-marine Saline and Alkaline > Saline | place: Antarctica: Organic Lake...
AACGCAAGATAGACAACACTTTGGTCAAGGCTGTGGCGCGGGCTTTTCGCTGGAAGCGCATACTGGAGTCGGGCGAGTTCACGACCATCGCCGAACTGGCCGAGCGCGAGGGGATCGCCCCGTCCTACATGACCCGCGTCTTGCGGCTCACGCTGCTCACGCCCGACATCGTTGAGGCGATCGTGGGTGGCCGCCAAGGGCCGGAGACCACTCTGGCTAGGCTTTTGGAGCCAATATCTGCGAATTGGGAGGTTCAGAAGGACCAACTAGAGTCGATAAAGTAACTAATCGCCCGCACCTCAAAATTCAGGTGGTGCATTTTGGTGCGTTCCTGTGTAATCTGGTACAGTGCGGCAGAGGGAGCGGTCATGTCAGACGTCGAAACCACCGAGATGCGCCGGTTCACGATCTCATTAGAGGCATCAGCACATGAGGAATTAAAGCAAATTGCTGCGTCACACCGACCACCATTATCTCTGCAGTACGTAGTTAGATACGCACTTCTGCGTTTTCTCGACGAGAATAGAGATCAGCAACTTAAGCTGGACATCGAATAACATGCGGACTTTAAAATTCATTGATCTGTTTGCTGGCCTCGGTGGATTTCACCTTGCTCTTCAATCACTTGGCCATCAGTGCGTGTTTGCATGCGAGCGCGACGAAAATCTAGCACTTCTTTACGAAAAGAATTTTGGAATTGTCCCCCATGGTGACATTCGGACACTCGACCTCCCTTCTGTTCCGGACCATGATATTCTTTGCGCAGGTTTTCCCTGCCAACCTTTCTCGAAGGCAGGAGGTCAGCAAGGTTTTGAATGCCCACAATGGGGAGATTTGATCGATTACGTTGTCCGAATTCTGCGGGAAAAAAAGCCAGACTTCTTCATTATTGAGAATGTTCCTAATCTTGTTCGCCACCAGCAGGGTCAGACATGGCGTAAGATTTTGCACAAACTGCGTCTTGCTGGTTACAGCGTGGATGACGGGAAACTCTCGCCCCACCAATTGGGTGTCCCGCAAGTTCGCGAACGTGCGTTTATTGTTGGTCGACGCGGTGGGCTTGGTAATTTTTCCTGGCCGGTGCCTCACTTGGAAGCAGATCTTTCAATTTACAATGTGCTCGACACGAACCCACCGGACGCCAAACCTTTACCGGAGAATTTCGTAGCCTATCTCGAGGCCTGGCAGGATTTTCTCGATCTTTTTCCAGCAGATGAGCAGTTGCCGTCATTCCCGATTTGGGCGATGGAATTTGGGGCAACGTATCCGTTCCTCGATAGTTCTGCATGTGGAACCGGCATTGAAGAACTGAGTTTCTTTAAGGGAAGTTTTGGAACTCCTCTCTGTGATCTTGAGGAAGAAGACGTTATTTCGGCGTTACCAGCCTACGCACGCGGCAACTTGGACGGATATCCGAAGTGGAAAATCGATTTCATCCGACAGAACCGAGAATTTTATCAGAAGCACAAAAGTTGGATTGACGACTGGCTACCACGCATCCGTGGTTTCGCGCCAAGCTTCCAGAAATTTGAATGGAACTGTAAAGGCGAAAAGCGTTTAATCTGGGACTACGTCATCCAGTTTCGTGCATCGGGAATCCGCGTCAAACGTCCAGTCACTGCACCTTCGTTGGTCGCAATGACGACGAGCCAAGTTCCCGTGATCGCTTGGGAGCGGCGGTATATGACCACGCGAGAATGCAGCCGCCTCCAAAGCATGGGAAAATTGGAGCACCTGCCTGAGGCTCAGACTGCAGCCTTTAAGGCTCTTGGTAATGCTGTGAATGTTGATGTTGTTCACGCGATTGCACGAGAACTCCTATCGTTTGCTGATGACAAAAATTCTGGAACAGAGGTTTGTTCATCTCCCGCGAGGGAGAAGAAACAGCCCCAAGCCGCATTTGAAACGGCTGCATAAGTATCTAGATCGCATAGGAAGGACCGCAAATTGGCGGCACAAAAGGTTGATATTCGTCCTGGCGTGAGTGTTCTCGCAGTATTGAGGCATCTGAATTATAAGCCTTGGTACGCCCTTGCAGAATTCGTGGACAATGCGGTTGAAAGTTTCTCTCGAAATGAGAACCAGTTGCGGACGCACCATGGCGGCGACTTCAAACTCGTCGTAAGCATCGACATCGACACAACGTCTCCTGCTCGCATTTCTATCCGTGACAATGCCGCTGGAATCGCGCTCGTGGATTTTGGTCGAGCGTTTCGCCCAGCCGCGATTCCACCCGACCGGACTGGTCTTGCTGAGTTTGGAATGGGCATGAAAAGCGCCGCCTGCTGGTTCGCACCACAGTGGTATGTTCGAACGTCTGCTTTCGGTGACCCGGTGGCCCGTACCGTGCGTTTTGAGATCGCCAACATTGTCAATGATGAGATCGAAGAACTAGATATTGAGGAAGAGCAGGAAGAAGCCGATTTTCACTATACTGAAATCGTGTTGGAAAATACCTTTCACGTCCCTTTCGGGCGCACAATCGGGAAACTCAAGGAACACCTGACTGATATTTATCGCGTCTTTATCCGCGAGGGGGCTCTGGAGCTTCGCTTCAATGGCGAAACCCTCTCGCCGCAAGAACCGCCGATTCTGTCAGCTCCATACTTCCGCGAAATGGAAGGCCCACCAAAGTCATGGCGAAAGGCCATCGCATTTGACCTAGGAGGTGGGTTGTCGGTCCAAGGCTTTGCCGCTCTGCGGGAAACGGCGAACACGGCCAAGGCTGGCTTTGCGCTTTTCCGACGTGGTCGTGTGATCGAAGGAAGTGGTGACGAAGGATATCGACCGTCATTCATCTTCGGAAGTTCGAATAGCTACCGTTATCAGCGGCTATTTGGTGAACTTCATCTTGATGGTTTCGAGGTCAGCCACACAAAAGATGGTTTTCGTTGGGACGAAAACGAACAGCCGTTCCTGGAGCTGTTACGTGAACACCTGGATAGTGAAGACTTGCCTCTGCTCAAACAAGCAGAAGGCTACCGCGTGCGGGTCGCACGGGCTCAGATGACTCGCAATGCGACACAAGCGGTCGATAACACGGCGAGAGCGATCGCAGCGCGACTGCCTGAGGCATTGCCAGCGATATCCGATGCACCTCCAGTCGATGCGCCTGACGAGGAAACGCCGCATGCGGGGACCCTCGCACGAAAGCAATTTGATATCCGCTTCCGTGACAAAGACTGGCGTATCAACATAGAGTTGACCGAGGATCCGTCAGAAAGCCTCTGGTTGGTTTTCAGCGATGTGGCCGCCTCAATAGAACAGCCGCGTTGTCTCGATATTAGGGTTTCGATGGTGCACCCATTCATGGTCCGATTTGCACAAACTGATAGCGAAGATGTGGAGGCGCTCTTGCGAGTAGCTGCTGCGCTTGCTCTTGCGGAAGTATTGGCTCGTGACTCCGGCGTGCGCCATGCCGGAACGATCCGCCGAAACTTAAACGACATTATTCGCCAGGCGCTTTCGGATGCGTAATATTTAATAGGTGATCCATGACAGATGATGCTCCCTTTGTTGTTCAGCCGATAGACCACGAAGTGCAGGTGGGGCGCTGGCAGCCTGTGGTCGGCCCGGAAACCCATGATTTCCTTGAGCATGTTGTACCTGACGGTAGTCGTGACATTGTACGAGATGCCGCCGCCTCAATTCTGGGACGCGGCATTTCACCCAATGATCCTGCCGGACAAGAAACGGGTCTGGTAGTTGGCTATGTTCAAAGCGGCAAGACCATGTCGTTTGAAACTGCGGCGGCTCTTGCCCGTGATAACGGCTTCCAGATGGTCATCATTGTTGCTGGGACCTCAAAGCCCCTTCTCGAACAATCGACTGGACGCGTGCGCGATGATTTTCGCCTGGATGACTCAAGCCGCGCGAGGAGTTGGATTCATTTCCAGAATCCCGAACAAGAGGACGCTATCGTCCAAACCATGCGTGACGTCTTTGACGACTGGCGAGATGAAGGCACCCCAGACGAGTACAAGATGACGGTGCTCGTCACCGTACTCAAGCATCACGGCCGATTAGGCAATCTGACCCAACTTCTGCAGACTGTCGGTATGGAAAGGGTGCCCGTTCTCATCATTGATGACGAGGCCGATCAAGCGAGCCTCAACACGGAAGTCGCCCAAGGTGAAGAAAGCACCACCTACCGTCGCCTGATGGCGCTCCGCGACGCGCTACCGCTGCACAGTTATCTGCAATACACCGCGACTCCACAGGCCCCGCTTCTGATTAGTATTGTTGACGCCCTGTCACCAAATTTTGTTGAAGTCCTGACGCCTGGCGACGCCTATGTCGGGGGAAGAGATTTCTTTGACGACAATCAACAATATGTTCGCACAATTCCGCCGGCCGATGTGCCAACCAATGCCAATCCTCTTCCGGAGCCTCCGGAATCGCTACTCGAGGCTCTGCGAATTTTCATGGTTGGCGTTGCTGCCGGCCTAATGGAAGCGGGAAATCGTGGCAATCGTTCCATGCTCGTCCATCCGTCGCACCTTACCGCTCAGCATCAAGAATTTTATAATTGGGTTCGCGATATATTTGAAGAATGGAAGCGCGTTCTTGGCTTGCCTGATACGGATCCTGACAAGCAAGAACTGGTCGAGGAACTGCGCGTTGCGTATGACGATCTTGCGCAAACCGCATCGGCAGGTTTGCCGTCCTTCGATCAATTGGCACCGACCTTTCGATTTGCCTTTCGAAGAACCCGCCTCCTCGAAGTCAACGCGCGCTCTGGACCCACTCCAAGAGTGGACTGGGGTAGCTCATACGGTTGGATACTCGTCGGCGGGCAGGCCATGGACCGCGGTTTCACAATTGAAGGTTTGACCGTGACCTACATGCCGCGCGGGATCGGCGTTGGCAACGCGGACACCGTACAGCAGCGGGCGCGTTTCTTTGGCTACAAGCGAGGCTACCTCGGCTATTGTCGTGTTTACCTCGAGCAAGGCACTCATCGTGCGTTCCAGCGCTATGTTGAGCATGAGGAAGACATGCGCGTCCAACTCGAAGACATTCGCGATAGCGGACGTTCTTTAAACGATTGGAAGCGCGCCTTTGTTTTGGACAACGCTCTTCGACCTTGCCGTCAAAACGTCCTGGAGTTTGACTATATACGTGGACGATTTTCTGACGACTGGGTTGCACCACGTGTGGTTTTGGCGACAGACAACGTGCTTCAAACCAATCGGCAGACCGTTGCGGATTTTCTTGAGACTACTCAGTTCATTGATGACGAAGGTCACCAAGACAGGACAGACACGCAGCGTCACGAGGTCGCGACGGGCTTGTTGCTGCGCGATGTGTTGGAACGGCTGCTCATTCCGATGCGCATTACGAGCTCTCGCGACTCACAGCAGATAACCGGGCTCCTGCTGCAGCTTAGCCGGGCGCTTGAAAATGACCCGGACGAGCCGTGCGCAGTCTACCGCATGAGCCCAAGAACTGGACGCGAACGCGGCGTTGATGGTAGCGGCGAGGTTACCAACCTCTTCCAGGGTCAAGCGCCCGTGAATCCGCCCGCACGGAGAGGAGAAGTCTATCCTGGCGATCGAGCTGTTCGGGAAGAAGGACATGTCACGGTCCAGATACACACACTTGACCTGACACGTGACGGATCAGTTGTTCGAGAGAACGTTCCAGTCCTGGCGGTTTGGGTTCCCTCTCGACTTGCCGTCGGCTGGATAAATCAAGACCAACCAGGCCAGAATACGTGAAGGCGGTTGGGCTTCTTGCCATCTACGAGGGCATAGCGGCGCTCGAAAGTGAAAGAGCAACCACACCGTCTTTTGCTGTGAGGCCGGTTGCCGGACATAGCACCTACTTCGTAGGCAAAGATGCTGACGCAAGAGCATGCATACTCATAGCAACCGAGAATGAGCGTGGGCGTAAACCCCCACCTATCCGGCTTGAGAACCTAGACGCGCAGTTCGAACTGGCCTGTATGATTAGGGACCCAGAAGGTTTGGTACGGGAAGGTCTGTTTACTGTAGTCAGATGCCGGTCCCTAGAGACTGAAACCATTCGGTACTTCCTCTCAGTGTGCCGGGTCATCATGGGACACTTGGGGAATACTCCTTCGCGGTCCTCAATTGCCGCAGCTGTACGTCGTATTGCGTCGATATTTCAAAGCATTAAGATACCGCCTGTCCGCTCACTAAATGGACTGTTCGGCGAGCTTTTCATGATTTCACGGAGTCGAAGTCCGACGAGGGCCGTTGCGGCTTGGCGGATTGACGTCGCGTCGCGCTATGATTTCGCCGCCGGGGACGTTCGGATAGATGTTAAGAGCAGTGCCACGAGGGCCCGTAAGCACACGTTTTCGTACGATCAGTGCAATCCGCCGCCGGGCACCGAAGCTGTGGTTATATCAATGATGGTAGAGCGCATACCTGGCGGGCTTTCTTTAGATAGACTGATCGCGTCAATCGAGGAAAGGGTTGCAGGCGACGAAGATCTTGTTCTCAAGCTTCATGAGGTCGTCGCTTCAACTCTGGGCACAAGTCTCTCCGAGTCAATGCAAGTTACGTTTGACCCGCGCCTCGCGGCAACATCACTGGAGTTCTTCGACTTGCGAGAAATCCCCGCCGTGAGGGGTCCACTCCCACCAAGCGTTTCGGACGTTCGGTTCACGGTTGATATGGCGGGATTAGTACCGTTGGCAAAAGAATTTCTGATTGATCGAGACCCTCATTTCTGGGATCTCGTGCCTGATGACTGAAGCCGAGCGAATTGGAACCCGGTCGCATTTTAAGATGTCCGCTTTGCAAAACGAGAAATCGACCGCCTAGTTTTTTGGGCATACTTTCAAGGTGTTGGAAGAAATTCACCAAATCGGCAAAGTCATGAGGTCTGGAGAATACTGGCCCCGAGAGAACGCTTCCGGCCTTCATAGCACATAGGCCAGTGCTCAGCCCCACCCGCATAACCCTCGAAAACAACGAGAAAACCCGGCCGGAGCCGGATCGGGAGAACGCTTTCGCGAGGGCAAGTGGCGGCGCCGGAAGACCCTGGCCGTGACTGTTCCCTACCGCGGCTCGCGTGGGCCGCTGAACCTGCTGATCGACAGCACCGGCATCAAGGCAGAGGGCGAAGGCGAATGGCATGCTCGCAAGCACGGCGGCGCAAAATGCCGTGTATGGCGCAAGATCCACATCGGCGTCGATGAACAGACGCTGGAGATCCGAGCCATCGAGATCACCGGCAGCAACGTCGGTGACGCGCCGATGCTGCCCGAGCTGCTTGATCAGATCCCCGCTGACGTGGAGCTCGGCTCTGTCACCGCCGACGGTGCGTACGATACCCGCAAGTGTCATGACGCCGTCGCCGACCGGGGCGCCCATGCCGTCATGCCGCCACGCAGGAACGCGAAACCGTGGAAGCCTTCGACGGCCGGTGCGATCGCCCGGAACGAGGCCCTTCGCGCGTCGAAATACCTCGGCCGCGCCATCTGGCGAAAATGGAGCGGGTATCACCGCGTGAGCCCGCGCCGAGACGAAGATGCACTGCGTGAAGCTCTTGGGACAGAGCCTCATGGCACGCGACTTCGATCGCCCGCGTCGCCGAACTTCAAATCCGCGCCGCCGTTCCGAACGGCTACACCGCGCTCGGAATACCTGTCACAGAGCCCATGGGATAAGTCCGTCTTGGGAAAGGAGACGGCTGGGCTTCGCGTCCTTTGCGCAACAAAGCCGGATCGCGTCTTTTCATGCGGACAGGGTACGGCGGCGCGAAGCGGGCCTCAACCCAAGTTCCTTTGACAGCGCCGCCCGGCGGGCGGAGGACCCCGCCGAGGCGCGCGCGCCTGTGCGGCGCTGGGCACCGACGCTCTGGTCCAAGGCGAACCGGACGGCGAACCGCCGGTCGAATCGGGCGACTGACACCATCGGCGGAGATCACTCGCCCGCGCCGATCTGGCCGCGCAGCGCGTCGCGCAGATGGCGGCAGAACCGTTCGCGCGCATTGCCTTTCAGGCTGAGAAGCCCCATCCGGCGAACCGCCGCGGGCTCGCCTAGCGGATGCAGTCGAAGCGTCTCGGGCAGCGCGGCCGTTCCGACCCGTTCGGGCACGATCGACACGCCCAGCCCATTCGTGACCAGTGCGACCACCCCGTCGAGCGTGTCCACCTCCATCTGCGAGGCCACTGCTATGCCCTCTTCGGCCAGTCGCGCCTCGATCATCTCCGCCACCCGCGCCTTGCGCGAAAACCGGACATAGGGATTGCGCGCGAGCACCTCGCGGTGGTCTCCCCCCTCGGCGCCGGGGTGGGCGATGACGACGAGTCGCTCCTCGCAGACCTCGTCGAAACGCATCGTCGCGGGCACCGTGACCGGCTCGGTCACCACCGCGGTGTCGATCCGGCCCGAACGAAGCTGCGCCTCTAGCTCGTGGGTCAGCCCGGTGGTCAGCCGCACGGCGAGTTCCGGCACCGTGTGACGCAGTTCCAGCAGCGCGGGCGGCAGGATGCCCGCCACCGCCGTGTGCACCGCGCCGAGCCGCAGCACGCCCGCATTGGACGACCGGCGCAGCGTCTCCGAGAGTTCCTCCCACTTTGCGATGACCTCTCGCGCGCGCTCGGCGAAGGCGTATCCCTCGGGGGTGAGCGTCGACGGGCGGCGCGTGCGGTCGAACAGATCGATCTGAACATCGGCCTCCAGCCCGCGCATCTGAACGCTGATCGCCGAGGCCGAAACCCCCAGCGCCGCGGCCGCGTCGGCAAAGCTGCTGTGATCGACTACCGCGATGAAGGTATAGAGCGTCTTGACGTCCATTTCAGCTCCTCCGGTTGCGGCCGCGGCCTACGCCGCGCTGATCCCGCGCAGCACCAGATTGGCACCCAGCAGGCACAACACCACCAGCACCGCGAGGCGGAACCGCTCCGCCGGGATGCGCTGCGCCAGCGCGTTGCCCAGATACATTCCTGCGAGCGCCGCCGGAAACGCCGCCAGCGCCGTCAGAAAGCGCGGCATGTCGAACAGCCCCGCGACAAAGAAGGATGCCGAGATGATCACCCCCGAGACGATGAAGAACAGGCTGATGGCCGAAAGAAACACCGCCCGCTCGACCTTCAGCCCCACCAGATACATCACGAAGAGCGGCCCGTTGGCGGTGGTCAATGCACCCAGCACGCCGGCGAGTATTCCGATCACCCCGCCCAAACTGCGCTCGCGCCGCTGGGGGACGACGAGGCGCGGCGTGACAAGGCTTACCCCCGTGAAGGCGATCACGAAAACACCCAGCGAAATCAGCAGCACCGCGTCGTTGACGAAGGTCACGAAGGCGGCACCGATCGGCACGCCGATCACCACCCCGATGATGACCGGGCTGAACCTGCGCAGCGTCTCGCTTATGCGCCGCTCCTGCAGGAATTGCTTGATGTTGGTCAACGGCAGGATAATCGCGTTGATCGCCAGCGCGGCCTCGACGGGGACGACCAGTGGCAGAACCGACATGGTTACCAGAGGCAAGCCAAAGCCAATCGCCCCCTTGACCACGCCGCCGGCCACGAAAATCGTCAGCACCGCCAGAAGCTGAGCGGGATCGAGCGCGCCAAGCATCGTCACGCCCGCCGCGCCTCGGCGAGGGCCGCCCGCGCAGGGCGCATGGGTCGGGAGCAGGCGCCGGTATTGCCGCACCGCCGCGCCATGTCAATCGGCGGAACTGCTGTCCCTGTCGCCATGCCGCTGGCTCTCCTCACGCAGTCGGCGCTTGAACCGCGCGTTGGCGACGGTCGAGCGGATGATGAAAGCCAGTGCCAGCAGGGTGAGGGTCCAGAAGGTCCAGGTGATCGGGCCGCGTACGAAGATCTCTGGCGCGCCCTGCGACATTAGCAGCGACTGGCGAAAGTTGTTCTCCAGCAGCGGCCCGAGGATGAAGGCGATGAGAAACGGTGCCGGCGGAAACCGCAGCAGCACCACCACATAGCCCAGCACCCCCATCGCAAACATCACGCCCACGTCGAAGGCCGAATTGTTGACCGCATAGACACCGAAGATGCACAGCACCAGCACGCTGGGAGCCAGCAAGTTGGGCGGGATGTCGGCGACATAGCGAAAGCCACGTATCGCCAGAGATCCGATGAGGAACAGCAGCACGGAGCTGACAATCAGCCCGATGAAGAGGGCATAGATTATGTCGGCATGTGTCTGGAACAGCATCGGCCCGGGCTGCAGATCATGCACCATGAAGGCGCCGATGATGATCGCGGTTATGACATCGCCGGGGATGCCCAGCGAAAGCAGCGGGATGAGCGTGGCCCCCGCCACGCCGTTGTTGCCCGCCTCTGCAGCGGCGACGCCCTCGATTTCGCCCTTGCCGAAATTGGCCTGCCTGGGAGAGGTCCGGCGCGCCTCGGAATAGGAGAGAAACGCCGAGGGCGCCGCCCCGATACCGGGGATCGATCCCAGGAAAACCCCGATCAGACTGCCGCGGAAGATCGACTTGAGGCAGCGCTTGAGTTCGTCGAGGGTCACGCCGACATGACCCAGCCCCCGCACCTTGCCGTCACGCTCGCGCGGCAGGCGGACATGGGCGAAAATCTCGGGCAGCGCGAACAACCCGATGAGAACGGCGATGAAGTTCAGCCCCCCCATCAGATTGGCGTTGCCGAAGGTAAAGCGATTGGTGCCGTAGATAAGGTCGAGCCCCACGGTGGCCAGCAGCAGCCCGATCACCGCGCTGATGATCCCCTTGGTCAGGCTGTCGCCGGCCACCCCCGCGATGATGGTCAGCGAAAACACGATCAGCGTGAAGAATTCGGGCGGCCCGAAATTCATCGCGAACTGCGCCAGCCAGCCGGCGAAGACGATCAGCGCGATGTTGGAGACGAAGTCGGCGATGCAGGAGGCATAGAGTGACATACCCAGCGCCTTGCCTGCATGGCCCTGCTCGGCCATCGGGTAGCCGTCGAGCGCGGTCGCGGAGGAGGCCGGCGTGCCGGGCGTGCGAATCAGGATCGCCGGGATCGACCCGCCGAAGATTCCACCCTTGTAGACGCCCAGCAGCAGCAGGATGCCCAAGATCGGATCGAGCGCGAAGGTGAAGGGTAGCGTGAGCGCCACCGCCATCGTCGCCGACATGCCCGGTATCGCGCCGGCGAAGACGCCAACGGCGACCCCCAGCGCGAGAAAGAACAGGCTTTCCCATTGCGCGACCAGGCCGAACCCGGCGGCGAGGGACTCCAAAAAGGTCATGGCAGCCTCACAAAAACGCCCTGCGGGATCGAAACGCCCGCGACCTTGGAAAAGAAGAAGTAGAGCGCCAAGGGCAGCACTACCGCCACGAGAACACCCAAACCCATGCGTTTGCCCCCGGTCAGCAACACCGTCGCCACGAAGGCCAGCATTGAGGTCCAGACCATTCCCAGCACCGGGATGGCGAAGAAGATGACCACGAGCATCGCGGTCATCACCACCAGCCGGAGTCCCTCGGCGCGCGATATGGCGAGGCTGTCGGCCTGCCCCTCGGGCGGTGCCGTCCCCAGAAGGGCGCGCAGCGTGAGCAGCCCGCCAAGCACCAGCAGCACCCAGCCCAGGATGTTGGGCCAGAACATCGGCGACAGAAAGATCAACCGCACGTTGCGCGGCACGACGATCCAGTTGGGTATCATGTAGGCCAAAATAAAAATCGCCAGCGCCATGACGCCCAAACCGATCAGGGTCTCATCCCGGCGAGAGAGCATCGCTCAGTGTCCCTTTAAGTAGCGCCGGCGAAACGCGCCGGACGATGTCATCGGTACGACCGCGCCCCCTGCCGCATCGGGCAGGGGGCGTTTGTGGCGCGTCAGGTTGCGATCACCTGACTTCCATGTCGAGATCGATAACCAGCTCGCGGAACGTCTCGTACTGGCTGTTGATGAACTCGATCGACTCCTCGGGGCTCATCAGGTCCACCTGCGATCCGGCCTGATCCATGTAGTCGAGGAAGCCCTGGTCCTGGACGGCCTCGGTCAGCCAGCCTTCCCAGGCGCTGGCGGCCTCGTCAGTCAGGTCCGCCGGCCCGGCGATCCCGGTCCAGCCCACGAGCTGCTCCAGCTCCGGGTGGCCCAGCTCGCTCGCCGTCGGGGCGTCAAAGCCCTCGAGCGGCTCAGGCGTGGTCACCATGATCGGTCTGAGCTGTTCGTTCTGCACGAAAGAGGCCAGCGCCGACGAGTTGGTGCAGATGAAGGTCGCCGTGCCCTGCAGGACCGCCGTCGCCGCGGCACCGCCGCCGTCCATCGGAAGGTGGATGGCGTCTTCCAGCGGGTTCTCGACCCCGAAGGAATCCAGCACCATCGCGCCGGCGAGATGGAGCAGCGAGCCGACGCCCGACGAGCTGAACAGGACAGATCCGGGCGCCTGATTGACGCGCGCAATCAGGTCATCCATGGACCCTATGTCGGAATCCTCGGCGACAGCGCAGACCACCGGGTTGATCTCGTAGACGCCTACAAAACGGAACTGGTCGATCGAGTATGGCAGGGTGGCTTTCATGGCCGGGTTGACGGAGTGCGAGCCGACACGGGCAAACAGCAGCGTGTAGCCGTCGCCGTCGGCATCGCGCACCGAAACGGAACCCGTTGCGCCGCCGGCGCCGGTGCGGTTCGACAGCACGATGGGCTCGGGCACGATCTTGCCCAACGGGTTGGACAGCGCGCGCGCCGACAGGTCGGTCGCGCCGCCCGTGCCATAGGGGATGACCATCTGGATCGGGCGCTCGGGATATTCGGCCAGCGCCGGGCCGGTAACAAGCGCGGTGGCGCCGAGGGCTGCTGCGATTGCTCTGCGTTTCATAGGTTTCTCCTCCCTTAGTAAGATTTTGGAACGCGCACATGCCGGTCCGGCAATGGTCTCGCGCGCGCCCCAGCTTCATGCGGCCCGACGGGCCGCGCCGCTCCTTGTCGCCGCCTACATGACTTCGTCCTTGCGGTCGTCTGTTTCTCCATAACGGTGCAGCGCGGGCGGTTTGAGCCCGTCGTAGAGCTTGCCGAGGCGCTGATTGACGATATCGCCATGCGTGGCGAACAGCGAATTGCCCTCCAGATCGCTGTCGCAGATGAAGGGGCCGAAATTCTCGACCTCGAACATCCACATTGCCTGGGCGATGCCAAACCGGTCGAGCCAGTGCACGTCGCGCACCTTCTTGATGCCCCGGCCCAGCAGCGCGCCGGTGCCGTATCCGACCGTGGTCAGATAGAGCGCCCCGCGCGGCACCAGGATGTCGCGGTAGTCCTCGCGGCGCATGCCGCCCTTGCCGATCACGATCTTCGTGCCGGTCTTGTCGAGCCAGTCGCCCATCCATTTGGAAAAACGAAAGCTCGCCGTCGCGGTGACCGCGCCCACGCGGTAGTTGCCGTGGTCGTCGGGCGAGGCAGCAGGTGAACAGTGGAAGTTGACGTTGCTGATCTCGCTCAGGCCCTCGGGCAGTTCCAGGCCCTCCTCCAACACGCTTTTGTAGACCGCCTCGCGCGCGGTGTAGACCACCCCGTCGAGGAACACGATTGCGCCGGGCTCCAGCTGCGCCAGATCCTCTTTCGTGGCGGGCAGTTTCAGGCGGAATTGCTTGAGGTTTCGGCCGATGTCTCCCATCCGATCGTCTCCCGTCTCATGTAGGGGGTGAACCATTGCGGGTCGGTTCGATACTCGATCGACCCGTCAGCGTGAATGCGCGCCGTGGCGCGGCGGGAACTCAGGCAGAAGGTGTGAACCGACACCGGCATCCCGCCTGTATGGGTGAACCCGGCCTCGATGTGGCAGTCCACCACCATCGAAGAGCCCACGAAGCCCATCGCGCCCATGCCGATGTCGTTTCCGAGATCCTTTAATTCGGCCTCCAGTTCGGCGATCTTCGGGTCGGGGTTGCGATCTCCGACCGTGCGCAGGCAGGCGGCCTGCTTGCCCAGCTGCATGCAGGTATCCTTGGAGCCGCCCACGCCGACGCCCACGATGGCCGGCTGACAGGCAAGCCCGCGCTTGCCGAAGGCGATTAGCGTATCCAGGAAGAACCTCTTGACTCCGTCGATTCCGTCGCCCGGGAACAGCATCCTGTAATCGGTGCCGAACAACCCGCCCTTGTGGACGGTGGTGATGTCGATCCAGTCCACGCCCGGCTCGAAGCTCCACTCGACCTCGGGCGCATTGAGCCCGACATTGTTGTTGTGTTCGTTGCGCCAAAGCGGATGCACCCTGT
>Ga0307978_1002129_pt1 | contig 14159 bp, 15 predicted proteins | sample OrgLakmetage1056_FD_203151 | JGI IMG/M metagenome (GOLD analysis project Ga0307978, IMG submission 203151) | Saline water microbial communities from Organic Lake, Antarctica - #1056 | ecosystem: Environmental > Aquatic > Non-marine Saline and Alkaline > Saline | place: Antarctica: Organic Lake...
CAACGAAATTCAATTGTTACTTTTTACTGCCGTTTGTAGAGGAATTCCACAAGTATCTCCGGAGAGAGCTGCAAAAGGTCTACGCCGGAGAAGGGGAGGCTCTTGGCGATGTCTTTGATCTCACAGTTGCGAGACGGTCTCTGCAGCAGAGACGTCAAGATCTCACGAACGAATGTTCTGCGAATATTAAGTTGCAAGAGAAGTTCGATATGGTCTCCACGATGATGAGAGATGAGCAAGAGAAAGCAGGTGAAGAATCATCGCGGCAGAAAAGAAGTTAGACAGCAGAAGAGCCTTCTGCCAAGGGGCACACGTATTAGAATGGAGAAACCAAAAGTAATAACGCAAACTCCACAGAAACGAATTTGTTGAGTTGGAAGAGGATGAAAATTGCATGTTGATGGTATTGACGACCCTTGGAGGATCATCGATTCAGCATTGCATTCATTGTAATTCTCTTTCATAGACGTACATAGTTATGGCGACATGTGCCTACACGTAACATGTAGGTAAAACGTATAATACGAGTATAGTTAAACTCTAGTCTAGTAGTAGTAGTAGTACAGAACATTTATAATAATAATAGTACTATTGAAATATGTAGTTCTTGCATGCTGCAATGCTTTGCCTGTTTTGTATCTGTTTGCATGACATTAGACAGCATTGATTCGACTATTCTGAAACTCCTTTTCTTTGAGATATTGCCGCCTCTTCTCCTTTGATTCCTTTGCACTTGCGAGAGATTGCTTGATTTCTTCCTCTGTCATGTATGAAATAACGTCATCATAACGTGAGTTTGTCAATCCCAACATGCCTGCGAAGAATCCTCCAACTGCTTCAACCGCGCGGATAGTGATACCTGCAGCTTGTACGGATCTGTGCCATGCCTTGGTTCTCAACGAGACGTCGTAATTACCAGTATCAAAGTAGTACTGATTGGGAATTGGTACAGTTTTTCGGACAGACCATTCTAGGGGGTCCATGTTCTTATCATCCATATCAACCACCTCGCACTGTTGTTCTCGAGGCAAGTCTTCATTGATTTCACTATGTTAATGATGAACAAATAGGATATCAGGAAATCATAAATAGAACGCAAGAATGCGCCAAGACTCGATCAAATTCTTACTCTTGCGCTGGTTTGGAATCAACTTCTAATTCAGATGCTTTCACTATGGGTTCTACGAAAGTCTCGCCTCCGGTATCCTCATTGTGTTTTGTCTCATTATATTTGATGGACATGATGGTTGTGATTGCTTCAATTGTGTGCTGTATATGCTTGTATGCCACTCACTGAAGAATCATCATCATCATCATCTTAATTCCCAAGAATAGCATTTCATGCTTTGATGCTTCGATGATTTTGATGTTGATGATGGTTCTTGTACTTTCTTGTACTAAAAGGTTTCGGATGAGGAGAGAAGAAGAAGAGAATAGAGGTCAGAGTAAACTAGTAGACTTGGGAGTCTGATTATGAATTTTCATTTTCGGCAGTTTTCGCAGGTTTTCGGAATAAAATTGAAATTTCAGATCGTTTTCAATTTGAATTCAAAACGTATGTTGTGTCTTCCTCCGTCATTATTTTGAAAACGCTCGCAAAATCACCTCCAAAACCACTGCTTGCTGTCAACATCCAACATCCAACCCACCAATTTTCTGACCCTCCAATCTACCTTTCTCAGTAACAATACGATCTATTACAATATTCTATCTACCTACCATGAAGATTTCCATCTCAGCATCTCTTGCTCTCGTTCTCACAAAATCAACATCTGCATTTGTTGCAAGCCCTTCTTCCAATAGAATCGCTTCCACTGAATTGTTTGACAGAAAACCCTTCATTACTGGTAATTGGAAGTTGAATCCTTCCACCAAGGGAGAGGCAATCTCCCTTGCACAGGATATTGTCAGAAGTCTAACTGATTCATCTCCAGATGATGTAGCAATCTTTGTCCCGTTTCCCTTCATCCAAACTGTGCAGACCATATGCGGAGATAAAATCACAATCGGTGCAGAGGTACGTCGTACATCATGTGTCACTTTGATGCACATGAAGTAAATAGTAAATATCAAAAGGATCTTTTATCAATAAGACATGACATATACACTATATCATCTTGTCCTTACCTATGCTCTATGTTCCATGCTCTATGCTCTATGTTCCATGCTATTCTCCTTAGATGGTCACCCCAGAAATTAATGGAGCTTTCACTGGAGAAATATCTGTTCCAATGTTGAAAAGTTGTGGAGTTGAATGGGCACTTGCTGGCCATTCCGAGCGTAGAATCATCTTCAAGGAATCTGACGAATATATTAATGCCCAGTGCCTCAAGCTTATTGAGCACGATATGTCTGTTATACTTTGCATTGGAGAGTCCATTTCTGAATATGAAAATGATCTCGCAGGTGCTATTTGTGAGATTCAGCTCAAAAAGGCTTTGGCTGGAATCAGCAAGGAGGAAATGAGCCGTGTTGTAATTGCTTACGAACCTATATGGGCGATTGGGACTGGAAAAGTTGCCACCCCTGAGATTGCGCAGACTGTTCATGCTCAGATTCGTGCAACTATTGCTGAAATGTACGGCCAGGGCATTGCCGACTATACTAGAATCTTATATGGAGGATCTGTCGGTCCTGATAGTGTAGACGGCCTCATGGTCAAGCCAGATATTGATGGAACATTGGTCGGAGGTGCCTCATTATCCGGAGAGAGTTTTGGGCGTATCATCAACTTCCAGGTGAGTGCTTCTGGCGTCAATGGCGCCGAACAGAGCAACGAAATAAAAGAGGAAGCAGATGCTCTAGAAGATGACGGAGTGAAAGTCGGGAAACGTCTGAGATTCAAGAACAAGATCAAGTCTATCTTCAAGAGACACTGAGCCTACTTATTACCGCTTCGTCACTTGTTACTTATATGCATCTGAATCTATCTTCCATGCATTTGAAACAACAGGCTTGAACCTGAGATTATTAAAAAAGGCAAAAAAGTGCTGCCAAAATCCTGTATAACCCAACGCTAGTAAACATTCGCTTGTTTTACATAATATCTTTTACTTCAAGTGCCTTCTTCTTCCATTATTATCTTGTGTCTTTTGCATATGCAAACAAGGACATGAAAATGGTATCCCCAAAAAGAAGATCAGGAGGCATCAAGAGAACTAAAACTAAAAAGTCAACGATAATCTTGCTTATCCTTATTTCTTTTACAATACTAGCTAGTTGATCTTAAGCACCCATGTCATATCTCTACTTAGCTCTTGAGTGAGCTGAATAAGCAGCACCTTCAACAAAAAGGAAGGTATACATCCTAGAATTCACATGGGTGTTCTTTACGTCCTAACATGTCAGTTGTAACCCTCTTATCCGGTTGATCGTCAATTGCAGCTTCCTCTGTATCAGGCTCATCAATTTCCACATTAAGAGCCCTAGGATTCAACTGGCTTTCAACCTGGCCAGTCTGAATCTGACATCCAGGAACAGGCTCAACATTCTTAAGAACCTCCATGATTTGAATCATTGTGTGTTCCAAATACTCAGGACTGTTTAGGTTCTCCATGTTACTCACAGGCAAATGCAGTCTATGATCAGGCCCAAAATACTCAAAATAGTCATTAAAGGGTAATTCATCCTTGACATCTTCACCCAACATGACAGCAGTCTCATAGGTCCAACATCTAGGAACATTCCTGAGAGTGTACCCTCCACCTCCAAGAAGCAATGTCGGGACATTGAAACTCTTGACATACTCAACGCAGTCAGCATGTCCTTTGAGACTAAGATTGAAACATCCTAATCTATCCCCACTCAAAGAATCAGCTCCGCATTGCAACACAACAGCACCAGGAGCAAAGACCTCCATAACCTTTCCAATAACAGGACGGAAGATTTTCTTGTAACTTTCATCATCCATACCATCGTTGAGAGGGAAGTTAATGGCACAATTCTTTCCCTCGCCGTATCCAACATCAAGCACGTCACCAGTTCCAGGGAAGTACTCTCCAAACTTGTGGAAGCTCACGGTCATGACACGGTTGGTACAGTAGAAAGCCTCCTCAACTCCATCTCCGTGGTGAATGTCAATATCAATGTACAGAACACGTTGATGCTTCTTGAGTAACTCTAGAATAGCTAGGACGCAATCATTGACATAGCAGAACCCCGAAGCTTCCGCTTTCTTGGCATGATGCAAACCTCCAGCCCAGTTAATAACCGCGTCAGCTTGGTTATCATTCAATCGGACGGCACCTCCGATACTTCCACTGGTGTAAAGCTGGCAGAACTCAAAGAGTCCATCAAAGACGGGACAATCTTCTCCAACATTGAATCTCTGGAGTTGGCGAATGTAATCTTGCATGTTATCAGGGGTGATAACGCGGAGGAAATTGATGTAATCGTCTGAGTGGAAGCGTGTCATGGCGGTAGGGGAAACGTGGTTAGGGCGGAATACTTCCATGCGTCGGTATAGTCCATAGTTGACTACAAGGTTGTGGGTCATGCGTACGCGATGGGGCTTCATTGGGTGTCCTTGGCCGTAATGGTAATTTCCTACTTCGGCATCATAGAAGTAGGAGACACGACGGGAGTCTTTAGTTGTCATATTGGTGAGACGTTGAAAGAATTAAACTAATCCGGGTCAACGCTAAGAAATAAAATTGTGATGGAAGAGAATTGTTGCAGCGAATGGTGATCTGTGCTAGTTTATCAGGAACTTTCAACTGCTATGTGCCCGTGTGACTATATGGTACTGTTGTTGGTAATTCAATAGGTAGATATGCTGGATGTGGTGCAGCAGCGTGCAGAATGAGGATGATGAAGGATGAGCGCAAAAAGATGTGTCTTGTAAAAAGTCGAGAGACAAAACCGCGACGTGAATTCCCAACATAAATGGATAGTGTGAGTAGGAAAAATGGCATGGAAAGGAAAGCGAGCGGCGGCGGCGACCAGCGACCGACGTCGGATACAAAAAACAAAAAAATGACAAATGATCCCACTACATACTCTAGCTACTACTACTACTGTAATTAGAAAGAATAACTACATGTAGTTACTTATATATAGCTAGCTGCAAGTAGTAGGTTAGCAGTAGTAGCGATAGAGAAGCTGATTAGTAATAGTAATGCGTATTTCGACAAATACGCCCTTCCTTATTGCGCTTAATTTCCAAGGCAACCTTCTTCTTTCGTGACTGATTGCGCTGTAGAGGATTTTATCTAATAATCGTTATTACAGATCACAGATGATTTCTCTCTCTAGATGTTGGAATTATAGTATTGTCTCGTCTCCAGTTTTCTTTTCAGCAACTCATTCCCTCCTGAGAAATCTTTAGCACTACTTTCAACTTAATCTTTACTACTCTATCTGCAGTAGTTATCTTCTTTTTAGTGCATTGTCTAACGTTATTCCAATGCACCCATCCACCACCGGAGTATTCTCACCCCTCCTGTGACCCTCAATACTCATCAATAATAATTAATAATTAATAATTTTGTATCTCAATCGTGGACACTCGCCCGTTGTGTGACTCCGTTAAAACAAAATAGACTCTAAATTTGAACTCGAGAAGGAGGGTTTACTAAATATTCAGAATGGAATATAACTCCATTCAAGGCTAATCCCATCTATCTTATCACATGTACGCGATCTCAGAACCCTCTTGGCAGTTTCCTACAAAAACCACGAACAAAACGGTAACCTCCCGGTCGTATCAAGAAGTAATCAAAATAAGCCTCTTTTAAAAATAATGATCTGGATCATTGATTATCAAGCGAAAGCAGCGATCGATCCTCAATGCAGGCAGCTCAATGACCATAATCAAAAATAAAAACAAAGGAGCAGTCCTGAAAAAGTCTATTGGAGAACAAACGTCTTCTTCCTCGATCGCTGCAACGAATACAAGCCCACTCATCACTAACTGACCTTCCATTGATTCAAAAAAGCAATACATTTGAAACGCTCGCAAAACTTTATTAGCTCGAACTTCGAAAGTTTACAATGGACACGGATTCAGAAATCAATTCGACTAGCTCATCTTCGCCCATTCAATCGCGCACCCCCGTCAAACAAAAGAACCTATCTCCGACCCAATCACCCGCCGCATCACCAGCTTACAATGCGCTCTCACGTTTTAATATTCCCGTACTACCAGAATATACGGTTGGACAGAATAGACTCGAGATAGCCGCTAACGACGAGTCTACCGCATCGCAAGCTATCTTATTAGGTATTCAGGGACTCGAAAAGCAACAAGCCCAGTCGGAAAGTAAACGCCAATCTCGAGCCCTTGCCGTTTTAAGGGAGAATCCATTCGATACTGACACCGTGCAGTGGAAAGTAGATCAAAGGAAGAATAGACCGCAGGATCTTTTCAAAGTTCCCATGACAGTTCATGTGACGGATGCCGTGGACGATGAAAGGAGGAATCTTTCTCAACCGGCTGCTTCCGCTAAAAAGCATAGTCGCATCAATTCAATTGGAAAATTGTTGATGACGCCATTGGTAAGTTTTCAAATAAGTCTTTTTTGCCTTCTCCACATTCCTTAAGAAACTATCTGGCTCATTCTGAATATTTTCGTTGGTGTGTTGGTTACTGTGTTTGTGTATATAGAAACCTATTAAGCGGACGATATCGGATATATTCAGTAATGATCCTATGCCCATGAGAATGTCACCTGAAGATGTAAACCAATTAATACCCATCTTATTCGGATACCTATATAAACTAGGGCGGAACAATAAATGGCAAAAGAGGTGGTTTGAGATCGACGGCAAAGAATTGAAATATTACAAATCTAAGAAGAAGGAGAAGTGTCTCGCAACACTTAGTCTACTTCGTGTCGGGCCGATACGTTTGGATGAATCGGATACTTCAAATTGTACGTTTACGATAGAAGTGGCAGGGAGGAAGTATTATTTATGTACTGGTACACAGGAAAGGACGAAGGATTGGGTGATTAATCTCAACAGGGTCAGAGAGGCCACAGCAAAAGAGGGTGGATTGACACTGGATTTTCTCGTATATGGTCATCGAGGGAAGAAACAGTTGCAGAAGAACAGGAGTGGAAGTGATAGTGATAATGCAAATGCTGTGGCCAGGGTTGGCTTGCAGGCTGCTGCAAGACCAAGGACAAAAGGACTTGGTAAGGAAGAATTCAGTGAAATTGACATGGAAGAAGATGAAAGGAATATTGATGGACAGATAATGACAACAAATACTACCATGTCCCCCAGTGCTGGAACTGGATCTTTGGCATCTTCCGAACTGCAGAATCCTATCCATCAACCCCACTTCAATCTACTACCGCCAAATGTACAGCACCAGGTTGCTGTTCGCTGGACCAAGCAAAGGTCTGCTGTGCAGAATTGGGCGAGGCGGTTAAGTCGTTGGACAAAGCGAATGACAATGGTTAGGTGTGTAATTCAGAATGATGTTGTCCATTTGAACTCTATGCAGCAACACCGGGCATTTGGCCCGCCTGAACTGGAAGATAGCGGAATTGAAGACAATGAAACAGATTTTATTGATTTGGATATTGCTCATTACTCGTACGGAAAAAGGCCTCATACATCAAGGCAGAATTACGACTCCTCTGTTGACCATTCAGCTAATAGCAGTCTACAACACAGTAGCTCATCCTGGCCAATGCAAAAGAACGACCCAGTTGTAAGCACTGGCAGTAGTATCCAAAGTTTCTCTGGGAGAATCTCACCAATTGCACATGATATTAGCGGCACTATTGCATAGTCTCTGTGGAACTATTTGCTTTGTATTACATTTTAGAGATTTGTCTTGTCCATTTGGGGGAGATTTACCATCGCACCATTTAGAGGCCTCGTGTGAGTGAGTTGATATGATAACTAAATATTCATATGGTGACCCGTAAACATTATAATTGTTGAATTTAAAGAACAATAGGTTTCATCCGGGGATAACTGCGTGGTCCCTCTTTACTGATCACAAACAACGTCAACAGAAGGAAAATTAAAGACTTTTACACTATGTACTTGAAACAGCTGCTTCAATTATGTTCATTAATGTTACTCCTGGTTATCGATTTATGCAATCGCAACACGCTTAGAATGCGGGAGCCTCGTCGTCGCTATCCTCCACTGCGAGAGATAACAAGTTGGACTTAGACAATTTGCGAACCAACTTCTGTACTCCTTCATCCATGTGACTAATTTTCCTCTCCTTCTCACCAGTAATCAATTCTTTCCATGCATGATTGCACTCCTTGATGATATCTAGAGCATAGGATTTGTTCATGAATTTCTCATCCAATCCAAACTTATTAGGTGGCTTTCCATCGGGGATCTTGTATGTGCGAAACCACTCACGGATAGCCTCCAAAGTCCCAGGAAGTTGCTCCTCTACATCATTAATATCATTCAGAAATGGTGCCCATTTATCTTCCGCATCAATGGCAACTACCTTCCAGTCCGTCTCACCTTCGTCAATCATACAGATAACACCCAGAACCTTTACAGGCCTTACATCTCCAGGTTTGACAACTTTGAGTCCAATATCACATACATCAACAGGATCATTGTCACCGCATGTTCCATCTGCATCGGGGTGAATGAAAGTGGGATCTTCCCAAGTACGCTGTGGAAATTATAATGACATAATTAGATCGATTGAGTTGTTCCATAGGAAGCAATTTCGTAAAGACGTGAACATTGTTGAACTTACTGGCAAGCATCCGTAGTTGAAGAAGATATCTCCCTTCTTGAATTCACGGAGTACTCCTTTCTTTTCATCTTGCTTAATAGGATTACCTACTTCATCAGTAGCAATTTCATACTTCTTTCTGTAAATTTGACAAAATAGGAAAGTGAGAAAGATTTTCATGATGGCGCATAAACGTCGCATTTGTTTGTTCACCTAAACGAAAGCTTACCTAGAGAACTTTGGAATCTCACAAACGAAGTTGAGGTAAGGAGTTGGTTTCTTGGTGGCCGGATCAACATGCACCAAAGTAAGATCATGCCAAAGAGAAATTGGTTTTTTTCCTCCATCCTTGTCAACAGTTGTCATACGGTAGTTCAATCCTTCTCCCTCATGAAGCAAATGCAAGCTTGAGTTGGACCCATGGGATGATTTCCTTTCCATTCCCTTTACTGGCATTTCATATGTTCCATCCATTGTTTTTCCTTTCCGATTTTGATCAGCTATTAATCTATACGATGCGCAATGCGTGATGCCGAGAAGCGATGTGCAAAGTGCAATGTGGTGAGAAAGCATGCGACGACATGGAGGATAGACAAGATTGGCACATTTCATTGGCCAAAATCTTTGTCTACGATACCTACGATACGTCCGTCACAAAAATGAAAATATGGCGCCAAACGAATCTTTCTCTGCTTTGTGGTGTGATGTGTGTGATGCCTGGTGATTGGTGATGCGAATGCTAGAATGATGATGACAACGAAAACCGTCCAAAGTGTTTTGTAAAATGTTTTGAGACTGTCAGAGATATCATTAAAATACATTATTATAACGTGTGGGCCATTGAACTAAAGGTTATTGCAAAATGACGTAAGACTCATTTGCATTCGTTCAAGAGATTTACAACGAGAGAATGACTGCTATCTGTGCAGGATCTTTGATAGGCATTGTTTACCTATTATTTATTTGTATAGCATGATGAGATCGACACCAGTCAGACCATCGAAAAACATTGTACTTCAATTCAGATTAATTCAACCCTCTGGACAGTGTTCAAATACCTTAGTTTCTAGTGTAGCTTCTATCGATGCTACTATGTAGCTAGTTAGCACCAAGATATTCTTCCAGACACCTTGTTCATAGCTGGTCTAGAATGAAACGAGAATCTCCAATCATTACCCGATTATTGCAAGTCTTAGCATCATTTACGCCTGCTTTTGATCTCAAGTTACTATCTCTGCAGGCACTCATTGCCCTTCTTTTTCTCGAAGCATCGCTCTCCTCTCCATCTTTCAACTGCAAGTTGCCAGCTCCACGAGCAGCATTGAAAATTTCATCCTTGCTCATAGAATTGGCCTTGTCCAATCTTTGCTTCCAGGTTGTTTGCCAATCTTCTTCAGGCACCTCTTCGTAATCTCCATCATCATTTAGCACAACTCTTGCATTTGCCGAGCTGCACGCTCCAACAAGAACTGGAAATAACGCGAAGGAAGATAATATCATCTTTCTTCTAGTTTGCATTTTGGCCTGAACACAATCTTGCTCAATAGATGATGGTATCTCTCGAAGAAGTTGGGGAATCCTTTCGACCCGAGCCTTTGACCCACCAAAACCAAACGCCAGACCTTGTGCAGGTTTTAAGGCTGCGAAAGACATGAATGAAAGTAATGCCGTTAATGATTTCATTGATGAGTAAATAGCAATGAGTCAATTGCCTTGAGTGCCTTTGTTTTGTAGCTATTTCAATATTCAGTTTGTGGTACTACTGTGCAGTGTATGATGATGATTCTTCTTTGTCAAGCTGCTGCGTATAGTTTGCTTGAAGACTGTTGCTGTTGTAGGTAGGTACTTGCTATGTAGCTTGCTCTATCAGTCGAATTTTCCGTACTAACATGGCGGAATAATACACATTTTCGAAAAAAACTTCTGTTCGGAACCTTGCTATCGTTACGATCTAAGTACGATACTAGGTACTACTCTAGGTACTAACTGTTGTACTTGTACGAACGACGTTATGCTGTCGTCGCTCGGGAATCATCGGTAGCTTTGAGCTATCTCAATGTGTCAATGTGGCATGTGTGTTGCACGTAGGAATGAAATTTCGTCATGAGAAGTCGATCTCTTTAATAATTCACGAGAGAGCAAAACTCTTCGTGACGATCAAGGACGGGTCTATTATGGATGTTGATCCATCCGCGTTCATGTAGATCTCAGAGGACTTGAATTTGATGTCCAAAGTTGACGAATCAAAAAGTTATAGGTAGGATACTACTGTGGGTACGTGCGATGCTTACTTGGACTTCTGCAAGCTCAGAGACGAGGACAAGTTTCATCAAAGTCTTATCTTCTAATTTATTTCTCACTTTCTACAATCCTATGAAGAGTCGTTAAATAGTTCCACAACTTGCTGCAGTCGAAAGGATCATTGGAAACCAAGGTATATTTCCTAACAATTTTAGCAAGCAGTATTCACATATTTCAGGGCACAACTGGTCCCACTCATAAATGTTTGATATTCTTTATTATTCATCTATTTGGGCTTTCTGTCTTCTTATCCATTTGAATGCTTAGTTCTTCCTCTTTTTCTTCTTCTTTCCCTTACCCCTCTTTTTCTTGATCGAGGAGTCTGCATAAACAGCAGGCTGCGCCTCTCCATCTACAATCTCAGCATCAATTGGAGTGATTGGCTTTACATCATCCGAGCTTGCGGTTGATGCAAATCCTGCGGGTTTTTCACTCATTGGTGCTGGTGTGAATGTTGATGGTGCAACATCAACAACAGGTCCCGAGCTAGCTGGAGCAGCAGGTGCCTCGTTGGCCAACGAACTACGAATCTGAAGAGACAAAGCGGTGGTGATAAAGTTATTTGCAACCCAGTAAATTCCCAAGGCAGCAGGGACGTTCAGTGAGAACCATCCGATAAGCAAAGGCAGAAATTTCAAGACAGCAGGCTGTTCCTGGTCCTTGGTTGCCATAAGATTCATACTAACAGACTGGGAAATAACAAGGACAATGGGAATGGTGAGGAAAGCAATAGTGTCTTCCCACCCAAGCCCGGGTACTCCATCTACCCAGTTATGCAGAAGCCAATCCGATCCGTGTGCAGGATCTGCTCCGTAAGTAGGTCCCTCAAGATTAGGAAGCCACAAAAAAGGTTCGTCGAGCTTATTGTCCTTTGCAAGAGTAAGGACTGCGCGGTAGAGCCCAATGAAGATAGGGATTTGTGCAATAGAGGGGATACATCCAGCTAGAGGATTCACATCATTAGTCTGGTAAATCTCAGCAATTTTTTGATTCATTACCTCAGGGTTTGATGCATACTTCGCCTGAATATCTTTGATGGTAGGTTGGAGTGACTGCAATAAAAATAAAAAGATTAGATCGGTCATGAGTTCAACATTGTGTAGACGTCCTGTCACGCTTTCATCTATAGCAATTACCACATTACAATCTTACCTGCATTTTTTGGGTACTCCCCAATTGTTGTCTCGTTAATGGATAAGTAGCAAGCTTAATCAAAGTGGTCATAGCAAGAATAGTAAGACCCCATGTATTAGCTTTCATACCGGCACCTACGAGACCCGTATGGATGCCTTGAAGTAAAGATTCGATAGGCCCCTCGAGGAAACCAAACCATCCATTATCATTCTTAACAATCTCTGCAGCAGCCCCAGCTGCATCAACTACAACTGCTCCATCAGCCAAATCTGTTCCATCAGCTAGGGTCATCGATGATAGCATGGAGGACAGGGAGTCAACGTGATGATGCACATCCGCGAAGATGGATGGATCGACAAAAGCAGAACGCTGAGTCGAAGGAACCTTTACGACGGATGAGGGGGCAAACGCAATAGTATTTTGTACCTGAAGGGCCACGACGGTTGCTATTGCAAAAGAGTATTTCATGATTGCGTTTGGATTTTGTATTGTGCAAGAGTTCACACGTTGTAAAATTGCTATCCGAATGAATTGGTATATTCCGTGACTGACCACTTGTGTGTTCTAATTGTGTGCCAATTATAATACTCGTGATGACTAGACGACCAACGCAGGTTTCTTTCCTGATGTCTCCTGGTGGATTGCTGTTTTTTATTAAAATTATCGCGGTGGGTTAGGGTTCGTTCGTGTCATGCCTTCGTGATCTCCACTCAAATCATTTCAGTATCTTCGTCATACGTATTTCAATAGCAAATAAAAAGATAAGATGGAAAGGATGAAGAGAGAGATAGTTACACATATTTGCCAGGATAGTACTCGTAGTGCCTATCAAGAGCTATCACAAAACAAAATCAGCATAATAGCCAGCAGCGCCACTCACCACTCACTCACTCCTCCGTCGTCAATCGTCAACAACAAACAACTTCCTTCATTCATTTTGAGTTATGTATCGTTGCAACAACGCAGCTTAGGTTATTTATTTCACGAGTGTCCATCCCCATTGCGTAAATCATGAGCAACTACATTAGAAAAGGAGTTGTTCCAATTCTAGCATCGAGAAGAGCAGTTCAAAAGCTCACGCCAAAATTCCCAAAATTCCTGAAAGAAAACACTACGAAACAAGCTAAAAAGGATGACCCGGGCTGGCCCGACTACATGCGGCGAGCAGGATATGCAGTTATTGCTATTGCTGTACCATATAGTATGATGGCTATCATTGCTGAATCACCGAGGCTGAGGGCTGGACTAGAGGGCGATCCCGGTGCGGAAGATAGTGACACTATTGGGAGAAAGGTTGTTGATTTTGTGAGGTGGTATTTTGGAAAGGAAGATGATATCCCTTATTTCGAATACTTGGAGATAGACAAAGACGATGAATTGTCTTTATTCAGTGATATATCTACGACCAAGAGGAAGGAACAGGAAATGATCCAACAGAGGCTTCGGGATGAATTGAAGGTTCACATTGAGACAGAGGCTGTAGGAGACGAAAAAACTGGATTGGTGGATGGTAGAAAAATTGCAGATATTGCGAAAGTTATGGAAGAGCTTGGTGTGTCAAATACCGGACAACAGCTCAATCGAGTTTACATTACATTTGAAGATGCTCCAGAAACCGAAGAAGAATACGGTATAAACTACTTTGAGGATAACAAGGATGTGGACTATATGCAAAATATCTCAAATTTGACCTCCATTTGGTCAGCATGGTTTCACTTTCCATCTCCTTCTGAATTGGACGCACAGGTACAAACCACAGCCAGCAATAGTTCAGGAAAAAGAACACCGCATGACTCCTATCAGCCACTTATTGTGAATTTGACTCATAAAATTGACGATTTACAAAAAGATTTGAAAGATCCGAATTCCTTTAGAGACCGCGATGATATGGAGTCAGAAATCAAGCAAATGAGGAAAGAAATCACTTCTTTAAAGAGGGAAAGAAGATATAACAAGTTGAAGAGTTTTGTATCTTCTTCCTCTTGAGCTTTTACGTAATGCATAAGACGATAACGATCAATATCATATTGTCAGAAAAAGCCATTGATATTTTGAT
>Ga0307978_1002130_pt1 | contig 14157 bp, 12 predicted proteins | sample OrgLakmetage1056_FD_203151 | JGI IMG/M metagenome (GOLD analysis project Ga0307978, IMG submission 203151) | Saline water microbial communities from Organic Lake, Antarctica - #1056 | ecosystem: Environmental > Aquatic > Non-marine Saline and Alkaline > Saline | place: Antarctica: Organic Lake...
CTGCCGAGTGGACCTCGTGTTCCGCATGTCACGAGCTTCTTTGCTCGCGCGCCTTCCTCTTTATTGTTCTGCGGAGTGCGCAACACCCACAAATTCCTCGCTTTTTGCAAATTTTCCGAGGAATTTTGCCAATGCCCCTCTCCCTCCTGTATCATTCCGCGCTTGCTTTGTTTGCGCAACGCACGCGCATTCCCACTTCTGCCCGCAGCATTGGCTTCTGTGCCATCTGGGTTTGTATTAGTTCGAGTTCAGAATGGAGATCGCGGTCGCACTCGAAGCCTATGCCTCCTTCCGAGAATTGATCCTACAGGACTTATTAGAGTAAAGATGAAGACTGAGTCCGATTTCAAAATTATTTCATGAACAGTTTCCACTTTAGAAGGGGGTGGAAGTGTTATGCTTCCTGCCCTCTAAACACTATCCTCTTTGCGATTTTGACTTGCGCGCAACGCACGCGCGTACACTTCTGCCCGCAGCATTGGCTTCTGTGTCATTTGGGTTTGTATTAGTTCGAGTTCGAGATGCGTTACACAAGAGGACGCTCAGCCCAGTCAGACCTGTTCTGGAAGAGGATACATCAATACGCAGCTTTCTGCTATTTGTTGAAGTTTCTTGCTCAATTAGGGAGTATAATCTAATCTAACCTAATCTAATCTAGACGAGGAACTAATCACGTACACACGCCCGAGTGGCCATGGCAGTAATGGGAGTTTTTTTTTTTCTGATGTCTTCTGCAGTCTTCCTTTTTCTCTTCTCTTTGTAAGCACCTGAGTAAGCACTTAACGAATCCAAACTTCGCCGATGGCCGCTTGTCATACAGCCATTGCCTAATCGAAGATACGTTTGAAACCCCACACATATAGTACGCCTTCATTAAGGAGAAGTATTATGTTTATCTAGCGAATAGCGGCTTTTTAGTTGCACTTGATTGCCCTCGAAGGGCTGATAATGATCACCTGTTTGCCCCTTGTTTTTCTCATTTGGCACAGGCCCAATTCTTGCGGTGACAAAGGGCCAGTTTGCTTCGATTGTTGCCCTAGGTATTGCTGAATTTGGTCCTCTATTAAGGCACCTCCAAGAAATACATGTCTCTAAAACAAAACCAAGCCGCAGCGAACACTCGATGGAATAAGTTGAGTACTTCTATCCTCGATATCATCATAGATATTCATCAAAGAGCACAAATTGGTGTTTGGGCGTCCAAAAATCCGCATTAATAGAATGCCGAGATCTCCGAGTGGGATTATCGAAGTTCAGACTTCGACTCAGGTTTCTTGTATAACAAACGCATGTAATCGCAAGATAAATCGCGCGTGTATGTAATGGAGATCATACAAACCCAAACAAAACCAATGTCAGTACCGCTATGGGCAGATGAGTACGCGCATGGACGAAAGTCCGGCTCTTGAAGAAATTGACCCTGAGGGAATATGTGGCGAAAGCAAACTGTTTTTTCCTTTAAGGAACTAAGGACCACAAGAAGCTAATTTTCAAAACATTATCTATATACAATACTTCTTGCCAGTTAGCGGCCTACTTTAGAGAAACCATGGGTTCCAATGCGCATCGGTCACCGGGCAAGGACAACAAATATATATGCAACTACAGAGGAATAAAGGAGTGTGCGCAATCCATTGAAACAAGATTCGTTAGGGCGCAAAATATCAATAGTTCATAGGATGAAGTCTTTGCTTACTTTTTTGGTTATTTGAGTGATAATCTATTTTCCTTCCTTTCTTCACACAGGCCCCCGGGGGTAGAAATAGCTGGCTAATAGGCAGAGAAAGAAGCGAAGCAGCGTTTACTAGGTGAGGAGCCAATACTAGAAGTGAAGCCAAGCAGGCTCACATGCCCGAAAATACAGCTATTACCATAGTTCCCCCACAAGAGAAGAAATTGCTTATTTCCCCGCGATCCCCACCGGGGTTTGCGCTCCCTGTAACTCGCAGAAGGCATCTGGATATCTCGAAGGAAGAGGAGAAGGGCATTGAGGGTGCTCAAGGCGCGAGATAACTCTTTTTGAATTTTTATCTCAGAACTCATGAATCTCGATTATCGTACAAGTGAACTAAAATATAAACAGAAATGTAGGGCAATAATCAATATGAACTCGATTTGTGAATCCAAGCAGCAATAATATGTCAACATGATCGCTCAATCCTAGTCACTTCTACTCTCAGTGCGTTCATCGTTGGTGATGAGCGACTCCAAAAGAACGCCCCGAGATGTATCCGATGATACAAAGCTTTCGACTTGGTCTTCGTCACGTGATTTTCTGCTTTGAGAAGTTCGCCACCGCGCTATAAAACCACAAACTCCCAGTGCCACGCTAAGCCCAATCAAAAGCGTCAATGCAACCACGACCGGTTTCAGATAGCCCATAGCGCCGCAGACCCACATCAACACCACAGTTATCACCACTATAATGGCACAACCTACGGGGACGTCCATGCACCCCATGAGGTTCGGGACCACAGCTGGCTGCTCCAGGCGACCGAGGGTCACAATCTGGCCGAGAACATGTCGGTGGTGGAGGAGTTGCACAAAGGCCGCCACAGCGCAGGCGCTGCCCACTACAGGCATCGCTATGCCAAAAGTCAACGCTACAAGTAGTGTCATCAGCACTTGCACAAAGGCGCGCTCTACAACACGTTGAGCTAAGTAGTCTAGTCTGGATGCACCGATGGTAAAGTTGGAAGCAAGCATGCCGGCGTTCGCAAGCGCAGGCCACACGTTCCACGCCACTGCTCGGAGAAATGTCAGGCCCGCGCGCGCGATCGAGGATGATTCTGCGTTCCGGTAGCACCACGGTGCAAGCCAAGGCACAATTATGGTTTCCACACCAGCCGGAAGCGTGGCTGCAAGAAGCACAACTCCGAGGAACACGGGCCCATACACAGAAAGGACCGCAGAAAAGCACCTCTCGCCGACATAAACAAAGCTAGGCGTAAAGACGCTCGTGACTGTAGAAGTGGAATACGCTAAACAAATACTAGTCGCGACATCAAAATGCGAGCAGTACTGATATGGCACAACTGTGTCAACGGCGGGCAGTGGCTTGAATGTGTAGTAGAGACACCGCGTGTGCGTCACAAGCACAATCACCACTGGGATCACGATCATTGTAATCGCGGAGAGCGCCGTCGCAATTACCATACGTAAGCGGAATCGAACAAACGTCAGAGCACCATTAAGTTCAAGTAAATCCACAGCTTTTCTTGCCACCCTTGGGATTAGTAATGTCCCAATTGAGGTCTTAGCTAAAGTTACGGCCATCTCACTCGCCACCTTCTGCTGCTGGGTAAGCTCGCTAAGCACGATGTAAACATACCCAACATTAGGGGCGATGGTGAGGAAAACAAGCGCCATAAGGAGCACCACCAATTTCAACACACGGATACCCGCTTCTAAAGAAGACTCAGCCACTTTGAAAGGTGTCGCTTCAGCCGTGCGCTCCGCGTCAAAGTCCCACGCTTTAGCGTCTTCCTCGAGTGAGTATCGGCGCTTCTGTTCCTTGACAAGTTCACCGTATTCATTCGTAACTCTAGTGCACTTCGTTGCGAGGAGGTTCCACCAGGGAGTGAGGCCTAACACGAGCCCCAAGCAACCTCCAACGCCGATGCCGACGCTCAGTACAAACTCGTCGCTGCCGTTCTTGTTGGCTAAGGTTGGTGTGGCCATAAACTCGCACTCAAAGACAGACTTGGCGACGTATAAGCTCAATACAAGCGCCACGCTGCCTGCTAGAATGGCAGCTGCAATCACCCCAAGCGCCAGTGCTCGAAGTTGACAATCAGCATGGTCAAGCTCGTTGATGAGCGTGCTTGGGTTTACCATCCATTCGAGAGCGATGCGCCAATTTAGAGCAAGCCGACCACGGCAATATAGAAAAGCGAGCCCGAAGACAACGGGCGCTGCCAGGACTGCGATAGTGATCACAGGAAGCACGTAGTCCGAGTTGCCGCAGTTGTATGCATCGAAAACTTGCTCATTGGCTTTGCGGAGTCCCGCTGCTCCTTGGATGGACAGTGCAAATGTTTCGCTCAAAGTGTGCGTGCCGCAGCCAAAGAGATTGCCGCTCAGCAAGTTGAACGAAATATTGGCACTAGACGTTTGCCAGTCAAGCACTGAGCCCGGCAAGTCGCACGAGAGTCGGTTCAGCTTCAGTTGCACAGTGTCCAGATTGGGTGAGATGTCACCCAAAGTTGCAGGTATACGACCTTCAATTTGATTTGAGCTCAAGTCTAGCACGGTGAGTGACGTCATGTTGTCGATGGCTACTGGGAGTGTGCCAGTGAGGTAATTGTTGGAAGCGCGGAAGGTTTGGAGATCTTGTAAGGACACAATGCAATCAGGGAGGCTTCCCGTGAGTTGGTTGCCACTGAGCGCAAGAGTTTTCAGCCATGGTGCCGAACACAGAGCAGCCGGCAAGGATCCCCCAATAGATGTCCCCTCAATGACCACATATCGTAACACAAGATTGAGGCTTCCGCTGCTCTCCGCCACACTGGAAGCAGATTGCTGAAGAAAGAGGCTGGATGGCATTGAGCCACTGAGTTTAGGGTTATTCGATAACATAACGCTCATGAGAGAAGGTAACTTCCACTCCGACGGCAGTGTACCGCTGAAGTCATTGTTGTGCAAAAGCATACTCCCTAGAGACAAAAAGCTCATGGCCAAGCAGCTCGGAAGGCTTCCTGTCAGTAAGTTGCCATTCAATTGTAGAAGTTGAAGCGCGCTCAATTGGCAGAGCTCTCCTGGTGCTGGGCCGTGGAATTGATTAAAAGCGAGTTCCAAGTCTATAAGATGGCTGAGGCTCCCCAAGCAACTTGGAAGAGTTCCCGTCAGTGTATTTTTTGACAGGTACAGGATCTCAAGCGCGCTCGCGTGACAGAGCTCCTCTGGTATTGAGCCGTGGAACAGATTGTTGCTCAAACCCAATCCAGTGAGTAGACTAAGGCTCCCCAAGCAACTTGGAAGGATTCCCGTCAGTTCATTCTCGAAGAGGGAAAGGTCATTGAGTGCGCTCGCTTGACAAAGCTTCTCTGGTATTGAGCCGTGGAATTGGTTCTTATCCAGGTCCAAGCGAATGAGCTGGCTGAGGCTCCCCAAACAACTCGGAATAGTTCCTGTTAGAGCATTTTCCCACACATTTAGAACCTCGAGCGCAGTCGCTTGGCAAATTGACGGCGGTAGTATGCCTTGAAAATTGTTCACATTTAGTGATAATACTTGTAGCCGAGGTTGTTTGGCGCCGAGACAGCCGGGTAGAATACCGTAAAGTCCTTTTGTATGTTGAATCATTAACCTTTCAAGATGTTCCAGGTCGCAAAGCGATGCCGGGAGGGTTCCTGTGAGCGACTGGCTTCTGAAATCGCTGTCTGTATCGAGGCTGCTGTAGTCCAAGACCCGAAGTGCCGTCAATTTTTTGCCAAAGCACTCCGGCACGGTACCTTGGAGACGGTTGGCGCGCAGGTGAAGCTCCTTGAGACGATGAAGGGTGCACATTTCATTGGGTGTGGTTCCTTGAATAAAGTTGTAATTAAGGTCCAGCATTGTGGCATTGGCCAAGCTCTGAATACAATCTGGGATGGTCCCAGTAATGGTGTTGTTGGCGAGCAATACTGTAGAGAGGTTACCCAGCCCGCAGAATGCGTCGAGAGTGCCGCCCACTGAATTACTGAAACCAGCGGAGTCTTCAGGGGAGTTTGGATTCGAGAAGTCTACGTGTAGCAAATACTGGAGGCCGCGGAGCTGTGGCAACTTGCCTACCAGGTTATTCTGGGGAAGCGCAAGGCCCGTTACGTGCGACGAGAAGTTCATTAAGGGGCTCATCTCAAATGTTGTGCACTCCACCCCATACCACGTGCTATTGACGCCGCCACTGCCGCATGGATTCGAGCCATTCATCCAACCGTCCTTGAGGTGCCAGTCAGGCCCCACCATGTTTCGGTAGAGGGCCGTGAGGGTGTCGAGCTCCTCATCGGGTAGTGGCGGCGGCGCCTTATCGCCACATGTAGCCGAGGGGTAGCGGGGAACGAGGGCCGAACGCTTGGATACTTTATGCTTCCGATGCAGTACGGTGGATGAGGCACGGGTTGGTCGCTCCTCCAATTGCTCCAGCGTATCGTGCGGCAAACCTGGGGCTACGTGCCCTTGTCCCTCCTTGGCGGCATATCGGGGCAGGTCGTACTTTCGAGCATCACTTGTATCTACGAACGCTACAAGCCCTGTTATAAAGTAAAGTGTAAGCATTTCGCGCGCAATTGTCGTGATTGTGTGCTCAAAAGTGATCTGAGTAGAAAGACTGGGTGCCCTCCTCTCGTCTTGTCCTTTCTCGCTTTTCGCTTTCAGGTTAGACACTCTATTCGACATCATGTCTTCTTCTTCTTCTTCTTCTTCTTCTTGTACTGCTACACTGCTACTGGTCGACCAATCAGTGATTTCGTGATTTCTTCATTAGGATCTAAGATAGCAAGCAAGATAGCTCTCTTCACTGATAAGAGCTGCCGGGTTCATTCTCAGCATCATCTCGAACATTGCTAGACTAGCTCAACTTCGGAGTTTGAGCACAAATTTTAGCATCTATCTCCTCTCAATCATGCTTCTTTTGATTGTACTACACTAGCTTAGCCTGTAGCTACCTTGCTGTCTTTAAGACTACTATAGATATCTGTATGAGTTTACAAAGCGAAGAAGCCACGCTAGGCAACTTCAATGCAGCCATGCACACATGCCTCTTAAAATGTATACTACTGTAAGTTCTGTTGCCCTACCGAGATTAGTGGCATCATTTGACCAGTGGATCTCCTGACTTACTGAATTGATGTTATAAATGGATCGGTGACCTTACATGAGTAATAAATGCTTTGACCTCTAAACCTATATACTGAGGGAATCAATTGATCTCCTGGACTGCAGTAACTTGGCTACTAAGTTTAGGATCATTCATTCAGGGAAGAGCATCTAGAATGAGGACAACTTCATTGGTGTCTTATGTCATGCTCGTGCTTTTCAGTAGCCCGGGGTATTGCTTTGAAAGCAGTTTATTTTCGTACGCCAAACTCAGTGGCGCATCCGTAGACCGCGTGCAAGTAACGACTCGCAATGGTGTGCGTGGTCTTGCACCACGTTCTCCCCTAGCCCCAGGACAGAGTTTATTGTCAGTACCCCCCTCTCTGTTGCTGCGGCCGTCACGCGATCGAGCTGTTGGCTCTGGACGCGTTCCTGCTCCTCTGTACGATCGCAGCAACCTCAAGCAGCAACTTGCGCTCACGCTTTTTGCTGAAGTAACATGTCCAGTAGACTCAGCAGCAGTGCAGCCGCCAACCTCCGGTTCATTTGAGCGATGGCCAGCAGCGTACTTGGCTTGTTTGCCGACTGCCGCGAGCTTTGCAGGATTAGCTTGCAAATGGAGTGATGATGAGCTCACATGGTTATCCTCCCCTGACTTCGCTGCACGCGCAAAAAAGTGCCGTACAGCACGAGCGCAGTTTTGCGCAGCCCTGGAAGTTGGTGGTGAACGCTCCACAAAACTTGTTGACGTTGGCAACACGCCAGTCAAGCATGTTTTACCCCGCGGCTGTCCTTCGGAAGCCCTTATTGAATGGTGTGCTGACGTAGCTGATTCGAGAGCACTGGGTGGCAAATTTGGCAGTGGTGGCTGGACTCGTCGGTTAGTAAGTTTGCAGCTGGCTTCAGTTGCGGTGGCCATGGTCAGCTCTGCTGCTGTCGCTATTCACAGTGGTATAATCATGTCAGATCAACCCATCGCGTCCACAGTGGACATCCCACCCACAATGCTCGTTGGCGCTGCGGCCCTTTTAGTCTTACCACTGGTTATTGCAGCGGCGCTTTTACGCGTAGGTTCCCGCGAAGAAGTTGCATTTGTGCCTGTGTTGGATTTGGTTAATCATTCAAGTGCATTCAAAGCTGCTCGGCTGAGTTATGACTTATTCCAGGCAAGGCTTCTTAAATATCTCAATCCTTGTAAATTCCATCTTCCTATGTTGTGGCTAGCTCATGAGGTTGTAATTATTGATACAGGCGTGTATTTCAACTCCTCTATCCACCCATCGAAAGTAGTGTAGTATTGCTCGTTGTTCATTTCATTCCTGTACCATGTGCCTCCGTGTTGAGAGGAACCCACAACTAACCTAAATTCATTTCTTCCTTTCGCAAACAGGACCAGGTATCGTTTGTTTTGGACTATCCTTTAAATGCGGGCGAGGAAGCGTTCTTTTGCTACGGAGGCCTTTCTGGCATTTCCAACGATCGGCTATTGCTAGAGTACGGTTTTGTCGAAGTGGACAACCCTGGTGATACTCATCGAATACGCGTGGGAACAGGAAACAAAAGCACACAAGCCGCAGATGTAATTGTGCTTGGACGATATGGAAAAGTGCTTCAAGCTTCAGTACAGCCCAGCGAAGTGACTGCAGCTGTAGATGCCGAACTAGATAGTTTGTGGGGCACAAGCGACATAGCAGAGTTCTTAACGGAGGTGCAGCAAGAACGTTGGAGGCTTGCGACAACCTGGCGTCGAGAAAAGATTCGTATTTTGGAAGAATATAGAACTAAGAATACATGAATTTCTGCCGTTTAGTTCTCTGTGTGTCAAAAGCCGGACGTGAGCCGCGACTACTAGTAGTATACTGGCATCGAGTGGTGCTACCGGCTCCTGCAATTAGTTGGCTCGATTTACTGTACAATTTCGACTCGCTGCTCAGGTAACAGATTTGAGAGCTGCTTCTGACGTGCCGTATTACCTTCCATTCGCTCTCTCCTTAGCCAAAGTTAAAAACTCCGATTGTAATTATAATTCCGGCGGATTTCGAGGGGCTTACCACTATTTTCTATTTGGTAGTACGGAATGTAAGTCCCAATTCGAATCGAATTGCCAATGCCCATTTGCCAATTTTATAGTATCAGTAGAATTATTTTACGCGAATGGGCTAAATCTACTGTGCTATTAGAATTATATACAGCATTTGATGTGACGCAATTCGCAATTTGAGAGGGCAATGCTGATTGCTGATCCGCATGGAGGAGATAACTAAACTGGATTTTGAGATGTGCGTTGGGGAATGTGCTTGACTGTCATACCGTTATATGCATTACTTTACGTGACCAATATCGTTAAATTTAGTGGCGCGCTGCATGTCTATCAAGGCCAGTAGTGAATTCGTAGTCCTTTTTCGCGCGCCGGTATTGCTACGTCATACCAAGCTTTTAAAGGTGGCAGTGGGGTGTCAGGGGTGCAGGCCATGCCATGCAAGCGCATCACTTCATTGCAGCAGTGCATTTCGAAATAGAAGTCGTCGACGCGCGCTGTTAGTTCCGGATCTTCAATCACCTGAATGGTATATTTATCATAATTGGGTGTGAACACATGGTGCATGACGCCTTCTTTGTTCGATTATACAGCAAAAAAAAACTAGGTACTCGTCTTTCTGTAGTTTTAAGATCAGTTGACCTGGTGCATGATGGAGAGCTCCGTTGGTGGGCTGTCGACATCTAATTTAAGAATCACAATGTCCTCAGGCCGCGTCAACATCTTGATCAGGTAAGCTGGATTTCTCACGTCGCCATCCTTCATCCACAAGGTACATGGGAGAGTAGGAGAGACGAGAGGAAATTGATGGTTTGTTCAGAAATATACAAACGAGGCTTCTGGTGCAAATTTTAGATCTCTGTCATGTCACAAGATCAATTCAGTTCTCTCAATGTATTTCTCTTTTTCAATAACAAATGTACACTTGCTTGCTGTTTCTTTTAGTCCTTACTTTGGCGTTGACGGGATCTGGGTAGAAGTGCAGCGCGGGGAGCAATGCATTGGGTACGGCCTTGAAGCTCACAGTAGCTTTGCTCTTTGGCTCCCACGCATACACGTGATCAAACACTAGGCCTCTCCTTTCAAACCACTGAAAGAGGAAGCCCGTCCCTGACCAATCGTTCTTATTGGTTGTCACTGAAGGCAGCGTGGCGCCCGCATCAAAGAGCCACACTTGCGAGCGACGCGTAGCTTTACGGTGCAAAGCACCCGCTTCGGTACAGGCACCGCTTCCACCGTGCTGCGGGTCTCGGATCGCGGTGCAAGCAGCAGCGTTGAGGGAGAGGGGTACCAGGTAGTCCTTGGACTGGGTGTAAGTTTCTTTGAGAGGCGACCAGCACTTCCGAGGATCTCGCATGAATGCAGCGGTTGGCTCAATGGGCACATGTAAATAATCTACAGCAGATGACGGCGGGTGCTGCCGTGTGCGACGATACGTGTGCACGCTCAGCATATGGTTCCAAGTAGACATTGGTGGCTGATATGATTAGTAATCAGAACACAAAAAGCGTTTCAAAGTGAAAAGGGGAGTTGGAGAAACTTAAGATAATTCAGAAGGGCTCGTGGGCTACAATGCGGTTGAGATAATCATCAAGGTCGTGTCTTACCTCAGGTGTCATTGTGACGACCGCCATGTTTAAATTTGGGTCCTGTTGTAGAGCCATGGTAGCATTGATCCACGCCACTTTTTCTTCATCGCTTATTTTGCTGCAAATGTCCACATCATTTCCCTACGGCCGCAATCGCAAATAGAAAGCACAAGTCACGCAAATTTTTCAACCTTTAGTTGCTTGAATCAGGTATACGCATGCGTATCTTTCGCTTAATCAATGGCAAAACAAGAATTAGTACATAGGTATCGTGTATAATGAACATAAATCCAGATACCTTCGCACATTCCTCTTCAATTGCTTGTTACCTGCCATGCGTCAATATTGGTTGTCCATCGAGCTTCAATTGCTGCTGGAGTGTACTTGACAAAGGTACACGAGCAGGAGCCACCGTGTAATGAATGCTCGTGACCGCCGGTGCTACTGCTGCCGCTCCTGCTGAAGGGTTCCTGCTCTTGCAGTCGCCTTGACTCGCTTCTACGTCCTTCACTTCTCTTGTGAGATTTAAAAAGCTTCTCCGGGTCAGCAACACCATCCACGCGCTTCCGCTCTCCTAAAGGAAGAGTTGTTGAAAGCGAAGGCGCCTTAATAGGTGATTCGGATGCAGGTACAATTGGACTTGCTTCAGGAGTCAGGATTGGAGCTGTCGACAGCATAGGAGATTTGCTCGTATGAGTTGGAGTAATGAACGTAGCGTTGCTTAAGCGACGAGCAGAGGTTGAAACAGATTCTGGCGCATTGTGAAGAAACCCTTTGATGGGGTCAGCAGCTTGAGCATCATTCACTGGTCTCAAGAATCCATGCTTGACGAGCTTCATGTGGGGTTGCAAGTCAATGACGTCAGTTGCGCAAGTACTTGCGACCTCTTTGGCCCCAGCGTTGACTTCAGTAAAAGTGGTATCTTCCTTCAAGTCCCGGTGAATGTTTTGTATCCGTCTAGCACCAATTCTTTGCTCGTGCTTTGCGCAGTCTATCTCGAGCACGCTTTGGCGAAGTTCATTGATCAGGCGGCTCCAATTGCTCGCGCCCGTTAACACGAAATAGCGAGCTTCTAGGGCTAAGAGCAAGGCAATGAGCGCATGACGGCCCGAAGCACCACTGTTGGACTGCGCTTCCTGAGCCTGAGAGTGGACGCTGCTGTCGGAGGAGACGGCAGGCTTGTACACCAAGACTTGCTTCCAGCTCTTAGGTGCAGCTTTTAGGAACTCGGCGAGGGCAACAGGGTCTTCGGTTGTCAAAAACACCGACGGATTTATGATTTGGTGCTGAGCGAGTACAATAAGGAATTCATACGAGGTGAAAGTTGATCATTTGGTATAAGGGCAAGCAAAGCAACGAGGCACTAGGTTTTAGATGTGCAGTGAGCAGAGATAGCGATGGCAGGATGCGTTTTGAATTAAACTCGATAATAGGATGTGTGAGTTGTGCACCTTGAGGGCGAGGCTTTCCACCGCTTCAATATATTTGTCTACGGACAAAAGTTCCATTTCCTTGCCCTTGTCGCCCCACCTCAAGTGGACCGTTATGAGGTTCGGTGGCGCGCCCTCGGGACCGAAGACTTTTTCAGCAGCGGCATCTGCTAACGCCAACACCCGCGGCGTGAGTCGAGAAAACAGTATTTCGGCGCCTGCTTCGTTGACAGGCGCTTCTTTGTGAAAGCACTGTGGAAAGTGAATGTTGCGAGGAACGTGCCATGGTTTCGTGAGAGAGTCGTTACGCCGGCAAGGTGGGTCGAAATAGCAGCTCAAGGGATGTGAGAGATCCTTCGCATCACAAAAGGCGCGATCTTCCCACACCCACCCAACGAACCCATCGCCAGATGCAGCTGTTACCAAGGCCTTGCCCTAAGAAAGAGGGACATAATATTTTAAAGCGCTCAGTAGGCCATGAGACGTACTGATAGAAATGACTGTAGGAGTTGAACGTGAGGTATTTTGCTGCAATGGTATTCGAGGGTGCACAAAGCTTTGAGAGGAAGTAGTTGGGGTGCAACTAAGGCCATGCAGAGACAGCCAAGCTACACCCCTATTTAGCGAGGAGTACATGCAGACCTGTCCCATCGCAGAGCATAAGGCTTGTGACCAGCGATGTAGGTTCGATCCCATGCCAAATTGCTCCATCGAGTAGGCCGCCTAAGTGGAGGAACGAAGCGAGATAGGATAAAAGTTGGATAAGGAATAATCAAACTACTATGCATTGTCCTTCACTGATTCATCGATTGAACAAATCTTCCCTCAAACGCACTGAGTTTGTTCGTAAATCGCACGCGAAGAGAGCTAGGCTAGGCTAATGTTAAGGTGCCAATTCAAACTGTAAACCTGGTCGGAATCGCAACGCTGACGCTGGCTCGCAAGCATCTCCTTTGCAAGTTTTCCATGCACTTCCCGGTCTTTCCATTGTCGACGGAGCACGCCATACGTTGGAGCACCTCCTAGTGCACTCCACAGCACAGCGACAAAACGCGAACGCCTGCCCGGTGCCATGGATACTGGATACTGGATACTTTCACTCTTTCACTGGAGATTCTCCCTGCTGGCTGCTGGAATTCTGAGAAATTCTTACAGAAAATTACCCGCGAGACGCGAGACGCTGCAGACGACTGCAGCGAGCCACTCCTAATCATTCGTAAACCTACGTCCCAGAGTCCTTCAGTTCATTGTACCGAAGGACTCTGGGACGTAGGTTTACGAATGATTAGGAGTGGCAGCGAGCTACTTCTCGGATTATTCAAGTACCTTAAAGATTCAACTCAGCCCAGTCAGACTTGTTCTGAAGGTTATATTTCTCTGTTGCTATATGCCACCGTGGTGCTTCTTTGTATTTGGGGAGTAGTAACTAGACTTGACTAGAAGAAGCACGCAAGAAAATTTTTTCTCTGTAGTGTGACGGACGGACGGACAAGCATGTTTGGTAGAGCCATTTGAAACGCCGGTACTAGACATCAACTTCGTTGATCTATCGTCTCTATACCGCCCACGCCTATTACGAGGGCACTCCGGCCCTTGCTCAGTGCTTGAACATGCCGCGAACAGCAAAATATCCGTCTCTTGCGACTCTCACCCTTCAACTGGAATTGCACTGCGCCATAATCACACTGTCAACCTTGTGTGTTGTTCTGGCGACACGAGGGATTCCGTGCTAGTAGCTATTCCGGGGAAGGGTGCCATTTAGGCGGCATCATCGGAATCCCCTGGCCTGGCTCGGAAGCCGGACTCGGGGTTCATGTAGCTGCCATATGCAGTTTCTTCGTCGTGTTCGCTGCGGTAGTTGCTGCGGTTGGAGTAGCTGTGGTGTGTGTTAGAGGTGCTCACCAGACACCGGCGGTCGAATAGGAGGCGTGCCCATCCGCGGTGGGCTGTCAGGCCCCAGAATCGGTGCAACTGGTAGCGAAAGTAGGATCGCACCGTCTTGGATTTTTGTCCGAGTAGTAGCTACAGCGTTCGTTTGCTAACTCTGCTGCTATCGCGTCGGCGCTGCTGTGCTTGACGTTGTCAGACATTTCCCCAAACGCGCCAATGACCGGCCCTAGGACCACTCCGTCGTGGCCGAAGGAGTTGAGCCTGGCTTTGAATGTCGCAGTCCATCTACGCGGGCCCATAACTTAGTTATGGGCCCGCGTAGATGGACTGCGACACGAGGTGGTTTTAAACTGGTTTCTAATTGAAATTGTAGGCTTATAACTATCCATAACTAACCATAACTAAACCATACAAA
>Ga0307978_1002131_pt1 | contig 14154 bp, 10 predicted proteins | sample OrgLakmetage1056_FD_203151 | JGI IMG/M metagenome (GOLD analysis project Ga0307978, IMG submission 203151) | Saline water microbial communities from Organic Lake, Antarctica - #1056 | ecosystem: Environmental > Aquatic > Non-marine Saline and Alkaline > Saline | place: Antarctica: Organic Lake...
CACCTCCTCCACCGAGCCCTGCTGCTTTGAGCGGTGGCGACAGGTCAGGATCGCCGAGGCCCACGTCAGCGACCAAGAATTCGTGGAGCGACTCGCAGACTGCCAAGCGGGCTGCTGGTGATAAGCCACAAGATCCTATAGGTTGACCAGGTGGCGAAGAAGAAGGAAGCTCAATTTCGGCATTGGTCAGTGGCAAGGGAGCGAGGAAGCCTGGAAAGAGCGCATAGAGCGGCGATGCTGCAGCACTGTTGTGGTTCTGAGCATTCGCAGATGACGCCTCCTGAGATAGCAACGAAGGAGGCGGCGGTGGCGGGGTAAGGAGCCAGACTAGAGCTGTCGCAGCAGGGACGCGAAGGGCAAGCACCACAGGGAGTGCAGGGCGCGGGGCGTTGGAGTCATCGTGATGAGCAGCTAACGCAAGCACTTGGGCAAGGCCATCCGCTAGTTGAGCCAAAAGTGGTGTTGGGCTTCGGCGCATTTCCGAAACACCACTACTGCCACTGTCAGCTGCGCCACTGCTGGTCTCAGTGACGGCATTGTTGTTCAAGGTGGTGGCTTCTACGCAACAGGTGGTAGGGTTCGCAAGAGCTGGCGCATGTTTGAGAGCAGTCGCAGCAGGCCCAGCCAGTAAAAGCACACCTGAGTGCCGGCTGGAGAGGAGGTCGGATTGTTGAAGGCAAGCGCATGCAAAGGCGAGGCACCCGCGACCAACAGCACGAAGAAGATACCAACCGATAGGCTGTGCACTCTTGATATTTTCGTTGCTGCTGCCATTGATGCGACTACGTAGGTCATGAGAAGGCTCGAAATTATAGGCCACGGGAGCAGAGTACGCTACTGCGAGGCATGCCTCAAGCACAGCCCCAGCCACTGTGCGACGCGCAGCACCGACACCAAACGCACTGCCAAGGCTGCCGCTGCCACTGCTGCCACTGCTGCTGTTGCTGCTTGAAAGCGCGTCGCGAGCGTCTTGAGTGGCGGTGGCCGCAGCGAGCTTCATGCAGGCTAGCAGCGCGGCGGCGAGTGCGTGAGTGGTAGCTTGCGGCAATGCAATGGTTGCAGCAGCACCGCCCCATGACGCACACGCTGGGTGCAACTGTGCATGATCTCCACCTTCTGTCGTGGTAGCAGTCTGCGAAGTGCCCACAGTGGGTGGTTGTGAATTACTTGAACCTGGTTGGCTCTCGTGAGCGTGGCTGCATCGCCATAGCGCTGCAGCTATAGTGCGGAGCAAACCTTCAATGATCGCCAAATGTTCGTGCTGCGGTGGTGATGCTCCACTGTTATTGGTGGCGGAAGCGCGGCACACGGCATGCTCCAGCGCTGCAGTCAAAAATGTCAACAGCCCGGCGGCGGTGGGGGTCTTGTCGTTGGTGCTGCTTTTACTACTGCCATCGGCGCTACTGGCAGTGTTACTGCTTATGAGATGGGTTAAGTTGGGATTATGACCAGTGGCCGCATGCAGCCAGCAACCAATCACACTCGTGGGGGCAGCTGCATTGGCCTGCGCTTCGCACCATTTCTCGCTTGCCTTCCGAGCCCCAGTTAGCCGGAGGAGTCGCCTTCCGTCGTCGTCCTCGTCTAAGCAACGTCCATCAACAGCAGAACGCCCAGCCGATGATGAAGACGCGCCCAAGAGCGAAGCGCGATGAGCGGCTGAGACATGGTTGGTTGCTGGTGACGGTGCTGAGTCTCCTTCAGACACAGGTTGCGTAAAAGAAGGTACCGGAGGTGCAAGGGGTAAACCTAGGGCATGGCGGCGTGTGCGCTCCGCTGACAGGGCGGCCAGTGCCGCCAAAGGAGGCGGACCCAGAGTCGTGTGGCCCGACAAGCCATGCATTAAGCGGTTTGAGGAAGCAGGCGGACGACCGGGACGCGGCTTTGAAGCGCTGCCATTATTACCACCAGAAGCATTTGCAGCAGAAGTGTCCGAGCCTCCGGCAGCTCCTTGAGGAAGGGCAGGGAAGAGCTGCGGGCAGTGTTGCATGAGATCCTCTAGGGCATCTGCCACCAGTGCAGGTTGCTGCTGCTGTAACGATGGAATTGTGGCACCGATGGTGTGCTCCTGATTCTGAGATGGAGTTTCTTCACCATCACCATCATGCCGAGGCTTAGCCGCCACCAAAAGAGTTGCTTCCAAAGCTTCTGCACAGCGGCGCCGCGCTACAGGGCTGTTCTCTAACTGCAGCAACCTTGCATGAGAGGAGTCCCTGCCTGCTGAGTGTGCATGCAGGTTGCTGAAATGACTGCAGCTGCCGAGGCTGCTGAGCCGACTGCTGCTTGCCTCACTACCTGAACTACTCTCTTCATCGCTGAATTCGTCGATGCTATCAACGTCCACGTTGTCGCCATCGTAATCACTGTACCCGCCATTGCTGTTGCCATCTCTACTCCCTTCATCGTTGTTGTCGTTAGTATCTCGTGGTAATCCCGACGACAGTACGTCAAACAGTGCATTCGTGAGGGCTACTCTCAGCGAAGGCAAACGATCGACTTCTGCCAGCTCCTTTCGGCGTGCTTCCAAGGACTGTGGTGTGGTAATAACCCCACCAATCGTTTCCTTTTCATTCGCCCAACGGCTACCTGTGGTATTTGGCGCTTCGTTGCGGACTGTGTTCTGCTTGGTATTGGTGTCAACGGTGTAAGCAGTCACACCAATTGCCGGGAAATGAAGGTGGGGCCGCCACAGGCAGGTCATTGTTCCCAAGGCAGCCGATGCTTCTGTCAAGTACTGCGACTCTTCCATAGTGGCAGTTGAGCCACTATTGGAATGACTATAACGGCCACCCCTACTAGCACCAGTACCCTTGCCACTACTACTCGTGCTGGTGGCAAGAGTGGCGGCATGCCCAAGGAATGCGCGTGAAGCTTTCACAAGAGCGAGCCTCGTTTTCAAGGAAGCATTACTGTTAGCGTAGCGTTGATGAGTTTCCAAGGATGAAGTGGGCCCTTCACATTGTAATTTCAACCGCGCTATGCATGCGTCAACCTCCCAAAGCGTTTTCTCAGCAGCAAGTCTGAAAGAGGCCAGGTTACTCTTGTCGTCATTGTGAGCATTAGGATAAAAATTAGGATACGGCTGTTTTCGGTGATGCATACGAGCCCACAATTCTGATGAGGTCAAACTGTCACTGTCGATTCCGCCGTGATTTCCACTGGAAAGGTTGGAGAGGTCTCCATGGTCATGATGGTGTTTCTCGCCACCACTGCCTGCAACGCTAAGATCGTATGCCAATTTTTGTAGAGCAAGCTCAGCTGCTAACAACTCAGCTTGCACACTGTCTAAACCACCGCTCAAGCCACTGCTATGGGCAACGATGGGAGCTGGCGAGAAAGCACGCACAATGTCTACACAACAAAGGAATGTCGACGACAGCCGCTGGAGTGGTGCTGGCGCTGCTGCATTCTCTGACGAGGATGCCTCAGGAGTGACAGCATCACTCCAGCCCGCGGCAGCGCATGCGATTGCAGACATTTCAATAATGTCATTCGATAGCTCGCTACCAGCGATTCCTGAAATATCATTGACGCTGGAAAGGTGCTGCCGCTCTGATAATGCTAACGCTATGTCCGTCTTAAGTTTATTCGTTAAATGTGCAGTTTGGTGACCAATATTGCTCACGAAGACCTGAAGCCATTGCGCAAGCGGTTGTGCTGGCTGTCGCTTGAGGAAGGCATGCACAGTTCGGTGCTCATGAAACGTCACTCCCGCAGGGTTGACTTTTCTTTTGGTGTGCCAGGTAATAATTGCTCTAAGAACAGCTTCTTGGAAGTCGCTCTCACTGCTGCTATCTTTTGCGGGGGTGGCCTCTTTCTTTCGATTCGAGCCACGCTTACCTCGCGCAGATGCTATCGTTTTCACTCCATCTTCTTTGGCGGTTTTCGTGGCATTGGATGATGACACACTATCAGCCTTGCGTTCTTTTATTGATGCTACCAAATACTCCGGCCATAGCCACCATGTGGAATCCTCAGCTCTTACTTCACAGCTGGGTGAGTCGCCTGCTAGTTTGCCTGCCAAGGGAGCAACGTTGGTTGCTAGAAGCGCGCTACCAGCCCCAAGAGTAGCCAAAATGGGCGCCAAAACGTCGTCTTTTAAAGTGTCGTGCCTCCGCTTGGTGTCTTCTTCAACTCGCTTTAATTCGTCGGCCTTCCGCTCCACCTGCCGCCTTGATCGCCGTGCGCTCGAGGGGCCTTCTTCATTTTGCTTGTCGACGTCAAGAGCAGCTTCGCCTTGAGGCAAAGATGCTCCATTTCTATCGTTGTCATTCTCATCTGCGTCCCTGCTTGCATCCTTTGCGACTGCTTCCGCTTCTTGAGCCTTACTTCTTGTTGTATTTATTTGTGCCGCGTCCGTAAAAGATACGTCGGACTCGCCCCTGCCACTGCTACTGTTTCTACTAAGGCCATCAACATTAATACTGTCACCTTCTATCGTCAAATTTGCGCGTTCAGCCATGCTCGCATCTTCCTCCCTGGGTTGAGTGATCTTTGGCCTCATTTCATTCAAAGGGTCGGAGGCCGGTGCCTCGGCCAATTCCACCACCACGCATGGCCATCCTAAGAGCAGACCCGTGGGTAAGGCATCATCGCATTGGCCGCCGTCTATCGATGTGTTACTCGAGTTTACAGCTCGGAGGAGGAGATCTCCCAAGCCTACCCAAGTTGCGTCTCGCAAAAGCAACTTCGTCACATGGCTGTCGTTACTGCTGCCACAGCTAGCTGAAGTTAAGTCTACAGCTGCTGCAGGCATTCCACCACTAGCACCTACTGAGCCTACCGCACGATTGGGCCGAGCGTGACTTAAAGTCCCATAAGGGTCGCGGGCTGCGAGGCGTTGCTTGGCTTCCCTGAGTGAAGGCCCATGGTCGCCTAAGGCTTCAAGCACTTGAGGGCATAGAATGAGCGATGGCAAGTGCTGGGGCTGCACGAGAAGAGCGCGCTCCAGCGCAAAGCGTGCAAGCCGCAATCTTGACCCAGGCCCACCTACGCGCTGGCGGCGGCGACCGCTAGTAGTTGCACCAGCCTCGGCTATCGCGGGCACGGTGCCGCTCTCAGGTGGTTGTCTGGCCTCACCATGGTTAGTAGGTGCAGCCGCACATGCAGCCAGCCGGTACCAGAGGCTCGGGTCGCTGCCGTCCACATCGCAAGCTTGCGTGTAAGCAGTCAGCGCACTCTGAGCTTGCCCCAAGCGTTCTTCAAGTAATCCCCAGTTCTTGAGAGCTGCGAAACGTAGTGGCGCCGCCTAGGGAAGCCCATCGAAGCATAAGATGTGGGAGATGGAAATAATGCACGAAGGTGAGCGGCGAGCAAAAATCAGAGCTAACAATAGAAGATAATTAGCTATCGATGCAAGTTGGGTATAAATGGTTCGAACGAACGCGACTACGAGGTCACACCTGCAATGCTTCGGGCCCCGATAGACCCACAGTATCCTCAGCTAGAGCTCGGAACGCGACTGCCGCTGCCGCCCAGTCTGCTGTTGTCTTTGCAGCCCGTTGGAGTTTTAAAGCTTCGTCGTAAGAATCAAAGCGCCGGTTTACCCGTGCCTAGGAAGATGGGAGATGGCGGTGGAAAGGGGTGGCTGAGACATGCTGCAAGCACAGCCAAATCAATTGCGCTTGGCTTCAAAACAAAAGATTGCTCAATCCAACTCTCAGGCAGTGCAGACAAGTCACCTCTGATGTCTCCAGCGCATCGACTGCCTCTTCGCTAGGGCCGTTCGACGCGTCGTTGCTATCCCCGAGCGCAACGAAGGAGATCATTTTTTTCAAAAATCACTCTTCCATTTCGTCCGTTTCGAGGGTTTCCATTCCCCAGAAAGGGGGGATTGGGTATCCAAATACTCAGTTGGGTTTGGGTTTGGGTTCGATCGCCTTCAACTTTTCCTCTACTCTCTACTGCACAATATAATGTGTACTACAGGCTTCTGTGTTCAACTACGCACCACAGTTCGCTCCTCACTTACCTCATTCTTTTCAGATGAAGGATTCCCGATATTAGCATTGGCTGCCGTTGTGGGGTTCCGGTGTCAAGAACCCCACGAGGCTTTGGAAGAAGAAGAAGGCCGATGCCGATATCGGATATCCGATATTAATAATAAATTGATACTTAATTTACTGGCAATTGGCAAGTGTTACTACAGGGACACCTGGATCGAATCAAACTTATTCGCACGCCAGCCAACCCAAGAGGAATCCAGAAAGAACAGGCAGCCGCGAATAGCTGTGCTTCCATTTGCCTTCGGCCAAGTTAGTGCAAGTCCGTCATTGCACTCGATCGCTTTCGATGTCCTCGAAGGCTGAATGCGTGCTTGACTCCACGAGCGCAAGCAGCTTCGGTAAGCCTAATGCATCCCAAAATGTTTGCCACTCATTTTCAATGGGCTTCCAAGTGGTCGGATCGGTGTGCTTCACGACATGCATCTGGATGTTCGGAGACATTTCAGGAGTGAGCAGGGGTGAGCAAAGAAATTGGGTACAAGCAAGTGTCACTTGATTGACATCGCTGAGCACTGTCCTAGTAATCGCGCCATCCATCCCTTCCTCTCCTTTTCTCTCTATCTTTCCCAAGCAAACAAGAGGAAGGCTGCTTTACATAAGATGCTTGCCTAGCGATGATGGTAGTGGCGCACCTGTTCAGGCGCGCTTCCGTAAGGGTCTAACCCCGCAGCAGTCGCTCGAGCGTGCATGGCCTCTAAGCGCTCCGAGCTTAAGGTAGGGCTTCGGCTCAAGAAATTGATGCCTTCAAACACACGCACGCCACCGCGCTCTAAGCACTGAAATTGAATGGCTTCCTCGTACCTGATGTGGTGAAAATAAGAACGATGTTCGCCTTTTATTTAGTAGTATGTAATCAAGTGTCGCACTGGAATGGTTAGAAGCAGTTACACGCATACTGGAATATCAATATGAGATTGCTTTGGTTGTGTAACAACGCACCCTCCATCTATGTTCTTTTGCACGTCGACGATATAATTCGGGAAGCTAACCCCAAAGCCCGTCTCCTGCAAGACGCCGCTGTTTGGAGCCCCAGGCTCGAGCTTTCCGTACCTACGGTTTAATAGAGATAACACGCAACACAGTTGCATACAGGAGTAGTCTGCATAAATCAAAATTGATTATGGGAATCAACGTTCATGCAAAAAAGAGGCGTCTATGTGTCTTCGTGCAACAACAAGAAGAAGAGTCCTCTTACAAGAAGTAGTGAGCGCCGTTGGCCACTGGCGACTTGTCCCAGCTCAACTGGTTGCCATCGGGCGAGGGCCCTTTCAACCCAAAGTCGTCCAGCCACTTGGTCTGGTCTTCCGCCAAGGAAATGTCTAAAGTGGTGTCGTAGACCTATAGGGAATTTTTGGCAGCGCAGTGGGCAGTGGCATACACGTAGAATTCGTTGTTATGAGCTGCGCACGTAGTGAGGCAGCTGAAATATGCCAAATCAAAACTAGCAAGCACTCGCAAGGGCATCCCTAGCTGATTTGAAACACTCAGAATATACTGTGCTCAATCCTCACCTCAGTAAACTGCGTCCAGTCGTGGAAGGCGTTTTCGTACCACCGGCCCTGGTATTTGGCCACTTCAAAGCCTGCCATCGACGGCTGCCGCACCTCGGCATAAGCCGGGCAACCGCGCACCTAGCATTGCAGTCGAAGAGCAGTTAGGAAGAAATGCCATGTTTTTGATTGCCACAACAACGAAATAGTATCAAGAACCAAAACAAATGAAGAGCAGAGTGCGATTGAGAAGGGAGCTTGAACAAGCAGGCAAACAGTTAGATATCAATGCGCACCACATTTGGATTTTCGCCATTGAGCGCAAGATTGTAGCCCGCCATATTGCCCTCTGACGCGAGGCCCTGTCCGACTGTGTTCAAGAACAGCGCCAGCGCTGCTGCGGCCGTCAAAGGACCCAGTGGTTTCACCTTGCTGAGGGTCCAAATGACGGCCGCGTTTAGGGCCAAAAAAGTAAAAGGCACCAAGCCCGCCAGTCTAGGGCCTGGGCTAGCATGCATGACTTCGGCAATCCACAAGACTGGCGTTAAGACTGGGTGAGCTACGGCAAAAAGGGTGAAGAAATTAACGGCTGCGTTGTATTCTTCAAGCCCTTGGCCTCCTGGCAGTAGCATAGCAGCCTTCATGTCAGCTAGCTCCGAGAACAAGGCGCCCCATGCAGGTGCGTGTATCAAGACTGAACCTACTATCAGAGCTAGTCCAGCGGGCAAGACTAAGTCCTCGCCAGGCAGTGGTTGTTGGTCCTGTAGTGATTTTTAATCAACAGGTGCAGTTTTGGCCGTGAATAAACAGGTAGAAAAAGATAGAACTACGTATCGCTAGAAGGCGCTTCAAGATACGCAATACCTGGATATCGACGTCTACTCCGTACTCATCATTTCTTGATACGAAAAGTTGAGCCCGGTAACGTTGGCAACCGCTCCTCGAAGCCAGGGAAGTTCTCGTACAGGCAGGGGCGCATCGCAGTGGCGTCGCCATAGGAAGCTATGAATCATATTGACCGGTGAGACGGTAGCTAGGTGTACCAGGAGAAATCAAAAAAGAAACGAAATTCACATTGGTTGGATGACATTTTTACCGGCAAGAGTAATGCATCGCTTGGGCATGATAGAAACGCCACCAAGAGAGCCTCCTTAAACATTTTGGAGTTTGTTTGCTCAGCTTCCTTTTTCATGTCCCAATCCTTTTTCATCTATGCAAATACATGCGAACACATGACATGCTGCAAACCTACCAGCTAGCTAGCTAATGTAGAGCTAGAGCTAGCTAGATAGCTTAGCTACCGTACGCTACACGCTACACATAGCTATACTACAGATCTGTAGCAAGGTCTGTAGCAAGGTTCTCTGAAAGTCTGGTATCATCTAAGAAGCAGAGAGAGTCCCTCGAGGTCTTAAGTTTTGCCTGCAGCTCTTCAGCTAACCCCTTTTAGTTGTTGCCAGCAGCTTCTGTAGCTAGCTAGCTAGGAGTGGGAGTAACACATACTTCAGAACACGAACGAACAATTAGGCAACCTCTTTTCTTCAGCAAAGAATGCTCGCAGGCAAGATTGGTATTGTTTTTGGTGCAGCTAACAAGAGGAGCTTAGCATGGGGCGTCGCTGAGGCCTGGGTGCGACAGGGTGCGCGGGTACATGTAGTGTGCCAGAGTGATCGCTTCGTTAGTGGGCTTGAAAAGCTAGCTTCAGAGCTACGATACGTTTCATTTGGCGGCGTAGCAGGCGTTCACGTGTGCGATGTCACGTCTGATGACGCCATTCAAAGAGTATTTGACTCTGTGGTTTCAGAAGACCCCGGTTTGAGCGCAGGGTTACCCCTGGATTCGGTGCTGCATGCTGTAGCGCACGCACCGACTGCGGCCATGCATGGCTCCCTCCTAGCCACCACTCGGGCTGATTTTGCCGCCGCTCACGACGTCAGCGCCTATTCCTTGCTCACAATTGCCCGGAGCGCGCACCCGCTGTTAACCCGCCAACGATCTAATTTGTTATCGCCTGGGCCCTCTTTATCCAGCTCGAAGATCGACGGATCTGAGGATGGGCACAGCAGCGGCGGCGGTGCTGGCGGTAGCATCACAGCATTGAGCTTTATGGGGGCCACTAAAGCGGTACCCGGCTATAATGTGATGGGGTGTGCGAAGGCTTCGCTTGAGGCAGCAGCACGCGGCCTCGCTATGGAGTTAGGGCCAACGTCCATGGGCAGCGTGCGGGTAAACATATTAAGCCCCGGGCCGGTGAGCACTCTAGCTAGCCGCGGCGTTCGAGGGTTTGTAGAGATGAAGAACGCTGCCCTGACGAAGGCGCCTCTGGAGCGCACTGCTACTGCAAGCGAAGTGGGTGCTGCTGCAGCCTTCTTAGCCAGTGACAGTGCACTGTCAATCACAGGCCAAACCATTTACTTGGACGGAGGGCTAAGCGCATTAGCACCATAACAAATTCTAACGGCACGAGGATTCATTTCATTCCATTTCAAATTATTCCCACCTCAGTGAGGGCTCGTCTTTGGGCTTGAGGTTTGAAAATTTCTTCGATTCGCTACGAATTCGTTCGAGATCGACATTGAGTTTTGAAGTTTTTATATAAAAAAGGAGAGCTAGGTAAATCGGTACATACACATCGCTGGTGGCTACCCTTATTCCCACCTTAAATACTGAATACAAACCACGAAACAAAAGCCATAAGCCAAATCGGACTCCTCGTTGCTCTAGATGAAAAATCGTTAATTGTTAATGTTAATTGTGAAGTTTCGATTCGCGTTTTGAGGTGGTATCGAGGTTTGAGTTTGGGTCTTGTCTCACATCAAGACGACAGTCCTTTGATCTTCTGCGAATTATCCGTGGTGTCTGGAGAAAGCACGAGCTGAAATTAAATCGCGCCAATGAAATATGAACGGTTAGGCTATAATTTCCGGTCACGATTAATCGTCGCCGTCGGGCTGGAGAGAGCCGCCAAAAACTAGCCAACCTAAAGCACTTTTGCTGGTGAGACTGAGCGTGATGTATCCCAGCTCTCCAAAGCGGTAGTCCTTCCAGCGCCCGATCTTGGCATACCTGGGAAGTCCAAATATAAGCAAGCATGTGTGAGGAGTATTTGCTCTGTTGAAAAAATATGACGGGCTAGAATCAAATGCTAAGTACAAAGACCTCAGCATAACCAGAACTACTCTGATTTTTGTACTTACTGTAGATACATGTTGATAGGGAAGACGTTGAACAATACAAAGTAGGCTGCAAGGACGGCATAGACAAAATCAGGAGTTTCGTCATAATTGCCACCTCCGAGAAAGTACATAAAGACAACGATCCACGGTCCTACACCAGCGAAACAACCGAACCAAAATGGCAGCCAGTCAACAGAATGTCGTCCTGGCGGATTCATGCGCTCCATCCTGGTATTTGTCATCAGAAAAAGACGCAGTAAGATATGCGCACATAAAGTATACAACAGTGGGTCTACATATTTTCGTCGAATCTTTTACTTTACTGAATTTGTTTATGCTTGATATATGAGTCTACTCACAGGAGCCCAAAGAGACACATCGAGGCATTGCAAATTGAAATTAGAAGAAGCGATGCTACATCGTAGACCCCGAATAGTACAGCGATAGCCACAATCATAAGGCTTGAAGAGACTGCGTACTCGTACCTGATAAAAGGCGTGTGGTGCAGAGTGTCACTTTTACAAGCCCTTGATAAGTTTGATATGATTATCACTTTGCAAAATATTACCAGCGTGCGCGGTTGCATTGGTTATTGATGTCGGCTATATAGACTTCAAAAAATACGAAGACATATAGATGCGCCACCGCTGACATAAGAAGAAATACAGCTGCCTGTTTCGCAATAGTGCGTACGGTAAGCAAATTCTGACAAAATGAGTTAGAATAGTTTCTAGAATACTTACCACGGTCCCTATCTTGATAGTGCCTATAGTTTCAGTCTCATTCACGAGGCTGTTGGTCTCTTCGTCGTATTCAAGCCAATTTGTAGTGATGTCCTTGTTGAAATCTTTCACACCTGGCGCTGTGAAGGAGGCAACGAAGAGAAAAGTGCCTTGCACGAAGTGCAAAATGCACGCACCAAGATTCCATTTGTACAAGGTTTTGTCGCTAATTGAAGTTATTTCAACGCCGAGCATTTCTCACACCGGTCCGAGTTCCAAACAGCTGGCAAAATGAGCCTATGAAAATGAGCTTTCCTTAATGGAGGAGCTCAAGTGTGCCGAGCAGAGAGCAGTGTTCTTAGTTCAAAAGGATTTGAACCGTGGAACCAGTGCGGAACTTATTTGGTGCAGAATAATGCACAACATACTTACGTATACATTCTTCTGTCATTCATTAGGCATCTGCTGAGTCAGATGCAGCGCTCTATTTTCTGCTACAGTACTACAGTAGTACAGAGCAAGTCTGTCTACTTGATTCTTACTTTCATATCTACAGAGAGGGCTCTGAGGATCAAACCGGGCACACCGAATATGGAGCTCTCTCGAGGTCGACACACCAGAAAACGCTGCACTGTGGTAAGTCGTGCCATGAAATTCAACTTCTTGTGCGTGATAATGGGTGAATGGCAACTCGAAAGCTGACGAATTACTGAAAATATTTCCTTTAGCTAGAGACCAAGTGGCTCATTTAGGCTAGAAAGTTTTATGTTTTATGCCGCAAAAATTGTTTAAGGAATGCAAACTCTATGCCAGAGCGCGCTTTCATGCTCCCGTTTAGATACATATACACATAGGCCTTCTGGAGCGAATTCGCTAGCGCATTTGCAGCTCAAGTGCATTATTTATGTGCCTCTGTGACTGCTGTGTACTTGCCTTTCTTTGTTTTTGGGAGAGTATTAACTAGACTAGACTAGATAAAGAGATCTCGGTCTCAAACGCGCCTTGCTCGGGTTTACTTCGATTTGCCATACGCTGCTTGTTAGTTGTGCTGTGCACCAAGGCGCATCAAAAAGTATGCTCTGTATCTCTGCCTGTTGACCTGTTACCTGTCAGCCGAGAGCACAACACCCCTTTCGCGATTAATTTCAAATAAGCACTTATTATAAAACCCCATGTAGTTAAATTTAGACAAAAATAAACACCAACCCCAACCCGAACCCTATCTTACAAACCCGACATAAACTAAAATTCGTTCGACTGCGATGTGGAAGTGGAATGGCTTAAGAAATGCTGCCGACAAATGCCACAGAGTAATGCTTGATCTCGATTTCTGCGTCTCGCAGAAACAACCGATAGAACTGATAAGCGCCATCTCATTTATTGTCTATAGTACAAGTTTCCTCTGAACTCAACTTTATTTCTGTGTGACCCGTGAACGATTTGGGAGGGATTATTACGTGAACTAAATATGGATAGAACGGAATACAAGAGTACCGTGAAAAATAAAAGTCCCACATAGCTCGTGCTCTTGCCTCGGCTGCTGCTGCTGCTGCTCCTGCTGCTGCTTCCACAACAACGCTTAGAATTCTTAAAAGGCCACGCTAAGATACAATCTTTTTTTTTGCAGCAACATTTCTTCAACGAACGTTTAAATAATGCATCTTGTGGCTTAGTCAAGCTCTCAAACATATTCATCACACTCCTAACGAAACACAAGACTGCTGAATAACAGGCATTGGATGAAGAGATCAAAAGTCTCCTTTTGATTTGCTCGTTGAAATTTGATCTTTTGGTCTCAGCATGACGAAATAAACAACCAGCGCAATAATAACTTTAATCATTATTTCAAAGGCTTCGTACCTAGTAACTTTAACTGGGCCTAGGCTGAAGAGTACTTTGCTGTTTAAAGCATTCCCTATTCCGTCCACATCTCCAGCGTTGTTATTTTTGAATGCTTTAGCCTCCGACGTTTTTGTTCCGGTTGCTCTGGGCATAGTATCGTTGATGCTTCTTCTCGCTGCAGAGCTGCGTAAGTCTCTCCAGTAGTAGCGGCTCGGCTACTACAGCAGTTAGTTACAGTAGCAGTCATCAATCGAAAGTCAAGAGAAAGAGAAAGAGAAAGAGAGAGAAGGGTCCCATCTTATCGGTCTGTCTGATGATTTGCACCAATGGGAGCTCTTGCCTAGCTACTGTAGTACGAAGGGAATTCACGCGGGAAATGACCCAGAAAATGTGGCGCGAAAAGTGCATTATCCTAACCCTACTCGCACGGCTCCCGTGCTCGCTGGCCATTGATAATGGACGCGGCCTTAAGCCGCCAATGGGTTGGCGTTCCTGGAATTTGTTTGGTGCTGACGTCTCTCAATCTTTGATGATGCAGGTGAGACAGAGAGACGGATCGACGTGCGGCCTCTCTATGTGGGGTGTCAATGCCGTGAACAGGACCACTGTTACCCTCAACTCTTTCTTGAGCGTGCTCCTTGCCTTTCTCAGATCATGGATGGCATGGTGAGCAAAAATCGAACCGTCGATGGCGTGCCGACCTCGCTGTGTGACCTCGGGTACTGTGATGTTGGGCTTGACGACAACTGGCAGCTTTGCGGCAGCTACGGTCCGCAAAACTATACTTACCACGACGAAAACGGGGCACCAGTCATCAACACAACGAGCTTTCCTGATATGAAGCAAATGGTTGACTACGCGCATGAGCTGGGTCTCACAGCGGGCTGGTACGGTAACAATTGCATCTGTCGTGATCACTGCG
>Ga0307978_1002133_pt1 | contig 14148 bp, 11 predicted proteins | sample OrgLakmetage1056_FD_203151 | JGI IMG/M metagenome (GOLD analysis project Ga0307978, IMG submission 203151) | Saline water microbial communities from Organic Lake, Antarctica - #1056 | ecosystem: Environmental > Aquatic > Non-marine Saline and Alkaline > Saline | place: Antarctica: Organic Lake...
CACAGCCGTTATTGCTGCGCTCAACATTGAGATTGAAGCGGCCAGGGCCGCCGCCGTCGCTGATGTGAAAAAAGCTGAAGAAGCGGAGCAAAAGGCACTGAGCAGGGCGATACAAGCAGAGAAAGAAACACAGCAGCGGGCAGCGGGTGAAGAAGCCTCTCAGAGCCGTCTAGAGACCGCTCAGCGCGACGTTGAACGGGCACAGAGTCGTGTGGCGACGCTCGAAGAAAAAGCCGAGAAAGCGATTCAGGAAGCCGCAGAGCTGCGCGGTGAGTTAAAGGCGATGAAAAAATAGCAGAGCTGCTTTCAGCAGCCATCGGGTGGCTTTGGGGGATCTCCAGGGCGCTCCATCGTTCGCCACAGCAATTTGATCGCGCTGTCGTAATCGCGAGCGGTGGTGGGCGCGAATGCCTGCGCCCGGTAGAACTCGTGCACCTGCCGGCGCCCGATTTGGTGCGGTGCCCGACCGCACCATGTGATGAACGCTTGAACCCGTTTTAGCTGCCGTGCGCGCGCGATTTTTCCGCCTTTCCGAGCGTGTTGGTGTAGCCGAAAAAAAAGCTCCTGGTTCACGGTCGTCCTCCGATGTACGAGCTGATCACGTCGATTCTCCCGTGTCCTAGCTCGACGGCCAGAACCTCACGCGCTACGCGATCGTCTGCCTTCGACGCCTGCCCGCCTTCCAGCGGCGGACGCTCGCCGGTCAGAGTTTGGTAACGTTCACTGGCGTAAGCGGCCCGAAGATCGTGCAGGCTTTTAACGCTGTTCTCTTGTAACGCTTCTCGGGTGTCTCTCAGTTCGCCATCTTTGAACTGGGCCCAAGTCTTGTTTTCCGGGATCAGGGAGCGCCCCTCACCCTGGACCTCCGCTGCGCGGGACAGCGACTCAATCTGTCGCTCGTGCGTGATGGGCACCTCGCGGACGCGCCCGCCTTTGGTGCCGTAAACAATGGTCACCCTGCCGGTTTCCTTCGCCTGATGAAGCGCGGATCGAGCATTGATCAGACACGCTTCTTTAGAACGCAGCCCAAAATCCCTGGCAAGGCCGACAATGGCCTTGCCGCGCTCCGTGGTGGCTGCTTGCGCTGTCTCAAATCGACCACGATCAATAGACGTGGCTGGGGTCTCTCGCACGTTAGATCGTTGAGCAATGAGACATTCTTTGGTGGGGCTCACGCTTTTCCATTGGCCCCTGGTCGCGGCGTTCATCACTGTGTTCACGGCGGACACCAAATTCTGAGCGTAGGCCGCCGACAAGCTGCCTTGTTTCACCTGGTAAGCCAGAGTTTGTCCGTACGCCATGACTTGGTCGCGGCTGACTTCTTCCAATCGCCGCAGACCCTCGTCTTTCGCGTACTCGGCAAACTGACTGAATCGGTCGGCCACCGTGGCCGCTGTTGAAAAAGACGCGGCCCCGTTGGCCGCTTCCCGGTTCATGGCAAAGCCGCCGGCTTTGCCCATATCCCGCGTTTGCAGTCCAAAATTATTGCCTCTACCGCCTTTCATATCAGTGTCTCTAGTGTTTGATCTTTAATGCCTCTCAATACCCCTTTTTCCGTTGGTAAGTGATACGCAGTGCTTGAGGTGCACGCAGACCTTGAGAGTTGCTTACATGACGCAGTTCCTGTTCCGGAGCGTCAGCCCGGTTTCCTGGTGAATGACCTAATTTTCGTCGCGGGATCGAGTGCTATGGCGCGGGTTAGGCGCATGCGGCTCCGGCATTTGTCCTGTCAGGACAAAGCGGGGCAGCTCCGGCGTAGGCATAAAGCCTCGTGCTCCAGGGGCACGACTCGGGCGGCGAAAAGGAATGCGGACGAACGGGCTCGAAAAGGGCGCCTAAAAGGCGCGTTTTCGTCGCGTTTCGTCCGCGGCTCTTTATGCCAGATTCGCGCTGGGCGCGGTCTGGCGTTGCGGCGGTGCCCGCCGTCTCTGTGTGTGCTGTGCTTTCACAGAGACGGCGGGTGCGGGGATCTCAGCATCGGTGGGGGCCGATAAGCGGGCCCGCGTTAGCGAACGTCACTCGGTGCTGGATCGTTCTTGAGGTGCATGTCTTGGCAGAATTTCGCAGCACGGTGTAGGCCCAAAACATGGGGCGCGTGCTTGCGAAATCCAAAAGCCAGAGACTGCGGTGCTTCTCCCGGAGGAGTGGAGGACGTTACTTCAGTGAGGAAGGCTAAGCCGGGTAGCCCCATCTGGGGAACCGGGTTAGCGGTCTTATATGCTCACGGGTGCGAGCTTTTTCAGTACTGCTTTTTTGCAGGCGGACATCCTAGAGAGAATGGACGCGATTTATAATGCTGTTCGAGGCCCAGCTAGCACAACTCCGCTTTTTCGTCGCGGACAGACGTAGAGCGCTTATTTTGTAACAACGTAACAGGAACTGCAAGCCAGGCAAAAAGTATGTACAAGCTGGTGCCCCCAGTGCTAATTTTATCGCGAATCTTTTGGTCAAAGTGGCTAAGATTCCGTGCCGACTAGGATGTCAGGCTAGAGCGACACCTGCACAGTGGTGTGACTTCAGGGAGAGAACTGACTTGATTTGCCAGCCTTTATTTCCGATCACCAAAACCGTGATTATGTGCACTGACTATTTCTATCCTTTTACTTGATAATAAATGGTTCGTTGCGTAGACTATAAGTCACTATATTTAATATAATGATTAATTAAATAATGAATAGGTTTGATGTGATAATTGATACTTTCGAGTCAGAAAATCATAAAATTATTCATGGTGATGTACTTACATCAATTATTAATATTGATAGTGAATCAGTTGATCTAATATTCGCTGATCCGCCATACAATATTGGGAAAAATTTTGATGGATTAAAAGAAAATTGGCCTGAAAAAGAGTTTTTAGAGTGGTGTTACAAGTGGTTAGAAGAGTGCCATAGAGTTCTAAAAAAAGATGGTACATTTTACTTAATGAATAGCACAGAAAATATGCCATTTTTAGATATCTGGTGCAGAAACAAATTCTATGTGAAAAGTAGGATAGTTTGGTCATACGATAGCTCAGGAGTACAAGCAAAGTCATATTATGGATCAATGTATGAGCCTATAATTATGCTCACAAAAAGCGAAAAAAATTACACTTTTAATAATGAAGATATTATGGTTGAAGCAAAGACAGGGGCTAAAAGGCAGTTAATCGATTATAGAAAAAACCCACCTCAGCCCTATAATACAAAGAAGGTTCCTGGCAATGTTTGGAGTTTTTCAAGAGTTAGATTTAAAATGGATGAGTATGAAAATCACCCAACTCAAAAACCGGAAGCTCTTCTTGAAAGAATTATTAAAGCTTCCTCAAACGCTGAAGATATCGTCTTAGACCCTTTTGCTGGTAGTTTTACTACAGGGGCAACAGCTAAACGTCTTGGTAGAAAATCTATAAGTATAGAAATTAATGAAGATTATGTGAAAATGGGAATTAGAAGATTAGAAGTTCCATCTAAGTATTCAAATGATGAGCTGTTGAAAGACAAAAAACGTAAAACTAAAAATTTATCAAAAAAAGTACGCGAGAAAGATAAAAGTATCGAGCGTTCTCCCGCGCAAAAATTTCTAATCTAGTAGCCCATACTCTAGCTTAAAACAGTTGATAATAATTTCTTTGAGTTTGGAAACTAAATCATTAGATCTTTGCACCCAATCGAGTATTATTCTTAGTTCATTTAAAGTGTAAATATCATCAAATAAACTAACATATCTTTGTACTAAGTCAGAGGGAAGCGATTTTTTAGCAGTTGAAGATATTTGCTCCCTAACTGCCTCTGAAGTTAGGTCTGTCTTAATCACAAAGCTGAGCTGAAATCTATTTATTTTGTCAAAATCTAAAAAATATTTTTTAAAGTCCAAAGTCTCTGTAACTTGAAAAAATTTACCTAACGGCTTTAAAACAAAATCTATACCTCCGTCGTTGGCATTTGTTCGGCCAGTTCTGTAGAGGCATAGTTTCTCGGTTTTAAACTCTCCATTTAAAATTAAGGTTACCTCGGTTTGATAATAATGTAGATGCAATAACGCGAAAGATATTATCTCAAAGAGCCTAGCATCAGAAGTATATTCGAATGCTTGCTTTACTAGGTAAACAATTTCTTTATCAGAATCAGCAGATTCTATTTCTGTTAAGTAAGCTGTTTGATTGTCGTTAATTATATTAATATATTTGTCTATTGATGCAACCACATAAGCTGCGGTTTCTTTTGGGTTCATTCCATTTTCTGAAAGTAACATCACCGATATTTTACGTGCTTTCCTTTTATCTCCAAAGTCAGCTGGTTGCACGGGCAAAAATTCATTTGTGACACCATACTGTCGCCGAACTTCGTCATTTAACCGATTATCCAGGGGGTGATTTTGCAGCTTTGCACCAAACGGCATGTTCTTCATTCTTGCCATTAGATCGGTAAATGTTGAACCATTGTAATTTTCATTGAGATAGTCTTGGCACAATACGTATAGAGCATAGAGATTGCCTAACGAACGTCTAGCTTTACTATCTCTTTCTGAAGCTTTAGTTTTTCGAGATATATACTGATGTATTATTGAGCTATGGTGAACGTTATATTGATCAGCTTCTGCCTGAAAAAACAAATGGTCTGTAGTCATTTTTATTCTTCCATCTCGAATGTTAATAATTTTGCTGGGGTAACATTCAATGAAGAAGCCAGTTTAATTATATTTAATAGGCTTAAATTTCTCTTTCCACGCTCAACACCGCTGATATAGGTTCTATCTAGCCCGGACAAAAATGCCAAATGTTCTTGGCTAAATGCTTGCTGAAGCCGAAGGCTTTTGATGTGGGCACCAAATAGTAAGAGTGTCTTTTCTTCGTTCATTAATTTCCCCAAACTAGAAGGAAATGATCACACTACGTTGACTATGAGTCTACGGACTATGGGTCACATAACGTGGTAATATGTTATCTTTGAGTTAGTTTTTCTGTGCTACAGGGCAGGCATATTTACAAAGTGCGGCGTAACCCATAAAGGATAGGGTTTTTGCTGAATCGGGAATGGCATGGAGTCATAGTTAAGATGGCGGGAACTTGCCAACATAATTAACTTCATTAAATCTCTTTTTTTCTGAATTCAGACCGTCATTATGAATACTAAATTGCAGTCTCAGAAATCTTTTGCACAAAATATAATCTGAATGCTAAAACCTGCATTAAATGGCGACGCGCAAAAATTTTCAGTTTTTCGATGAATCTTCGCTCAATTTTGCAATGTTAGTTGTCATAATAGGGTACAGTCCAGTCTGACACTTTGGCTCTGGAGCTTCCCTTGAACGGTCACCGCATTGGCTATATTCGAGTTAGCAGTCTCGATCAGAATCCCGCTCGCCAACTTGAACAGATCACCGCTGATCGCGTGTTTATGGACAAGGCGTCCGGGAAAGACGTGCAGCGGCCCGAGCTGGAGCGGTTGATCGCCTTTGTGCGCGAGGGCGATACCGTGGTTGTTCATAGCATGGACCGCCTGGCGCGCAATCTCGACGATTTGCGACGCCTGGTTCAGACGCTGACCGAGCGCGGTGTTCGTGTTGAGTTTATCAAAGAGAATCTGACGTTCACCGGGGAAGCTTCGCCAATAGCTAATCTGATGCTCTCCGTCATGGGTGCCTTCGCCGAGTTTGAGCGTGCACTGATTGGTGAACGCCAGCGCGAAGGCATTGCTCTTGCACGACAGCGAGGAGCATATCGAGGTCGCAAAAAAGCACTCTCAAACGAACAAAGTGCAGAGCTGCGCCAGCGAGTCACGGGCGGAGAGCAGAAAGCAAAACTGGCCCGAGAATTTGGCATTAGCCGCGAAACGCTCTATCAATACCTGAAAGCAGGTGGTTAACCCTTCAGGTCGCGAAAAAGGGAATTTTGAGAGTGTGATTCCAGAATTAACACCAGGCTTGTGGTCGGCAGTCAGGAAGTTACCTTTCGCGATTGTAGTGTCAGTCGGTTCCCCATTTTTCTCATTTTTCTGTATCATCCCGCACAATTAACTTTCCTTAACTATGGTGAAAATTGGCTTATGATCACCTCGAATACTAAGCGAAAATACTTTCGCAAGGATATAAATGGCCTAAGAGCTATTGCTGTAATAGGGGTTGTTTTATTTCATTTTAACCCATCTTTGGTGCCTGGTGGTTTCGCTGGCGTGGATGTGTTTTTTGTTATCTCTGGTTTTTTAATGACTGGAATTATATTTAGAGGCATTGAACAAAATAATCTCTCTATTTTAAAGTTTTATGTCGATCGTGCTAATAGGATTGTTCCTGCATTGGCATTACTTTGCCTCGTATTATTAGTATTTGGCTGGTTTTATATAACGCCTTTAGATTATAAAGCACTGGGTAAGCATGCTGCTAGTAGTATAGGTTTCTTATCTAATTTTGCTTATTGGAGAGAAGCTGGATACTTTAATGCTGCTTCTCATGAGAAATGGCTATTACATACTTGGTCATTATCAGTGGAGTGGCAGTTTTATATCATCTACCCGTTAATACTGGTCGCTATGCGCAAGTTTTTTTCCATCAAGACTATGAAATTAATGCTCATAGTGGGAACGGTGCTAGGCTTTATATTTTGTGTTTTTGCTTCTTATAAATGGCCTAGTGCTTCTTACTACCTATTGCCTACTAGAGCGTGGGAGATGATGATTGGTGGTGTTGCCTATCTTTATCCTTTTACGTTGCAAGAGAACAGGAAAAAGATTTTAGAGAGAATAGGATTAGCTTTAGTTATAACTTCTTATTTCCTCATATCAGCAAAAAACGCTTGGCCAGGTTATTTAGCATTGTTTCCTGTTTTAGGGTCGTTTCTTATTATCCAAGCCCAGCGTAATAACAGCATTATTACAAGCAATATTGCATTCCAGAAAATAGGGGCTTGGTCTTACTCCATCTACCTTTGGCACTGGCCTTTCGTAGTGATTATTTACACATTCTCACTCCCCGAATACTATATTTATTTAGGTATGGCGCTTTCTGTGATTCTTGGTTTTTTAAGTTATAAATATGTTGAAAAAATCAGATTTAGAAATGATTTTTCTAGCATACTTAGCTATTTTCGCAGTAAACCAATCTATATAGTAATTACATTAGGTTTAATCTCATCTCTAATATTTTCTAATGGTGGGCTTAACAGTAATTCGACCTACTTATCAGAATATGAGGAAAAAACGAAGTATACTAAGTACTGTCATGTGGATTCAGTAGCACAAAGTCTTACAGTTTCGGCTAAGAATTTAGATTGTCGATTAGGTTCGAAAACGTCACAACCTATAGGTTTGATCTGGGGTGACTCTTATGCCGGACACCTAGATCCCTTTGTAACTAATATTTTGAACGAAAAACAATCCTTTGTTTCAAGATCTGCTTCTTATTGTGTTCCTTTATTATCATCAACTATATCGTTAGGCTCCCTTCCAGAGTATTGTAAAAAAATACGTGAACAAACAATACAAGACATTAAGAATAAAAAATATAAGGTGGTATTTTTAGCTGGCCGCTGGGAGTATATGTATAGTAATGAAGGAAATTCTGGATTAAATTCCGTTTTAGATGCCATAGACATTGCATCTAAAAACTCTGATATAGTATATGTGTTTGCACAACCCATTCTTTATGAAAAAAGTGTTAGAAATATATATTTAAGAAGTAAGATTTCTTCCATTTATCCTACTAAGTACGTAAGAAATGATAAATTTGCTATGCAGACTAATAGACGGTTAGAGACGGCTATCGAAAAAAATAATTATAATAATGTTTATTATGTTGATAGAGATATACTCTATGGAGAACCTTTACATTCAGACTTCACATCCACAGGAGTGCCGTATACATACGATAAAGGACATTTATCCGAAATTGGAAGTATATATGCCTCATACAATTTTATGGATTCAAAAATATATGAACCCTTAGAAAATTTACTAGACTAACTACGTGGGTACGTTTGGGGGTTTCGGAACCCTTACAGTCATAGGTTACGATTACATTTAATGAAGGCCTGTGTGCCAACCTAAGCATGAACAAACTGATTTTAGTCTGGGCGATAGAATTCCTAATCATCATTGGTGATTGGATAATCTCTTTTAGAGCTATCGAGCCGATGACTTTTTTTGTGCTATTTTTATTTACCATAAGACCTGTTGTGCGCAACGGTTGGACGGCGAAACAAGCCGATAATGGTCTTTTGAGTCGTTGGTCGGAGCGGCCAGAAAACGACCGTCTGTTATTAGATCAGAGCCCATCGTCGTCTAGGGCGCTTCCTCTGAGTCGCTTTGTATTGTTGTCGGCCAGCCAAGCTTCCAATGCGTCAATCAGAATAGCGTTGATCGTGGTGTCGTTTTCGAGTGCCGCCTGCTTGAGTTGGCGTCGTAATTCCTTCGGAACTCGATTCCCTATTTGGACCAGGTTGTCGGGCTTTACCGCGTTGCGGTTCGCCCTTTCCTCAGCGCCCGCGATAAACAAATCCGTGCTCTCGATTTCGTAATTTGGCTTGACCATTTTCACTCCGGTTGTTCTTTTCTAAGCAGGGATTTCAAAACCCGCTCCATTTCGTCAATCGCTTTTTGGTCTTCTTTGGCATCGAAGACGGTGCCGCCTTGGTACTGGCTGTCGTCGTAGCTAACTCGATCGACTATGCTGAATTTTGAGACACCTAGACCCATCCCTTCGACCGCTTTTTTCGCCGCCTCAATGCGATTCCAGAACGAGGGCAGCGCTTTGATCCCGTTAAAGACCACCCGCGAAATCATCTCGGTCATGCCTTTTTTGGTTCGTTCGGCATTCGCTTGGGCGACCAGCTGGCTCACATGCTGGAGGGTTTCGATATCCCGGCGAGCAACCCGGCTTGGAATTATCATTCGATGTGCTAGCAACATCCCGCTGCGCAGCGCCATGGAATCCGAACCGCCACAGTCAATCACTATGTGGCCGTAGTCTTTAGCAAGCTTTGTGATCTCAGATCGCAGGTCGCCAACAAAGCTGGCGCTCTCTACCGCTGGCGCGTCGGGCCGATGTGCCTTACGGGCCAGCGCCCAGCGCAAAGACGTTTGCTGAGGATCGGCATCGGCTAAAAAAGTAGCCTTGCCAGTCATCGACAGTCGGACTGCCGCATGAGCGGCAACCATGCTTTTCCCAACGCCGCCTTTTTCACTGCCAACCAAAACGATCACGACTCACCTCTTATATAAAGACATAAAAATATTATAGTATAAAAACCTCTTTATACAATTATATTTAGCCGTCAATGCTTTGACTGAGCCGATCTTTCACTTGCTCGTATGTTTCGCCAGGTTTTGCCGCTGCTTCTATTTTAGCCCTGGTCAGCCTCTTGACCGTCTTTTTGTCCTCGCGGCCATCTGCAATAGACCTATCACACGCTCGCGTCGCCATTAAAACCCCGGCAGCTACTGACTCTGATTTGGTGCTGACTTTTGGTGTGGTCCTGGTTCTAGATTTGGGGTTGATGTGGTCCTGGTCCTGGCGTTGGTCCTGGCGTTGGTCCTGGCGTTGGTCCTGGCGTTGGTTCTGGTGTTGTCCTGGTGTGGTCCTGGTGTTGGCTTCGTTTTGGTTTTTTTGGTACCTGTATGCTAAGGTCTAAGTACCTGTATGCTAAGGTCTAACCTACTAGACCGTAACTGCGTTACGGTCAAGATAGGCGAAGGGTCTCCGACCCTTTCGAAACCCAACGGAGGCAAAATGCCAGCAATTAGCGTTCGCCTGGAAACCCGATCCAGCGCAAAAACGGGCGGTGAGCGGATGCATAATGAGCGGCTAAACGATGCTCCGATTTATATCGCATCGGAGCGCACATGCGACAACTCTGTTTTGATTCCAATGCCGACAGCCGCCGCATTATCGCGCGAATGTTTACGCCGCCGCCGCGCAGCATTTGAGCCAGGCCCAGCGCCTAGCGGCAATCCAAAACGAATGCCGCTAAGCATGGCCGCAAAGGCCGTGATCAGCGTCGCTGGACTCATAACGTTTTCAACCGATGCACAGCCAGATTTTGAGGCTTTGCCATTTGATGAACAGAACAAACGGTTTATGGAAGCCGCTGCCGCGGTTGCTAAACAGTACAACACTGACGTTGCAGCGTTAGCCGTTCACAGAGATGAATCAGCCATACACGCGCATTTTGCGCTGCATGGATTCGACCATGCCGGCAAACCGCTCAGCAAGCAGATGACAAGGGCTGCGCTGTCGAAGAGCCAAGACATCGGATCACAAGCATTCGCGGATCTCGGAATAACCCGAGGCATACCGAAAGCCGACCGGATCGCCGCCGGCGAATCGCGCAGCAAAACAATACATCGCACTGTTCACCAGTTGCACAGCGCGCTACCCCGAGAGCTGGCTGAAGCCCAGCAAAGAGTTGATAAAATGCAGCTGCGCGTTGCTGATGTTGAAGAAAAACTGGCGATTCGTGAGCGCGAGCTGACCGAGAAAGACGCTGCGGCCATTAAACAAGATGGCAAGATGGCCACGCTTGAAAAGCGGCTTAAAACGTACCAGAACCGGCTTGAAAGCCGCACTGAAGAAGTAGAACGGCTCGGGACTCTGGTCAACGAAAAAACCACGGAAATCGCGGGCCTCGATAAGCAGTTGAGCAGCAAAAAAACACAGCTAAGAAAACTGGGAACCAGTATCGATTTGCCAAAACCAAAAACTTCAAAAATTGCGCAAAAACCAGTTAAGAAGGGCCTATTAGGCAAGACAAAGCAGCCCGAACCGCAATTCGTTCACTATTACCTAGAAAGTCAGGTTCAAGAATTATTCGGTGGTCTGAAAAACATCGCAGACACCGAACGAGACAACCATCTTCGGCTGGCCAAAGACATTCAAGACCGGACCCGCGATTATCAGCACGTACGCGAGACACGGTCTCAGAACCTCCAGAGTGCTAAGCGATCAGCAGTCGGTCAGGCGTTAGTGCAGCGTTACGGTTTGATCGTTACAGAGACTGACAAGCAGGTAACAGTGCCGCCGCAGAACCCATCGACACCGGCGCAGATAGCCGCCGCGTTGTACCGTAGCAGCCGTGAGAAATGGCCTACAGCACACTTCACAGTCAACGACGAAGTGGCCAATCAGCTAATTAAGATGACAGTGCAAGACAACCGCTCAGACGTTGTGAGCTTCGATAACATTGCGCAAAGCGGACGCCTACTAACAGCTCAGAAGCTACACGAAAGCGAAAATCAAGAGCCGAAAAAGGCGAGATTGACGACAACCGAGCCCCGGCGGGCATGGGATATCGGAAATGCCCAGCTCGATGACTGGGACGATAGTCCCAGTGGCCCAGGGAATTGAAATAAGTAATAAGGAGAGCGGCTACGCCGCTGCTTTTTGGCGGCGCAGCCGCCCCGCCGTTGGCGGTACGACACGCCTTATGGCTCAAAACTACTGACTAAAGATTTGGAACCAGCGCTGACGCGCATTTGTTGCGCTGGAATCACCAGTGTAAGCGGCTCTCGCCGCGCCAAACTGCACTAACCAAAGTTTTAAAGATGCTTTGGAAGGAAATGTGCTTCAAGCGCCTTCAAACGCATCAGAATCGAGATAACCGGTAGTTCCGGTGCAGACGATACCCACCGACTGTAAAGCCATTCTCTGACCTCTCAGGCCCCCACAATCTAAAGTTGGAAACCGTGAACGAAGCAGGTTCCCGCAGGGAACGTGCGTAGTGAGGGGTTCGGCAAGCGGAGCGCGCCAGGCGACAGCAGCGGCCCGTTGGGCCGCCCTTTTCAGCGGTTTTGCACCTTTGTTGAGATCATAGAAGTGTAAGGATTATGAACCTATATTTTTCAATAACTTATAAAGGGGGGGTGACACTCCAGGAAGTGCAGTGGTGCACCGTCTAGGGAGTGCAGGTTAGGTTCATATAAGACCATTGACAGTGCGATATGCACCATGGTAAAAGGTTTTGTATGATGCGCTCAAGGTGCATATTGCACCACGTTCGGTGCAGGGGTGCACCGTCTAGATGGTGCACCTGGTAATTTCCAGGAGATTTAATCAGTGGCAAAAAACGAATGGGTTCAAACGGAGCTTGCAGCTCATCAAGCGTGGGGGGCTTTAATTGCGGTTGCGCCCATGGCCGCACGGCTGATGCATTTTCTGGTTTATCACATGGATACGGGGACGAATGCCGTTGTCGCCAGCCAGGCGACACTGGGGGAGCTGATCGCCGCTGATGATAAGCCGGTACACCGAAACACAGTCAGGCGAGCCATTCAGAAGCTTGAAAAAGACCGTTGGATTGAAGTGGTGCAGTTGGGCGGCAAAGGGGGCGCCCTGGCGTACGTCATTAATGATCGTGTGGCCTGGGGTCGAGAAAGAAAGCAGCTACGACATAGCCGGTTTTCGGCAGAAGTTATTGCTTCGTCAAGCGAGCAAACTGAACAAATTGAAGGGCGCGAGCCGTTACGCCGGCTGCCGGCACTCTCTGGAACAGAAAAACAAATGCCAGCCGGTGAGGGTGCTGCGCCCCCAAGTCAGGGGCTGCTGGAAGGGATAGAGCCAGACTTGCCAGCAATTATGAGTGATGCTGACGGCAGAGAGTGGAAGATTGACCGGAAAACAGGCGAGGTTCTGGGCCTAGTAGGTAAAAAATAGCGCACTAAAGAAAACCAAAGAGGCCGGCTGAAAAAGGTGGTCTTTTTTTGTATTTAATGATGTATTTTGTTGTTTGTTGTATTATAATAAATACAACAAAACACAACAGGAAGGGCAGAATGTTTACATTAACCGAAGAGAAAATCATCGAAACTGCACAGGCGTTGAAAGCTGCTGGCACCAACCCGACACAAGTCAGCGTGCGTGAAGCGCTTGGCGGTAAAGGCAGCTTTGCCACCATCGGGCCAGTGCTGAAAAAATGGAAAGATGCTCAAAAAGAAGATCACGCATTAGCTGAAGTTGAAGCGCCAGAGCACGTTTCAGAGCGTTTTGACCAGCTAAAAGGTGTGGTCTGGAAAGCTGCTGTTGATGAAGCTGAAACCCGCTTAGTTGCACAGCGCGCAGCTTTGACAGCTGCACAAGCAGAAGCAGAGGCAGAGGTTACAGAGCAACGCGAAAGCGTGGCCCAGCTCGAAGCTGAAGCCGTTAAATACAGCGAGGCAATCGAGGCATTGTCAGCCGATGTAGACACACGCACCGCGCAGCTTCAACAGCTCTCGACAGAGCTAAAAGAAGTAACGGAACAGGCGCTTGATGATAGCCGTAGCGCATCTGAAGCACTGACAAAAGAAACCAGTCGCGCGGATGCCGCCGTTGAACGAGCACAGCGGGCAGAAGCCCTGCACGACACTGTTCAGAGCCAGTCGCGTGAGGACCGTGATTCGGCGGCGAAGTCGGCGCGCGAAGATCTTGAAACGTTGAAACAGGAGCACACAGCCGTTATTGCTGCGCTCAACATTGAGATTGAAGCGGCCAGGGCCGCCGCCGTCGCTGATGTGAAAAAAGCTGAAGAAGCGGAGCAAAAGGCACTGAGCAGGGCGATACAAGCAGAGAAAGAAGCACAGCAACGGGCAGCGGGTGAAGAAGCCTCTCAGAGTCGTCTAGAGACCGCTCAGCGCGACGTTGAACGGGCACAGAGTCGTGTGGCGACGCTCGAAGAAAAAGCTGAGAAAGCGATTCAGGAAGCCGCAGAGTTGCGCGGTGAGTTAAAGGCGATGAAAAAATAGCAGGGCTGCTTTCAGCCGCCATCGGGTGGCCTTGGGGGATCTCCAGGGCGCTCCATCGTTCGCCACAGCAATTTGATCGCGCTGTCGTAATCGCGAGCGGTGGTGGGCGCGAACGCGTGCGCCCGGTAGAACTCGTGCACCTGCCGGCGCCCGATTTGGTGCGGTGCTCGACCGCACCATGTGATGAACGCTTGAACCCGTTTTAGCTGCCGTGCGCGCGCGATTTTTCCGCCTTTCCGAGCGTGTTGGTGTAGCCGAAAAAAAAGTTCCTGGTTCACGGTCGCCCTCCGATGTACGAGCTGATCACGTCGATTCTTCCGTGTCCTAGCTCGACGGCCAGAACCTCACGCGCTGCGCGATCGTCTGCCTTCGACGCCTGTCCGCCTTCGAGCGGCGGACGCTCGCCGGTCAGGGCTTGGTAGCGTTCACTGGCGTAAGCGGCCCGAAGATCGTGCAG
>Ga0307978_1002136_pt1 | contig 14137 bp, 10 predicted proteins | sample OrgLakmetage1056_FD_203151 | JGI IMG/M metagenome (GOLD analysis project Ga0307978, IMG submission 203151) | Saline water microbial communities from Organic Lake, Antarctica - #1056 | ecosystem: Environmental > Aquatic > Non-marine Saline and Alkaline > Saline | place: Antarctica: Organic Lake...
CGGTAAGTCGGACATGTTCTCGATCCCGTGGCCCGTGGCGAGGAGCATGGCCTAATATTATAATAATATTTGAGTGGAGGCAAGCAACCAGCATGACCATACACGCATTTGCAAAAGACATCGCGTGATGATCAAAGAGAAGCGCTAGGTGACACTAGGCAAGAATTGAAACGGCAGAAGCAGAAGATAGCTAGCATGGAAAACACCCACCCACCTGATCGGGTATAACGTCGGCTATTCGGTCATCGTCTCTCAGAGAATGGCCAGCACACGCAATTTCCACCACCGTCACTGCCATCCATAAAATTCAATTGAACATACAAAAGAAGGAGTAGCAGCAGCAAATGATATGAGACCGGAGAGCAAGCGAGAGGGGGCAGAGATGGGTGCAAGGGTTCAACCGTCATAAAATGTCTGCAATTGAAATTCCGAAGTGAGTCAGCAGCGTCCAGACCTAGGCATGGTGGTGGTTTTTAGACTCACCGTCGCGGCCGCGCCGAAGAGCACGTAATTTGAAATCATTCTTGAGCCATGTCACTGTTTGAGCCGGCTCGGGAACGGGAATAAGAAGCTTTAAACTGCCGCCTTGGATGTAAACCCTCATACACTCCTGTGAGGCACAAAAGGTCGTGGGCATGGGCGTTCAACAAGAGCGCTATAAAAAAACTAGTGCATTGAATTTTCGACTTCAGCGTAAGAACGCATGCGGGACTGAACAACAGTATAGAGGAGCGTACCAGAGACTCCATTGTTCTGGACTACACTTCGTAACCGTGGGAAATTCGGCCGAAGTGGAAGGACCGCAATTCGGGGTAGATCGAAGTTGGGTTGCTTCAGTCGTGGGTCGAAAATTGCACTCGGAAATCTGTCGGGAAGGGGCATTCGGCACGTAGAGCATGGTCGTGGTTGAGGGCTCGGAACGATGGGCCGAAATGGTTCAAGCAGTCTATGAAAAGAAAGTTCTTGAGCTCCTCACCTCTCAAGGCCGATTGTTTACAATCGCCGCATTTTGTTGTTTTAGCCAAAAATGCGCCTCAGTTTCGCAGATTTACGGTTCTTCAAAACTTGCGGTACGTACCACAGATTCCACTCCATCCTCCATCCCTCGGTCCACCCCCCCCTTTGGAGAGCATTAAAAAAGGGGTTGCAGAGTGTGAGATCAAGATAGATGCTGCAAAATGCAGCCCATCTTTAGAGCTTGAATAAGAAGCTTTTGCGCAGGTCGCTGGCCCTCACAGTTCAAGCTAGAATGCGGCGGCGAGCATTCGTTCTGATACTTGTCCCAGTGATGCAGGCTTCGGCGTCAAACCCGTGAGTGACTCTACTTCTAGGAGATGCAAATGCTGGAAAGTGTGGTAGGAATAGATGAATACCCTAACATCAAGTGATTTCAAATGGCTTGGACTATTGCTCTTCCTAGGTTTGGCAATGGGCTTGGAGGGGCGCCGCCGCTAGGCCAGTCATCGATATGGCCACGTGACGGAGATGGCCCTAATCTTCGACCGTGGAGCAGTCCGCAGCCGATGCCTGGAAGCGACCCGCTGGCGCCGATGCCCGATCCAGTGCCCCAGCCAGTTCCTGAGTCAACACAACACGATCCATCGCAGCTCGAGCAGCCAAGGTCTCAGTGGTGGTATCTCGATCCTCAGACGCAAGCAGTGCAGGGCCCAACATCAGCTCGAGTCTTGGTATCGTGGGCTCGTAGCGGCACTTTACCCATGAGCACTCTAGTCGCTTCCGTAGACCCAAGGCCGGTTCCAGGAGCGCCCGCTTCTCCCGACAACGATGCTCCTCTCTGGCAGAGCCTCGCACAATTAGTGGAAGCTTTTGGTGGTGACAACGGAGATGGTGGTGAGGGTGGATTATCGATACCAAACCCCCCAGTGTGGCAGGCTTCAGGGCCAGAGCAAACTCCTGACGATGCTCCAGTTTCTGAGCAAGCGCTTACTCCTCCAGGCTTTGAGGATGCTTCGTCTGCCTCGGGTGTCGATCAAAGTAGCGAAGAAAACTTCGGGGTTCAGGGTTCACCTGGTACTTCAGACTACGGCCAGCTATCAAGCGATGCTCAACCTGTCGACGAGCAAACTAAAGGCGAAGCGACTGATGTTACGGCACCTGAGCTAACAGAAGGCGTTGTGGGCTACGGACACCCTCCGCCCGAGATGGAAGTTGAGTCAAAGGAGGAGAAATTATTAGGTGAACCCGAGGGTGACCCAAGCGCAACACCGGAGGCATTAGCTATGCATAGCAATAATGCAGTTGCTACGAATCCCTGGCAACTCCCGTCTGAAGCTCAAGAAATCAATGCAGGAGCAACAGTCCCTATGGAGTCACTCGATACGAAAGAATCAATGGAGCAGCAGCCTAGCATGGCGCCAGTTGTTGACTCGAGTCCTGCAGCACCGCTCACTGCCGCTGATCTTTACGCCTCCTATTACCGCCTTTCTGATGACGATGACGACGATGATGGCCAGTCCTCTAGTAGCACCACTGCTAGGAGCAGCAACAATGGCGAAAGGGATTTGGCGGCCGGTACTACACGCAGCGAAAGGCCGCAAGAACATGGCGCTATTGATGCCTTTCCGGATGACGACTACTTAGGAGACGAGTATAGATCGCGCAAGGCTGAGGAAAGTTCTCCTGTAGAAGCAGTACCCAATGAGATCGGAGCTCTACAAGAGACAAAGATTGCGGCGACACTGGTAGAGACTAAGGAGGTGGCCACCGGAGCTGAATCCTTTCAAGCAATAGCCACCGAAGAAGAGCTACCAATAGAGGCCACACCAGTAGTTGAGGAGCAGGCTCCGTCATACGAAGCGGTGCATGTAGCAGAATCAGCACCGTTGGAGGCAACGGCAGTGGAAGACAGTGACATGCAATTTGACTCGGACACGGTAAATGAAGCATGGAACCTGGAAAAAGACAAGAAGGAGCAAGGAGATAGCGATGACTTTGTGCCGAGCGACAGTCAGGGCATTGAAGAGTTTGAGGGCGGCAAAGTCAACGAAGGCAGCGAAGGTCTTCCAGAAGCTAGCGATTCAGCGGCTGTCAACGCGACGTCACAGCCAGATAGTGCCACAGCAGCGACTGACAGCACAGGAGCAGGTGCACCATCCATGCCACGAGCGGTGTGGTCAGAGCGAGGGTCGTCTTTGGAGGGTCCACATGGATCCTTCGAGCAGCGGCAAGTGGTGCTATCGCTGCCTAAAAGCTTAGCCATGGTTGTAACCACTATGAAGCTCACTGCCAATCAGAACAGTGCAGTCGATGGCCCTGAGGAGTGCTCTGCAGAAGGCTCTGCGGAGGGTTCAGCCAATGAGTGGCATGATAAGACTGCAGCGGCACACTCGAGTACTGCGTCTAACCTACCTCCCGGCTGGCAAATGCTCTCTGACAGCACAGGAAGACCGTACTACGCCAACGCTGCAACCAGAGAAAGCTCGTATGATCCACCGCCACCAGCAGGTGCTTCGCCTACGGACAGTCCAAGCAATTACCCTTTGAATGCACAACAGCAAACACCACCATTTCAGCAGCATTATTCACAGGCACAGGAGCAAGCACAACCACAGCAACAGCAGTCGCTTCCTAATCAGGAGGGCTACAGGTACTCTCCAAATGACATGTACCAGCAACGAGCTACCGAGCAACAAAATTACGGGCAAATGCCCCAAAGCTACGGTGCTGCCACTAATCCTTACGGGAATGACCCTTATGCTCCTTACGGAGCTGCGTCTTACGGAGCTGCCCCTTATGGACCTCCTCTTCCTCAACCTGTCTCCCCATATGGGGCTGCCCCATACAGCTCTTTCCCCCAAGGCCCAGGTGCCTATAGGTCTAGTTCAGCTCGCAGTCTTGGCTCTAGCATGGGGCCCAGCAGTGGACTTTCATTTGGACGAATGGCTGCAGGATTTTTAGGAGCAGCAGGCGGGCGCAAGCTTACTTTCGTAGCTCGAAGCACTATGAGTACAGTGGGGGGGCGCACTGGCGCCGTCTTCTCGATGGTCCGAGGGGCCCTGCCGATACCCTCGAAATCAACAGATGCCAGTATTAGCAGCAGCAATGCGCCTTCAGATACTTCCGCTAGTAGCCCGCCAATTGAGGACGACGATACAGATGCTGCGCCTCTGCCAGACGACGATGACGACATGGATGTTCCATTGAGTGAAGGACCGCGTCAGTGGATTGAAGGTGACATTCTGTCGCGCCAGCCTCCCCAGCCCCCGCCTTCATCCTCGGAAGCTCAAATGTTGCCATCACGTCAACCTTTGCCTCCACTAATGCCTCCACCTCCACTGCAACCAAAGCCGAAAGTCATGCGACCAGCACCAAGCGGAGCGTCTTCTTCTTCTTCGTCAGTGCTAGCGGCCCCAGGTTCCCTTATGAAATGGACGCTCAACCAAGGCGTGCAGTGGGCTTTGCCTGGACTGCGACCACTGTACCAATTAGCCCCTCATGCACTGATGCATGCGTTCAAGGCTGCTCCAGCTGCTGTGCTGCTGCTGCCCTTGCTCCGCTCTCTAGCCGCAGTCTTGCACACCCTCCTCCCCGTCCTCACTGTCTTTGCCTTCGCCGGTGTACTACCTCTCCCTGAAGCTGCCGCTGGTACGAATGCAGCTACCGTAGCAGCTACGGCGAAAACCACGGCTGAGAACATGTGCCGCTGGCTTGCTTCCGTGTCCCCTTTTATAAACCAACCGTGGCTGCTGCATGGCAGCGATGGCAGTGGTCGAGGCTCCGCAGCGGACGCGCCACTTGCGCTCGTACCTCTGGCACATGTAGTGGCCTTGCCTGCCGTCGTGATTGCTTGCGTGGCGCTGGTCGCAACCATTGCGAATGCGGCTGCGAATGCGCTTGCGCGTCGCATGCATACGAAAACCGAGCAGGCCATATCTGCTAGACTCGCCTCGGCACGTGCAGACATTGACGCTGTAAACTTGTTGAATGCCGTCGGGCCTGGTGCTGCCGAGTCAACACGCGAAGAAGCAGGCTCCCTCATGAAGGGGGGTAAGAGGAAGCGATCCGCACACAGGTGGGCCAACGAGCCATCAGACGAAGCTCTTCTGGGCGACAGCGCGGCGGCTTTTCATGTGGCTGAAGCCGTAGATGCACTCGCCAAGGGCGTAGCTGCAGCCGCTGCTGTGGTCGTGGCCGCAGGGGCAGTGGCGTGGGTAGCGCGCATACTGAGTGTGACTGCTGCTCCAGGCGAGAGCGTGGGGGAAGGTGCTTTATCAGCGGGTGAGATGCTGCGCGAGGCACTGAGCACAGTAGGAGAAGCGAGCAAGGGCGTGGGTCAACAGATGAGTCAAGCAGCGGGGTGTGCCTTGGAGAGCGGGGGGCACATGTTGAAGCAAGTCCCCTCTTGGGGGTGGAGGCCAGGTGAAGATGTATTCTCGGATGATCATGGTCTAGAAGAAGCACTATTCGGCGCCAGCGGACTTGGCGATGATGTGGAGGATGCTGTAGCGTCTAGTGTGGAATCAGGAAGTGGTGCCTTGAGCAGTAGCAGCAGTGGGTCATGCCACCGCTTGATAGCAAGCATGAGCGGTAGTCTGCTTCGAGTGTGGCCGAAACTTCTCATAACAGCGTGGGTCGTGGCTGTTGTCGTAGAGTCTTTGCTCCTTCCATCGCCACCACCATCCAAGGCAGTGCCTCCTGTTAAGACGAGCCCTATTTATGCCACGGGAAGTAAAGGCAGTGGTAGCGGTGCAGGGGATGAAAACGAGGCGTTAGAAGCAGCAGCCACCGGTCTAGTGGCGATGAAGAGGTACAAGAGGCGGCCTTTCATGGACCAATCACTGACAAGTACGGGGAGCCATCGCCATTCTCAGGAGCCTCAGAGAAGAGGACCAGGAGTGGTGATGCAGGCAGTGCACTCCGCGCAGCACACCGTAGGTGCGTCCGTGGCAATAGTGTGGCGTTTGCTGTTGTCGCTGGTCTTGACTGCGGCCGACAGCACCGTGATTGCCGCAGCAGTGCATGCAGTGGCGACCCTCTGTGTGGGCTACTCTCGGACCCTGGCCGCTACAAAAGGACCGTCATCTCATCCTACTTCTGGCTTTTCGATGGTGGGGCTGGAGCTGGTTCAACGGATAGGGCTAGTAGGCTGCAGCGCACTCCTCTTGAGGCGAGGCCACATGGCTGTTCGAGAAGCAGGGCAGGTAATACCCTTTTGAGCCTTCGTGAAAGATCTTATCCTGAACTGAGTATGATGGAGTATTAGGTTTTCTTCGACCGAATTTAATCTGATGAACTCTCATAACTCTTCATTCGTATTTTCTCCTCTGTCCTTTTCAACCCCCTCCTGATACAGGCAAGCCACCAGCTGCGTGATCTCGAAGTTCCCATAGCCCGTGTGGCAGCAGCCTCTCAAGCGGCTGCCTCAGCCGAAGCATCCTTCGAATCAGCGCAACGAGAGACCTTGCTTGACAGTGCTCTTCTCATCTCTGGCCCGAACCCTCCGGATGGCTTGCGACTTGATAATGTGTGGGTCTCAACACCCAACAAACACTCCAATCAAGGCCAGCGCGTAGAAGAAGAAGAGTTTGCAGTGCGTGGCCTTTCGTTACATGTGCCGGGTGGGAGCGTGTGCGTCGTAGTAGGACCACCGAAGAGTGGCAAGTCCGCGCTTCTCGACGCTCTCGCCTATGCGCCTGGTGGCTACAACGAATCTCCGTCTGTGCACCAAGGACCGCCTACAACGACCAGTAGCACTCCGCTCCCGAAGCTCCCCGGCCTGGCTCGCGGGTCGGTGCAACTACAGGGACAATTGAGACAAACCTGGCGTGCTGGGCCGTGGCGTCAAGCGGTAAATGTGATGAGGCAAAAGCCAGCTCAATTTCCCGATCTCTCCCTAACGGCCAATGTCAACCCCACCGCTGCTGCCGCTGCCACGGATACTTCTTCATCCTCGTGGTCAAGTCATATTAGAGATCGTCGGAGCATGGAAGCAGGAGTGGGCGCTGCCCTTGCATTAGCGGGGGCCTCACACTTGGCTGCTTCAACTTCATCGTCTTACGACAGAAATAGTGCCGTAGGGTCGATGCCCTTGTCCTCTGAGGATTGGTTGAAAATTGGCCTAGCTCGAGGGGTGCGGGGATTGGTCAGTTCCTCGGTTAACAGCGGAGGCTCAGGAGGAGGAGGAGGAGGAGCGGCACTCGTGTTGCTCGATGAACCATTAGGCTTAGACCACGAGGGTGGCAATGACGAACGCGAGGTGGACTTCATGTCGGCCCTGGTGAGTGCGGCGGAGGTGCAGCCGCAGTGCGCCGTGGTTGTCGCCACGCGATCACCGAAGTTGGCCCTCTTCGCGAATCAAGTGGTCGTACTCGGCCCCAAGGGACGCGTGCTGGAGCAAGGCGACCCAGAAGAGCTGCTGGCAGCCAATGGCTACTTCGCCGAACTCCTTCAGGCTTCTGACGAGGAGGCGGCGCCTCCAGCGGTTCAACAGGATGAAGCCGCTTGACGAGGGATGGATGCGTTAGAGGTGCAGGGAGGTGCAGGGGATTTCTATTGCCGATACACGTTCAGTATTGATAAACTCCATGGCCTCAACAAAAAGGGGCGTGTGTGTAGGTACTCGAACTCGAACTAATACAAACCCAAATGACACAGAAGCCAATGCTGCGGGCAGAAGTGTACGCGCGTGCGTTGCGCGCAAGTCAAAATCGTAAAGAGGATAGTGTGTAGAGGGCAGGAAACATAATACTTCCACCCCCCTCTAAAGTGGAAACTGTTCATGAAATAATTTTGAAACCGGACTTAAGTCGTTTCTGCGTCTGTTTCTGCATTGAAGAGAACGCGCGGTTGTTCAGTCTCTTGGGCACGCCGCGCCAGGAACCTCCGCTTCTCCTCTGGTGTAACTCTAGTGTCGCACCGAGGTGGCCGCAGCTGCAGCTGCGGTTTTCCAATGTTGAATGGCGCTTTCGTAACTAGGTATCAAATTGCTTGGCACAGGGAACTCTAGTTTCTAGTACTAGTGCACCGTACACAGGTGACGTTTCGCAAATCGGTGGATGTTGCCCCTGCAGTGTGTAGTGCACTAGAGACTGCGACTGGAGACCGCACACCGCACACCGCTCTTCGCTCTTTAATGAGAGAGTGCCACCCATGGACATGAAAGTATTGTTTGTGATAGAAAATAATGAGCACAGAGAAAAGAGAACAGTGGGCAGTGAACAGAGAGCAGAGAGAGCAGCGCAATGGCGCATCGGCGCATGGCGCCACAGTCCCCAGTGCATTTCCGAAAAGGAAAGTAACTTATGATATACAGTATGATGCTGCAGATTGATCGGAGAATCGTGATTGGTGAAAGACGAATTGTTGATTTCCTCACTTCTTGACACTTGACACAAGAAGATACCGTTCGGTGTACGGTATACGTTTGGGCGTGATTGCTCAGTTTGAGCAACGGTACCCTTGGTTTGAGTCTGCGCCAGCACAGTGAAACCATGGCCAACGCCCCACCGAGACAGTCCTTTGAAGTCATGTCGAGTTGGATGGCCAGGACGCCCGGTGATTTGGTGGCAAGCATGGGCCAAGCTGTGAACATGGTCAATGCTGGTTCGGGTGAAGAAGGGGACAGCGCTGTTGGCCGGAATAACGGCACTCCGCTAGACACATCTGAAGGCCAAGAGGTATCGCTTGATGAAGACGAGATACCTCTGAGTATATCGCAAGAACAAATTAGCGAAACCCAGGAGCCTGCTGTGCTCGATGATGAAGTTGCAGGTGCACCACCAGCGAAGGCAACTCACTCCTATCTGAGGATGGACGACGAGGCCAAAATCTTGGAAACGAGATGCACTTTCAATCCATTGGAAGCCGCGAAAGCTTTCGTGTACGAACTAGCTCCGCCGATTTGCATATCCCCTATTTTGTGCATGTTTCTTGAGCCTAGTATGGCTCAAGGTCTCAACGTGGCACGCCACAGGCAGTACATTCCGACTACCCTATCCGGCGCCAATCCTCCGCTTGCGACACTTTTTGACTGCGTAGTCCACTGGATAGTTACGTCGTCATTAGTGCTCTGGATAATTACGCCTAACAGTACAGTAGACATGTGGGAACTGTTGTTGGCATACAGTTGGATGTGCACGCGTTGGGCAGTCATTGCAACGAAATATGGCTACTACACTCAAAATATGCTCGGAGAAATGCGAAAACCTATAAGCATTGACAATTCAAAATCGCTAGTGGAAAACTTGATTCTTGTTTCGTGGGCTTCTCCTACTATTGAGCTGCTCGAGAAAGTAAGCGTGACAGGCCAAGAAATTGCCAAAGTTGACCTCAACTCAAGCTTCATGAGGTTTAGCTCGGAGGAGGCTGATACTTTCCGACAGCGGCAGCAATCATCTCACAGCGACAATGAGTTCACTCCAACCCAAGCTTGTAAAACTGGGGTTGTGAATGCAGGTGAGCTTTTTGCGCAACTTTTGATTGCAGGGTTTTCTACAACTTTGTCGAATGTTCAGAAGAACTCGCTTACGTTCGGAATTGTGGTCATGGCATTTTTTCCTAGTATTGTGCGGTGGTGGTACGGTCTTGATGTATTTGGATCCTCGTATGTAGATTATTACATATACGCTGGAATGATCGTGTCTCAAGGCCATGGAGCGCAGTCAAGTTTGAGGTTTTGTCTCACTGCCACTTTAGACCTCAAAAGGAGGTCAGCTGTTTTAAGCATGTTGAACGAAATGATTCAATACCCAGGAATTGAGTTTCAGAAACTATTTCGAGACGCCTCTTTTCATCCAAGCGAACCAAGTCATATGTTCTTGAACTTTGAGGAAGGCAACAACGCCTACCTGTGGCTTCTCATAAGAAGGTCAGTGCGGGTTGCGGGGTACAACTTCTACATTCGAGGCATGAGCTACATTGGCATATGCGTTGGTTGGGCCATTGCTGCAACGCTAGTGCTGAACTTGATTGTTTTTACTGAGTCAAAGCACCACGTTGCTTCACTGGGAGCAATCATGATAGGCATACTCGCCATTACTCTCTCCGTGCAAGTTGCACTAAGAGGAGCTACTTCTCTTCAATACCTCATTCCAATGCACCGGCTGACACTGAAAGAAAAACTTGTTGAATTGAATCACGAGGTAGTACAGTACGAATCTCAGCTCAGCAATGATCACCTTCCTGGCAAGAAAACCTCGAGAATATCTTCAAACCACCCCAAAAATGCCATTGTTTCGCGCCTGAAGGCCCTCCAAAAGCTCTATATCTCCATTGAAGAATGCATGGCATTTGAAGAAGAGGTCGCTCGGCCAGTGAGGGTCTTCGGAATTGACGCTGGTCCTGGTTTGACCACGGCGGTGTTTGGTGTGGTCATCGCTGGTATCGCTGCCGCATCGCAGCAACAAGCCACGGCTAACTTCAAAGACCGCTACGACCAGGATGGCAGATTCGAGGTGCAGTATGACCCAAGCACTCTGAATGGATGTGAGTAGTGCCTCGGTGGCCATTTACTTCAAGTTCGGTTCGCATGCAACCCCTTAATTACTTTTCCACTCGTTGTTTAAAGTCCACTACTTATATATGGTACTGCTGACAGAATTTAGCAGTGCCTTCACTGTATTTGCTTAGTGAAAAAGTAGCACCGCTCTGCGCTTAAAAAACGTTGGCTTCGCAACGTAATTGCTTTATTGAAGTCGAATTGGAGTTAGCTATTAGTACCACGTACCAGCGTAACGCAGTAAAAAGAAATCAATCGCTTGGCACTCGGATGACCACCTTACAATTTACAACGAAGGGAAATGAGGAGGGGAGTGGGGCTATTTGGCAACAAAAAGGGCGTGATATATTGAGTGGAGGAAGACGATGACAGGGCACTCATATCGCAATAATTCCAATTCCGTCGTTGTAATCGTGCCGCGGAAGATGGAAATGTTTCGTGTTCTGCTTTCTGTATTCTGTATTGCAATAAGTTCCTTGCCTTATGCCTCGGTTCTAGATTGTATAAAAGAAAAAAAAAGAAGAAGATATGCGCATTAAGATTAGATGCACTTTTTCATGTAAACCGAGCAGCCAAGTTAGCACTAGAACTAGCTAGATCAAAAACGAACGGGCTTCAAAAGAAAGCCGGGTACCCCCCCCCCCCCCGCTCACGCATTTGGAAGGCCTTAGACCTCTTCCTTCAGGGGTGGCTGCTGGAAATCTTTCTCCGACCTCAAGAACTCTGAGAATTCTAGCTCCTCGGCTTTTCTATTTCAATATCAATTCGTATTCTCAATTAAGCCCGGAAGTCCTCAACGGCCTGCAGAGTGAAGGACACCATGTCGTTGTCCAAAGTGGCAGCTTCGCGTTCGAGGGTCACACTCCCCGAAAGCACCACCACGCTGCGCCATACACACAAACGACACGCCATGAATTGAAAAAAAATCATGCAAACTGCAAAGGGTGATTAGTCGTTCAGCGCATGAATGAGGTCTTGACGTGCATGGTACACGTTGATGCGCTAGCGTACAATAAATAAAATAAAAATAACGTGTCAACCAATGTGAGCTTTCCCTAATGGACCTGAAAGCGACTGCAACGATGGCAAACATGGCAGGGAAAGTGATGATCGGCCGGAGATACCACGGGAGCTGACCACCCTTTGGGGCATCGAAAAAGCCGAACACGTAAATTGATTTCAACCAATCATAAAAGCCATCCAGGCCCTAGGCGACGCACAGACAAAGAGCACAGAAGTGAGGTAGGAAATATGATACAGTATTCAAGTGAAAGCATTAGCTAACGTTGATGAATATACGCCACCAAATCGAGATGGTAATAGGTTAATCTGACCTCTCTGTTGGCAACTTTGTCCATTTGCCGGCGCTCAAATTCAGCCTGACGAAGCACGACGAAGAAACAAAAAGTAAGAAAAAAATAGTGACTGCACCGAGCGCAACGACAGTACGATTATGTTATCAAACTATATCATTAATGCATGCTCTTCAGGCACATGTTCGCTGGCACATGTATCCTGCACCTTAATGGTGGACGGAGTGCGCGGCGTGAGAGGTGCCGCGTCCGCGAAGGTGGCATCGGTGAACAAATTCCCCTTGAGGTCCAACACCTCCACCTGTGTTGTTTACATGTAGTACAGCAGGCACAGGTTGCAGCAAGACAAGCTTAACAAATCACCATCAAGCGTTTATTATTTTAATGAATGGTAACCTAGGGCGAACGATGGACATGAGGCGACTTTCTCTTTATCCTCGTCGCCTATTAGTCGAGAAGAGAGGCAACGGGGAGTAGCAGCGGAGCATTGTACTAAACCTCCACTTCATGTAGATCAATGTTACTATACCTCAAAAGTGAGCGCCGCGCCTGGCGATACGACGGGAGGAACTCCTCGGGTGCCGTAGCCGTAATCCGGGCTCACGACAAACGACGCCTGTGCCAAGGGAAGATGACATTATTCCACATGTTTGAGGTTTCCAGATCTTTAGACTTGAAATGGGGTATGAGCAGAGCTCAGCGGATATATACTAATTCATCTCAAACGGCAGAAGCAAGTGCCTAAGAATCCTGCACACCTGTTCGCCCACAGCCATGGTCTTGAGGGCCTCATCCCATCCCGGGATCATGGTGCCGTCTCCAATCGTGACGCTCTGCGACTCGGACAGCGTGAACACTTTGCCGCCAGCCTTACAGTAATATAGTACAAGTAACACGTCAGCCGAAGACAAAAAACTTGCCCTAGACAGTAAATATAACAGCAGTTGTATGAGTTGGGCATGTATTACCGATCCACGGTATCGGACAACAGCGATCGAGCCATCAGTTAAACCTTCGCCCGAGCCAGCGCTGTTCAAAACCTAGCAAATTAATTTTATGTAGAGAAAACACACGGTATGTGAGCAAAAGCCTCGTTGATAATTACATTAAGAGAACTAGCACTACTCTAGTAACATGAACTAGTCGCCAATACCTTTACGACGCCACCGTCTCCCAGGACATCTACTGGCGCTTGAATTGCGGAGGCAAATGTGCCGATGCTGCGCCTTGAGATCTGTCGCGCGCCTGCGAAGCTATTGGCCCTTGAAAATGCGTGCAGTAAAGCGTCTGCTGATGTGATAATTAAAATGCTTACAACGGCAAGTCGCACACCATGTGACATATTTTTGATACCCCTTATAGCTGGGACTATGACTCTAGAGGGCACAGATGGACAGCTTAATCCAAAGAGTAGCAGAGTAGCTCTCCAAGAAAAGATACACTGCAACGATTTCTCGTTCACAACTTTGATCAACACCCTGTAGGATAATTTCGAATCTGCTCGAATATAATATAACCCCAGGCATCTTCCTGGATCGTTCCGCCTGAGTTCCCGAATACTACAGAATACGACCACAGGAATGTGCGCGACTTGTTCCGCGTGCGACTTTTTTTTCTGACCTGGGTCTTTCGTCTCGTCGCTTCACAACACCCTCTTTCATCTCGAACACAAGCAACCTCAAAGACAACCACCACCATGGCATCACTTCGCCCGACATGCTCCCACTTCCTCAAGGGCTCTTGCAAGTTCGGCGACAAGTGCAAAAACTCCCACGCGGCTTCTTCGCAGAGCGCTGTCGTCAAGCACCGCAGCGCCACGGGGGGCGAGGGGGTGCTGCAAAAGAAGCAGGGCGGTAAGTCAACGACTCGCCTAAGCACGACGCAAGAGATGGTGACTCAAGCCGACGGGACCGTGACCGCGCGCGAGATCACCGTACGAGAAGTCGTCTGGACCCCGTACTCGGCGCACGCGGGTCGTACCAGTGGGCCGAAGGAGGCGGCGCGCGACAAATTTGGGAACTGCAAGGGGCCTACCTTCGACCTGTCGCCAGACGACGCTTTCAAGGGGGAGACAATTGCCATTTTGCAACTGTATACAGGCGAAGGTCTGACCCTCGCAGCCCCACGAGTCGCACTGTCCCGCAAGGGCTTCAAGATCCTGCACTGGACAAGGCTTCCAACGCTCGAGGTGTTCAAAGAGGGGCTTCAGACTGCTTGTCAGCTGTGGGTGATTTCGGGAAGCACCGAACTCGAACTCGAACTAATACAAACCCAAATGGCACAGAAGCCAATGCTGCGGGCAGAAGTGGGAATGCGCGTGCGTTGCGCAAACAAAGCAAGTGCGGAATGATTCAGGAGGGAGAGGGGC
>Ga0307978_1002138_pt1 | contig 14128 bp, 28 predicted proteins | sample OrgLakmetage1056_FD_203151 | JGI IMG/M metagenome (GOLD analysis project Ga0307978, IMG submission 203151) | Saline water microbial communities from Organic Lake, Antarctica - #1056 | ecosystem: Environmental > Aquatic > Non-marine Saline and Alkaline > Saline | place: Antarctica: Organic Lake...
AAAGATTCGCATCTATCTATTATTAATTTGTGAGTTTCAATATCAGCCATATTCATTATTTCATTTTGGGATTAATAAGGTATATATTCAACAACAAACCACAGCCATAAAAAGTGGAACACTTGATCTACAACAAAATGCCCCCATGGTAATGTATTTTGTTTTAATTCATTTTGAAATGATCCAACAGTTTTGCACCACCAAGCTACAAATGAAGTTCTATCTTGTAACCAGTGTTGTACAAAGATTAATACAAGTTGTAACCAAGTTAATTCAGTAAAAAGAAATGGTATCATATACAATAGAACATGTACAGTACAAATCCAAGAACTTTTCTTCTTACCAACTGCCATCCAGTCATTTTGAAGTAAGAAGTCTCCAATAAAGTGTGCTAGTATATAATTCATAATTCGCAGATTTTTTTAATCAAAAATCTGTTATAATTAGGATTTTCAATGCCTTGGACATACCACATTATTTGACCCGTGTCTAAAAAAGAGAAATCATCTATGTATGGTTTTAGCTTCTTCTTTTTTTTGCGTGGTATTCTTTTGTGTTCGAAGAATCTAACATAACCATGGTTTTTTGGAGCTGTGAAATGTTTGTCTAAATCTTCATATTCTATTTTGGTATTTACCATAATTTTTAATATTTGTCAATTAATACTACAGTTTTTTTGTTTGGATTATCAATATCCCCTGTATATGAATTAATGCTCCATTGGTATCTAGCTTTTGGCAATGGGAATTTAAGGGTATCCCAGTTGCTGCTATCATTTGTATCTGATACAAAATAATTATCAGTACTCACACCACAGTTCATAAATCCTCTAGGGATTTCCACTTCAATAGTCCTTCTACTTCTACTTGATATATATCTTTTTAATCTTGAAACATACCACCTTATTTTGTGAAATCTTGGTTGTCTTTCCTCGTTATTCATTTTTTATTATTTTTTGTTACTAAGTTCACTGATTCTTAGGAGTATTAATATTAGGATAAATGTTATAAATACAAACGCAACTTTTAAATCAGAATCTAAATTCTTAGTTTTGCTACTTAAATAAAAAAATCCTACTATTAATGTTATTAACAACGGATTAATAAATGGTTTAATACTTTTCATTGTATAAAGTTTTTTATAAAAAAATCCTCTGTGCTTAGCTTTTCTGTTAAGCTATGTAGGTCTAAATCATCTTCTACCCAATAGAATACCTTTTTGTCTAATTTAGATTCGAAATCACCAATACCAAATGTAACCTCTTCGGTCTCTTTAGTACTTTTCCATTCTATAATAGCATTTACTAGATTTGTCATTTATGTTATTGATATATTTATTTATGCAAATATAATAAAATAATTGGATAATGAACACCTCTATATTACTTTATTATTGATAATATGAGTTTTGTGAAACACATTCATAATCATGGTAAGTTTTTTAATATATACTCTATGAAACACATAAAACCTTATAAGATATTCGAGAGTACAAGTCCTAACTTCCCAACTACTAGAGAGGGAGTTATAGAAGTTTGTAGAAAGTATAAAATTGAAAATTACACCATTAATGATGATTTAAGTATTGATGTTAATGGTGATGTTGAATTAGATAGTAAAAATTTAAAATACTTACCACTTAAATTTAATTACGTGAGTGGTGATTTTTACTGTCATGATAATAATTTAGAATCATTAGAAGGTAGTCCACAAACAGTAGGTGGTGGCTTTTTATGTGCTTATAATAAATTAAAGACATTAGAAGATAGCCCACAAACAGTAGGGGCTTTTAATTGTTCAGATAATGAATTAAAGTCATTAGAAGGTTGTCCATCAGTAGTGAATGGTAATTTTCTATGTGATGATAATGAACTAGAAACATTAAAAGGTAGTCCACAAACAGTAGGGGCTTTTAATTGTTCAGATAATGAATTAAAGTCATTAGAAGGTTGTCCATCAGTAGTGAATGGTAATTTTCTATGTGATGATAATGAACTAGAAACATTAAAAGGTAGTCCACAAACAGTAGAGGGGAATTTTGAATGTTCTTTTAATGGATTAAAGTCATTGGAGGATTGTCCACAAACAGTAGATGGTAATTTTTATTGTTCTCATAATGAATTAGAATCATTAGAAGGGTGTCCACAAACAGTAGGTGGTGGCTTTTCTTGTTCTTATAATAAATTAAAGACATTAGAAGGCAGTCCACAAACAGTGGGTGAGGATTTTCATTGTTCTGGTAATGAATTAAAAACATTAGAAGGTTGTCCACAAACAGTAGATGGTGTGTTTGATTGTTATAGTAATGAATTAAAATCATTAGAAGGTAGCCCACGAACAATAAATGGTCGTTTTAGTTGTTCTAATAATGAATTAGAATCATTAGAAGGTAGTCCACAAACAGTAGGTGGTGATTTTAATTGCTTTAATAATAAACTAGAATCATTAAAAGGTAGTCCACAAACAGTAAATGGGAATTTTCTTTGTTATACTAATAAATTAAAAGACTTAGAATACTTCCCAGAAGTAAGTGGAATTATACATATAAAGGAAAATACAGTATATCTCTTAGTATATACCTTTATCAAAAATGCTGATAGCTTTATGATAGAAGATTTTAACGACTATGAAGTAGTCAGAAACAGAGATACTGTTATGTTAGACAGGCTTCAAACATTCATTAGAGATAATGACTTAGAAATGCCTGATTTGGATAAAATTAAAGAACACTATAAAATAATAGAATAACATTTAAGCCTTATCATGATTTGATAGTATATCTCTTAAATCTGAGATACCTAACCATCCATCATAATCATCAAACATTGTCCAGTTATTAGATCCTTGTTCTTTAATCATACCATCCTTCACAAACCCAAACGTAAATGATTTTTTGTTGTTGAAGTATAGTAATACCCTAGTCATGTTTTCTATTTCAGAAAAAGGTTTTATTGTGGCATTAGCATTGTATTCATTTTCTGCTTCGTCCCAAGCCCAACTCTGTGCTGGTGGTATTGACTTAGATTCACAGTAATCCATCATCCAGTGCCACTTCTTTTGAAATTTATCCATTTTTGTTAATTTAAGTTATTTTGTTATTTAAGATTTTTGTAATTCATAATCATAAAGACCATATTCAATTTCCTCACCAGAACTTCTAATCTTTAGGCGATAAAAAGCATCACCTATTGTAATATCAAATGACTCATCATCATCTGGAGATGTTGCAACACTTACAACCTCTAGTTCTATATTTTTATATTTGTCATGTAGTGTGTTTTTATCATCACCAAGAACCTTAACTATATCACCAATGTCATAAACATCTTTGTTATTATAATCCTCAAATAGTTTTACATGTTTTTTCATAATTATTATTTACTTATATATTAATTATCATACTATCTAAATTTAGAAGGGTATATTCTTCTCCATTCATGTCCTTGTGGAACATCTGAAATTTTAACACCAAATATCTTTTTTTCTGGACACATGTCTTTATCATCCATTAAAAAATTATTATTACATGCCCAAGACTCAATATTCCTAGTGAATAACTGACCCACTTGATAAGGGAACCTAATACCTGTCTTGTTCACAATTGATTCTATTCTGCCATCTGGTGATTTAACTACCATTATAGACATAGACGGATTTCTTTTACTTTTGAATATTATTTCTTTTCTATTATAGTATTCGTTTATCTTTTTTAAGTGTTTCATATACTATATATTAAAAATTAATTTCAATTTACAACCTAGATTTTACATCCTTTAAACCTTCATGAAAGTCTTCAAAATCCTCTAAACTTTCTCTTATAGTGAAGTGTCTTTTATAATCTCCACCTCCTTCTCTATGTAAGTCTATTTGCTCATCAACATCAAAGTCGTCAACGTATTTGATAAATTCTCTTTTTCCAAAAGGTGTTAATGATATTATCATATCAACACCACCATTAGTCCATTTTTCCATTTCACCACATTGCATGCCATCTTCTTCGAACAGATGAACATTAAATCCTTCTTCTTCGAAAAAGTCTATTAATTTATTTTTTGGTACTTTATTGGCTCCATCGAAACTCTCGAATTTTTTTAAAGATTTATTATACATAGTAATTTTTATTTTACTTATATATTAAATAAAAAACTACTTAACCTCAACCATTATATGAGAACGTCTTAGTGTGATTTTCCTGCGTTATAGTCACAACTTACCCCATCCAGGCGATACGCATTGTAATAGATTAATCTTGTTGGAAAGATATAGCTTTAAATGTTATCCATATTTTCGTAGTTCTACTTGTTTTCACAGAGGCTTCCTATATAGAATAAACTTAACTATTTCTATTTACAAATTAAGTAGTTAATATTATATGTTATATGTTATTTTTTATTTTTGTTTACATCTATAGAAAATCAGTGTTCCAGTTTTCTGGTTGATTTTCAACGATGTCTATATTTTCGACTATACCATTTTCTAATTCATTTTCTTTATCCATGATATTAATTATTTATTTCAAGCAAATATACAATATTTTTTGAATTAAAAAACATAATTATATAAAATCTTTTAAACCTTTTAGTAGTTGGGATATATAAGTACAAAATATTATGTGGGTAATTAGAAGTTTTTCAGATTTAGCAGAGAAAAGAACTAGCACGTTAAATAGTGTACTTGATAATAGTGATGAAGATATATTTGAGTACAAATCATTCATATCCGATAGTAATTCTAAATTTAAAAAAATAAGCATAACAAATAGATTATCAAATGCAAAGATATATAAATCTAAGTCTGGTGCTGAAAAGTTAATTAAGGAATTTGAAAAGGCAAGTACTAGTCAAGCTGAATTAAATGATAGTATGCATTGGGATAGTAAATTTTATTTCATAAGAGGTAAGATATTGCAAGTATATAAGCTATCAATTGGAGAGTACAACAATATTATTGATGATAAAATAACACACGAGGATGAAAAGTATAAATTGAAGGTTTATGAACTGAACAATCTTAGGTCAAAATATAAATTACCTTAGCATCCAATCCCCTGATCCAATTACCTCGAATTTATCCACTGGAAGCTTGTACTTATAAACAGTACAACACAAATCTGATGAGGTTTTAACCTCAACTTTTTCATACTCTTCACCTTCGTATTCATCCAAAGCTGGAAATACATCCTTGTTTATTAAATAAACATCACCCCATACTAAGCTGTTTCCATCTACATATCCAGGATAGAAGCTATCCACTTTATAAAGTATTCCTTTTATACTTGCCCTACCACAGAGAATGCTATCCTCCCCTAGTAAATTATTTCCTTGGTCTCTAAATAACCCATATACAAATAAATAGTCTCTGTTTTCCATTATCTATATATCAATGTTTGGACTTCTAATTTAATATATATCATATGTCATGTAATAAAAGATTAAGAAAAATAGGTGTAGTTAAATCCAAAGATTTTAAGAATGACTTTGATAACATATATGATATGTTCAGAAAAAAAGCAAATGATTTAGGATTTGATAATGACCTTAAATTTATTAAAGATAAAAATAGAGTAAATATTTATATCGAGTATGATAATATTATATGAGAACATATTACTTTAAAGCAAATTCTAAATCATCCAAACTATTATACAACTCTTCATATGAATCTATTACATAATATGTGTTTTGAACATCATCTATGCAAAAATCCTTATTTAATATGTCTTCTAAATTAAATTTTATAAAATTACCTTCTTCATTATATACTTTATTAGTTTCTTTACTTGATGATATTATCCCTGCACCATAAGAAACTACTTTACTATCTTCCTCAATAACACCAAATTCAATAGTGAACCAATATAGCCTTTGTATCTTTGTCATAGCATCTTCATTATTTAAATAACCCAAAGATATTACACCAAGCCTATTGACAAAAGATGCGTACTCACTATCCACAAGCATTGGTATATGTCCGAATATATCATGGAACATGTCAGGTTCTTCTAGATAATCAAGTTTATCCTTTGGTCGTAACCAAGTTGATGCACAAAACTTTCTTTGTGATAACAACTCAAAGAACTTTTCTCTTTCAATAAGACCAGGTACTATTTCTACACACCAACCAGTCTGTTTCGCCAAAACTTTGTTTAGTTCCTTAATATTAATGATATTGTATTGGTTTAAGATACTTATTTCATTTAAAGACTTTATATAAAGATCAGAAACTTTGTTAGTAAAATTATTTACTTGATTATTGAAAAGTGTTTTCCAAACCCACTTATCTATATCATTATATTTAGAATATTCTTGATTCATTTGTATTTTTAATTTTTAAATAATTTATTTATTTTGTATTCTCTTAAAACTTTTAAATCTTTAAGAACTCTTCCTTTTTTCACACCACTGTACCAATTCCTTAACTCTTTTTTATTATACATCCTCATTTCACGCAACATTGTAATATCATATCCATTAAAATTGTATATATAATTCAGAAAATCTTTCTTTGTATATTTTTCAGATTTCTTTAGTAATAATTCTACATATTGATGTTCTTCATATAGTCCCATAATGCAAATATACTAAATTAATATATATGTATATGAATAAAAGTAAGTATATTAAAAAATTTGAAGGTTTCATAGGAAATAGACATTCCCCTAGTTCAACAACTATGGATATAGAGGTTATTGATTTATTTAAGGAAGAATCTATAAGGGATGTTATGAAAAAATATGATGATTCAGATAAAGATGATATTAAAGTTTTGAATAAATTCCTACGAGATAATAAATACAAGGCTTTAAAGTTATATCACGGAACATCTGTAAAAAATGACATTAACACAAAGGGTCTATTAACAACTAAAGTTAAAACCAAGAGAAGTCTACAGAGCCAAACTGGATATGTTTACTTATCCATGTATAAGGATAGTGCTAAATCTTTTGCAGAACTAGGATATCCATATGATGATATAGTGGTATATGAAGTACATGTTCAAATAATTTCTCTACTACCAGATAATGATCAACTTAATAATAAAAGGTTATTTGGTGGTCTTGATGTTGGGGATACTTTAGCAGATTCCCTAGTTTTTGGAAGTGGTGCAAGAGTGAAGGGAGATATCCCAAATTATATGATTAAAAATAAATTCATGTATTAACTGTTTTAATTCACAAATTTGTACTATATTTGTGCTGTACTAAATAATTAAATAGATATGTTAAGCAAAAAAGACAAAGCAAAAGTTAGAAAGATAATCAGAGAAGAGTTTGGACATTGTAATATTTCTAAACTTAAAAAGCATCTAAAAGGATCAGCAATTGAAGAGTATGATTGTAAGCATTTCGTACACAATACAAATAAAGGTATATCATTGGGTTATACCTCAAATAATAATCACTTTTGTAGATATTTTGTAACTATTAAACTACCTGGTATGTGTAATACATTATCATTAACAAAAAGTGATTTAACCAAACAAGGAATGCTTAGAGGTTGTTCTCAAATGTATGCACTTTAAAAAAGTATATCTAGTGATTAATATATAATAGAAATAAATATAATTATGCTTAGACACTTAAAGACATTTGAATCATATGGAAAGCCTGTTAAAGAATCTAATTCAAACGACATAGAAGAAGGAGAATACATATCATTAGAACTAATTGATAATGGTCTTAAAGTTAAGCTAAACGATGCTAGTAGTGCCAAGGAGGAGATTGGTGAAGTGTCGGAGGTTTCTTTTCATAAATTATTTGAAGATATCGAAGTTAATAGTGATTTTAAATATTCTGATGACTTAGGTACATCCCAAATGGGGTTAACAGAAGCACCAGGCTTCCTATTTTCATACAACATTTCAGATGATGGTACTTTTGAAGAAAGCGAATCTAGCGTATTGTATTATTATAACGACTATATGGTTAAGAACTTTGTAGAAGAACTTTTTGAAAATGGTGAAGTTATATTCACACAAGCTTAATATATATTAGACTCATTTATAATTCCATTATCTAGATTTTTTAGAAAATCAGACATACCCTTTACTATCTCAGCCTTCTTACTATCATCTAACATTTTTAATGATTCCTCACCAGTATTAATATTACCTATTTTGTCTTTTATCAATCTTATAGACTTTTGTATATCATTATTATCTTTGAGTATATCTAAAGCCTCGTCAAATCCTCTTTTCTCAAATGGTGTATGAGATAATTCATAATCCTTTATAAGTCTAGACATAGATGCAATTCTAACTTTAGTGCTAGTTTCTACTCTACTTTCCTTTAAATCGCTTAGATTTTCAATATTTTCTATTTTATCCTTAACTTCTGGTAAAGAAACTGATGTCATTTTCCTAGTTGTTTTATCATACCTTAGTTTCACATTTCTAGGAATTTTATGTGTATCTGAAGTATTAGGCTCTATACCTCTCTTTATATCTTCTAACTCCTCTTTTTCTGATGCTAAAGAACTCTTAAAGTCTCTATAGTTAAATATCTTATTATCAGTTTTATAATCTGGTGTGTTTGTTTTATAAGTCATATTATTATTTATTTTATATTATTTATATATTAAATATCTAAACTCTTATTTATTTTTATTATATTTGTAAAAATTAAATATATGGTTTCTAAAATATACAATAGAATAAATGGCTATACTGGCTTTGACCTTAATGAAATATATAATTGTGGTGGTATAGTATTCGGTGGTGCAGTAAGGGATTCTATTGCTGATATGGCTATACACGACATAGATATTATGTGTTTTGGAAAACATCAACATGAGTCTTTGGGGATTATACTTAATGAAAATGGTTATTTTTCTCATAAAAAACTAGCGAACAGAGACTTACAAAGTATGTATAAGGGCTTACATGTTATATATGAGCCAATAACATATATAAAGGAAGATAGATCAATACAATTGATAAGACCAAGCAATGAAGCCTATGATGTAATTAGTAAAAATAATATATTGGGTAGCGTGGATATGACTTGTTGTGCTGTTAGTTTTGATGGTAATAATTTATATGAAAACTACCCAGGTGCTATTGATTCATGTCTAATTAAGCTAGTAGAATTAATAAAAACAAATAGTATGTATAATCCTAGCACATCCCATATGAGAAGGGAAAAATTACTAAGAAGGGGGTGGCATGATTCTATGACCAATAGTTTGAAGAGACAATTAAAATTAAATGAATTGTTAAATATAGATAAAATTACATATATTAAGCAGTATCCTGAAACTAATCATAAAGATTATACTACAAGAGGATATAGGGATATGCCTTTTTAAAAAAATAAAAATAGATATGAAAGAAATAAGAATTTTATTAACAGAAGATAGCTTTACTAGTTTATGCAAGAGTGGGTTCATTAATTACACTCATCCAGTTGAAGGGAACTTTGAGATACCAATCACTAAGGATGATGTTAAAATATTAGCATCTGGTGAAATTTTATCTAAACCAAATGAAAGAAACTTTAAAGTAGCTCTATCTGATTTAGGTCTAGAATATATTAAGGAAATAATTAAAAGATCTCCTGTTTATGGACAACTCTATTATGAGATTTAACCAAGATTTAATTAAAGTCTAATTAAGTTATATACCTTAAATGCACTGTAGTCAATACTGTGCATTATTTTTATGTAATTATTTTCAATAACTTCAAAATCTTTGTGTATAATAATATCACTTTTGTTTCCTATTATAATGTTATCCTCGATAGAATCATTAATAAATATCTCATTATCAACATTTAATATATCAGATATTTCTTGGTTAGTAATTATGTAATCAAGCTTTTTTATATCTTTCTTGACTTTCTTGTTTATGGCTTTAAATTCTTTACCACATATTCTTTTCCACATACTAAGACAAACATCTTCTTTATTAGATTTACAAAGAATGTCATCAACTAAGCTATTATCTTCTGATAGCATAAGACTCATACAATCTTCTTTAACTATCAAATCCTCTAAATCTATTTGTGTGGATTCAACATCGTGTATAGTTTCATCATTTATTTTATATATATATTCTACTTCAAAAAAAGATGGGTTTTCATTTACATATACAATGCTTGAAAAAAAAGACAGTAAATCCTTTTCAAATTTTTTAGAACTGTTCTTTTGGTAATTCATTTTTTCTTGTGTTATATATTTTTTGTGCCTTATGTTTAGAGTCCTGAGAAAGTTTACTTTCTTTGATTAAGTTAATATAATCATTTATGGTTTTGTTATTGTTTATAGATGAAGCTTTAGACTCCATTATCATAAGCAAACTATCCTCATCAGATGAGTATTTTCTTATCATAGAGTCAAATTTGAACTTGTTTTCTATTTTAATATTATTCTCATTAATTGAGTCTATTAAGTTATCAATAGCTTCCCAATCACCAATCTTAGATTTTAATGATTCTAATATAGCAGTTTGTTTATTACTAGACTCCTCTGATAATAGGTTCACAAAAGCCTCTGCAAGCATTTCCTTGCCATCAATGCTTACATTACCTGCTAGGTATCTATCATCTACGGGACCATGTGAGACGACCTTTAAATAGCTATCCATAAGACCTAGTATTTTGTTTTTAAAAACTCTTGCCTCATCAATTTTAAATTCTTGTTTAGGCTCTTCCGTCATTTTTTGATTTATCTGTTTACTAAATTTTTTCATATATGTTTTATATTTGATTTATATATTAAAATAGCTATTTTCTTTTTCTATCTATTCTATTATTTTATAGTGTTCTTTAATTTTATTCAAATTAGGCATTTCTAAATCGTTATCTCTTATAAAAGTTTGAAGCCTATCTAACATAACAGTATCTCTGTTTCTAACTATTTCATAGTCTATAAAATCCTCTATCATAAAGCTATCCGCTTTATTAATAAAGGTATATACTAAGTAATGTACTTTGTTTTCTGCTATACGTATATGACCTTCTACTTCTGGGAAGTATTCTAAGTCTGTTAATTTATTATTAGAACACATAAAATCACCATTTATTGTTTGTGTGCAATCCTTTAATGATTCTAGATTATTATTAGTACAATAGAAACCACTATCCAATGTTTGTGGACACCCTTCTAATGTTTTTAATCTATTAGCAGAACAATCAAAATAGCCACTCACATGATTGAATCTAAGAGGTAAATATTCTAAGCCTCTATAAGTTATAATAACATCATCATCAACATCAATACTTAAATCATCATTAATAGTATAGTTTTCTATTCCATACTTATTAATACATAACTCCACGATCTCATCTCTTGTAGTTGGGAAGTTAGTGCTAGCACTCTCGAATATCTTATAAGGCTTTATATGTTTCATGTTTATTCTATTATTTTATAGTGTTTTTTAATTTCTTCTAAATTAGGCATTTCTAAATCGTTATCTCTTATAAAAGTTTGAAGCCTATCTAACATAACAGTATCTCTGTTTCTAACTATTTCATAGTCTATAAAATCCTCTATCATAAAGCTATCCGCTTTATTAATAAAGGTATATACTAATAAATTTACTATATTTCCATATATAATTACCGAACCATTTACTTCTGGGAAATGTTCTAAGTCTCTTAATTCATTATCACCACAATTAAAAGTACCACTTACTGTTTGTGGACAACCTTTTAATGATTTTAAATTATTATTGCCACAACTGAAATCACCACTTACTGTTTGTGGACAACTTTCTAATGATACTAAATTATTATTAAAGCAATCAAAACCACCACCTACTGTTTGTGGACAACCTTCTAATGATTTTAATTCATTGTGATGACAAAAAAAACCACCATTTACTGTTTGTGGACAACCTTCTAATGACTTTAATTTATTAAAAGAACATTGAAAATAACCACCCACATAATTAAATCTAAGTGGTAAATATCCCAAGCCTCTATCCCCCAAACCAACACCACCATCAACATCAATACTTAAATCATCATTAATAGTATAGTTCTTTATTCCATACTTTTCACACACTTTTATAACTCCTTCTTTAGTAGTTGGGAAGTTAGTGCTAGCACTCTCGAATATCTTATAAGGCTTTATATGTTTCATGTTTATTCTATTATTTTATAGTGTTTTTTTATTTCTTCCAAATCGGGCATTTCTAAATCATTATCTCTAATAAAAGTTTGAAGTCTATCTAGCATAACAGTATTACCATTTCTAACTATTTCATAGTCTGTAAAGTCTTCTATTATAAAGCTATCCGCTTTATTAATAAAGGTATATACTAAGTAATGTACTTTGTTTTCTGCTATATTTATATGACCTTCTACATTAGGGAAATGTTCTAAGTCTGTTAATTTATTATCAGAACACATAAAATCACCATTTATTGTATGTGGACAACCTTCTAATGATACTAAATTATTATCAAAGCAATAAAAATCACCACTTATTGTTTGTGGACAACCTTCTAGTGATTTTAATTCATTTTTATAACAATAGAAACTACCACTTACTGTTTGTGTGCACCCTTCTAATGATTCTAGTTTATTATTAGAACAATCAAAAGATCCATTTACTGTTTGTGGACTATCTTCTAATGATTTTAATTCATTAAAATAACAAATAAAAGAATCACTTATTGTTTGTGGACAACCCTTTAATGATTCTAGATTATTATTAGTACAATAGAAACCACTATCCAATGTTTGTGGACTACCTTCTAACGATTTTAATCTACTATTAGAACAATCAAAATAACCACTCACATGATTGAATCTAAGAGGTAAATATTCTAAAAGTGTATAACCTATAATAACATTCCCATCAACATCAATACTCAAATCATCATTAATATTATAGTTCTCTATTCTATACTTAATACATAACTCCACAATCTCATCTCTTGTAGTTGGGAAGTTGGGACTGTTATTTTCGAATATTTTATAGGGTTTTATATGCTTCATGTTTATTCTATTATTTTATAGTGTTTTTTGATTTCTTCTAGGTCAGGCATTTCTAAATCGTTATCCCTAATAAATGTTTGTAACCTATCTAACATAACAGTATTTCTGTTTCTAATTATTTCATAGTCTATAAAATCTTCTATCATAAAGCTATCAGCATTTTTGATAAAGGTATACACTAGTAAATATACTGTGTTTTCCTCTATATCTATTCTACCACTTACTTCTGGGAAGTATTCTAAGTCTTTTAATTTATTATAGACACAATAAAAATCACCACCTACTGTTTGTGGACTACCTTCTAATGTCTCTAATTTATTTCTATAACAACTAAATCTACCATCTACTGTTTGTGGACTACCTTTTAATGTTTTTAATTCATTATAATCACAAAAAAAATCACCAACTACTGTTCGTGGACAACCTTCTAATATCTTTAATTGATTAAAAGAACAGTTAAAAGTTCCACCTACGTAGTTAAATTTAAGTGGTAAGTATTCTAATTTTTTTTTATATAAGTCAACATCACCATCAACATCAATACTTAAACCATCATTAATAATGTAATTTTGAATTTCATATTTTTCACACACTTCTACAACTTCTTCTCTTGTAGTTGGGAAGTTAGGACTTGTACTCTCGAATATTTTATAGTGTTTTATATGTTTCATGTTTATTCTATTATTTTATAGTGTTTTTTAATGTCCTCCAGGTCAGGCATTTCTAAATCGTTATCTCTTATAAAAGTCTCTAACCTATCTAACATAACAGTATCCCTGTTTCTAACTATTTCATAGTCTACAAAATCCTCTATCATAAAGCTATCAGCATTTTTGATAAAGGTATGTACTAATAAATCTACTGGATTTCCCATTATGCCTATAATACGATTTACTTCTGGGAAATGTTCTAAATCTCTTAATTTATTATCTTCACAACCAAAATTAAAACCCACTGTTTGTGGACAACCTTCTAATGATACTAACTTATTATTAGAACAATAAAAACTACCACTTACTGTTTGTGGACAACCTTCTAACGATTTTAATTCATTAAAATAACAATAAAAATAACCACTTATTGTTTTTGGACTACCTTCTAATGTTTTTAATTTATTTCTAGCACAATTAAAATTACCATCTACGTAGTTAAATTTAAGTGGTAAGTATTCTAATTTTTTATTATATAA
>Ga0307978_1002144_pt1 | contig 14119 bp, 9 predicted proteins | sample OrgLakmetage1056_FD_203151 | JGI IMG/M metagenome (GOLD analysis project Ga0307978, IMG submission 203151) | Saline water microbial communities from Organic Lake, Antarctica - #1056 | ecosystem: Environmental > Aquatic > Non-marine Saline and Alkaline > Saline | place: Antarctica: Organic Lake...
CTGGGAGGCCTACTTTACTCCCACCAATCGCTACCGAGAGCGTGCTGAGCTATGCATAGCTGGATATAATCGGCGTTTACCCGCAGATATTGTAGAGATTGAATTGACGGGATGTACTTTGGAAGAGCTCTTGGCAGCGACAGGAGGAACGTGGGAGGGTCTTCACGCCTTTGCAGGGCCTCGCAAAATCATCTGGACGGGAGACGATGATTGGATGACAACAGTTGATGGCGTTTATAATGGGCACCGTTCACCATTTAAATACCAACTTGAGTACAGTTCTGCCGATTCGGCCTTTCACATCTCGACGAACAAGCAACACATCGGAGACTTTCTCGTGGCCTGCTGGCGAAAAGCGAGCAGCCCGACTTCAGGCTCACTTTTGGTACGCCAACTCCGTACGGTCCTCTTCCTCTTTCAGCGCAAGCGCTGTTGAACTTTTTGACGGAGAGCAACAGCAACCTTCAGAATTTCTCTCTTGAAGGCTTTGCCTTGAACGAAGAGCATTTCCAAGCCATGGCGGATGCACCTGACAGACCCAACATAAAGATGAGGTTTTCCGACTGCGAGATGATCAAGCCTTCTGCTGGAGACTCGTTCGTTGCCTTTCGTGCACGCGGTCGAGGTCCGGTTGGACTCTGTAGATGCAACATTCATATCGACATTCTCGCGAATGCTCTTCGCGGAAGCATGCGTCCAAAGGAATTGGAGCTCAGGTGGTCTGGTTGTGGCAGAGAGGAACACTTACTGATGATCGCTGGTGCCCTAGCAAAAAATAGGTCTCTCGATGGGCTGAAATTTGATGGCGGCGAGATCAACGACACTGCATGGCGTGCTCTTTGCAGGGCTCTTAAAGCGCATCCTACTCTACGAGTATTGCACTTCGGAGAGTCAATATACCGTATAGAAGTGCCATACTGCTATCCAGAGAGTCGGTCGCATGCTTTAGCGAGATTGATGAGATCCAATACTGTGCTGCGAAGCATTCAAGTGCATCCAAGTATATATGATTACAACCGCCACATTTTCGAAAAGCTGGTCGTCCCTCGTGTTGAAATGAATCGCAGCTTCTTTGCGGAACAACGGACAGCTCTCAGGCAAGCACACATTTCAGTGCGCCCCCACCTGTTTGGACGAGCGCTGGCCGTCGTCAGATTCAATCCCGATTTGTTTTTCAAGTTTGTTTCGGAGAATGCTGATGTTGTCGCAGCCGCCTTGGGAGGTAATTCTCCACCACGCCACGGGAACTAGATTACACTATACAATGGTACACCCCAAAGTAGTAACGTAGTAGTATTCCTACGGTAGTCACCTAGCCGATATCACGGTTGACTAGCTATCGTACTGTAGTTAGCGTCGCCGCGGCATTTCGGCCTCTACTCTCTCTCTCTAATCTATCTATCTCCTGGATTTGCATTATTTGGGCCGTGTGCTTTCGTTTTTGGCGGGAAACGAACCGAGATGAAGACGACAATAATAAGCGCATCATAAAGCACACAACACAATGAGCTCGGAGAGTGTCTCCTCTTGTGCCCTAAAGCTAAGGATCTAAAGCCCTCTATACCACTTCTTTCGTCTCTTCTCGCAGCACTCGCCTCTTGTTGTTCAATCCATCGATAGATCCGTTTGAAAGATCTTCCCGCGACCTCTAACGACCTCTCCAAGTTCTCCTCGTCCTTTTTTCGCACCGTTGCATCATGCTGCTTCGCATCGACGCCTATCCCGCCTTTGCTCCACCAGACCAAGAGCCGCAGACGTTCTACGCCTGTCTTGCTAGTAGTTCTAGCAAGAGCAACGCCAACGCTGACGCCGACGACGCGAATGATGATACGGGACGCATCTTTACCGTCGGGCGCAAGGTGGGGGACGCTCTCTTTGCCGACAAGAGCGTGAGCCGTGAGCACTGCTTTTTGCGGCTTGTCTCGGCCAACAAGACGCACCAACAGGCCGTGCATCTAGACAACGATAGCACTAATACAGGCAAAACAATTCCGCCGCCTGCGCGTCCCCGCAACGCTCGAGAAATCAACGCGTGTGCGGCCGACGAGCAACACGAGTGTCTCGTCTTGGAAAACGTGGGCAAAGTGGGAAGCTTTATCGTACAAGAACGAGTTGTTCGCCGCGCAGCTACCAAGAAGGACGACGCAGATAGTGCGACGGAAGATGATGAAACGGACGACGACGAGGACAATTCGCACGAAAGCCAGGTCGCGGCCGCATCCCAAGCCCACACGGTGGAACTTTCACCGGCCGCGCGTGCCATTGTGGCCGACCCTTCCAAGGTCTTTCTCCAACAAGTCGGCGCCAACGAGTCGGTCGTGTTGCCCATGTCATTGACTGACAGCGATAACAGCAAGCCGACGATTGTGCAGTGTGGCAAGTTGGGATCCACGCTGGTGATTCGTCGACATGTTGTTTCCATTTGCCGGAGTGGACCTTCCAAGTCCAAATTGGCAGCCGCGTGGCGTGACAAGCTGCACTGTATTGGCGTAACCTCCATGGATACTATTCAGGAGGCCACCCACTTGGTGACGGCGACGCGGGAAACGACCGTCAAGCAGCTGACGGCTTGGTGCCGAGGTATGCCCATTGTCAATGACGATTATCTACAAGCTCTCTTGGATCGCTCGTCTCCTGCTGCGCAGATGCCGGATCCAATCAAGTACGAGCCTGAATCGGATGGTGAAAGCTTTTGGAAGAACACGGTCAACCCCAAATTGCTCCAAGGTTGTACCTATTTCAGTACCAAAGAAAACGACGAACTCGAAGCCTTGGTTCTTGTGTTGGGTGGGACAGTCAGACCCTTGTACACGCTCGTGATTGCCGATGCGATTGCGGCCGTTGAAGCTGTATTGCACGAACAAGAGAAACAAGATGACTTTGTACATTACAGTTGTTTTTCCGTACAAGACAAAAAATCGCGCAAAAAATTGCCAAAGATCATGGAGCAACGGGGTGTTCCGCAAGTGACGCCGCGACAGATTGCCCAGTGTGTGTCGGAACAGAGTGTCTTGAAGGATATCAGTGGCAAGTCGATTATTGGTAAAGAGAACGAACGAAAGAAAGACGACAAGGAGCAGGACAACTTTCCCAGACCAGAAGACAATGACGACTCTGCTGTGGCCGATGAGTCGGCCCAAGACTCGCAATCGCAGTCGCAAGTATCGAATCTGGAATACGCTAATGGTTCAAAGGGAAATGCTTCTATCAACGACCTGAGCAAGCCGGTGGCGAATGAAGCTCCGAAGCGCGCCAAGAGAGTCGCCAAGGAAAACCAGCACTCGCCCAAGCGCAAGCAAACGGTGCTTGATGTGGAGCACGCCAAAGACTTGCCAGAAGTCTCGCGCCCATCCAAAAAGTCGAAGACGACGCCCATCCAAGAAGAAGACAAGCTTCAAAAGCGTCCAATCAAGCGCAAACAGTCAGTATCGGACGAAGATGCGGCGGAGGAACCGGTTGAGACCGAGCGCCCCATGAAAAAGATCAAGGCCTCCAAGGGAGAAGATCCCTGCGAAAGCACGCTCCCGCGCCAGACACTCGCGACGAAGACGACTGCTCCTAACGGTTGGTTCAAGGCTGCACCCAAGGGTAAGGAGCGGCGCTCCTACCTTCGCAGCAATGACGATATTATGGAGGCCACGGGACGCGACGAACTCAATGAGCCAGCCTTAACCGAGATTTGCAAAGGCATGGTGTTGCAGCCAAAGCCTTTTGCGTTTTCATCATTGTCGGGTCCCAACTTCAAGCGGTTCCGCAAGAACCCTGTCGTCCAGCAGCCTCGTTTGCTGGTCAAGACTCGAGCTGTTCTCCCCAAAGAGACGGAGCAACATAGACAGTACGAAGAGCAGCAGCGCGTGTTGGAAGAACAAAAGCGCAAAGCCGATCAGCTCTTTGGGGATGGCGGTGGCCGCAGTCGAGGTGCTGCGGCCCGTCGCTACCGAGTGTAAGAGATCCGATAAGGTGGGCTTGTACCTGTCGAGTGTTTCGAAATTTTCCGAGGCTGGCATTGATTGATAGAACAGCATTCACGAGTAGCAATGCCACTCCCTACTGTACTAGTTAGAGGACTATACGCAGGCTATGCTTAGATCGTTCTAACAGGAAATTGGAATATCTCGACTTTAGTGAAAACAAAATCTGACAGATAGAGGGCGCCCTTGCGATCCACGGGCTTTTGCAGAGCAACAGCTTGAAAGAGCTCGTTCTTTGTGGTCATGAATTTGGAGGCAACTTTGCCTCCGCTACAGGTATTTTCAAGTGGCCTTCCAACCAATACAGTATCTCTAAGCTGCATTTTGATTCCAATAATGTCACCATAGCTGAATCGTCGAAGAGCAACGCAAGTTTGAGAGAGTTGTCGTGATTGGACTGTGCGCTTTCCGACGAGTGTTTGCTGAAGCTCGGGGAAGCCTTGGTTGAAAACAAGACTATTGAGACCTTTGATTTGGGTCAGAATTCTTTCGACACAGAGACGCTTTGTCATTTCTTTGGGATCCTGAAATGTCTGAAAGAAATCAATTTGCATTTCTCTCCCTTTGAGGACGAGAGTGTTATCTTGGCTGTCGTGCATGGTCTCCGAGTGAACGCAAGCATCGAGACTATTGCTGCAAATTACTTCCCGTCCCACACCAAGGAGTCGATCGAGTTTTACCTCGCGATGAATCGAAACGGCCGCAAGATCTTGCGAGCGCCCTTGAGCAACCGAATGCCTCTTGGTTGCCTGGCCTCGACTCTTGGCCAAGATATCTCCCGAGAGTGAGCGAGATCAACTCTTTCATTTTTTGCGAAACAAGGCGGATCTTGTCCAGAGCAAAACGAGTCGAAAGCGCAAGGTCGAAGATGACCATGCAGTGGGGGAGTAGATGGAACCTGCACCAAGCTCCTTTATAGTCTCTCTTAGTTGTAGGTAGTTGTTTCCGTGGTTTACAAAACTAGACTAAAGCGACTAGCTAGTCTAGTAAAGTAAGCTTCCAATAGTACTACCGTACTAGTAGCGGGGACCTATAAAAGTACAAGCTACTGAGTTTTGGTTAGAGTTTGGCTTGGCGACTCTCAAAGTATCGGCACCGGTAGACTACGGCAATGTAGGGATAGCTAGACTACCCGGTAGCTCTGCATTCGGAATATGATAGATATCATGGACGCCTCCTCGTGGAACTGGGAAACATGCCAGCCTTTTTCCTTACAGTTTACAGTACGTCGTACGATACGTACATAGTAGCTCGCCAGACATGCGAACTCATGAGTCAGATTTTCGCTCCAAGAAAGTCTCTTGCGTGTCAGGCGTGCTGATGCCGTGCCAGTGCCAACCGGGACTGGTGAATGGCGACTCCATTCTGGTACTCGTATTCCTACTGTGTCTACGATGACTCAGGTAGGAACTTCGAAGAAGTTTGGGAGCTCGTGCAGTCTTCCCCCGTAGTGACCACGACGTTTCACTGTTTGTGCTCGCACAAAACCCCGACATCGCAGCAATCGTGCCGACACCAAGATTGAAAGTAGTGTTACTGCTGGACCATAGCCGCCGCTCCCCTTTCCCTTATACCCCTCCCTATTAGTCTCCTTGAGAAACTAAGCATCAGTTTGACCCTAGCATTGACCATGACGACATCAAAGAGCCAAACAGAGCCGTCGCAAGACGTGCCGATCTTCCTACGCAGTGAGTAAAAATTAACCCCGTGGAGATCCGGTGCCGTGGATTTCCTACGGAGTCCTCTGTAGAAAGATCAATGTCTCGAATGGCTTCGAATAACACTCGTCGTTCGCGTCCTGCGCTATGGCCTTGACTTACCCCGTCTCCCTCTCTCTCTCGCTTACAGAAACCTATCATATGATCGACACGTGCGATTCCAACGTGGCGTGCTGGTCGGACGATGGCGAAACCTTTGTCGTGAAAGATCCCGTCAAGTTTGAGCGCACCATTATCCCTCAGTTTTTCAAGCACTCCAAGTTTAGTAGCTTTGTACGCCAACTTAACTTTTACTCATTTCGCAAGATCAAGTACGCCGATACCATTCGCATCGACCCAAAGCTGGAGGCTGAAACGGCAAACTACTGGCGTTTCCGTCACGAGAACTTTCAAAGGGGCAAGCCGGAACTGCTTACGGAAATCAAGCGCATGAACGGACAAAAGGGCGCTAATAGTAGCGCTAATCCTTCGACTGTCACGAGTAGCTCTACTGTGACTGCTACCAACAGAAAGGCTGAACCTGCGGTAACGGGCGAAGACAAGGTTATCAAGTCCGAAGTTCAAGTCTTGAAGAAGCGTATTGAAGAAATGACCAAGAATATTGATGATCTCACCGTTCTGGTCCAGAAGGTCTCTTTAAAGCAAGATGAGGAGGTGTACCCCGATACCCAAGATGCAGAAGTGGGCAACAAGCGCAAGAAATTGGACGCCAGGCTCGACGAGATCCGTCCCGACGACATGCTCAGCGGTATGGGGTTTGAAGAAATGGATATCCCCGCTCCAGCCTTGCCTCTGCCTATGGCTATGGTGCCCATTTCTTCCGCCTCTTCGGATACAACGCCGCTGACGCAGATTAGCGATAATGAATTCGTCGACCAGCTCTTTACCGCATTCAAGGAAGAGGAGGAAGAGGAAACCTTCAAGCTGGACGCTCCACTACTCCCCATGGAAACTGACGAAGCAAATTACAACCACGAGAACCACCCCGATCCAGAGCTCATGCAGCGGTTGGGCGATGCCCTTGGTCTGCTTCCGCTAGCAACTCAAGAGATGATTGTGGATCGTCTCATTGCCGCTATTACCAGCACGGACGCTCTCGATAAGGTCACCTGCAGTCCGGTGGCCGCTGCCAAGCAAGACGTTGCTGTGGAGCCCCCGGTAACGGTTCGTTCCTCGAGTCCGACGCCGTTGCCGGACCAGGCAATGGCTGATGCTGCCGCTGCTGCGGAACATCAAGAAGCGACCTTACCACTGGCTGCCGCTACACTGGCGGCGCTGTTGCACCATTACACGTCACAGCTCCAGGGAAAGCAAGGAAAGAGCCTCGCCAAGATGGACAAGACCATTCCGGTCATTCCTGTGCACGCATAAGTTGCAACTGTTGGCGCTTTTGCGCGCTTATATGGGGATTTTATGACACGCACTAAACATTTGGCTTTCGGTTGGGTTCCGCATGAGCTTGCGTACACTGCACGGCAGTGTTTCTTGGGCCGCGTTTGGGACACACAATGCGTTGTACCACTCATAGTTCCACGATGAGCGAGATGCATTGCAACTCTCTGCATTTATCACACATTACAACTCTATATAAGAATCCATCTAGTAGCTTTTCTATTAAAGCTTCTACGGTACATTCCATCTTACTTTCATTTGCGCTTTCGTTTCGCTGGCTTTTGCTTAGTAGCTTTGCGTTCTCTGGACGAAGTGAAGGTCGACGTCGCCTTTGTCGTCGGCTTGCTACCGCTTCCGTCACTCTTATTAATTGGCACGTTTGGTGCCGTCTTCAAGGTAGATAGAACAACATTGAGTCGACGTGTTGCATCTTTGACGCTGTTGTACGTGGGTCTGTCGTCTTGTTCGTCTTGCCAGAGACTATCAAAATCCCAAATGGCGAGCTGGTATCGCTTATAAATAATAGGAGCGGCGGACAAGGGATCGTCTAATGCCGCTTCTTCCCACAGCGAGAATGATGGGACGACTGCCACTTCATCCAACTTGAGCTCGCGGTCCCGGTCATTTGCAGCATCTAGTAAGACAACTTTCCCAGAAGCGATTTCCACGCCACCTGCAACAATCACGACCGCTTCACCGTCCGAGAGTTGGTACGAGTTTGGCAATATCTTCAATCCACGCTCTCGCAAAACACCCAGTTCACTCTGGACTTGTCGCTTTACTACACGCAGCTCCGAAAGAGTCTCACCCAATAATTCAAGCGGACTCGCGTCGTCCTTTAGTTCTTGAAAGCAACGTTCGATTCTTTCTTCCAGCAAAGCTAAGTGTCTGTCATATGCAGATGCCAATGAGAGCAATGCCTTTTGACACACTACCGAGTTTTGGGTAACGATTTCGGCCTCTATTCTAGCGTCGTTGGTGATTTCAACTTGTTTCTCTAGCGAATGCGTAAGCGCCCGAACGTAGTCGCCAGAGGTATCGCCAGTCTCTTCATTCGACGCCACCATGAGATCGGCGGCTCTAGCTAGAACATCGTCGGGCAGCAAAGGTGTGCATCGTGATGCTGCTCCCAATGCATATGACTCACCAATCACTCCATACTGTAGTTCAAAGGCTGGAAGCTGATACTCGCTGCTTTCTGCTTTCTTTTGCAAAAGGACGGTAGCACATCCAAAGTCGTCGTTTTCAAAAGACAAAGCTTTAAGTCGAGCCGAATGTGTTGTCACGACAATACGACACACTCCGGTTCCAAGGATATTTTCCAATACAGCTTGTGCGATTGCTCCACCAGCGTTGGCTTCAGTGCCACCACCGAGCTCATCGATTAGCACCAGGTGTGTCTTGGGCGCCACAGCCCCCGCTTGCAAGCCGACCGTTTTTATTAGAGTCGAGTATGCATTCAGCTGCGCCGTAAAAGTAGATTGTCCTTCGTCCACATTCTGTCCATCACCAACTGAAACGAGAATCTCGTCAAAAAAGTCTGTTCGTATGGGACCGGAATGCATCTTCAATGTTGGAATCGGAATGCCTAGCTTGCACAAGACCGACACAACTCCAAACGATTTCATGGCCAGCGTTTTCCCTCCTCCATTGGGTCCACTGATGATAAGTGCTCTCTCACTGACTTCAGATGATAGGTGCAGGTCCACTGGTACAGCCCTTGTCGTTTGACTCGCCTTGCTATCTTCCAGCTCTAAGAGTGGATGCACAAATTGCTTCACGTCGATCCTACCCTCAGATTGAACAATAGGCCGACGGCCGTTCCTCTCTTGTCCAAATACAGCTCTTGCGAATATCGTATCCAAATGTGCCACTGTATCGAGCCCGTCGTCAATCACACGCAAGGATCCGGCAATCGACTGGGCCAGTCCAAACTGAATCTCGGCTCGCTTGGTCTGCAGGTCTTCCTTGAGCGCCTCCAAATCACGCACCAAATGAGGAGACTCATTCGTCCTCACTCGTTCTCGCAAGTTGGTTTCCTTTTCGCGGAGAACTTCGAGAATACGATACTTGCTTTCCTTCAACCGAAAGGTGAATGTTGATCGTCCATTTGGGTCCGTTACGGATCGGACGCGCGCAATCTCGACCGCACCCCCAACAGCTTCAAGGACCGAAGCGAGAGCGTCTCTATCGATTCGACTACCAATTTCGGCTAGCAACGGCATCCATGTCTGAATGCCTTCACTGGTGGCCCAATCGTGCACTCGTAGTAGCTTCCCAATCACCTGTTCAGCCTGCAGAATGTGCTCGAGCGTCCACTCTGGCACGTGTAGGTACAACCAACTGTCGTCGTCGGTATCTGGGACAGTCTTTGTATCCCAAGGACTCGATTCAGCGCTGTAGATAGGAGGAAACGTTGTATTTTGAACTGTTTGCAAGGCTGCGACAGCCTGATCCACAAGATCGTATTCCTGACGGGCTTGTTCGGCCGATGTAGCTGTCGAGAGACGAAAGCTGCCGCTTCTTGTTGCCGTGTCTCCACGGCGGACATGCTCTGTCACCACACGTCGCTTTCTGGATGCAATCATTGATGGGTTACCATTTTTAAGAGAGGATCGCTTGGATGGGACGTCTGACTGCACCAGAGCCAAGAGGGCTTGTCGGCCTCGAAAGGTACCGGCATGGGCGGTCACCTTTTCAATAATGGGGATGAGATCCAGAGATTCAATAAGAGTAGATGAAAACGCCGAGTCGTCAGCGTCAGAGCTAGCACCATTACGCATCCAGAGCTGACTTATGGGGACGTTGCCGATTTTTCCAAAAGCACTCTTGGAAGCTGTAGCATGCTGCCATGGTGATCGGCCCTTGTTAATGTTCGTTCGAAACGCGTCGACCACGTTCCATTCGTTTGCAACTACCAAAAGAACGATAACCAACAGCTTAGCCGAAGAGTTAAGTCTCCAGTAAGTGGTAGGTAGGCACCCACTTGCGTTCATGCTGCCTGCAGCTTGACCATTGTTGTCTGTCGGGTCTCCGGAAAAGGAAGGGGTGCTCACCGAGCATCGAGTCTGCGTCATCGTGAGGGCGTCGAGTTCAAGGGTCGGCACGAAGTTCTTCGATCGGGATCGGTCCTGTTCCTGATGAGGGATTCTACAATTAAGAAGCGTGTAACGGTTGATCCACGGTGAGTCTTGAATCTTAGGAAATATTTGTTAGTATAAAGGAAGTCGAGACGCATATCATTACAACGTTCCTTTTGATTTATTTGTAACACGTGTACTCGGGCTGTGCTGTACAGTATTATATTATGAGCTGCTGTTTTTGCGTTTTTGCCGAGTCGCGATCTCAGCGGGCATAGCATTCATTCATTTTCATTGTTGTTCCAACTTTCAACACGAGTCAACCGCGTGTAGTCTACTTTGCATCAAAATACCCCGTCGTCCCCCGCCCCTCCTCCACGATCTACCAGCCTCTATATCTCTCACACACCCATCAGAGATAACGTTTAGACTGCCTTCATGCCGCAACGATTTATTCCAGCTTCAGCGATGGCGTACAAACATGAGCGACGACAGGCAGAACTCCCTTCAATGGAAGCGCCCCACGGCGCTATTTACAAGGCGAAATCGATCCAAAAGCTGGACGACAACCTTTATGTCTTTCACGGAACTGCTCGCGTCAAGTCGATTGCGCGAATCAATCGAAACATGGTTGTTCTAAGACACAACAAGCGCGAACTGACTCTCATTAACCCTGTCAGATTGATTCTGGAAGATGAAGCCAAGCTTCTTCAGTTGGGCATAATTCAACGAATCATTCGACTGGCCCCTCGTCACGGTGCTTCTCATGACAAGTACTATTTGGAAAAGTATCCCGGCGTCCGACGATGGGCGCCTGGTGTCATTACTTCTACAAAAGGAGGAGGGTCCGACAACGACCTTCCAGTACATCGACTCTTGACGGAAGAGGACGATGCTATATTACCAGCGTGTCATGTCTTTTTGTTTGGAGAAACGGCTGAAGCCGAGTGCTGCGTCTTGTTGCTGCGAGACTATGTCGGCAACTTGCTTGTTACGGCGGACGCCTTGCAGTCGCAACGAGACAATCCCTACATAAACATGCCTGTTCGCGCCAAACTGGGGACCGAAGGCATGCTCGATCAGGACGTAGTCATTGCACCTGCATGGCTGCGAACCATGTCACATTCTAGCACACACAAAAAGGTTTTGAAGCGCGAGTTTGAACGATTGTTGCGACTGGACTTTGAGCAGCTCATTGCTGCGTCGGGGGTCATGCTCTATGAGCAAGCCAAAGAAAAGTGTGTCGTGGCAGTGGAACACGCGTTTCCACTGTGGGGCTGAGCGGTTGAGGGAGTCGTCGCTCGTCTAAGCAACTGGCTCTAGGCGAACGACAACCGTTTGAATTTATGTATGTAACAATAGATGTCATATTCTCAAAATAATTGTGTAACGTTAGATTCGTGGTTGCTTGTGGTTGCAAAATGGTCCACAAGTGCTCGTAAGCCGATCAATTCTACGGGATCTGCGTGCTCTAGAGTAGAAGTCTAACAAATACTAGATATATGAAGACAAGCTGCTTTGAAAGATTCCCGTCGAAGTCGTTCCAATAGGCGCATCTTGGTGTCAGTTGGTAGACGTCCCAGCAACTCTGTACTTTTGAGACAGATATCAGTATCGCATGACTACTTGTAGCGCTCACAATAGACTAGTTCGACTTTGATACCGGTACTAATCAATCCGGAATGGCGATATTTACTCAATCATGCTACTCAACCATACTACTAGCATGATTGGAAGTACTACTAGCTAGGCACTGCTCCTCCTCTCGGATTATTCGGGTCTCCTCGCACAAGACGGCAAATCATTTTTCAAGCTGCCTTTTGACGCACCTATCAATTTTTCCACGAGCTACTGTATCTAAATTAGTAGTAGTAGTAGAGCTCTACTAAGTAGTAGATTAGCCTAGCCTCTCTAGTAGGCCTAAAGTCTAGCATGGCAAATTCAAAATGAATCATCAATCCAAAGGAGACAGACAGACGCATACCAACAACTAATGGAATGCGGAGTTTATAGGGGTAACTATTGCCAACATGTCTTTCAAGGACATTCCAAAATGAAAATTGCCGGAGGTTTGAAGTTCCGCTTGATCGATTCCTACCGACGATACGACGACTTGAACTGGAAGATCGCAAGAGAACCTTTGTAGGGAACGTCACTTTTTTCCATTTATTTTCTCTGTCACCATGATGAAGCAGATCTTTGCCCTCCTTGCTCTTTTCGCCTCGGCTTCGGCCTTTGTGCCCGCCGGTACATCAGCAGGTATGTAGATTGCGTCAGATCTGGTTGGAACGGTCGTTGTAGTGCAACATTCGCGGTAGGAGAGCGCCATGGCGGACGCAGAAAGCGTGGAACGCCTTCTGCGTAGCTTCAAGTACCAGCCCAACGCAGCGTCGCTCTTTTTCAGGAAGCAGATGGCATTGCAGAACATGGCAGCTGGTTGTTCTACATGGTTGTTAGGCATGCCGTTCCATTCAACCATGGCCTTGCAACCTGCAAGATATGGCATACGAATGATGGATTAAGTTATGCTCCCGCAAGATAGTCGTGTCTTTTGTATCCTTCCAATTCTCACACAATTCTTGCTATTTCTTTTACTACACACAGCCTTTGGTGTTGCCAAGAGTTCCACAACTCTCGCCATGGCCATGCAGGCCCCCGAGATGAAGAAGGGAATCATTGCTGCCGTCGCTGGTGCCATGCCTGCCGTTCTTGCCTCCACTGCTGCCGTTGCTACCGATGGAACTGGCGAGTGGTTTGGAGTTGACGACATTCGTCTGTTGGGTGTCCTTTTCCTTGGGCACTGGTTCATTTTGACGCTTTACTTGAACGAGTTCAAAGATGCTGATGAGGAAGAGGACTTTTTCGGAGAGATTGACTACACCAATGGTGGAAGAAAGTAAACGTTGTGTGCGATTACAAGCAGCAGCTAGAGAAAATCATACCACTATTGTTGGACAGCCCGTCCTCTTTTTCTATTACCCTAATACTATAATTGAAGTATAGCAAGATGGTGATGACTGAGCAATATTAGATACTGAGCTTGCGCAGTAGTGTATCGTACGAGTAAACTGTGGGCGTGGCATACAAGATACAATTTACTGTATTCAATATGCATTACACCCTCTTGATCTTGCGCTCTCAAGTAGAATGATACATGATACAGCTAATTAACCGGTTCGACTCGTGGGAGTATCCAAACTAAAGGACGACGTTGCGCTGCTCTCCCCCATTCTACTACTACTAGTACTCTCGATGCTCTGTCGCGCCGTGTGCAGCGCCGCTGGTCGGTTCGGGTTAGCCATTGTCGCCTTGTTGTTTTCCCGTCGTGATTGTTGGAGTTCTTCCACGGCGGCATGATGCTTGCTCCAAAAGAGCGGCGTCGATGCCAGGTGAGCCTTCAGGTCTACCGCCGGGGGTCGGTCGACGCCATTCTTGACATCGTCCGTTCGCCCCGCGATGCCAATGGGTTCCGGTGCCGTTGGGAGTACCTCATTGCGGAGTCTGTCGGTAAACTCTTGCTGCTCTCGTTCGAGAGCGTCTAATCTAAAGAATCGCGCGTGTGTGTGTGGTAACGACATGTTGAAGGAGAGCAAATGGCGTTAGAGACGAGGCAGTAATAGACAAATGGACGAAGTAGTCTATGCAGCAATGCTTTTGATAGTACTGTTAACGTATCATACCTGGATTCGCAGTCTCCACGCGGCCGTGGCAACCACTGTGGCTCTGTGGCGCTGTGCAGCAGGTTACTGGGAAAGTTGAAGGACTGAGACGACATGAGGTTCGAGCGATCGAGTGACGATGCAAGTGCCTGCGGTACGCCATGGTGAGAGGGGGAGTTGAAGTTGGCGCCTTTTGCGGAACGCGGTCTGTCCATCCGTCGTAGCAGAAGTCCATCAAACGAAGTCCCGTCCGATTGAGGTTTATTGAAGAATAGCCAAGCTGAAGCCAAGCTGAAGCC
>Ga0307978_1002151_pt1 | contig 14104 bp, 6 predicted proteins | sample OrgLakmetage1056_FD_203151 | JGI IMG/M metagenome (GOLD analysis project Ga0307978, IMG submission 203151) | Saline water microbial communities from Organic Lake, Antarctica - #1056 | ecosystem: Environmental > Aquatic > Non-marine Saline and Alkaline > Saline | place: Antarctica: Organic Lake...
TAACAATAACAATACAACTCCCCCTAGTCTACCACAGAACATGCTCCTCAAAATGGCAGGCAGGACTCTAAGACTCAGAACCTCCAACGCGGCACCGCGCCCTACCAACAAGACCAACAGCGTTGCCGCTAAACTTCGATGGAGGACGACAACGACGACTCGCAGTCTCTCTGCCGCCACGGAAGCAGACCATCCAGAAACTGAAACTGCTAGTGCTAGTGCTAGCAGTACCGGCAGGATGATCAAACCCTGGAAGACACCCGTCGTGGAATCGCGCGGCGACTACCGCCAGGAAGCGTGGCTCGAAGAATGGATTGGCGGTCCCCTCTACGAGAAGCAAAAGAACTTGCCGCGTCTACCGGTTCCCACGGTCCAAGAAACTCTGGCGAGGTTTATGCCCACGGCAATGCCTTTGGCGCGCTCGCAGCTTGAGCAAGACAGCTTGCAAAGTGCCGTAGATTGCTTCGCCAACCAGGCAGCCGTCTTGCAGGACCGACTGCTCGACCGGCAGGTCAGCGCGGCGAATGCCGACTCGTCCTGGCTGCAGCACTGGTGGAATACAGCCGGCTACTTGAAAGTTCGCGATTCCGTCGTGGTGAATGTCTCGTACTTTTTTCACTTTTCAGACGATGCCACGGCCAGCAGCTCCAATGTCAAACGAGGTGCCGCCCTTTTGTCGGCCACGGCAGACTACCGCCTCTCGGTAGTCACGGGACAACTGCCACCGGATCACGTTGGCCGCAAGGAACCCAAAACTCCGCTCTGCAGCGTTGCCTACAAGTACATGTTTCACGCCTGCCGCATTCCCGTTGAAAACCGCGATGCCTACCGCCTTTACGATCCCGCCTTGCACGCGCACGCGGTGGTGGCGCGGCACGGATTCTTTTTTGCCGTGCCGCTCGCGGACGCCTCCACGGGCCACGCCCTGCCTCTTGACGCCTTGGAAGCGTCCTTGTCCGAGTGCCTCGAATCGGCCGACCGCCTGCAAGCTCTGCCCGAGCAGGAACAACCCTACAAGCTGGGGTGGTTGACGAGCAAAAACCGCGACGACTGGGCGCACGCCCGTGACACGCTCTTGGCGTTGGATCCTGCGATTGAACAAGACTTGGAACTCTTGCAGAGTGGCGCCGTCTTGTTGTGCTTGGACGACCAAGAACCCGTGAGTCTTGAAGAATGCGGGCGTCTCTTTTGTTTTGGTGACGAGCAAGGAGGCAACCGCTGGTTTGACAAGTCCGTTCAGCTCTTTTGTACCGAAAACGGCAAGGCCGGTCTCATGGGGGAGCACTCCATGATGGATGGCATGCCGGTCACGGGCTTGGCGAATCGCATTACCGAACTCACGTATGCCGCGTGTCAAGAGAGAGAAGCGAGCCGTGAGGGATCTGCTGCTGTCGGCAAGGGTAACAGGAGTGGTGCGAGCAGCGTCACGCCCATTTTTGGGAATCTTCGCAAGTCTCCGCAGGTGCAAGATTTGGTGGAGAAAGGTACGCGAGCTTGGAAAAGCAAAGTTGGAAAATGGGATGGATTGTCGCTGGCTGCGGTGTCCTCTCACCCTTTGGTCTCTTTTTCAACACGAATCGTGCAGCCAAGCAAGAATTCACCGCTCTCGTGTCGGGGCAAGCCTTGAATGTGCAGTCCTTTCACGGATATGGAAGCGATTTCATCAAGCAGTCGGGATTTTCGCCCGATGCCTACGTGCAAATGGCCATGCAAGTGGCGACCTACCGTCTCTGGGGCGAACAGGTTGGAACTTACGAAGCGACGCAGGTTCGACCCTTTCTTCACGGTCGGACGGAAACCACGCGGACTGTTTCGACGCAGAGCTCGGCCTTTGTGCATCAAATGGGTATCCGTCCCAAGATGGATGAAACAGACTCGACTGCTCGTAAAGAAAAGCTTCGCTTGTTGCAGGAGGCTGTCGACGCTCACGTGAAATACATTGGTTTGGCAGCCAAGGCGCAAGGCGTTGATCGTCATTTCATGGGTTTATCCATGTTGGTTAAAGACGGCGAGACTCCACCCGATCTGTACTCGGATCCAGTCTTTGCCCGCTCGAAGCGATGGCGTGTAAGCACGAGTCATTTGACGCACCCCGAATTTGACAACTGGGGATACGGAGAAGGTAAGATGCTGGAACATAATTTGTCTTATTGTTGGTGGGTGATTCGATTCCACATCATATCTCTCACTCTTTGTATTCACTGGCTTGACAATAGTTTACCCCGACGGTGTTGGCCTGGCATATTCCATTCACAAGAGGCACTGCATCTTCAACATTACCGCTTTGCGTGAACTCGGATGGACTGATAAGCTTAGTCAGCTCTTGGAGGAGGCCATGCTCGAGATGAGAACACTGATCGAGATCGACAAGCCGCCCACGAGTAGACTGTAATTAAACTCTAACTAGTCTAGTGTGGGTACCCACCTTTATAATGAAAGTTTGTTTTAGCTTTGCTATGAAAGAGACATGATATGTTGAATGTCTATCTGTTAGAGAGCCGTCTCTCCGTTCCCTTGTTGGCCTTTGGAAAGCTTGCCAACCTACTCTTGGTTCAAAGACGCGTTGTTTTGTCCACTGTTTGGAGCCGGCTGCTTTCGGGACCTCCCGCCACGACCACGACCTCCGCGTCCTCCCCCACGGCCACGGCCACGACCGTCACCGCCCGGCGGAGAGCTTCCTTGACCATCTTGAACAGTTCCAGCTTCACGTGGCTCTTCCTTCTCGCGGGTTCCACTGGTAGGCTTATCCGCCCCCGCAACATTGACACCATTTGTACCGTTCGCTGCCGCTTGTTGGGGAGCCTTCTTTTTCTTCCGGCTGTTCTTCTTCTTCGGAGGCTTTCCCCCTCCGCCCCCATCCACACTAGCAGTACTGGACTGCCCCGGCATCGTCTCGCCCTTCTTTGGCTTGTCTGTATCGACAGCCGGTTGACCAATCTTGGCGTCCTTCTTTTGCGTTGGAAGATTCGTTTGTTTCTGTTGCCTGCCCGCACGTCCTTTTGCGTTAGCAAACTTGGCATTCCCCCTTCCACCATTGTTGATTCGTGTATCGCCGGCTGGCGGGGTAACTTTTTTCGTCGAAACTGGCCACAGTGAGGTGACAGCCATTTGATCAGCTCCCTCCTCCAACAAAGAAAGCACGGTCTTTCGGTAAAAAGACTCGGCCTCTTGCAAGCAATAAACCAAGTTCTTGCTTCCCGAGTCACTCGCCGGAGCTCCAAGGTCGTGCGGACAATGGGAGTCGAATGTCTCGAACGGATCCTCGATACAAATAAACGGCGCGCACTTTCGAAAGCTCGTCTTGGCCATCGAACTGTTCGGCCCACGCTTGATGGAAATGGCACACAGGGCGCAAGGGAAATCACGAGCGTAAAAGCGAAAGAAACCATACAAGAGTGCCGAAGCCGGCAACTCCGCCGAGGCAACCGGTGGCTCCCATACTGGACTCGCTTGCTCCCAAGTGAGAAAGAACGTGTCCAAATTGTTGATCGTGTTCCATTCGTTCTGGAGATCGCGTGCAAAGCCCGCTTTTTTCATCAATGCCGCGTCCTGTAGATTGGGAACTAGGCCAGCGCATTGAAGGTAAAAGATGACCATGTTCATCCACGCATACGAGCTCAACGAGTTGTCTTGCGCCGAATTGATATTGTTGGCCTTGGCCCATCGTTTGACCGCAATCATTACTTGCTTGACTCGTGGATCCACCAAAGAGTACTCTCGAATCAGCCCAGAGTTGGCAACAGCAATGTCATTCAAGAAACAGCAATCAAAATGGAGCGAACCATCCGCGGTGTGAGGGTTATCCAACTTGAGGGCTCTTCCCTTGACGACTGGGACCCGAGCATGCGCAACGGGCTGCATCTCTGTAAACTCGTTGGGCCGACCCTCCAGCTTGCGTGTTACGCCATAGACTAAATTTTTCATTTCTGCTTCGTACTTCTTGACAGTCACGTGTCCCTTTTCAAACAACTTTCGAATGTCGGCCGCCCGGTCCAAGTAGAGACTGAGGTCCACGTCTGAAGACTTGGCCAAGCTGAGATCCGACAGACAGCTCCCGTAAATACTGAGCCGCGCCGTCGGATACTTTTGCTTCAAGACCGTGTTGATTCTGTCGTGCAGCTTGGTGACCGACGCTAGGTAGCGTGCGTGCTGCTCGGGGTCTTGGCCAGCGGTATCCACCATGAACTGCTGATCCAGTTCCCGTGTGAGCGCTATCAAAGCTGTGGAACGATCGGCGTCCACGAGACCTTGAAATGGAGAAATGTTGGTCCAAGAAGGCGCTGTGGTATTCTCCTGCTCCAATTGATGCACCACGACAGTCTCCATGAGTTGGTCCAACGCTTGCACCCAGACGGTCGATTCCATGGTCACTTGGTAGTCGCGCGGCAATCCCAAATAAGAATAGAGTTCGTTCAAGAGGCTGTATTGTTTCTTGCAAATTCTGTGCGACGCGGTACTAAAGACTCGGCAAGACAACAACCAACACTGGGGATATTTCTTGTCCGAGAACGTAACGTTGCCAATTCTCAAAAGCTTGTCGTTGCGAGACTCGTGCAACAGCATGGGCACCAACAACTGTGTAATCACTCGAACCGAATTGAGAAACCGAACCAGGCGCAACCAAGAATCTTCCTTGTGGTAAGTTTCTTCTGCTGACGCGTCTCCAACGTTGTTGGTGTTGTTGTCATCGTCATCATCGTTGTTGGTGTTGTTGTTATTGGCAATGGAGAGTTTATCGTGCAACCGACGACGTTGATGTTCCAAGGCTGCGAGTCTATGACCGTTGCGGCCACCACTGCGACGACTGGAATGATGCTTCTTCTTGACGGCACTATAGTCGCGTTGCCTGATACGACGAGCATCTTCGAGAGCCACGTCGATGCGATCGGCCAAGCCATCGACGCGTTGCAAGTTTTGAAAGGGAAGGTACTCGGGTGGAATGCCGGGCTTTTCCTTTTTCTTATTGGCGGCCTTTGCTCTGGGTTTCTTCACCGTGCCATCGTCGACCGCGTCAGAAGGCGCTTGAGGGTCTTGGACTTTTTCCTCAGCCTCCTTTGCTTCTTTGGGATCGGAGTCACCCTCGACGGCCTCATCCGTTGCAGCTCCTTCTTTCTCTTTCTTTGCTTCCCCCGCATCGTCCCTTTCTTGACTCTTGGACGACTCCAACGTTAGCTTGTCCACCTCGACAACCAAGACAGCATCCACCGCAGCAGCTACCTCTACTGCTACCTCTACCGCTACATCCTTGACGGGAACTTGAAGAGTCACGAGATCCGCGGGAGAAACCTCCAGACTCTCCAAGAGCTTTTCCGTGGAAGACAAGAGAAACAGTTCGGGCAGTCCTTCGTCTTGCTCGACCCACAGCAGTCCGTCTTGTGCGTACACCTTCATGGCTTGTTTCGTGTTGGTCCGGTACAGGTCGGCGAGAGAGCCGTGGCGCTTTTCCAGCAAGAGATACTGCTGCAACAGCACGATCTTCATGGTCGGCTTGTGATTGGCCGCCGCCGCCGCCGCCGTGCTGCTGATGGTGATCCGAACACTGCCGCCAGTTTAAGGGTCATTCTGTACTAGAATACAGTAGACTACTGTCCTACAGTACCGACCATACCACCGTACTGGTCGATGCGATGCCTTACTATCGAACAAAGAGTTCGCTTTTTCCTCCGCATTAAATATACTGTATCCTCGTACACTTGTTTCTGGATGTACGCTTTTTGATATTAGCACGATACGAACCGTTCGCGTTTTGGATCCGAACACGAACACGGGGCGGTGGGGGAACCATTCATCATTCATTCATTCATCCGCCATTGTGACGACCATGAACGTTGCGCAGTCGCCTTTACCTCGTAGTTGGACACGAGCGCACTCCAGGGTATCTTCCACCATGTTGGTTAACACTGTCACGCCTTTTAGCCGAAGAAAGGTATCAACAACCGTCCAGCAAATGCCCGAGAAGAGCAGCAAATGGATGATTCAAGACAGCCACCACCGCAATCACACACCCACAGAGTTCTTTTGCGCAGCAGGAGATTACCGAGCAGAGAGCTGGCTCGAGAACCATAAGCTTCCTCTATATAGCAGTCAAATATCCTTGCCTCGCCTCCCTGTACCTTCCTTGGAAGAAACAATGGCAACCTTTCTGCCCACAGCCCTGCCTCTCGTCGAGACGGATACCCAAGCCCAAAGCTTGCAAGCCGCCTGTCGAGCCTTTCCCCAGCAAGCTGCCACCCTGCAACAACGATTGTTAGACAGGGCTGCTTCTACTCAAAATTCCTCGTGGCTCCAGCACTGGTGGAACGAACAGGGGTACCTCAAGCCTCGAGATCCCAACTGCATCGGGGTATCTTACTTTTTTCGTTTAACGGACGATCCAGCAGTGCCGTGCAGCCCTGCGGGCAATTTGGAACGCGCTGCGGCCGTCCTGCAAGCGACGCTCGAGTATGCATTGCCTATACAGTCGGGAACCAAAGCTGCCGACACCTTGGGACGCAAACAACCGGTAATGCCGCTGTGCTCGACGCAATACAAGTATTTGTTTGGTGCGTGTCGCATTCCTACTCCAGGCCAAGACGTGGTGCGCGTCTACCGTCCTGGCAAAGCGCAACACTGTGCCGTCGCCTGTCGCGGACAATTCTTCAAGTTGCCATTGACGGACGCTCAAGGACAAGCACTGCCGCAAGCAACCTTGCTCGAGTTGTTGCGCCAGTGTGTCGCCGACAGTAATGCCGCAGCAGCAACAGCAGCAACGACGAATGTCCCTCAAATCGGATGGCTCACGTCCAGCCCACGAGATGCATGGGCTGACACGTATCACAATTTGCTACTGTCCAACGACAGTCTACAAGTGTCGCTGGAAACGTTGCAGAGTGCCTTGGTGGTCTTGTGTCTCGATGATGGTGAAAACGACGAGTCCTTGGTGCCTGCGCAGCCAATGTCGGACCGCGACATGGCTCTTTTATTGTGGCACGGTAACGTAAAGCATTCGGCCAACCGTTGGTTTGACAAGTCAATTCAATTGGTCATGAAACAAGGTCGTTTGGGACTGATTGGCGAGCATTCCATGGCGGACGGCATGCCTGCTGTTGGCTTTTGCGATCATTTAGTGAAACGGAGTGCCGAGTTGCTGCGTGAAAAGCAAATGCCTCGTCATGGGGATGAATCTGTTTCTGCCGTGACTCACAACAGCGATACTAACGTCTCCAACATATTTGCCGACTCTTTGGAAAATTTGGAGCAAGACCAACAGGGAGAGCTCATACGACGCGTTGACGAGGCACGCCAGTACATGACGGACAGGATCCATAGTTTCGATTTACAAGTACTGGGCTACCAAGGATATGGGAGCAGTCTCATTAAGCAAATGGGCTATTCACCAGATGGCTTTGTGCAAATGGCCATGCAAGTGGCTGGTTTTCGAATGTTTGGCAAGCAAGTGGGCACCTACGAGTCCATTCAAACGCGTGTCTTTCTGCACGGCCGCACTGAGACTGCTCGCAGTGTGTCCCTCTCCAGCGCTGCCTTTTGCGAGGCCATGGGTTCAACTCGAAAGTGGACCATAAGCGAAGATGAAAAAGCAAGGAAACGATCTCTGTTGGGGGAGGCTGTCGATGGTCATTCGCGGTATTGCCGAAAGGCTTCAGAAGGTCTCGGTGTAGATCGCCACCTTTTTGGTCTCTCCATGCTCGTCCAGGAAGGCGACATGACCCCGGATCTCTTCTCGCATCCACTCTTTCACCGTTCAAAGCGTTGGCTTATGAGCACGAGTACTCTTCCCAACACGGCTCCCGGTTTCGGGCCTGTCGACGAGGAAGGAGTTGGAATCGGTTACGACCTTGGACCAGAGTCCTGTTTCTTTACGCTGACTTCAAAGAAGGACAATGAATTCGTCAATACCATGACCGATTTGATCTCTGAAGCGATGGATGAGCTGAAACTTTTGGCGCAAGACGACGGCTTGCCAACGAGTCGATTGTAAGGAGGCTTGGTCGAGCTGGTTGCTCACCTGTTTATTCTGTATGATGTAGGGTATATTCAAATCACTTTACTTTCTTGGCAGTAAAATAGGCCTTCTGTATCATTGAGGTACGTCTCTCTTGAAGAAGTATTTGATCACCCTCCTGTCTTTTGCGTTATCCCCTCCGATCGACCGCTCTATCAGAGTTGCTCGATGTTCAAAACTAGCTAGATCGCGACATCCAACGTAGTCTCTAGCTTACTTTTCGTTCGGGGTAGTCGGTACATCGCATGTCGAAAGTTCCTATTGGTATCATAGCAATTATCTATCTACAGCGAGAATCGTGTGAGTACTTCAATTGAGATCTTGCATTCCTCTACCGTCGCTGATCGTTCGGACCACCCGGACGATTCTGCTTCTGCTTTAACGTAGTCGCCAGTTGCGCTCTCAAACTGCTCATGACATCAGGGTTGGCACGTCTCTGATGACCTTGTTGAGGTGGTGGTTGACGTGGTGGACCAGGAGTCTGCTGATTAAACGAGCGGAAGTTAAAACCTTGCTGCTGCGGCGGCGGCTGCTGATACGGAGGAGGCTGCTGGCGGTTGTTGGTATTGTACGGAGGTTGCTGACCTCGTCCACCTTGGTGTTGTTGGGGCGGCCTGTATCCTCCATGCTGCTGTTGGGATGGGCCTCCGCCGTTCTGGTAGCCGTGCGGACTGCCCCCTTGGTGCTGCTGATAACCTTGCTGCGGAGGCCTGTTCATCTGGTTATGATGTGGAGGAGCATTGTGCTGACCATTGCCTTGCCACGGTGGCCGGTTGTAGTTTCCCTGCTGCGGCGGTGGCGGCGGCGGTGGCCCGCGATTCTGCCCCATTAGCGGATTTTGCATCTGGGGAGGTGCACCAGCTTGAAAGCGCTTGGGAGTCGGCTCCATGGCACCCCAAGCTCTTGTACCCGTCTGGTACATTTCTCGACCGCGACCAGTTCTTTGGGCCAGATCTCTTTCGTATTGATTCATATTCATACTTCCATATCCCGACCGATTACTTTGCCCGTTCGACATTCCCATATTCGCGATAGTACCACCTCGACCTAGTCGAGGTCGACGAATCACCTTATCGTCTGCTCCAAGTGTTGCTGGAAGAGGTTTGGCGCCTGGAAGGAGGACACTCTTGTGGGATAGCCTGGGAGGCTCAGTGAACGCAACACATAATGCATCGTTCGGTTCGATAGTCTCCGCAAAGATGCTGTCTCGGCTTGTAATATTTACAGCTGTCGTGGGAGGTGGAACAGCTGTATCCTTGTCAATCGGATATATCTCGTTGCTTAGAGGCGGACGGATAGATCCGCTGAAACCAGGGCACCCATAAGAAGCAGAATCGGTTAACTTCGTCTTGGGGGCCTTTGCAGTCTTGCCATCTTCCAAGACATGCACTAGTTTTTTCGACAAAGGGTTTGCCCTGTGAACGTAAAGGTAGCCGTCGTCAAGTCCCTTGGCGTTGCAGAACAACTCTTCCTTTGTCCATTTGGGCATGGTACAAGACATACCAGCCAGAAGTCTATCCTCCTCAATGAACGGCAAAAGAACCACCCATAGCCATGGCATCGCCTTGCCGTTGGGATCGACAGGGACTTCGATGGGATAGAAATCGAGAATGGGGCTCTCTGGATCCGTCATGAGCCATCTGGCTGCCTTTGGGATCGCGTGTTTAGAGTCCGACGGTAGCACAGCCATCAACTGCTCCACAGGGTTAAAAGGCGTGGCAAGCTCGAAAGACTTGCAATCCTTCTGGAAGCGCTCAATGTTTTTAAGATCCGAAGCAAACGGGCCGTAATGAAACGGATAGTACCACTTCCAGCTCGGGCAGCCCTCGTAGTAGTACTTCATTACCCAACAGAGACCCATGATATAAGAACGAAACAAGTGCTCTCGTCCACCGTTCGCAGAAACGTCGTCGGCTTTGCACTTGTCAGTGTAGTAGCGGTCTTTCCAACCTTTCTCGTGCAGTCGCACCTTGTCTTCAACATTTTTGGCGTGGTCATCAAGCTGCTGCTTCTTGCGCTCTTGAACCTTCGCCTTGAACTTTGCGATAGCCTGCGGGTCGACTTCCACAACAAGAGAGTCTTCAATTTTCGGGGTGAGCTTGTCTTCGTCGTCATCATCCGCATCATCTTCAAACTCTTCTTCCATGTCGCCAACGACCCCTGCGTCGCCTTCCACTTCCCCATGTTTCCGCTTGGCTCCACTCCCTTCGGTCTCCTCGGACTTGATCTTGAAATAATCTTCCTTGACCCCTTCCGGCTTGACCTTGACGTCTTCCATCTTGACCTTGACGTCTTCCATTTTAACATCTTCCGTTTTGACAGGCTCGTCGGTTTCCTCCTTCTTTACATGACCCAAGGACTCCCTCAACGCTAACGCTGCCTTTTTATTATCCTCCTCGACCATTTGCTTGGCCTTGAGATCGTGGCGCGCATCCTCCTTGACCTTGTGTCCCCGTTTCAACGCAACCTCTTGCTGTTCTTGCTTTTCCAGAATGCGAGCGGCGCGGCCCTTTCCCTTAAAGTCCTCCACAGGCCGAGACGCCACCGGCGGAGGCGCGTCCCGATGACGCCCCTGCTGCTGCTTTCTTCGCGCCTCTCGTTCTTTTTTTATGCGTTCAAACTTTTGTTCCGATTCGTGCTTCATGTTGAATACATAGTCTTCAATCGCCCCAACCTCGGCGAGAATCACATCCACATGCGTCAAGTTCACGTTACCACCCGACTTGGTAATGTAATCACCCAAACTGGGCAAGAGTCGCTTGTAGACATTAAAGAGATAGTCCAAGGCCCCGTCTCGAATATCCAACGACGGAAGATGCGGTAGGAAATCGTTACCCACAAAAAAGCACAAAAACACAATATCGTCAATCAATCGCTCCAACGACGGCGCAAAGGTTAATCTACCCGGCGCCAGACACTCGGCAAATTCATTGGCCAGATACTCTCTCAATATAGGAATACTGATACGCTGCAAGGGTTTTTGCTTGTTTTCCAACAAGGCCATGGCTTCCGAGCCCGCCGCCTCGTCCAAGGCACGCTGCTCGTCCAAGAACCCCGACTCTTCTCTACGACGATGCGTGGCTTCTTCCGCCTGTCTTCCAAAGGTGACTTCTTCTCTCGAGATATAAAAGTGCGCTTCGTGCGTTGCCAATGCCAACATGATCAAGTCGGCGTCCAAACCGTGCAATACGTGAACAGTGTTTGGATTGTAGCCCGGACTGGTGCGCTGCAAGCGAATGTGCGACATGATTTTGTGTTCGCCTTCGCCGGGCAAGCTAGCGTCCGAGAAAATGACGCGAATGTTGCGCCAGGCCTTGTCTGTCGAAATGCGCTTGCGAACGTAAAAGCGAACGTACTCGGCCAAGCGGAGCATAAACGGCGTTCCTGGCGTAATCACGTTTGAATCCCACGCTTGCTTGGAGGCCGGCGCCGCTTGGCCGGATTCGTGCAGTTCGGTCCGAATATTGTTCTCCGTGTCGGCCAGTTCGCGAGCTTCTTGGGCGCTGCGAAAGCGCCGCGCACGCTGCTGATTCATTTTGGCGCGGGGCGCCACTCCGTCGACGGCCAAGTACAGCAGCTGCCGGGGACGCATGACGCGAAAGAGTCGATCGACGTAGAGGCAAACGTTTTCGTACATTTCTTCTTCCGTGGTTGGCTGGGGTCCATTTTCGGGATGAGAGCAGGGATGAATGATACCGTTCATGTCAATATAGAGATTGTCGCATTCAACGCCCGACGGATTTGGCCGGGTACAGTCAAACGGTAAGGGCACTCCTCCCACCGAGCCACTCAAATGGACGCGATCCTCCAAGACATCTTGCACAATCTTGGGGTACTTTTCCGACAACCAGCGGTAAAAGGCGGGGACTCCCATGTTACAACTATCTAACTAACTGACTAAACTGACTAACTAACTAACTAACTACGCGTGCGTTGTCTCAAGCAAAGGAGATAAGTATCCTTATCCGTTTCAGCAAGAAGGAAGTCACTAAACTACGGTAGACTAGACTACTTTGATCAGCAGTGACAATAATGGAACGGCGATGGGGCATTGTCGTGCATGGGAAAGAACATTCCATCAAAACTGCCACCGACCGTTGGTTGGGGTCTCAAGAGGATTTGGCGCGAAACGTACAGCATGTCAGACTTAACTCTAACCGTAATCTTTCAATTTGTACCTCCCTCCACCTTTTGGCGACCATGATGAACAACACAAACAAAGGAAAAAGGAGACAAAGACGCCTAGTCTATCAGGAGTAACAAGTAACTCGTGGCGATTCATAGCTCTGCTTCCACCCACCCACCCACACACTACTATACACTGAACTGTAATTGGTGGAAAGAACGGAACGTTGCGAGAAAAATGAGAACACGGCGTCGTCAATTGGGTCGTGATGATTCGGATACTGCCGCCGAGGACGCCGGTTCAGCAGGTGCACCAGCTAATAGTGCTACGTTAACAAGACGGCCTCCTCCTCCTCCACCTCCTCGACCGCCACCGCCTCCACCGCCCCTGAGATCGCCTCCTTCAGGTATACCGCGCCGAGAGGTAGAACCACTACTCGAACAACAACAACAACAAGAGCCTCCAGTCATGGAGCAACCATCACTGCAACACCGCCAACAAGCTAGCCGCCAAGTACCAGAGGAACCACATGTAGAACAAGAGCAGCAGGTTATTCGACAGCAAGTCATTCAGCAAGAGGTACCTCAGCAACAAGCGGCTGAAGCACAGACACAGACTGCTGCTGGCAACATGAACGGTGACTGGATCTTGTGCATTCGCACACCCCGCCTGTGCCAACGCGAAAACCCGTCGCTTCCAACCATATTACGCATTCACGTTTCCCATAACATGTCGGCAACTACTCTGGCCGCCTGCATCTCCCAAGCCCTCTACAGTCACCCCACGCGATTTCCTGCCGCGCAAGATGAGAACCATTACATGGTCGGTCTCTTTGTGCAGCGCACGGGCATTTTTGTCACACTTCAACACTTACTGGAGGCTGCTTCCACAGACAGTGCAACAGACGTGTACTGTGTTCACTTAGAACCCCGTCCACCACCACCCAAGCCCGTCGAGTGGTGGGAACGCCCGCCAGCGTACATTGCGGCGGCAGTCGTCTTGGTGGCGTTCGTGGCCTGGTTGTGGTTTTTGCAAATGCACTTGAGCGTGTTACCCGCCTTGGAACGGGCTGCCGTCGGGGCCTATTCCTGGACAATTCATTCACCGCTGACGGAACTGTACCGACACGGTCCCTGGTTTTTGGGGTGGGAGGGAGAGTCGCTGCCTCGTATTTGCTCGCGCATTACCTATCACGGCGATTTCCACTTTTGGAGTCGCAACATTGAAGAGTGCCAGCGTATTTTCAATGCCAAGCAGGAAGCCTTTTTGCGTCTGGCACGGCCCATTGTGTATGCTTTTCTTACGCTGGTCATGGCCGTCGTTATTAGATTCATTCTGTGGGAGCAATCGCAACACAAGTTGCGTTTGGCAGCGGCGGGGCGACCCACAACCGATCGAGACATGGTTGAAACGTATCGAGCCTTTCAAGTGTTGATGCGACAAGCGGGACGAGCACTCGCTCCACCGGCTGCACCAGAGCAACACCAGCAACCGGCACGTGGTGGTGACCCGAGACACTTGTAGCAGCAACCAATGGGGCGCCATGATCCACGGCGTCGCTAATACGAATCGACAGCAAGTAAGCTATACGAAATAGTAGAAGCAAACTCAAACAAATTCTAGGAGAGACGGTTCCTTACTATTTTTGCAGTTAGAGCACACGCGAAAGTATCGCCCGACCGGCCCACTCTGCACCGCTTCCAAGGACCAACAGGTATGTAAAGGTAATTGCATGCCAGCCACCAAAGGCAACAAACCACAGTGGCCAAGCCCATTCAATTTGTGCATCAGCAAGCGTTCCCTTTATCTGAGTATCTCTGGGAATCGTGGGCTCATCCCTCGACGGTTGGCCCAAGCGAAGGACCTTGAGCGTTGCGGGAGCTTCCCGAAACAGCGTCAAAAAGGCCAGACACGCTCCAAGAGGAATCGTAGGGACGATCGCTTTGGACACGACACGCTCCTTGAGCAAGGTGGCC
>Ga0307978_1002155_pt1 | contig 14071 bp, 8 predicted proteins | sample OrgLakmetage1056_FD_203151 | JGI IMG/M metagenome (GOLD analysis project Ga0307978, IMG submission 203151) | Saline water microbial communities from Organic Lake, Antarctica - #1056 | ecosystem: Environmental > Aquatic > Non-marine Saline and Alkaline > Saline | place: Antarctica: Organic Lake...
AGAAACGTGGCAAAGGACAACAACCGCTCATTCTTGTAATGCAGCGTCTCGCGCAAACGAGTCGCTTCTGCAATCCTGCGAGTGGTGTTCCCTGCTCCTTGATAGTGCGCACAAAGCGCTTTCAGGTTGACTCGACCATTTCTTTTCTTCATGTGCATCTTGATCCATTGCTCGGATGTTTCACCTTGAGTGAAAGACGTGGCTAACTGATGAACTTTCCTCGCATCAGCCTCGAAGTGAGGACCAGTCAAAGGGGCACACGCGATGCATTTCTGCACAAATGTGTTGTGACCTTCTGGTTCAGCCTCTTCCTTTTCTCGAATGACGTACAAAAGAGGTACACCATTCACACCGAGCAAAGTTGACAGCATGTTCTCAAATCCCGTGATCCACTCCTGCCACTTTTTATTGTCTTTGAGCTTTCCTGGCGACGCTTCACTGGAAACGGAACTGGCGTCTTTCGCCTCCTTTTTCCGAATATCCGCTCTCTGTGCTGCTATAGAAATAGCTGCTTTGAATGACTCCTGAGTCAGTCCTTCGAGTGTGGGAACCTCGCTGACTCGAGCGAAGTCCTGTACCCAGTGCAACGTGGCCTTGAGTCGTTTGGTGCGCTGGAGTCCGAAGTACATTCGGCCAGCGTTCTGAGTACGCTTCGCATACGACTCCTGTAATTCTGTGATATCCTTTTCTGTAAGGTCTACCATGTCTTTTATCTCCGCTATTTCTGAGCAAAGAGCCTGACGGTTCGCAACAACGTCGAATCCAATCCAGATTAGAACTTGATTCATGATATTGACGGCACCTTCTCCTTGCGCTTGTTGCTGCGGAATTTCCTGATCGGCACCAAGGTTCTCACCTTCTGCGTCATTGATCACCGCCCCTGGTGCTACTCCGGCCTCTGCCATCGTAGACTACTTAACGTACCGACGAAAGTACTCTCCTTTTCTCCTTTTGAGTCGTGAAGGTAGCTAATCTTCCTTGAACTTGCCTTGTGTCGTACCTCTTGTACCTTGAGCGCTTGACTTACTGTCAAAAGATCGCTCCTTCGGAATTGTCAGCGTTTATCGTCAATATCTCGCTTAATCGACAAATTTCGATGCAATACCACAAACCCTGGGTCTGATAAACAATGTTAAATATGCTGTTGGAACTAATAATAGTACTGTAGAGCAATTGGTGGTTGTAATGCGTGAAAGGACAACTACTTTAGAGAGTGAGCAACAACACCAGATGTTGCTCCAACTAACGTACCAACGGGTCACGATGACCTCCATTTTGGAGTCCCTCGCGCAACCTTTGAACTCGTACGCACTTGGTCGTCTGCCATGTGTCCGTCGACACTAGCAACAACAATATTAACTTGCGTCGACACTAGCAACAACAATATTAACTTGACTGAAAACGTAACGCCTTTTATGTTTTTCTGGGTTTTCCTCCCAAAACCTACGAAACTGCCACCCCAAAAGGACCATGATGGTGCTAACAGTTGACGGAGCCTCCGCCCCCTTTCTTTCAACGGCTGCGTACACCAAGCAACTGCGATACCGCTCGTAAGGCCTTGATGAGATTGATTGGTTAGCTTAGGATTAAGTAGTCTATGGAAGTCGTCCCGTTATTTCTATTGTGGTTCTTCTTCTGCTGGTGTGACGATCGCGACAAAAATAAGGCATCTTCAACACGGATCGTCGTCGACGCACTAATGCTGTCCAACGACAAAAGAACGAAGAGCGAGAGTAGCCTATTTCCCTTTGTGCATTCATCGATTGCCGATATTTTGACTTGCGAGAACAATTGCGGTAATGGTCTGCCAGAGGCTCGCTTACTGTCGTCACCATTGGTAGCCTTGGATGCCGAGACGCTGCGACTGCAATGGCTCAAGTGCCCACCAGATCCGTCGAATAGATCCGAAAAAGGTGTCGCTATCATTGCTGCTCATGAGTTGGTACCACTGGCTCTGGCGTGTGACCAAGCCATCTTCTCCGAGAAGCCTTGCACAATGAATCACTCGTTCTTTTCCGATTTTGAAACATGCTTGATTCACCTCGCAAGTACCAGTATGGATGGCGATGCAGCATCATTGTCCGACGCCTACTGTACAAATGATACGATCATTAACGACAACGAGGATGAGGCCGCCAGGATCGTTGTCGCCACGCTGTTGGCCTTGAACAACTTGGAATCGGCCCTTCGGTCGGCGCCAGCAAATAACGCTGCCGCGGGACGTGCACCCTTGTTCAAGGACATGTTGGCAACGCTGTCTGACAATAACAACAATAACAAGTCGTTATTGTGTGTAGTGACAGCCGTCTTGCAAGCGCTCTTGTTGCCCACGGGCCTCAACTTGCGCAACCTACTGTGGCACGGTTTTGTAGGCGCCGAACTACCGCGGCCGTGGTTGTCCTTGGTATTGGTACTGATTAAGAACGTACAAGAACCAATGGAGGCATCAATACCCAAAAGTGACCAACTCACGGTCGAATCATTGTCTGCTAATCCCAATCCACTACCGTCCACACACAGTTGGAAGCGTATCCTCAACAAGGGCGAACGCTTGCGACAAGATCCAACAACATCAGTGATTCCGACTTGGTTACCAGCGTCCCACCAGCCCCTTTGGCAGTTGGCGACACGGTGGATGGCTGCTGGAGTATATCCAGCTGTCACATGCGTCGTGTTGAGTATCTTGACGGAACACGCGCTCCGGTTGGACTGGTGTCGGGCCAATCGAGCGTTCTTGGACGCCATGGCGCAACCTGCTCGATTCTATGTCACGCTGGACGGCCACGGACAACGAGACAAGCACAATCTTCTCTTGCATCCCTACCGTACGGTGAGCGAGACCATCGTCAATATGGGTACAACAGCCAAAATAATTACAACCAATACAGCGAGTCTCCAACCAAACGCTTTGGTGCATCAAGTGGGCGGTTCGACGGTGGCACTCATGACCGACTTGTTTGCGGCGGCCTGTGGTGGGCCGAACATTCGTGCGAATCTGGCGCATGGCTTGTGGGACAATCATTTGCGAGACGAGGTAATGCGTATGCGCAATGGTGATAGTGTTGGTGTCAATGCGGCCGGATCAGCGCAAGTCGTCGACACGGATGCAATTGCTACTCTGTGGAACATGATGCGTGGTATCCTGGTCGCCATGGAACAGGCCGCGGATCCAGCCAACGACAACATATTGCCGTACCGACCAGTCTTTTCTTACACGGCGACTACCATTCAAAATCTCCAAGACGTACGCGGAGCCTTTGTTCGACTCTCAACTTGTCTACAGAGTGACACCTTTATGAAGCTTATCAACTCGACCGCGTCTGTCACACCACGTACATCTACGGACGCGCTTTCTATGCCACTCTCGGATATTCTGCTAAACCTAGATACCATCCATGCAGCCTGTTCTGGCGCCCCCTCGCCCGAGAAAGCTGAAGGTGTCGCCTGGACGACCGACGACGTATTTGCAGAATACGAAACCAATCGCCAGCTAGCCACACAAGGCGCGGCACGGACTCTGTTGAACGACGTGAATGCGGCCGTATCATCCTTTGGAAACGTATTGGAAAACGTTTTGAAAGAGTTGCGAGAGGCTGGCAACTATAGTACCCGCAAACGTCGCAGGATGTTGCGAATCGTAGCGAGCACTCGCCTCGCTTGGAGTGTGTATGGCTTTGCAACTCTGGTGGCTATTCTCCGACTCGAGGAAGGAATGGAAGACGTGCCTTCGTCGTCGCAGATGGGGGCTGCTCTGAGTAGCGACGAGCTTCTCAAGGCTGTGGAACGAGCAAGAATGGTTGTATCCACGGTTGACAGCTTTATTGTTACGAATAGCGAACGAGCTTTCAAGGCGGCCAACGAATATACGAAAGGAAAAGCAGTCAAGAAGATTCTCGCAAACAAAATACGTATTCCCTAATTTATTCAGTTACCCTTCGTGAGCTCCCAAAGAGTTTGTAGCTTCTTGTCTTTTGGTTCATAGAGGCCAGCGCCAAGAAGCGACCCATAACTAATTGAATCAAACAACCAATCTGCCGTGACAACCCGGACACGGCCCTTATTTTGTCCAACTTCCTTTTCAAGAGCTGTAGAGAGCTTTGAGCCGCTCTCCCCACACAAGAAGACAACGTTTTCAGTATCGCTATCCGTCGCAAGAGACTTGACCTTGTTCAGAACGGTAGTGGCATCCGTCAGCACTATGGCCCCTGCTGCTCGCAAGAGCGGGGCAATGTCATCCTTCTTTTTCTGCGTAAAGTGGCCATTTAGGTACACTGCAGTGTTTGGCAAGACGCAGTAGTTGTCGGCCATGAAAAGTTGCGCGGCAATAGACGCGACGCCAAAGTTGGGGCTGAGTGCCCCAGTTGTCTTAGTGGGAAGCGTGCGAACATACATTGCGCTTTCGGGGGCGACAAACGATTTGCTTTCCACGCAGGCGGTGATCCACGTGGGCGAAATAATTGGCACGCCCAGCAAGGCCGCTTGCATTGGCTTCGGTGTACGAATCTCAGCAGACAAGTTTCCGTTGCCCACGCTAAGCGCATGGACGGGGACGATACAAAGAGTCGTGTTCTTGGAATGCAAGTCATTGGAAATCTTGATTTTGACTGGAAGGGAAAGCGCAATGCCGCGTGAATGAGTGAGTAAAGAATTCCAAGGTCTTTTGTTTCGGCTGCTGCTGCTGCGCACGACACGTACCCTTGCTATTCTTTGTGGCTTTGCACAGCTGTTGCAGTGCTTCCATGATGTCAGACGGTAAACTAGACGCGACGACTTGAATCGTCCTTTTCCGCACAGCTGCATTGATGCGAGTCGTATAGAGTGTATCGGCTAAATCACACTTTTCTTCGTCCGTCATGTTACCAAGACAAGGTACTTGGGGCTGCGCGGCGCTCGGAGTGCCTTTCTCAGACGTCTTTCGCTTCTTTTGGCTTGACACCGCAGACTTGGGCTTGCGTTTGCTGCTTGGCTTGGTATTTTCCTTGGTTCGGGCCAACACTGCTGACGAGGGCGTTCGCTTATTGGACGGAGCAATCTTCTTTTGGACCGACTTGGTATTTTCCTTCACGTCTTGCTGCTGCTTATTGCCCTCCAAAAGAGCCCGGGTGGCGTCGCCTTGGGTATCGTATCCCTTGGCCTCCAGTTCGGCCAATAGCTGCGGCGGAAGTTCGTCTTGCTTTCCAGCAAGCCTACGGGACACCCGACCACCCGAAGCGCCGACTTGCATTGACAATCCCTTTTCGTCTCCTTGCAAGGATACAAAGGAATCGTCCACTTGCAGTTCCTGACCACCCAGTACGTACTTGACATCGTACTTGAAAGACCCATCCGGTGACGTGTGCACGACCGCAACGTGTCCCACTCCACCTTGCTTGTTGACACCTGGCCACGTGCGCGCCTGGACTAGGACTACACTGCCCACATCGTAGACGAGTCGGGACAGAGTCTGGTGTTGTTGCGACTGGGGAGTCTCGCGGGGAAGCGATAAGGACGTCGCGGCAGCTAGTGGAACATTGGCATTTGTATCAATGACTGGCACAGGTGGCTCGGACGTTGCCTCATCCACATCAACGTCCATGTCCGTAGCTTCAACAACTTCTGCTTTGTCATCTTGCAAATTGACCATGGTCTCGCCTTTATTACCGCTAGTTTCCACATCCATGTCCCCCGTGTCCGTCGAAGTAGGCTGGACTACAGCTGGTGGAAAGTCATCGTCATCGTCAGTCTCCTCATCCGCTGGAGGCGGAAAGTCGTCATCGTCATCGTCAGCATTGGTATTGATCAGAGGCAGGAGATTGGGAGACTGTTGGAGTTGTTCTGGTACGGCTTGGTTCGCATCCGTATCGGTAGGAGGTGAATCAAACTGCAGGAGATTGGGAGACGACAACGTCGCTGGCACTACGGTAGCTGCATCATTCACCATTGCTGCTGGCGCGACACTGGGCGTCTGGACCGCACTCGTTGTGCGAGACAGTTCGGCGGAATATTCAGCAGCAGCTGGAACAGTAGCGTCGTTTGCCCCTACGGGAGTCGTCTCGTCTTCTTCATCGTCGTCCTCGTCGTCATCGGAGGAAGGTGTGTCCAGAAGATTGGGAGAGCGATCTGACGGCTGCTCTTGCAGCAAGGCCGCGGCCGCCGTGGAAGTATTGGATGCGGCTACCGCCGGTGTGTGGGCCACGCTGCTCGCCGAGAACACTCTGGTGCGCACGGCCGCGGCCGCCGTCGTGTTGGATGCAGCAGGTGTCTTGGCCATGCTGCAATTGTTGTGATTGTGATTGAAGAGAGGCTGTTGCGGGTCAGCACCATCCCCTGGGGGAGATGTGTAGTTGGCCTCGGGAGAAGCAACATTTGCAGCAGCAGCAGTAGAAGAAGCCTTCTCCTCGTGTTGGCCGGGCTCCACAACATTCTGCGACGGGTCGAGGAGTTCTTGCACGGCGGATCCGTATTCTTGCGATTCGTCGTTTTCTCGGGGCGAGCGCTCGGGAATGGCAGGCATTTTGCCGTTTCCGTTATCACTGTCGTTGGGCAACGTTGCTGAAAAAGCGTCAAAGCGCACCTTGGGATTGCCCTGTTCGTAGGCCTGACCAGGGTACTGCCAAGCGCTGTTATTGTTATTGTCATTGTCACTGCTGTCTTGCTCTTGATAATCCGCCGCGTGCTGTTCTCGCGCCGCGTGTCCATTTTGCGACAGCAGCATGGCAGCTTCCACCTGCCGGCGGCGGTCCCGAACGCGTTCTCGCTCGGCTTGGCGGCGGATTTCCCGCGCGGCTTTGCGAGTCGCGGCCGATTCCGCCAAGACGCGTTCGTTGACTGTCACCACCTGCCGCTGGTGGGCGTCCAAAAAGTTGTTGGGAGCGGCCGCCTCCCTGACGGCCCACTGCATGGTGCGGGCGGTCTGCGCAAAGTGCAAATTCTCGTGAAACAATTGCGTTTCGTTGTTGCTATCGCTGTTATCAACATCATTATGGTTGCTTTGGTGCGGCGTGTCGTCTGCATCACCGGGCGCCAGCTGCGTGTACTGAATGTGTTGCGCCGTGTACTGCACGGGCGTGAGACCAAAGGCTTGCAACGCGCGCTTGTAGGGCACGGCCGCGTGCGGTAGCAAGGGCTGGGGATAGCAAGATCGTTTGCTGGTAATGGACGTATTGCATTCTGGACAGCGAAGAGTAGTGCGTAGGTGTGTGTGAATGCAGGTTTGGCAAAAGGCGTGCTTGCATTCAATCAGCAGGACGCAGGGGCCTCTGGACCGTGGCGGGTCGACGCAAAAGGTTTCCATGCAAATGCTGCACCGCAGCGCGCGGCCCATATTGTCCAGCTGTTGACGCAGAATGGTGCAGACTTGCAGTACAGAGTGTTCCGTTGACGACGAGGCGTCTTGGGCGCTGTCTGAGGGCTCCTCAGGAGGTGCAGGGACCTTTGTTTCGTCATGAGTCGTCGCCATGGTCAATACGTACGGTAGTAGGAGTATTGTGGTGGTGACATTACCATAACGATTACGCGGTAGTCGTACCGGTAAGTAAACCGCAACGAAGAATATGGCGGTGGTGCGCCTGCCGGTGCCGCCGGTGCGTTTCCCAGAAGTATCCGAGTACCGGGAAGTCATTAATATGTTGGCGCGGGACACCCGGAAATGAAGAGGTCGGTCCGTTATTTCGATTTCTTCCGACTTCCGAAACACGCACATGCCATTCTTACATCTTATAGACTGCTATTGTCTGTACCGTACCTAGTAGCGTCCACGATCACAGTCCATACCATGGCCAACAGGTCTCAATCGACACACTTTACAGCATCAGGAACTAGCCCGAACGATCACAATCACAATTACAACGACCCTATCATAATCATACCGGTGCACCACTCTTCCAGTCCGTCCGTAGGAGTAGAACAGCATCACAAGAAAAAGACAAGCGCTAAAAGCCACTGGGTCATTCGAAACCAGACGCCGCTGGTCCTCGTACTCCTCCTCCTCTTTGGTCTCACTGGAAATAATACTACTACTACTGTCACGGCAGCGGTGATACCAACTGTTCCTCTGGTTCCCACTTCTGCTTGTACTCCTGCTAGTAGTAGGAAACCACGTGCTGCTACTGCCAAACAGAAACGTCAGTTCAATCGCCGGCAACGAAAGCTACTGGCAATGTACGGCTCGAACGAACAACCCGCGGCCGACGAGGTCGATCTAGCAACGAAGACTACTAATACTACTACAGCAACACAAGCAACAACAACAGCTCCGACTTCAGCACCGACTTCAACAGCACAAGCAGCACCAACAACAAAAACAACAATATCGACTACAGCACGCGATCCCATTTACCTTTGGAGTTCCTTGGCCGCTGGCGTGGGCAGTGGCGCCTTGGCGTCCGTCTTGTGCGCGCCCTTGGACTTGGTTCGCACCCGCATGCAAGTGTGGGGCGCCATGCACACTACATCCGCCGGGGGCGTCCAAAAGCTGGGAGTGGTGGGCATGTTGCGCGACATTGTCCAGCGCGAGGGATGGAAGGGCTGCTTTCGCGGCTTGACTGCCACACTGGTTACCGTGCCCGCCTTTTGGGGCGTGTACTTTCCTGCCTACACTGATTTCAAGCGACACTTTGGCGAGCAGTACCCAACTGTTAATCCAGCCTGGGTGCACATGGGTTCGGCCGTCCTGGCGGGTGCCATTGCCGATATTATATGCAATCCCATGTTTATTGTGCGGACGCGGTTGCAAACGGAAGCCTTGCACCACGTCGTGGTGGAGGCAGGCCAGAAACTGCTGCCTCCAAAGACAATGATTCAAACGGCGCAGTCATTGTACAAGGAAGGGGGACCAACCGTGTTTTGGAGAGGCATGTCAGCCAATCTATTGGGACTATCGCACGTGGCAATTCAATTTCCAGTATACGAGCAATTAAAATCAACATTTCGACAACACAAGAAGCACGAGTCGGCCTTGGATTTACTCTTGGCGTCGGGTATGAGTAAAATGACGGCCAGTCTGGTGAGCTACCCGCATGAAGTTATTCGCAGTCGCATGATGGATGCGCGAGTAAGTGGGGGGTTTGCGCAAACGTGTCGCAACATTTATGCCAAGGAAGGCATGGGAGGCTTTTATGCGGGTCTTCCCGTGTCTATGATTCGCGTCATTCCCAACACGTGCATTACCTTTTTGACCTATGAGATGATTCTGAGATTTGCAAAGCAAAAGATTCAAGATCGCCGACGAAACGGTGTGGATCAATAGACCAGCCAACTAGCTAGACTAGCCACTCTAAGCATTATAGACTACCTATGTATACAATACGCTGCGGCGGAATTGTAAATATCCTCACGGCTAGTCGGATCTATTGTAGTAACTAGCCAGCCAGAATCAAAAATTAGTCATGCTGCACACTCACAAAGAGCGCCACAGTTCCTTTACGGAGACAGGGTGGCGTCGGTAAAGGCACGCAAGATGTTATTAACTGGCCCAGGGGGAACGGCTCCAACAGTGCCATATACGCCAGCAGTTCCTTTCTTGGACCCCTTGGTTCCCTCGCTTCGAACCTTCTCCACGGCAGCACGCAAATCCTGCAACAGTATCTCCATATTGGGCACCACATTAAGCGTTACACAAATGTGAATGCTGGCAGGAGACTGGAGCGAGCTAAAAGACCACCCGGCCGTCGTCAAGAAATCCTGAATGCGATAAATATCCACCTCTTCAGATCCTCCTAAACAGACAACCATGTAGGGCTTGGGTGTCAAAAGCTTGAGACCATCAATGTTCTTGACACCAGTCGCCAGCGTGCGAGCCGCCTTGACAATCAAAGCCACCCGTGAACGATAGCCTTCACGACCTAGGGAGACCATTGCGGCCCAGGCACATGCCGACAAGGCTCCTGGGCGCGAACCTGCAAACGACGGAGTGGCATACATGCCTCCCGTCCATTTTGCAAAGGCAAAATACTGTCCGCTCCGGAGTTCTTCACTGTTGTACATGACGACACTGGTTCCCTTGGTGGAAAAGCCATACTTGTGCGTGTCGGCACTCATACTCGTTACTCCCTTGCAGCGAAAGTCAAAGACGGGGGCGTCGTCACAAAATGGTAGAACAAAGCCACCCAAACAAGCATCGACGTGCAATCCGATCCCATATTCCTGAGCAATCTCACCCAACGCTTCAATGGGATCAATCACCCCCTGCGGATAACACGGAGCCGACGCATATAACATGATGGTATTAGCAGTCACGTGACTTTTGACGATTGCAGGATCCAACTGGAATGTTCCATCGCTGCTACAGTCTACAGTCACCATGCGAATACCAAAGATCTCACACGCCTTGTTGACAGCCGCGTGGGCCGTTGTCCCGCAAATCAATTCGGGATGCGCAATGCCTCGGTGCTTGCCATGGAAGCATAAGTGCGCGCGAATGGCCAAGAGAATGGATTCGGTGCCACCCGACGACATGCAGCCAACGGCGGGCCCGTGCAACATGTCGGCCGTCATAGCAATCACTTCGGCCTCGCATTGATTCAACTTGGGCCAGTAGCCGGGATGCAAGGGATTGCTCCACGAATATGCGGCATAAACTTGATTCAAAAAATCGCTATGGTCGCTATCCTTAGAGTAGACAGTGCCCGATACCTTGCCTTGTTGCCATTTGGCATTCTCCTTGATGCTGGCTGTTTGCAATTCCTGCAATACTTCTTGGCGGGGTCGACCCTTTTTAGGAAGGGTCAGAGTCTTGACGCGGTGCGGATCCTTGTGGAGCATCTGTTCGGCGTCCGTGTTAAAGGCGGCGGTTTGCTTGTTCATTTCCTTGTTCACTAAGCCTACGTGGCGATTGGCCCATTCAAAAAGGCCGTCGACTATCAAGTCTTTCCATTCCTCGAGAGAAAAGTGACATAGGCAGTAAACGACCCGACTCGTACCCATGACCAGCAGAAAGGCCATAATGTCTTCCGACACTCGCCACAACCATTCCACGACAAGTTGCAAGAGAGGGTTACCAATGGTAGAAGCGTATGTATTAGTCATCGCCGCTAGTTTCGAAAGAAGCTCGTCGCGTGCAACCGTCAAGGCTTGGACGAGCAGTCGCAACAAGCTTTGATCGGTTTGGATGGGAGAGAGTCGATACACGAACCAGAAGGCCAAGCCGAGCACGGTGAGAACGGGACGGGCTCTTCGAACGAGAACCACGAGAGGAGGCATTATCATTATCATTGTTTTATGTCCTAGGATGGTGAACGTGATGGTGAACGTGGCTTCTAGGGTCAGTTGTAAAGAAATGTCAACGTAATAAGAAAGGAATGGTTCAAACCAATCGAATGTGAGGATTTGATGTGAACTGTATCGGGGCAATGGCTTCTATGGTACCGCGGGTACCGACTTTTAACCGGTACTGCTGATAGATGATATTATTATGACCATTTTATGGTGTCAGTCTATACGTTTGCTCTCAAAGAACATGATCGAATCTCGAATCCAATCCAATCGAATGAATCGGACATTTCGGATCGGAACCGCATTTCCGCGCGCAATTTTGAAACGAAACATGGCGGGAAGACCGCCGCCCCGCCCAGAAGCAAGACTGTCCCGCTGGCTGGGTCCCGTCGACTGCAGTCTATGAGACTAGCGGTAATAAACGCTGTTAATGCTAATAATGTAACAATATTATGTTTATAATACTAACGGAACTACCTGAGTCTACGCTTCCACCAACAATGCACCGCAGGCATCCGCATCGCTAAAGCCTACCAAATCTAGTGCTCCAAATCGGGCACCGAGCAAGACGTATGGAACTCGACGCTCTGCAGCACGACGTTCCCGTCCAGGTCCTTGATGGTCACATGGGTTGCCGAGTTGAGCTTGCCTGCGCTGCTGCCATCAATGGTAAACATTTCGCCAACGTTCACTGGACCTTGAAAGTAAATGTCGTCCGTGCCGTTTTCACACTTGCTGGCAATAATCTCCACCACGGGTTCACCGTTGGGATCGCCGGAAACAACCGACTTGGAACCTTGCGTGTTTTGCACAGCATTGTTGCCCGTATAACGCATGTGCATTTGCAAAGGCTTGTCGCATTCACCCGAGCAAACGTCGTTGCCACTGGTGACTTCCTGGGTACACGTGCCGCACTCGTACCCCTTTTCCAAGAGCTCGCTGCCCTTTTTCTCTTCTTCGCACTTGACCTTGCATTTTCCATCCTTGTCAATGACAAAAAAGGAAAACTTTTTCTTGCAAAGCGCCTCTTCGGGGCACTGTGATGAGCCAGTAATTGTACGCTTGTTCTTCGCATCCTTCTTGCCATGGAGCACTCGGCGCGCCTGCGAGCCACAACTTGCAGAATCAAGATAGCCCATCAGATCTAGCGCGCCGAACCGATCTCCCAAGTTAATAGAAACCGAACACGACGTGTTGAACTCGACAGACTGCAGCAAATTTCCTTCCAGATCCTGAATTAGCACAAAGGTTGCCGAGTTGAGCCTGCCTGCGCTGGTACCGTCAATGGTTAACCGCTCCCCAATACTGACGGGACCTTGAAAGTAAATGTCACCGGCGCCGCTCCCATCGTTGCCGGCAATAATATTGACAGTCTGTGCTGTATTGGGATTGCTTGACACGGCCGACTTGGAGCCTTGTAGGTTCTCGATCACATTCTCGCCGGTGTAGACCATATCGATCTTTAATGGCTTATCGCAGTCACCAGCGCAAATGTCGTTGCCACTAATCGCCTCTAGTGTACACATGCCACACTCGTAGCCGTTGTTGAGCATGTCGGCCACCTTGTCTTCATTTTCACACTTTTTTTTGCACTTGCCTTTTTTAATCCTTAAAAAAGGAATTCTCGTCGCACAGCGCTTCGAGAGGGCACTTCGACTCGGGGTTGGTACCACCCACAACCAAAAAGCCCTGGTTGGTAAGAATGAAAGGCCCCAAGAAGCGAACGGGTGTTCGCGAGTCAGTAGGCAACACCGTGTGATGCTCCACGCCGCCTTGAAAGGTCACCAGCTTGCCGGCTTCCACGAGGACGGTGTCATCGCCGTGAGCAAAGTAGGCCTCATTGTGGTCTTCCAAAAAGACAAAACCAACCGTCGAATCGTCAGTCACGACTTGTTGGACACCAGTTTCGGGGTTGGCGCGACGGTCGCGATGCGCTTCGGTGGTGCGGACTACCGAAGAAAGATACAGCTCGGGGTCCTCGGCGTCGTTACTCTCATGTTGGTTCTTCTTGTATTAACCGTCAACAAGGGACTGGATATCACTGTTAATTTCCAAGCAATGATAGTCTTCAGAGAGACAAAGTGACAGATGAACGGCCATGGACTTGGCCAAACGATGCTTGATATCATTCTTGACGGGGATTTGAAATCGGGAGATTGGAGCTGCATCGGAAGGAAGAGGTGTCGTCGCCGCAATGGCAGCGTGATTGAGAATCTCTTGACACTCTTCATGCGAGAGGAAGTCTCGGACTCGGGTCATAGCGGGGCTCAATGAGAGCATACGCAAGAAGTGGAGCAAGGCGAGAGTAGAAGAATACTTCATATGATCGTTTTCGAAATAGATACGCAAGCTTCAAGTTGTGAGTGAACACGGCTCTTCACATGCAATCGATGCCCTTGGTAAGTCATAGTAATCGGTCGTGGTAAGATTGTATGTGGATACTACTGCGATACTCAAAAGTCTCTGGAAAATGGTCAAGACTGAAAGAACCGAGTGAGTATCTCTCATACTCCGCGCCTATGGTAAACTACCCAGCAAGATTGAGGTGAATGACCCATGTGATGGCACGGGTGCCGGTTGAATCGGAATAGCCCATCGAAGACGCTCCTTTGAGGCTCTCCATAGTATTTCTCTAGCTACTGTTGCAAGGGTTCCCCAGTAGATGCTCAATATCCAAGCGGGTGTTTCCCCATCGCATCTTTGGTCGTCTTGGATTCGTCAATCGTCAAAGTCAATCGTCAAGAAGTGATTGTTTGTGTTGATTCTAGGAGAATCTGATCACGCCTCGAACCTTCAGTTCTCGGCTGTAGTGTGTCAGGACCCTCGATAGTCTATCTATAGGAAGAGTCAATCAAACTGTTCTTACGATGGGATTAATCAA
>Ga0307978_1002156_pt1 | contig 14065 bp, 10 predicted proteins | sample OrgLakmetage1056_FD_203151 | JGI IMG/M metagenome (GOLD analysis project Ga0307978, IMG submission 203151) | Saline water microbial communities from Organic Lake, Antarctica - #1056 | ecosystem: Environmental > Aquatic > Non-marine Saline and Alkaline > Saline | place: Antarctica: Organic Lake...
AGGGGTCTTCCGGTCGATCTCGAAGGACAGCACTTCCGCGCAACATTCAAGATGATATTCTCTACAAGTTCCAACATGACTTTATTTTTACAAAAAAGAAATTTTGAGTTTTTCTACGGTCTGTAAGTAAAAAATAAGAAAGTTTCTATTTTTTTCCCTTCTACCGTATTGGAGGACATTCGTCCGCGAGGCTTCTCATGTTGTGCAAGACCCGCCGGATCATCTTTTGGCACTCGCGAGCCCTCTGGTCGGCATTATCGTTGGACATCGCCGCTGGGACGAAGACGATTCCAAAGAGCGTGTACACATCCAACATCATCGCAGGTGAAGAAGCATTGTCTTCATGCATTCGAACTGTGGTGCAGAACTCGAACTGCACGACCTCCGTCATCAGATTATGGTCTGGCTCCGGCAATCCGTCGCTTGCCCCTTGAATTGTAGGCAACAAGAAGTAGTCAAAGAGATTCTTGTTCCGCCGCATGACCCGTCTCACACGGATGTTCGAAGGTTGCACATAATGAGCAAATGCTCGCATCATCGTTTCTCGGGGAAAATGATGAGGAGCGTTCGTGGACCAGAACGAGCTCAATTTCTCCGCGAGCCTAAAGGGGATGCCACCGCCTAACCCAAAGATCATGCGGTCTGTTCTATTCTGGACATTTACATCCTTCATCGCCGCAATATGTTCAACGAGTTCACTATTGCCTTGTTCCCTCAATGTACAACACAAGTTTCGGCCGCCGTCGGGCCCGCAACGGAGTCTTCGATGAATGGACCCCCGCTCGCCGTAGACGCAGTCGTCTTGGGAGCAGCCGAATTCTCGGATGTTGTTCAGCGCGTCTCGGGGAATCAAAGTATAAAGAGGATGATCGGGCACCAGTGCAGCAGGCGGCGGCGCCGGCGAAGGCGAAGCGGGTGGCGGGGGCACGGCCACGGGCGCACCCCGGAAGAGGGTCAGCGCTGCTTGCTCTAGTTGACGGTACAACCAAAGGAACATGGGACTTTGGAGGAATCGAACATGGACGTTGAACGACGGGGACAGTCGCGCCTGGCGGCCAAACACCTGATGGAACCGCCTCGTGCCACGCATAATGGGCCCGAGGCGTATTCTGCAGACCGCAAAGTAGCGCGTTGTATCATTTGGCCGCCGAATGTCTATTTCAAGGCAAGCATCGTCCACCCATCGCAGCTTCAAGGTCTTCCGCGCCTCGGCGCAGATAGCTGGCGAGGCTGACGAGACGATGGACCTCAGCGTTTGCCCATCCACGATGACTTCGTAGCTGTTCTCATCGCTCCGTTGGATGTCTCTTGCTGGAACTGGATCTCTATCGATGTAGCTTTGGAAGCGCCCGTTGTCTGTCGTCGAAACGAGATACCTCATGAAGTTCTGCGCGAGGAACTTGACTCTGTCCTCAAAGTCATCGACGCGGCCGGGTATTGTTTCCATCTTGTTCTAGTTCTTTGAAAGAGGCGGGGGATTATTTTCTTGAGGCTAGAGTAACACCAAACCCCAAAATAAAACCTCACAAAATGCCTTCACGACGCCGATCCGCTCGGCGATCGAATCGTCGGTCACGGTCACGCAGCAGCAGTCGCCGCCGTCTCTCCGGCGGAAGCGTGAAAACGGTCAGAACAACCGTGTCCTTTCGCGGTGCGGACGGGCGAAAGGTGAGCTTCAAGGCGCACCGCAAAGCACCCGCCAAGACCGAAGCCGAGGTGCGGCGGCGCACGCGGAATCTCCACCCCGCGCTGCAGCTCAATTCCGTAAATTTATGGCGCAAGGCGCACGGCATGAACAAGCTGGCGCGGCTCTGAGAAAAAACCCCGAGAGAGCGTTGAAACCATCGATGTTTTTTTGGCGCCACTCTTTCAAGAAAAGAATGACCCAACTCGCCCCCATCACCGCCGACAGCATCACAACGCTGGTCTTTGGATCTGGAGGGCTTCGCGGTGCACCCATGATCGCCGCAGCCCTCTGGCGACTCGACCAGCGGCTCCCGGACATGGACTTTACAAGCAAGCGCCGCTCGATCCGGGAAATCCGAGCGACGTCCATCGGCTGCCTCGCCGCGATATACATCGCCTGTCGCGTTCCCCCAGAGAGCTTTCTACGCGACGTCCTCACGATCGACTACGCACCCCTCGTTGATTTCTCCATTATGGACCTCACGACTGACTTTGGCTTAAACAATGGCGAGAAGGTGAGGCTCTATCTAGACAACTTAATTCACAGCAAAACGTCACTTCAACAAGCTACTTTCGAGGAGCTACAAAAGTGGTCGGGCATCGACCTCAAGTTCGTCGCCGTCGACTTGAATCACTGCTCTAGCGAGGAATTCATAATGAGTTCAACCACAACGCCAACCATGTCGGTGGCAAAGGCAGCCCTCGCGTCCATGGGAATTCCCGTCTTCTTTGCGCCGGTCAAATACGACGCACATCTCCTCGTCGACGGGGCGCTCGTCAATGGCTTCCCCGTGCGGGGGCTCGCTGGAAAAGCCTGCGATCCCGCGACGACCTTGGGCTTCTCTATATCCGGTCAGTGGTTCACGCCGTCGTCGTCCGTGAAGGCTCCTTTTTGGGGCTACCTCGAGAAGTTGCTGACCGTCATTCTAAAATTACAAGACAAGCATCGCAAAGACAACTGCGTGCACGTCATCACTCTGCACGCGCCGCCAGGAATCAGCGCATTGACCTGGGACATCTCACACGAGCAACGCCGCGTGCTCATGCAAGACAGTTTTGAAAAAGTTGATGACTTTATCAAGGCCGGTTTCATCTACAACAAGCGACCTAAAACTGACTCTGCGACGCAAACTGGTCCGTCGCCGTAATAGCCTTGAACACCTCTGCGCCCGTGAGGCCTTCGACGAGGTTTTGCACGGTCCGGCAGACGACGAACTTTGAGTTGGCCTGCTCCTTGTCGTGCCGGGCTGCCTTTGGCGTCAGAACTAAATGCTCGAAGGGCTCCGCCACATCGCTTCGCGTCGTGATGCAGCACTCATAAATGCCTTCGTCTCCGAAATCAGCAACGCTCCAAAATACGCCGCGGATTGCTTCCTCAACGAGCTCATTCCCCGGCGCGCCGCACTGCAGAAGAGCCTCCTTCGGCCGCCAGAGGAGGTCGATGGTGTTCTGCGAGGGCGCCTTCAACTTGAAGTAGCGCACGAGGCGGCCAAGACCCACCGAATCATTCTCCGGCGCGAGAACGATACCGTCGACGTCCGTGGGACAATTTTTGTCAAAGTTCTCAAAGAGTTTCTCCGCCTCTGTCGCTGGGACAAAGACCTTCACTCGTATGCTGCTGCTCCCGATCCTCTCCACGACCTTTTGCGCGAGCTCCAGGCGTTTTGACAAAGACTGAGTCAAGCAGGACTCCCCATCGACGGCGACGAGGTCGAAGACAACGAAATCTCCATTCTCCATGATCTCGCCGTCGAGCAATGTTCCTTGAAACATCGGATCGTCGTCGTCTTCCGAAGAAACTTGCAAGCCCGGCGGCGCCGCCGAAACACGGCCGTTCCGAGCGATGTAAACTGCATAGCGATCACCGCTGCCGGGGACAAAACCAAAGAGGAGAATCGACCGTACACCGTCGCTCTTGAAGGACACGAGGTACGGCATCCGCGAGAGCAGCTCGAGGTCGCACCGCATGATGGATGACGGCGTCGGGAGCGGCAGGATGACGTGCCGAGAATCGGTGGGCAGCATCCAGAGCTGCCGGGCGAAGAGCCGGCTGTCGCGAATTACGGAGTCGCAAAGCAACGTTGTGGCTTCGCCACGTCGTGGCGCAGCGTCGTTCTCGCGACGATGATTTTGTTGTGAGGTCATGCTTTTCCCTCTGCTTTTCTCTGGTAGCTTGTTACACGTTTACGCTTTGGGCGTCGGTCTTGTCGTTGCGCCTTTTTTTTGGGGTGCTGTGGCAATGAAACAACAAACTATGGACTGCGTTAGAGCTGGAGACAGCCACGCCGCGACGAATCGCATTCCCCAGTCGCACCGACGAGGGAAAATAGTTGCTCTTCGAGCATGATTCTTTGGAGGCTTCTGCGGTGGGCGTCACCGCAATAATAGATGACGAAAGGGGACCTTTCGTGGAGGAGTCTCTCATATGTGAGCTCCTCCATATATAACACGCACAACTCCATTGTGTCGTAGAGCAAATTGGATATCTGGTCCCACCAATTTCGACTGTGCAAAACACGAATGAGCGGCATGGCGGGGCTGCCCTGTTCATCAAAGATGAGCTGAGTGTAGTTGTCAAAACGTGAGAGTTTCACACTCAGTTTTTCAAGCTCCGCTTCGACGCGGCTCGGATTCCTCAGGCGCCTCGTGACTCGAGTGCCAAAGTTCTGAATGGCCCTTTCCATGAGGTCCAGTCCGATGGCACACTCGTCAAAGATTTTGTTCAAGACATCACGCATGACACTTGTTTTGTTCGACACAAAGGCGTGAATATGCAAGAGCTCGTCTACGATTTCCTTGTAGTGCGACATCATGTCCGCATAGCTGTTGAGAGGATTGATGAGTCGGCCGCTGACAATCTCACGCATGTCGATTTGGAGCATCCGGCCGCGGTATTTTCTGTTTTGACGCATTTCTCGAAGACATAGGATCTCGTGTTTTTGCATTTCCTGCACTTCTCCTTCCGATATCCTCTCCATGAGATTCCTGATGCTCTTGAAGGAATGTGTGAGCAATTTGACGCTCTCTTTCTTCTCGAATGTCTTTGCCTCGAGCTGGGTGATCACTTTGCGCTTGGCGACTGTCGGGTCAATTATGTCTTCCTCGATGTAGATTTTGAGGTCTTGGAACTTGTCCAGCGCTTCCTTTGCGATTTTGACAAAGCGAACAACATCTTTGCTTTTGCTGCAGTTGTCTACGTGAAACTCACCAAAGATGACGACGAGCTGCGTGTCGTTGGCGCGCGGTCGCTTGAAGACTCGCATGGAGCATGGGCCGTCGACGAGCTTGCCCTTGAGGGACTCGAGGAAATTCATTATCTGATTCTTCGTTTCTTTCTCACTACATAAAAAAAACCAAATCCCCTATGTTGCTTGACTCAGCTCAAGGACGATACCACTGACGAACACCCCGATGGCCCACGAGATAACGGACTTTGTTGTCGCCAAGATTATGTGCGACGACAAGCTCTCAGTGGCATCAAAAACTGGGATCGCGAAAGCAAGGCCGATGAGCAGGCCCGTGACGCAGATTATTGCCGAACGAGAGCTCCGTCGCTGGCCTTTCGGGATAATATTCGTGAGCAAGACCCCGAACGCGAACACCGTAGAGACAACCGAGAGGAAAGTCGATCGGATTTCAGTTGATTTATTTGATGAAAAGTTTGCCGCCGGCGAGCTCGAGAGCAAGAAGGCGTCTAGAACAAATAAGCCCATTACCCACGACGACGCCAGCCACAAGAGTCGTGAACGTGCAACTATACCTTGACGAAACTCACTGTTCAGAACGAGTACGAAAACTGTCGGCCACAGCAGCGCACCACAACCACAAATCATCAGATTGACGGTCTTCACGCGCGAGGGTGTATCCGTAATCGGGATGCGCTGGAGCTCCTTGTAAAGCGCCGCGATGACGTAGACCGTCCCGGAGATCGAAGCACACGTGACAAGGGTCTCCATCAACTTGTCGTCTTGTTTCAAAGAAAAAATATTATGTTTCATCAAGAAAAGCTGAAAATGCTTCGGTTTCTGTGGGTGGTTTTCATGTTTGCCTTGGCAGCGCTTTGCGTTCGCTTTGTCTTCAACGGCGTCCATAAAGTCGCGGACACGCGCCGGAAGCGCTCGGCGCTGGCGATGCTTCTGCACGACGGCGGGACAACGGACATCAGTCAGCTGAACGCAAACATTGTGACGTATTTGACGATCGCCGACGGCGCTGTGGCCGAGGAGAAGCGCCTCGTCGAAGTCAAGCCCAGCTGGCTGCCGGCGCTGCAGGGCAAGGCTCTGGCAAAGATCGGCAAGCCGACGCTGAAGGCCATCGAGGACTTACCGGACACGACCCACGGCCTCATCACAATTATGGGCTACAAATATCTCGTCATGCTGAACGAGAGCGCCTCGGCCGCGGCGCTCGTCGATTTTTGAAAAAAAAACCCTCCGTATAAGAAAAAGTAGCAACTACATGATTGTGGTTCCGCCGCAGGAAAAAAGGTCGTATCCGAAACTACCGTGTTCGATCGTGCTCCAGTTCCAAGACGTCAAAGCGCTCACCATCCACGACGCAAATTTCATTGGAGTTTTCATTGATGCTGCTTTCGAAAGCCCCCAGAGCAACGTCCTCGACGAAGACATCTTCCGAGGCCTCGCTGGAGGGATTTTGCCAACGTTGTTCCACCACCGCTGCGGCTATTACTGCGACGACCTACGTGTGTTGCAAGCACTGCCTCCATACCACGAGCGAAACGTGGACTGCATCTACATCCTCAACACCTGGCACGGCGTTCTCGAGCTGCAACGAAAAGAAGGTACTTCGCCTTGGCACTTGCGGGACAAAATTGTCATCGGGCCCGCGGTCGACGCATCCCCTCACAACGTGTTGCAGAAAAAAATTATGTCTGTCCACATTATCTACGACACCAAGTTCTTTGAGGGTATCATAAAGACTTTTGAAAAATCGCCTGCCCCTGTTCCTCTTGACTGCGGCCACTGTCTCTTTGCTCTTGATGTGTTTGCATTCCCGATACTCCGAAAGTATCTATTAACAAAGCCGTCAATACGCCACGGCAATCCGCTTTTCGAAAAGCATCTCGTTCCCATCTTACAACATTTCATATTTATTGAAAGGAACATTTCCCGCTATGATGCAAACTTCCTCTATGGCGGCGGAGGCGACGCCGACGATCACGCGAATCGCTACATCACCATCGAGTATGGCCTGAGGTTCTGTAGGTGGAGCCAGAATTCATTGCTCTCTAGTTTTTATGCACAGTCGCTTCGGACCATCTACGGTATGGATGGGAGCGTCTACAAAAATGCGGGTGTGAGCGTTGCTAATGATGAGTTACAACTTTCACTTCCATCACTGACTGCGATGACGTCGCATCAACGACGCAACATAGGATCACCACTTTACACAAAGAGAGGCATATCGTCCTTACCGCTCGGGGGCACCACATCCATTACATGGTGGCCTACACACCTTACATATTTCAATATTATAGATTCCTTTAGCGGCAAAGGTGCACAGCAGTTTGTTAACGCTGCATATATCACCGGCCACCGTGTATCCATCCGAACAGATGAGAAAGGAGACCTGGCTCTTTCTGTCACACCACTCAATGTCTCCGAAGACACTTTGTTAATGATTGCGCCAGATGTAGAACTCTTAAGTGAGAATCAGGCCTACAGTGATGTACTCTCTTACGCAGTTCTGAAAGAAATTTTCGCCCAGCCCGCTTTCAAGCGGCTGCGGCTGCGACCACTTGTTCGTCGTACTTTATGGAATGCCGAAAAACGCGCTTACCATACATCATTGGAGAGGTATCTCCTTGACATGATTCAAAACCTAGCTGCCGTTCGTGCAGTGTTGTCCTTTGAAAATATTCTTGCAGTGAGGACCCAAAATCTACAAAATCCCAAAGTACTACTACGCGGTGGGGGCGTGGACGACGAAGACGAATGGAAATTCGTCTACAAGTACGGCGACGTAGATGCACCCCAGCGCAAAAAAAGAATTTACGGGCTTTTCTTTATTGGCATGTTCATGCTTGAAAAAGTTGCAATGCTACCAGTAGCACCCCCTGCTGATCCTGCTGCTCCTGCTGATGACCCAGCTGCTGATCCTGCTGCTCCTGCTGATGACCCAGCTGACATTCATATCTATGAGGAGGAACTGGTGACGCGCCCAAACCAGTTTCTTGATCACCCAAATCCACTAATGGTTGAGGCGTGGATTAGAGAACAGTCCCCCGAGGCTGGGGAGAGCGTATTCCGTGCTGTAACGGACCACGACTTGAGGAGGTTTGACTTCGCCGACTTCGTCCAGCAACCAGACTTGAGGAGCTCTGACTTTGCCGACGTCCACCAACCATGGGGGTACCGTGGCAACGGAGTTTTTGAGGAAATCCGCAAAAATGTTTCAAAAGACGATAACCCAGTTGGTGCGGCCTTCTTGGAAGCACTTGTTCCAAACACAACCATGACACACCAACACCGCGGCGAACACCAACGCGAGGCCGAAGATACCAGCTTATATGGCTATATTGCATATGCGATATCATATTCATATGATTCAGTAACGCCTACTTCATGGAAAGCATGGTGGGAGCAGGCGCAAGAAAAGGCAACGGATGACACCATACCAGAGTCGCTACCAGTTGCGGATTCACCAGCCCAATGGTCTTTGTCAAGGATTTCAATAGAAAATGTATGGAACTACTTGTTTGGAGTGACTACACCTATACTCCCTGAAATGAATAGTTTGTTCCTTCGGAGGATCTTCAAGAACACGAAGAACTTTCAGAAGACATTGAGGGAGATAGGGGAGGCCTTCTCCATTCGAGACGACGCATACGCCAAGACCAACAAGGTAAAAATTGGCAAAGACAAAGGCAACGGCAAAGGCAAAGACAAAGGCAAAGGCAACGGCAAAGGCGAAGACAAAGGCAAAGGCGAAGGCAAAGGCAAAGGCGAAGACACAGGCAACAGCAAAGGCAAAGGCAAAGGCGAAGACAACAGCAAAGGCAAAGGCAAAGGCGAAGACATCGACAAAGGCGAGGTCGACGAGGATTACCTCAGAGACTTCGGCAACGAGGACAGCAAGGAGGAACAAAAGGATGAGGACGGCACGGAGGAACAAAAGGATGAAAACGGGGACGGCAACGAGGACGACACGGAGAAACCAACGGAGAAACCAACGGAGGAAAATAACAGGGATAATGCGGATGACAGCAAGGAGGACGGCACGGAGGAACAAAAGGATGAGAACGGGGACGGCAACGAGGACGACACGGAGAAACCAACGGATGAGAACGGGGACCGCGTTAATGCGGATGACAGCAAGGAGGGTGGCAGCGTGTTAAGCAAACTAGGCAAAAAGGGGATTGAGAATCTGAAGAAACTGCTTTTCAAGAAACTGCTTTTCAGCAAAGGCGACGGCAACGGCGGTCGCGGGGCCGGAGGCAGAGGCGGCGGCCGCGGGAGGTGGCACTCAGGGATGGGCTACAGTTACTTTCGTGATGAAGCGTTCAACCGCGCGCAGGAGCAACAACTTACCAGCAAGAAAATATACCGCCAGCTCAGGGACGATACTCGCGATAGCCCCGTCGCGGAAGATGTCATCTCCGAGCTGCAGCCCATCCTCTCCATCGCCTTCTGCTTCCACATCAAGACGACGACGACCAAGGCCCAGGAGGATGTGGACACGTGGTGGGAAAGGCGCTGGAAACCCTACTTTGGAGAGCACCTCGGTGTCCGAGCGCAGGTTCACGTCCTCCCGGACACCTTCGACACGCGCATTTCCATGAGCAACAAGGACCTTGTGACGTTCATGCGGAGGACGACGGGATATGTCTCCTCGCTCGCCCACGACATGAACATCGCCTCCGGCGACGCGGAAGTCCTGCTCTACAAGTCGGCCCTTGTGGACACGAACAACCAGATGTTCATCTTCCTCGACAACACCTACAGGCCGGCGACGGACTTTAGGCTGTTGTACGAAGTCCTAACGGGATTAACCATCGCACAAGCACGAGTGGACGTGCTAGACCAGCGATCCGTCCTCGGGCACGGTGTCTCGAAGCGAGGCTACTGCTTGACGCGCACGGGCGTCGAGGACTTTCTTCGTTTCAAAGAACGGCGTCTTGTTGGAGCCCTGTCCTTCATCCAGTACATGCACAACGAGCTCTCCAAGGAGGGCAAACAAGCATCGCTCCACTTCCGCCTCCCATCCGCACCCGACGGAGGAGACGATCTCGTGCTTTTCGCAAAAATATAGGGCCCTACGCCCCCTGAAAGAATTTGGTGTGGATGCTATACGGGTAGTCGTCCGTGAGCACGTAGACCTTCTCGAGCTGCGGCGTCCCGTTCGCACCGTCCCTCAACAGGACAAAGCCCATGTTGTAGCGGTCGAGGCGGTGGCTCGAGACATCACCGGTAACGTTTGAATACGAGTAATCGCAATGACAAGCGCCGGGCGCGCCGAAGACGCTCCGCAGGCGCAACGAGCCGTCCTTCCCGACGCTCGATATACTATTGATGGCCGCCGTCGACTTGATCCTATAGCCCGATTTCCCGGGCTTTTGCGCCGACGTCGAACTCGCAGTCAATGCGACGTCGCCGGCGGCATTCATCGTCGGCTCCAACACGCTTGTATTGTGACCCATGATGGCGTAGCCGTCGAGGGAGTACCCAACGACTTTGTTGGCGAGGTTGAGGACCTCGCCGGCCCTGAAGCCGTGGTAGTGGTAGAGGTTGTTCGCGCAGGCCCCGGGCCCGCCCTGCGCCGGCTGCGTGTGAGCGTAGTAGGCGTCGTTTTTGAGACGTCCCGTGACGAACCGCGTGCCGATGCCACCGGCAACGTACTGTAGATTCTCGAACTGCGCCGCAGGGACGACCGCCCCGGTGGAATCCCGAACTTCGCCGCCGAGGCCCTTGACGAGCGGCAGGACGTCGAGGCGGAATTTCCCGCCGCCGTCGACGTAGTTTGTCATCTGATAACCACCGCCAAAGCCCCCGGCGGGAACGTCCAGGGCCTCGTTGGGCGCGGGGTCGAGGGAAAGGATTTCCTTGGGCGGTTTCGCCGGACTCCAGTGCTCAAAGTCCAGGAGGTCTGCGTGCGGACGGCCCACGTAGCCGGCGTCCCCGAAGGTGGGGTTGTGCTGTTCGACGGGCGGCGGCGCAGCGCTCCACAGATCACTACGTGCACCGCGCAAGGTAATGGTCGCCTCTTCTTGACACGGGCCTGGAAGACCAAAGTAGGCACCACCCTCCGCCAGCGTCGTTGTGTCCGTGGGGTGGTCCGGAAGCGTGTTCGTGCGCAGCCTCACTTGAGTTGCGCTTTTGGACAGCACAGAGCTCTCGGCAGGGAGATCGGCGTTTGCCCCGGCCACAAACAACAAGGATGACGGCGTTGATCTGTCGCTGTCGGCGCTGTCGTCGTCGCTGCTGTCGTCAGAGGACTCTCGCCGGGCTCGTCGTCGACTGCGCAACCAAAACCACACGCCAAAGGCGACACCTCCCAACACTCCCACGAGGAGGATAAGGAGGCACACAAGAAGAAGGAGGTTCATCTGGTTCATCTTGACATGGCGAAAGAGAAAAATACATGTTGGTTCACACGTTCACACTCTACACGTACACGCTCTCAACGATGGCGTCGATGAAGAGGACGTCGATCACCGCAACGCAAAGGGCATCGAGTACGTCCCCGATCACCTCCATGTCGACTTCGCTATCTAGAAGAGATCGAATTTCACCGACGACCTCGGCGTGATGGCTCGTGCCCGCGAAACGTCGGTAGAACCACGAGAGATACGGCGCGTCGCAGCGCAGGACGGCGTCCAAGGTCTTTCCTTTGTGCCTTCCGGTGGGCATGCGCATGTTGTGCTCTGCAAGCGTTTCTTTGAAACTCTCTTTTTTTTTTTTGAGATCAGAAATTATTTCTTCACAGCTGCGTGCCTCCACCATCGTCGAAGAGACACGCCAGTTCTTGCTGTGTTGGGTTGTCGAAAACCTGTCCTTTGAAAAGACGCGCGTAGAAAAAGGTATTGTCGAGGTCGCTTCCGTTGGCTTGAACGCTCGTGAATCCATTAGAAAGTGTTGCTTGGAGTTCCGTGTTGAGGCTCACAGACTCAAACGTTGGGAACCATCCTCCGATGTCTCTCGGGTCGTTCACAAAGTCATAGGTTGAGATGACATCTTCGTATGAACCATCCGTCTTCTTCTTGAACCAAGTCATTTTGAGCCGGGTGCCGCCGGGTGTCGTGCCCACGGCGTCGTACCTACTGCATTGGAAGAGGAAATAGCCGGTGCGGACATCGTCGTAGTTCGCAAAGTCGGTGTCATCCTCTTCCGGAAGATCATTAAAAGATCTATATGTTTTATAGAGCGTAGAAAAACTATAGATCCTGTTTTTGGAGGGGGTGGAGAATAAAAATTGAAACTATAGAGCGCTCCCACCCCCAAAAAAAACCTCTCTCGAAAACTAAAGACCTCCCTCCAAAACTAAAGACAAACAAGAAGCAAACACAAAAAAAGCACAAAACCAAGAATGTCGAAAAAACGCAAAAAAAGAGAAACGGAAGAAGAGGAGGCTGGAGCTGTTGTCGAGCAAAAGGCCAAGACTCACGTCATTACCCACGACTTCAGACGCCTCCAGACAATCCCCTGCCACCTGTACACCGCCTTGCAAGACAGGAAGATTGCACCCGTCTTTGACCACGCCGCGAGGCAGATGCGGCTCTTCCAACGCACGGGATCGGCCTTCTTGGGCCTTCACCTTCTTCGACTCCTCACTTTGAACCTTCTGATCCCCGAGATCACTTTGACCTACCTTCGGCAGGCTTTTTCCGCCTCCTGTGAGGGTCGTGCGCCGCAAGACTCGGAGACTCGGGCGTCCCTGGACATCTGGAACGACACCATTACGCACGAACCGAGGCATGGCATACGTGCAAGGCGAATTCAAGCACCGGACTTGTCCGGCCTCGGTGTACCCGTCACAAACATGATGCAGTCGTATTTGGTCGTCTTTGAGAATTACCACCTCTACGGCCTCCAGACGCATTGGGTGCGAGTTTGCCGAGAACGCTACGACATCAGCCAAAAGATCGCGCAGATGGTCGTCCGCCTTGTGTGTGAGCTCCTCGGGCTCGGCGACAAGGTGTTGGACACCTTCTCGGACGCCTCGAGCGACGGCGTGACGCAAGACCTCCGCGAGACGGTTCGAAATCATGCGAACACCGAAATGGCCCGCCTCCCGAACGGTGAGAGACTTTCAACTTTGGCCGGAAGGATGCGCTGGCATTATGCTCTTTCGAACGAATACGAAAATGACGACAGAGGCGGTTTTTCACCAACGCCGATCATGTCGAAGGGCGCTTTCCCCTTCGTCGTCTTCGACAAGGCGGCTCTGAAAGATTTACTCCAGGCGGCGGTGACGGGCGATGCGAAACACTACTTCTACAACTCGACAAAGGAGTGTATCGTTCGTTCGTATTGCGACATCGTCAACAACAAGCCCAAGGTCCGCGAGACGCTCATACCGGCAGACGTCTTCAAGACGAACGAGTACCGCCTCGGCCACGACTGGGAAATCTCTCCGACCTTCCGCTCCGACGGGCTCTGCCTTCATATCATCTGGCAACGGAGGTTTACGATCCCCAAGGCCGTCGACGAGGATGAGTACGCCGAACATCAGGAGAAGCTCCTCGGCTACGAAAGGACCTGGGAGGATGAAGTTGAAAAGGCCGCCGAGGAAGAACGAGAACCAGACAAACGCAAACGCCGGTGGCTGGACAAGCAACCGATGGTCTCAAAGCGTGATACGACCGTCTATCCCTCAAAGAATGCTGAAGCATTTACGCGAGGCGAACCCGGTCTCTATTCGCGGCATGTCTTGCCCGACGTCGCCATTGATGAAGGAACGACCGTCTACGCCGTGGATCCTGGAATGCACGACCTCATCAGCTCCTGCAAGGTCGACAACTTCTCCAAGGACAACGTGGACGTCGACCCAGTGAAGGGTCCGCGGCTCACGGGCAAGGAATTTTACGACAACATCAATGTCCGCTTGCCGCGGGACGACGAACTGAATGGCCTTCTCGCGCAATGCAGTCTCAGGACAAGCAACTTTGACGTCTATGTCTCGCGTCTCCGGGAGTGGGTCGGGCTGACTCGACGAGTCTTTGAAAGCTACGGCTCCGAGCGCCTCCGGTCGCAGAAGTTCCTCCGCTACAGGAAGAAGCGACGGTTTTACGATACCGTCGCCGAACTCTTCCCGGAGAAGGACTGCGTCATCATCATGGGCAACGGAAAAATCCAGGTCACCATGAAGGGCATGTCGACCTGTCCGATTGCGAAAATCACCCGTGCTCTTGCGGAGAAGC
>Ga0307978_1002159_pt1 | contig 14052 bp, 12 predicted proteins | sample OrgLakmetage1056_FD_203151 | JGI IMG/M metagenome (GOLD analysis project Ga0307978, IMG submission 203151) | Saline water microbial communities from Organic Lake, Antarctica - #1056 | ecosystem: Environmental > Aquatic > Non-marine Saline and Alkaline > Saline | place: Antarctica: Organic Lake...
TCTACGCGAACTTTGCGAGGCTCTCAACTCTAATGAGTGTGAAATTCGTGGTTGCGAAGCATTCGTTTCACACGCTCCGAGGCGTACGCTAACTTTGCGAAGCTCTCAACTCTAATAAGAAATTTCACAGAGTGCAATTCGGAACGCTTCGAGTCTACGTGATCCATGAGGAGTTCTCAGCTCTAAACTTTACAAGTGTGAACGTTGCGAAGCTTTCGTCTCAAACGCTCCGAAAGAGCTCTTCGTTTCGAACTCTTCGTAGGCTACACCAACTCGCGAAGCTTTCAACTCTAATTACATTTCACGGTGTGCAGTTCATACAGGACTGCACTACGACCTTAGTAATGCACCAAACGCCTCTGATGTTGCCTCTCCATCTCCACATTTGCAGTGGAGTCAATCGTGTCTGACCATTTGGAGAACTCAGAATTCCTCTGCTGCACGCATTTCCAGCTCCAAGTCATCTTCATCATCATTCGAAATACGACACTCAAATGACCCAAATACTCCTAGAGGAATACATCTTTATTGAACAGCACGTTCCTTAGAAGTATCACATAACATTATTAGTCTAGTACTGTGCCCGGAAAAAGACCCCGCCGACTTGATCGGAAGGAAGACGCCAGATAGAGCCATCTGGAACGCGCAGGCATATTCTACATGTGCAAATACAAATCACCTCTGGGAGTGTGCTTTCTGGCTCAGCGCCCGGAATTCGTTCGTGGAGTTCGCCGAACATTAACGAACACGGCGATTTTAACGAACTTTTTGTTCGTTTAGGCCGGGTTCGTTAGTTTTTCAAAAGCCGAACTCCTTATTCGTTTGAGTTCGTTAATTTTGACGAAAGCGAACTTCTGTTCGGTTCGGGTTCGATAATTCCTGGGTAACAGAACCCGCCTGCCAGCTGGTCGTCGTTTGCGCAAAAGCACCACTTATGGTTATGGCTTTGAAGTGGCCAAAATATGACGCTTTTTGCCCTACGGACGTAATTTCGTGAAAGCAGAGAACGGCCACCTCGAATCTTGGAAGGTCGAGGTCGGATTCCACTTTTTTTTGGTGTGCGCGTTCGCCGAACGTTAACGAACACGGCGATATTAACGAACCTTTTGATCGTTTAGGCCGGGTTCGGTTGTCTTTCGAAAACCGAACCCTTTGTTCGGTTGGGTTCGTTAATTCTGGCGAAAGCGAACTTCTGTTCCGTTTGAGTTCGTTATATTTGAATAGGCGAACTTTTTTTCCAGTTTGGTTCGTTTCCCATACACTAACGAAATCCGGGCGCTGTCTGGCTTTCTGCCCTTTTGTTTTGTCTTACTTGCCTTCTTTGCACTGGGGGAGTATATTCTAATCTAATCTAATCATATATCATATACCAAACCAAGCACCAAGAAAACCGTACATCGAGGCGGCCTATAATCGACTGTATCGACTGCGAAATTCTACCCTATATGCTCTGAGTAGCTAAGAGATTCTCACTAATTCCGGGGACAACCAGGGTAAAATTCGGGCTCTCTTGACGGCGGCCTCATAAATCACATGCAGACGAGGGCTCAAGAGGTTCAACAAAACAATCATTGATGCAATCACTTCATATTTCTAACATTTCCTCAGCATTTCCCAAGGACTCAAGCCACTCCTCAAGCTGTTTCAACTGTTCCTCTGGCAATTCACGCCGCACTGCGGCGAGGAGCCTAATCATGGATATGTCTGAAGTGGATGATCCCGCAGCGTCAACTTCATTTGCTTCTGAAATCATCTCCACGAGACGAGCTTCGGAAGTGACACCATTAGCGGCAAATATTAACAGCAGCGCTTGGCCATCGACCTCGCCGAATAGGGCATTCACGTCACTTCGAAAGCTTAAAAATTCCGGGGACTCTTCGCCGTCCTCTCTTGTTTCGAGAGCTGAACCTGCTGGATTTGAGGCCGGAGAAGCAGCTGGGTCTACTGCCGCGGGATACTCTTTGCTTTCGGGAGATGAGCCGGCGGCAGGCGCATTCGTATCATTCGCGGCAGGAGGTTCATTGGGAAGAGGAGTATGGGGGCAGGCTTGTCTTAAAGCGGCGTGAGCGGCAAAGAAAGCATCAGCATCGACAACGGCATGTACAGGGACGTATTTGTTGGCCAAGCATCCAATCACGCACTGGGGAGAGATGCATAGAATCGGACGCAATTGTTATGTAATTGTCTCGACGGGGATGGACAATTTTGAACGTAGAAGGGGTACGCAGCTGTAAAAGCAGATCGTAAGAGCGCGTACAAATAAGCTTTCTTTCATTTAACATAGCTGTGGGGGTCTTCTCACCTCAGGCTGCTCGTGCCCAGCGCGTCCCTCAATGAGGAAAGCCAGCGCGAGGTCCAGTTTTTCAGCCATTCCAAAGCCCCACGCAATTCCTCGCTGGGCCAGGTACGAAAAGTTGCTGTGCATGTCCACGTCCACCTTCAGAGAAAAACAAAGACGAGGAGGAAGAAGAAGAAGTAGAGAAAGAAATGAGGTTGTGCAAACTACGTTACAACTGTGTTCACGAATTATTGCTGGTGGCCATCACACGTACAAAACTGATACTTTGGTCTCGGCAGTTTCATATCTTTCTTTCAAGCTCGCGCCAAGAAAGGCTGTAAGGGGCGTTACACTCTTGACAAAATTCAAACGCTCTTCACCACTCATCCAACTCCTCGCATCACCCTACTGCATTTCTCACGTGAAAGTAGCCATTGCGCGCTCGAGGCTGCGAGTTCACGATTTGGAACCCTTGACGCTTTTCTGCCTTGGAACCACTCCCAGCAAACAAGACTGGCTTCCCGTTGTAGCTGGACACAAATGCCGGGGCTCCCACCTGGAGTTGGCAAAAGACCATAAAAACGATTATTGCAGGAAGCTTGGAAGGCAAATCACCCTGTTTAAAAGTAGAAAAGACCATCCTCAATCGAAGGTATTCAAGGTATTGCGAGGCAATTACTGCTGAATTTCTTGAAGTCACCTCTTTGAAATTGAACCCAATGCCAATGGCCTTGAAACACCCATTCAGAATTGGGTCCGTGGCTGCATTTTGACACCATCGCCGCAGGAGTTGCACAGCGGGAGGCACACCATCCACATTCACGTCCTCGGGATGGCCACTCGCGTACGCCGCTTCTAATTTGCGGAGCGCAGCGGCCGTGGCCTTGGTGCAACGAAAGTAGAAGCAGCTGTTCATGGTAGGGGTAGGCTGCTTCGACGACGACCCGAAGAGGGCTTTCGGCACCCGAGGGATTTGCATGTTCACCACGAAGTAAGGCTGCACCGGTGAGGCACGGCCTGGATCGCGCTCGGGCGGCAGAGGCGGCAGCTGCATGTGTTGAGCGAAGTTGCTGATGGGGCCCGCCTGCGGTGGCAAGACGGGACACAGACGCAAACAGACAAACACACGAAGTAAGAAATAGACCAGGGCTAGCCTGCAACCGTTTGCAAAGGTTCTAGCTTTTCGCGTGCTTAATTGAAGGCCAGCACCTAAATATTATTGTATTATTGTAAAAATACAAATGCATACCGAGTTCAAGCAGTCGGCGCCAGCAAACTCGAAGAGAGCGTTCTCAGAAGGGACTTTCAGCTTGGAGTGAGCGTACCCATAGTCCCGCACCTAAGCGGGCCACGACATAAAGTTAAAGCATGGAAGATAACATTGCGTAAATCCAGAAGAGGCAATTTTGAACCCTCATTTCGTATGATTATCCTAGCGAAGCATGAACCGATTCATCCAAGAGACCTCCCTCGAAAACTGTTGAAACCCGTCAAAAACATTCAAGGCTATTCTGCACATGCACCTTAAACACCGATGATTCTGCCGGTCCCAATGCTCCCTTCCATTTCAAGTTTCCCGAGGTCTCCATTGCATGCGTAACCGTAGCGCCCATCGCTGGCTTGTTTGATTCATTGTTCACTAGCTCCACAGCCTCACTTTGTGGTGCAGGCGCTGGCTCACTTGCTGTATCACTTGCTGCCACAGCAGACTTATCAGAGCAACCGTTCGCCTTTGTAGCTTTCTTTTCAGCTGCTGCTTTCGCCTCAAGGAGAGCCATGGCAGCCGCTTCAGCGTCATCATCATCATAATCGTTAGAGCCCTTCGAGCTGCTTCCTTTCCTGCGGTTGCGGGAGCTGTTCTTACTGCTGTTGCTATCGCGAGGGCTGGCGGAGTTGCTTACACCAGTAATATCACTAGCGCTAGCTGATCGTTGGCCTCTTTTCAGTGAACCTTTAGGGGTTGATCTTTTAGAATGTGCTGCGCTGCCCTCTGCGGAATTGGAATGCCTCGAGTAGGAGCGGCTGCCAGACCCGCTTTTCTTGTGCCCGCTACCGCCACTACCTTCGGCAAGATTCCTAGCGCTACTACTAGTGCTGCTAACCGTGGTAGAAGAGGAGCGCGCCTGTTTCGAGACAATGGATTCATCCAGGGAGGTGCCGAGGATCGGACCAGTGACGTCATCTGCTGAGGCTGAACGCTTTCCGCGGCTCCCGTGGGCGACTTGGTTGGCCGAGATCTTCTTGCGCCGTCCTCGTTCAGGGCGACTCGGCTTGTCAAAAGGGTTCGGCAAACCCTCATTGTAGCCCTGTGAAAGAAATGCTTGAAGAATGAGGAATGCATTCGTTTGCAAATGCAGGCTGGTTGCTCATCACCTTCTCGATAAGCTGGTCGGCTAGTTTCCGGTTAGTTTTTAACTTGAGGTCATGGCGAGGCATAACACGGATCTATACTTCGCGACAATACAAGAGAAGCCCAGTTCACGCACTTCAGTGCATTTGTTTAGCGTTTGCCTCCAAGTCCTTGTTGCGCAACGACACCACCATCATGTTGTGTTGGGTGTTGGGCGCAGCAATGTACGTACAGAAAAAATGATAGATTTTCGGGAATTTCCAACGAAGGACGGAAAGCTCAAAGAGGCATTTTGGACACTCACGTCTCACGTTCATGACTACAGACTTCTGTACATACTTCATGACTGAATAGATCAACGCAGTTCGATGTTTATTACAAGCTAGTGGTACCTGCATCTCAAGACTGCTCTCACTGAAAAATGTCTCTGTGTGTGTGTGTCACATCAGATTCTTATCCGGGTAACGTTACATACGTACTGTAAATGTTATACTGTGTACATCTGTACATGTTTTGTAGTGCGTACTGGGTACTGGGTACGTGTGTTCTGACACTGCCACGTTGCCACGTTGTCACTGGCATCTGACATCAACTACGTTGATCGTGGCGCGTCGGCGCGCGCGCCGCTGCAGTGCAGAATACTTTAGCCCCCCCTCTCCCGGTCCGGCTCTCCCGTCTTCCTGGCCTATTGGCCCCTTCTTAAAGCACCACACTGCGTTGTCCTTCCGCCTTCCGCCCCGTTATTCAGAAGAGTCCTAACGTCCCGCAGCTCATCTTTATCTTTATCATATTCGTTAATATAAGGAAGAAAAGCCGGGGAAACTAGAAAACCAGATCAGCTAAGGGGCGCTCGAAGCTCGGCGCTCAGCCACCTCTGCTAGGTGCCAATTGTATCGTTACTCAGCGAACAGTATACAATTAGGCAGAAATGGGCTACTTGGCCGTAGTAATGATTTGGCGATGTGCCTCGCAAAGAACTATACTTCCTGCCACCGCTGCATTTAAACTCTCGACCGCTGGGCCATGCGCACCATTCTCTGTTGCACCGGGCGATAAAGAATGCGGCGCGGAAGCGAGCGGGATGGACACGTAATCTATACGCACACTCTCGCTTACCTCCAGGTTGCTGCCCTCAGCTGCGTCGGCTGCATTGCGAAGCCAAGGAGACAAGCCAGCAGCTTCGGTGCCTACCACGAGCGCGTGGCGGCCTTGTGACCAGTTTACCTCAAAGTAGGGGGTCGCTGCAGGCCGAGCATCGGCGGCGTGAAGCCACAAGCCATCGCTGCTAGTGCCACTGCTAATACTGCTGCTGCCACTGCGCTCGGGAGCAAGGTAAGCAGAAAGGGCCGTGGGCCAGTCGGAAGCGGAAGCAAGGGGTATTCTGAGGGAAGCGCCCATAGATGACCGTAGGGCCTGCCACACGAATAAACCCAGCGATGTTTCCCATGGTCAAGTCATTAAGAAGGATAAAAAGCCCGGCATTTTCGACTCAAACTCTTAATCGAATAATCAAGCCCCAGCCCCAGCCCAAACATTCAACCCAATCCAAAATCCAATCATCAATTTTCATTTCTTTTATTCTGTTTTTTTTCCTCGTGTCTGTAGTTTGCGCTGCGAACACACGAATTCACCTACCTTTGTAGCCCATGGGTCCGTGCAGCCGCCCACCAGGAGCACACCGCCCGCGCCACACGCGGCTGCCGACCGGACCAGCGTGCCCAAATTTCCTGGGTCCCGCACCCCGTCCAACACGAGCACGAGCCTTGCTCGATGGTTCCACGGCAACACCGGCCGCGGCATCGTAAGCACCACACCTTGGGGTGAGTTCGTGGTCGCCACGTCAGCAAGCACTTCCGCTGTTGTCGTAGCTACGGTTCCCCACGGCAGCCGCTAGAACAAAAGAAGGGAAAGCGCAGATGAGTGACCACGGTAAATGGACGGAGCACACATGGAATACTTCTAAAAACAAAACACACACAACAGGAATGAGAGGGACCAAAGATAAGATGCACCTGCAGTGCAGCTTCGAGGCGAGCACCTTCGGGCGACTCAAAGGCTGTCGGGTCTACGAGAACTGAGGTGGGCGCGGGCACAGTTGAATCTTCAACGAAGGATGCCTCCAGGGCATCACAGCACAGCCGTAGTCCTTCGAGCAGTACTAAGCCAGTTTTCTTACGCCCGTTACTCGAGTGAAGCTGCTTGGCAGCCTTGACTCGTGCATTACTACTGGACGTCACGCTTAGAGATGAATCACGGGCCCATCGACGGTACTCCTCCATAGCTTCACCTGCAGAAAGATCCAGTACCAAAATGATAAGAACCTTGCAATTATCAATATCGTCACACCTCATGCTCACTTCATTCAAACTATAAATGAGGCATGTAACATTCTACTATCATAAAATCATCTCAAATTTCTAGGCCTAGTTCACCGAGCATACCGATGCTTGACAACCGTGATATTGAAGGCCGCGGCTGTGCCAGCGGGTGCCATGCCAACACCGTCCTAGAACTAAGTAGCAGAGGCAGGGACCGCCGCCAGGACTGCATAGCATATAAGACCATATTTGGCACCAACCTAGTGTGTAATTGTGTCCGATATATCTACGACAGGAGGCAGCTAGCTCCAGCTAGCCAAGGAGTGCTTCTTAGCTGAGAAAATCAATATCTATCTTCATTTTCTTTTTTTTGAACCCCGAGACCCCGAGCAAGATCTCAAGACAGGTTTTTACTTTTTTTCTCCGACAGATCTTGTGAACTCGACAACATCTTCACTGAACTCTTCTGATGACTGACATCTCATCTGACGATCTGACCATTCATTCATTGTCATCGATTTCCACAAGATACAACTACAATAGCCCATCTCAACACAAATCTCTCTGAAAAGCAAACGGTGCGATGGTCATGCCATTACCTGACTTGCATTGTGTGTTTAATGCTCATTCGGATTGAATTTGAGTGTGATGTCTGTCTGCACAATCCATGGGCGTGGGTATCTCACAAGTAGAAACGGACTACAGGCACATCATGATATCATGATGATGGCGACGGCGTGCTAGTGAAGAAATTTCTGTCATCCTTGATGAATTGATCTACTTCTCGGTCTAACCCTCATACTTTTATTACTTTTCTGTCTTGTGCCGTTTTTCAGCTCAATCAAACACCATGGCTCCTCCTGAAGCAAAGACCGCTGCCAAAAAGAACTCGCTGCTCGCCAACGCCGCAAGCTCCGCCATTGGCGGCATTATTCACGCGTGCATTGAGCAGCCCATCACCACGCCCGTAGAAGCTTCTATTACTCAGATGCAGATCAACGGCAAAGGTTTTTTCTCCAACTTCAAAGAATTGTATGGTCGCGGCATCTGGAACGGCCTCTACCGAGCTTTCCCCACTGCCATGGCGGGTGCGGCGCCCAAAGCAGTCGTTCACTACGGGTCAGTTATGCATCAGCTTATCGCTGCTGAAGTCGTTACGAGATTGACCTTCAAAATTTCTGTTCATCGAGAGTTTTTTTTGTTCACATTCCTTGACCTCCTTCGTATTCGCTCAGGTTTTTGAATTACTGGATCAACTTTCACGTCTCCGATGGCGACATCCGAAGCGCCACCAAAATGCAATCCGCCATGATTGGAGCGTCCACGGGTGCTTCAGAAGTTCTTATCACTTCGCCTATCAATTTCGTCAAATTTCGCATGCAGGTGATTCTTCATATTAATTCTTCAGCAATTTGGTCCAACGCTGCGTGATTGTTGGATTTGAGAAGGTAGTGCGCTGACATGTTGTACGATTGGCCCTTGTTCTTACAGCGCCCAGAATGGGGCTACACGGGCATGATGGACGCCATTGTGACCATCAACCGAGACGAAGGCCCGCTCGCGTTCTGGAAGGGCGTGGAAGCTGTTTTTATGCGAAATACCATTTGTATGCTCGGCATGGTGTACGGCTACAAAGAGGTAGGCGCAACAAGTCTCAGGTCGTAGAAATGTCTTCTTCTTTGAAATGGCCAAGGTAGCCAAATCATTTCTCCCATCATTTTTTTTTCGGCTTTATTTTCACTTCAAGTATGCCACGCTAGAATTACACCACCAGCAACAGAATCTAGCCAGCGCGGAGGTTCATCTTTTATCCTTTGTCCTCAGATTGAGAGCCGGCTTCCAGAGAACTTCCAAACAGGCCGCCACTTCGCTGCTGGCGCCATTGGCGGTATAGTGGGCTCGTTCCTGTCGTACCCGTTCGAAATGCTACGGGCAGCCAAGCAGCACAACCGCTCCTTCATGGACGAAATGGTACTGTTAGTACATACTAGTTAGACGTTTCTCAATTTCGGTTTGCACGAATGCTCCATCATTCAACGAGCTGCTGAGCGCCCTCTATTTTATATTTCACCCCAGTCCTCTCACTTTCTTAATACTGCCTTCCCGCTTCGCTAGGTTCGCCAAGGGCCCAAGCGCCTCTTCAACGGCTACGTGCCCGGCGCTTGCCGCCTCGTGGTGACCTCCGCAGTGATGGGCCAAATTTTGCCTTTCATCAAGGACACGGCCGTGGCCATCGAAAAAGTGATTGGCGTGAAATAAAGATGCGCTGAACAATGCGCATTAGTGCGGTTGGCCTTTGTTTCCGTGCTCCATCAGATGGAAGCCATTATCCAAATGCCGAAGCTCTCTCGTTTTTCATGCGCCCTGCGGTAAAGATAAGACCGCCAAGGATCAAGGACTGAACCACCCAATTTTGAATGTATATCGGCCATGTGCACCGCGAGATGGCGGCCCACAACTCAGGAAGAGGGAGGCCTGAAGTTTGTACTGCTATTGCCCACTAAGTCACTACAAACACCGGACATAGCCAATTGAAGCCCATTTACTATTTGCTTTACTACTCCTACTTAATAGCAAAAGCTAAAAGCTGGAAGGCTTGCGTGGAACAAGGCCCTGGTGTCTGGTGTCGGAAATGCGTTGCGATAACAGACAAAAGATAAGAAGCCAAACCGCAGCAGTTGCCGTCAATGGCAATGGGCAATGGGCCCTTTCGTACCCCCCCCCGTCTGTTGACTGTTAGCCTGCAAGCGTAAGCAGGAAGCTGCTCGCTCATCAATTCCAGCCCTTCTTGGCCGTTTTGTAGAGGTCCAGTGCTATTTGTTGTTGTTTCTTTACACAATTGGAGAGTACAACGTAATCTAATCAGTCTATTTCGGCGCGTGACATATGCGATGTGGAACTGCAGTAGAATTACGAGCTAATCTTGATCGACATTACCACGAACATCCCCAGTGTATCGTGCCCGCTTGAGAATGAGTTCTTAACCCGTTTCAATAAGTCCATATTTTCCGCAGGGTGGTTTGGGCACTAGCAGGGAAAAGCAGCCTGAGTTTCTAGAAGCAAGGAGCAAGGCCCCTCGCTTTCTTGTAAAAATTACTACCATCTTACTCCTCAAATTGTTAACATCAAGGTTGCCCTTTAATCGCGATGTACTACAAAGCAAAACAGCTTATACTAGAGGAGGAGCTAATCAAGTACACATTCACGAGTGGCCATGGAAGCTCAGATAGCAGTCCAAAGTGACTCACTTTCCCATGCTCTGATGTTGTTGCTCAAGAGAAGAATTTCCACCCGCCGAGGAGGAGGGCGTCTCCCCTCTGGCTGGAGGCCACGCCGATATTGCCATGCGAGTGCGGCGTCTTTTGCCACGCTATGCTGCCACTTTTTCTTGTGGCTGTTGGGGCGTTCCTGCTTACTGCCAGCTAACGCGGTGCCTTCTACCTGGCAACCTGGAGCTTTCTGCGAGTTCGATCGGGAGCCTGTTCGAAGTACATGTGTGCCTGATTAGCTCTTCATCTAATGCCAGAGGCATTGCTTTGTACTTCTTTCTGGTAGCCCTCCAACTCCGGTTCTTTGGGGATTACGATAGACCAGCGCATCTAAATTTATAAGAATAGTGGCGTATCGGATCACTGTATTATCGCAGGCCCCGCCGACGTACTCGAAGCCTGTGCCTCCTTCCGAGACCCTTCAGGGGTTCGTGGGAGTAAAGACCAGCTGGCAGCTAATGGGGGGTCACATCTGAAATTTCACCCTTGTTGGCTATAGCATAGGCAAATCGAGGTGGGGTTCCTCCTGACCGAGCTCATACGAGCTTACCACTGTGGCCCGATATTTTGACCATATCGAGGGGGAATCCCGAACCCAAGGAGCACGAAATACTATTGAATTTATAGCCTAGAATTCGCCAAAACCGCTCAAAATCCGCAGTGCAGCCAATGCTCTTAGTTACACCACATGCGACATACTTAGAACTACTATGATCATTAAACCGCAATTGCGATGTAATATGGCCAAAGGAGGGCAAAAAAAATCCGCTTTTGCAGGAAGTGACCCCCCTTTAGCTGCCAGTTAGACCAAAGATGAACATTGCATTGCGCAAAAAGGGCACTCAGCCCAGTCAGACTTGTTCTGGAGGATTCATAAATACGCAGCATTTTGATATTTCGCTGCTTCTTTGTAATTGGGGATTATAATAAAATCTAATCTAATCTAATCTAATCGAAGAACCGGCATTAGATGGCTATCAGGCGGGAAAATGAAGCCAAGTAGCTCAATCAAAGAGAGATACTATTATTTCTGTAGAAGGAGAGCTGATTAAACAGTATTTCGACACAAGCTCCGAGGGCCGAGGGACCGGAATTACTTAATAAAGCAGGTAGATTAGATAGGTCAAATATTGGGCGAACTTAATGAGTACGGCCACAGGGGTCGCGTGCTTGCCCCAGTCATTGGCCGATACGGGGGTGTTTCCTCTGACAGACTCATTTTGGACCTCGTCGCTCGGGAAATGGCTCGCTAACACACGGCATTCTACAACACTGGCATTTCGGAAGCCAAAGCTTTTTCAGACAGGAGCTCTCACGAAAATGGGGCCACGCAATTGCTCGGGGATGGGCGACTCTTCTTTTGGATCGCCTGAGGGACTTCGTTGTAGTCCCCTCCTCTGCGGGCGGAAACTCTTCTTTTGAGACAGGCCCCGAAGGGCTGGAATTAGAAGACTAACAGGTAGCTAGAGAGGAAAATGAGCTGAACTCTCAGAGCATTGAGGAGCGTGCCACTTTGGACCCCTACCATCACTTCCATGGCCACTCTGGCATACTGGCATGTGCGCCTGATTAGCTTCCTAGGCATAGTTTGCGCTGCTTTGCTTTTCTTCTCCGGCATTGGAGCCTTAATTGGCCTTCTGGAGCGAATTCGCTAGCGCATTTGCAGCTCAAGTGCATTCTTTATGTGCCTCTGTGACTGCTGTGTACTTGTATTGAACAGTATGACTTAAGAGTACCTTACCGTACTACAGGTAGCTAGCAAGTATGATGAAGCTGGCTTTTACACTTCTGCATTCGATTTAATTTTTCGAAAGTGAGTTAGACTGCAGCTTGGAGAAATATGCTAGCCGCGTTGACTCGGGTGGGGCTACGTAGTTTGATGACGAGGTTTACTTCATCTCAGACACATGCCATCCAAGATTACCTAGAAACTTTTGTGTCTGCGCTGGAAATAGAGTTTAAAGCTGAATGCCAACGGAATCATCGAGAGGTGCATGATTTGCCTACGCATATCCTCGCTAGCCGTGGTCTGGCCCTTGGATCTGTCGCTGCTACCGAAGTAGATCCTGAAAAAGGGTGTACAGTTTTGCAGCTACGAACTGCAAGAGAAGAGAATTCAAAGATCGGCAGCCAAGGAAGCCATCTAACACCTGGTTGCCAGGTACTGCTGCGAAACTCCATAAAGCGTAACTTGAATTTGAATGGGATCATCATAGCAAAGAGCTCGTCATCGATTTACGTTAGGCTCACCGACGAGGATCGCTTCTTGAAAAAGCGTCTGAAAAATCCTCAACTATTCGAAGAAGGGCGTTGGAATGTGTTACGTGCCGTTAACAGGTCTAGCCATGACCTTAAAATGAAAGGGATGTTGGCCTTCTGTGATTCAAGTTCTACGCCCCCTCACCTATTGAATCTTGTGCTCGAGGCATTCTCCTTGAGTCAACAACTTTTATCAACACAAGCGAGTCCGTTTACTTTGTATGCCAGAAATAAGCAATCAGCCGCCCTTCTCGAAGGTGCATATGCAAATGATGCACTGAATATGCAACAAAGGAGCGCAATCGGGAACGCACTAACATCCCGTGTGGCACTTCTTCAGGGCCCACCCGGCACGGGCAAGACAGTATGTGCTGGTCACCTTGTCCAGGAATGGAGAACGAGGGTTGAAAGGAGTGACTTGAACTCCGTCGCAGAAGATTTACTCGACCAAAACAACGTCTTCCATGGAAGTGAGCTTTGCGATGCATCAAATCGGGTTTTACTCGTCGCTCCTTCGAATGTTGCAGTCGACAATCTTTTAGTTAGCTTTTTGAAGTCGACCGGTTCAGATTCATTAAGCATCGCTCGCCTGGGATTCGCTACACGTGTTTCAGAAGAGGTTTTGCCGTTCACTTTGGAATCTCGTATGAAAGAACATCCGCAATTTGATCAATTGGTATCACTTCGCTCGGAAGAATCAGACGCGTTGGAGCATCAAAGTCTCTGCCAAGCCCAGGATTTGCGTGGTGGGGGCGGTACTATGTACTTTGACCGAGGAAGAAATTATGCAAAAGAGGCTCAGCGCATTCAAAGCATTGCCAATAAATTGGAACGGTCAATCAGCATGGAATTGATTCGAAGCTGCGATATTGTTGCAACAACTTGTGTATCTACAGGAAGTAGTATCCTAAATCAGGAAAAGTTTGGGTTAATAGTGATCGACGAGGCTTCGCAGGCGACCGAACCTGAGGTTTTAACTTCTTTACAGCGACTCGAAGATTCCGGCCAAGTAGTCTTAGTGGGCGATCATTGCCAGCTTCCACCAGTCGTCATTGCACATGGAATGAATATGTCAACCGACGAGGCGCAAGGTGCAGCTCCGCTCGGGATGTCTTTTTTTGAACGGTTAGCTCGCTTAGCAGTGCATGAGGGTAATATTTACGCCAGAGGGTTGGTATCATTTGATCTTCTTCAGCAGTATCGCATGCACCCGGCTCTGAGCGCCTGGCCCAGCAAGCATTTTTATAGCAGCCTGCTTTTGGATGCAGTGCACTCGAAAGATCGACCAACCATACTAGGCCTGCATTGGCCAGCCACAGCGACTGGAAATTCATGGTCGCATAGCCCTGTAGTGTTTCTTAATTTTAACGAATCTCCAGAAGATGAACCTATGGAATTTCAGGATCAATTCAATTCTTTTTCAAACGAGTCAGAAGCACGGGCAGCTGTGGAAATCGTCAATGCGGCGCTTCAAAACGATCCTACGCTTACTGAACGCAACGTCGCCATAATCACGCCTTACTTGGCACAGCAAACCCTGATCCTTGAGAAGCTGGTAAATATTGGCTTGGATCCGCA
>Ga0307978_1002168_pt1 | contig 14004 bp, 4 predicted proteins | sample OrgLakmetage1056_FD_203151 | JGI IMG/M metagenome (GOLD analysis project Ga0307978, IMG submission 203151) | Saline water microbial communities from Organic Lake, Antarctica - #1056 | ecosystem: Environmental > Aquatic > Non-marine Saline and Alkaline > Saline | place: Antarctica: Organic Lake...
CCACTGACTTCGCAGCTGCTCTTTGCCGCTGAAGACTCTGCAGCTTCACTGCAGCAGCGCCCTGCATCTCTGCTTCATCTTTCTTGGCTGCCACAGATTTCGCAGCTGCTCTTTGCCGCTGGAGACTCTGCAGCTTCACTGCTGCAGCATCCTGCATCTCTGCTTCGTCCTTCATAAGTGCCACCGATCTCGCAGCTGCTCTTTGCCGCTGGAGACTTTGCAGCTTCACTGCAGCAGCATCCTGCATCTCTGCATCATCTCTCTTGGCTGCAACAGATTTCGCAGCTGCTCTTTGCCGCTGGAGACTTTGCAGCTTCACTGCAGCAGCATCCTGCATCTCTGCTTCATCTCTCTTGGCTGCAACAGATTTCGCAGCTGCTCTTTGCCGCTGGAGACTTTGCAGCTTGAGTGCAGCAGCATCCTGCATCTCTGCTTCGTCCTTCATAAGTGCCACCGACTCCGCAGCTGCCCTTTGCCGCTGGAGACTCTGCATTTTTGTAGCTGCTTTAGTTCGAGCCGCGGCCTCCTCCTGCTGAGCTTCCTTCAATTGTTGTGCTGTGGGGCGCCGCTTCAAGAGGCTTTGGTACTTGGGTATCGCAGGGGTTGAAGCCACGGGTGCGAACTTGGCATCTGAGTCCTTTGTGTGAGCTCTGGCTCCTGCAACAGCAGCATTCTTCTCTTGCAGTCGCGCCGCGAGCCCTCGGCTGACCTGCGGTTTCCCTGGCGACGTCTTTAGCTCTGGCGATGACGATAAAAAGGGCGACAAAGATGTCGGCGGTGTCTGATCTTTGCGTCTCTCATTTGAATCACGCTGCACAGGCGACATCGACGCGCGCTGCTGCTGAGCCGCTAATCGAGCTTCAATTTCAGCCACGCGCTGCTCTCGGGCCGCCAAAGCTTCTTGTTGTGCGATCTCTGCCTCGCGTTGCGCTTGCCGCAACGCTGCTAGTGCCTCCTTGGCACGGGAGGCGCGCGCCCATCCTTGCAGCTTTACGGCCGCTGCGATGCTCAATTGGTGCGCGCGTGCTTTGGCTTTGCGGGCGCTCTCCGCAGCGGCCAATTTTGCTTCCAGTTCCACGACTCTTTGCTCTCGTGCGGCCAGTTCTGCCTGCCAGGCAGCATCTTTTGCAGCGGCTTGATCGCGAAGAGTCGCCAAGACCGCGCGCGCAGCTCGCTGACGCCACCATCCTTGCAACGCAAAGGCTACTTGCATCTTAGCCTGCGCTTCTTGTAGTGCGATGCGCTCTTCCAGGGCTTGCACGCGGGCTTCGCGCTGGGCAATGGCGGTTGCTCTCTCGCGCACCTCGGCATCCTTCGCTTCTTTTTCTTGGGCCAATCTTGCGACAATCGCAGCCACGCGCTCGCGCCGCACGCGCAGGTCTTCTTCTTCCTGTTCGCGGTGCAGCTCCGCTTCTCGAAGCGCGGCTTCTTCCGCAGCGCGTTGAGCGTCTTCTTCAGCTTCCATGAGCCTTGCTGCAATGCGTTTCACGTTGCGCGCCCGCTGTAAACTCACTTGCTTCCCCAACACCTCCCGTAGAGCTTGGGCGCGCATCTGCGCGAGGCAACGGCGCATCCAGCACTGCACGCGCAAGACCGCTGCATTGTGTTGCTCTTGCGCCGCTTTCTGGGCTTTCATGGCAGCTTCTGCTTCTAAACGCTGCACGGCAGCTCGCAGGGCACTCACTTCCTGGGCCATCCCCTCGGGCTCGGTTGCCCCGAAAGAAATAGCCGTTGGACTCGATCCGTTCGAACGACTCTTTGCTTTCGACTTGACACCCACCACGGTCGTTGTTGGTGGTGTTGTTGTCGTGGTTGGTCTTGGAGTGGTTACTGCAGCTGCAGCATTCAGAGCGTCCTGCGTTTTTCGGAAGCTCAATTGTTCGGCTCGGGAGGTCAGAGATCCCATCAGCAAGGGAGTGTACTCCTTGTTGCTGGCGTCATCGCTGCATGCTGCTGTGGCTGTTTGTATTGACATTGGCGTTGGCGTTGTCCTGGAGTGTACGGTTGTAGCAGCCACCCGGACCGCAGCAAGGGCTTGGTCCGCTGGGCTAGTGCGGGGAAAACCACGAGCAGCAGCGCGCTCTGCTTGTGCCATAGCCCGCGGTGATCTCGCTCGCGGCGTTGCTCTAGCGCCACTGCTGTTGCTGCTGCTGCTAACACTACTACTGCTGCCGCCAAGAACACTGTTGCTGGAGGTGCTGCGGCCTCGGGTGCCCGCTCCTTGAAGTGATGGCGTCATGGAGCGAGACCCACTGGGGCGCTTCAAAACGCCTCCGTGGTAAGGTCTGCTACTGCTACCACTTCGACTGCTACTAGTGCTACTAATCGATGAGGAAGGCGAGGTCCGACCTAACGACACACTCGAACGTTCCGCAAGTAAAGGACGCTTTGCGGCAACGTGCAAGCGAGAAACTTCTTCTTGAAGCTTGCTGGACGCGAACGACGACGACGATGATGACGACGATGACGACGTCACGTCTCCCGAGCTTCTCGCTCGCATCGCACGGGGCTGCCTGTGGCTGCGAGGTGTAGACGGCGCTACCTCTGCCCGGCCTCCACCTCCCGCTGCGCCTGCTGCTTTCTTCTGCTGCACTGTCGCCTTTTGATTGGCCAGGGCTCGTGCTTGCCGCGCGCGCTGCACTCTGGCCATGGACTCCTGGTTGGCACGCTCCAAAGCTGCCGCCTGCTTCTGAGCGGCCTCCTCGTCACGCTGCCGCTGCAATTCTAGAGCTTCGGCGCGTTCTGCTTCTTGCTTCGCGCGCAATTCTGCTGCCTCTTGCACCTCTTTGGCTCGCTTGGCTTTGAGTGCTTCGAGTCGAGCGGCGTCTTCCTTGTCCTTCAGCGCTTTCGCGGCCGCCAACTCCTGCATGCGCTGCTTGTTGGCTTTCTCGCGACGGGCCGCAGCAGCTGCGTCTTCTTCCAACTGCACCGCTGACACCAACAGCCAATCCGCCACTGCGTCTAGGGCTAGGTTGGTGGGCACCTCGGCTTCGCGCCACGCTTTGGCGTTTGACTCCGCTTCAGCTCGGGCCTTTCGTGCAGCCACGACGCGCTGCATGGCCTCCGTCGCCTCATCCGCGACCTTGCGCCGAGCGTCGGCTTCAGCGGTGAGCTGAGCCTGCTCAGCCGCGCGCGCGGCAGCGGCCTCCTGAGCGATGCGTTCGCGCTCCTGGGCTTCCAGGTCAGCCGCTTCGGCCGCTCGAGCTGCCGCGGCTGCGGCTTCTGCTGCGGCTGCTGCCTCCTCCGCCGCGGCAGCTGCTTCTGCGGCCTCCTGAGCAGCCTCTGCTTCCTTGGTCGCGTGTTGCCATTCGGACGCAGCCGTCTCTTCCTGCTGGCGGCGCCGGCGCAGCTCGGTGTCCGCCATTCTCTTCTTGGCGGTTTCGGTTTCCAACAGAGCAGCGGCGACCAAGGCTTTGGCTTCTTCGTCCCTTGCCATGGCCTCCGCCTCCACCCGTGCAGCTTTCGCGATCCGCAACCGCTCGTCGGCTTCATAGGCCAATTGCGCCGCCCACGCTTCGTGCTCTTCGGCCTCCAGGCGCTGCGCTGCTGCGTCTTCAGAGGTTGACGGATCGGCGTGTACGTCGCGGGGTGCGTCGAGTTGCAATGGAGCACTCGTTGTTGAAGAGTTCGCTTCATCCTCTACACTGTTGCTGCCTTGACTAGTGCTGCTACCACTACTGCTCTTGGTATTGCCAACGCTCCTCTCATGCTGCATTCCATCCATTGCAGCACGCTCAGGAGTCGTGCTATCCACCTGAACCAGTCCCGCTGACTGGTGTTGTTCGTCAGCTTCCTCAACTACGGGGTCAGCCACACCAACGACTACGGGTTCAGCCACCGTGCACCGACCAAGCCCCACGGCGAACAGCCTCGCGCCAAGCCCGGTGGGGTCAGAGGCGCAGGCCGCTATCTTGGACGCAGTTTCATGATGAGGCAGACCATGAACACGTGTTGCTACGACCACAGAGCCAGCACGCACGTTGACAACTTGCACCTTTCAACAAAGAGTGTAAAGAAAAATGGAACCGAAATGAGAAACGAGCTGGACAAACATATCAGTTAGCGAGTCGATGATAACAAAAACATGCACTACGAGAGAAATAGGAGGGAAGTCAACTATCTCACCTGCTGTGCGGCCACATCCAGGGAAGCAGCGGTAGCGCGCACAAATTTGTCTTGCGCTTTTGAGTTGAATTCAGCCATAGTCTGGTCGAACAAGGACACGTCAAAGTTCACTTGCCAACTGCTGGGCTCTTTCTCCGGCGACGATAACAAAGAAGCATCATCTGCAACACTATGACTAGGAACCGGTGCTGCTGCTGCTGCTGCTGCATCATCTGTAGCTGCTGCAGGCCCGTTCATCTCTTGGCTGAGATGCTCGCTGCTCCTCGCTTCGAGTGTGGCGGCAATTTCCGCAGCACGTTGGGCTTCAAGCAAGGCTGACGCTTCGGCCGCTGCTCGCAACACGGCTAGACGCTCTTCTTCGCGTTGCGCTGCTTCTCGTTCTGCGGCCACGCGCCGCTCAGCAGCTGCCGCCGCCTCAAGATTGGCTTCCTCGGCAAGTTGCTCAGCGCGCACCCACTCCGCGAGCACTTCTGCCTCGCGCGCAGCCTCGTGTTGCTGCTGCTGAACCTCTTGAGAAAGATGATGGCTCGCAGCTGTTGCAGTAGCTCTGGCCGCGCTGTGCGCGCGTGCTTCTTCTTCCGCCGCTGCTTCGAGCACTGCCCGGCGGTCGGCGCGGGCTTGGGCTGCTTCGAGAACAGTGTCAGGAGACGGGGGGTGCGGCGCGAGCCGCTGCGCAGCGGCCGTCATGCGATCCACGCGACGAAACTCGTACTCCAGGTCGTTCACGGTTGAAGCCACCGACCCTTGTAGGGATTCGGCGCCCACCGACACGCCACCGCCACATTCGTCATCACTGTCACTGCCTACGTCGTATTCTTCTTCTTCTTCTTCTTCTTCTTCTTCTTCTTCTTCTGCAAATGCAGTGCCATCATCAGCCCATCCAGCCACAGCCGCAGCGGCAGACACTGCGGCGTCCGCTGAAGCGCGCAAGGCATCGGCAGCCAGCCGCGATTGTTCCGCCGCTTCGGCTGCTTCAACTTCGGCTCGGTGCGCGGCTGTCACGTCAGCCTCGGCCATCCAGCGTGCGTTGTCCGCTGCAGCGCAGGCAGCCGCGGCTTGGGCGGAAGTTAGAGCAGCGGCTTCAGCGGCGGCTTCTCGGGCAATGTCGTCTTCGATCAAGCGTTGAGCCTCTCTAGCAGCATGCGCAGCCGCGGCGGCGCGGTCTTCGGCCGCTCGACGAGCTTGCGCTGCCTCGGCGAGCTGCGCCTCCTTGGCATCCTTGCGTGCGGTGTCTTTTGAGCGCTGTGCGGTGCTGTCTTCTTCGTCATCTTCCCTGGGAGCATGTGATTCGTTTCCATCTAGAAAGTTTTCACTGGCACTTGCAGAAGCATCTGGCACCACTTGAGCTTCCAAAGAGGGCTGATTGAGAGCTGAAGGCACATCTTGCACCGGAGACGAAGCCCCAGTCTCATTGTCTTCGGAATCTTCGACACCCGTGTTGGGATTCACACTTATCTTGAGATCAGACGAACTACTTGAGACCACTTCAGAGTTCGTAGTGGCACTTTGAACTTCAGCAGAGTTCACCGCGACCGAGTTGGTGCCTCCAAGGCCTTCTGAAGGAGGCGACCCTAGAGAGTGAGCCAGCTGTGCTTGTGCAGCCTCGAACTGTGCAGACACTGCCGCAAGCCGTTGCGCCGACGCTTGTCGCCGTGCAGCGAGCGCAGCCCGAGCCGCTGCCACGGCAGGTGGGAGTGGCGGTGTAGACGGCGCAGTTTTGGCATCAACACTATCTTTGAGGCTGGCAGCTGGTGTGGCCACATTCTCAGCGCTGGCAGGTTCTGCTTCTTTAGATACCTTCTCCTCAACAGGAGCTGCAATCGGCGAAATCGTAGGAAGTGGCGTGGAAGGGCTGGCAGGATTAGCGGGTGACAGTGGAGAAATAAGAGGCGAGGATTCTTTGACTCCAACAAGAGCGACAGGAGGCGAAGATACAGACGTGTGAGCGGCAGGCGAGGAAGAAGCAGAAGTATTAGTATTGGTGAGCGGTGAGGAAACCGCAGAAGGCGCCTCTACATGTTCCACCGGTTCTGGCACCCGAAGGCTTGCTTCTGATCTTTTATTCTCAACAGCTTTCTCCTGAGTTGGTGAAGTTTCCAAAGGAACAGCCTCGATGCTGGTCGGATGAGGCTCAAGTGTAACCGAAGTGCCATCTTCACCGTGATGTGCAGGAAGTGAAGATGACGGCCCTGAAGGCGTCGAAGTCGTTGCTTGGGGCGACGATGGCTTCGACGAAGACGCTACTGGCTTGTGCACATTCTCTGGCAGCACTGCCCCACGCAAGCGAGCACCTTCGAATGTTCCAGCTACTTGTTCGCCAGTAGCCAAGCGCTGGAGCTCCGACGCCGCGGCCGCAGCCCGGCGGGTCATGTCCCTGGCTTCTTCTTGCGCGGCCAACTCGGCGTCGCGGGCGGCCGCGGCCGCTGCTGCTTCGGCTTGCCGCTGAGCTAACAGTTCCTGTGCGCGGCGCTCGGCATTGTGCTTTTGAACTCGCTCGGTGGCAGCGCCCACGGCGGCATGTGTGACGTCTTCCGTGTGGGTGCGCAAAACACCTACAGACTCGCCTTCGGCCTTTGGCGGAGAAGTTGCTTTGAGAGTTGTCATAGCACTTTGAACCCCAATTGGACTGTAATAAGCAGTCGCTTCGTCTACCTCAGCTTTCAGCCGCAAAGCGTCTTCTGCCTTTTGCTCTGCTTCACGGGCCGCTCGCAACAACCTCAGCGTGATGTTCTCGTCGTTGGAAGCCTGTGGGCTCTTGGGGCCGCCCACCGCGCCCATGGCAGCCGCAACGGCGCGCTTGATCCTGTCCATCTCCCGCCTTTCAGCTTCGTCTTCGGCCAGGTGCCGCAGCCGCACCTGCTCACCTTCGGCTGCCAGATTGGCCTGCATTTGGCCTTCTCGTTCGGCTATTCTCGAGTCTTCTTGCATGATCACCTCAGCCGTACGCGCTTGGACCATGAGGTGCCGCACGCGCTCGTCCGAGACAGCAACCGACGCCGCGATTTCACCCTGCACTTTCCGCCGAGTTTCCAACATCATTTTCTTGGCAAGGGCTTGCGCTACTTCGTCTTGCGACATGGCGCGCTGCCGGCTTGACGACGTTAACACGCTTCCAGTCGACTGCCGTTCGTGCCCGGGGCGTGGGCTGGACCTGGGTGAACGGCTTCGCCGTCCAGCCGAGCTTTCCAGGCCCTGCACCATGGCTTTCAGCTCCTCCAAGGATCGCTCGTCTGCGTCGCGTGCTGCTTCCATTCGACGGATCGCTTCTTTGACTTGCTGCACGTCACTCAAGTCCGTGGAACGCTCTTCAGATACGTGGCTCATTTTTCCAGCGGAAGCTCCATGCGGCGTTCTATGAACCACCGAATTGGTACTACGAAGCTCGTCCATCGAATACGCCCTACTCGGCGATGCCCTGGTAGAACCCATAACACTGTCAGCGCTGGCCTGTGGGCGAGGAGGTCGCCCTTGACGTTGTGTAGGTGATACTCCACTCACAGAAGTATCAAGTGGAGTTGGTGTTTTTCCAAGGTTCAACGTGGATGTGCGTTCTAATATGGCCTCTTTTTTTCGGGCTGCCTCTCTTTCCACGCTTTCCAAGAGATTAGACGCAAACGCGCTGTCGAAGACATCATCTTGAGACGGTACTGCGTGCTTAGCCCTTGTATAGTGCGATATAAGAGTACGGCTGTAAGAATGTTTCTTGAGGTTGTCAGCGTTGACGTCTTGAGGAGCTGCTGGGAACAGGTCCATAACTGGACGAGTAGCAGTGTCAGGGTTAACACTTCCTGTAGATGCAGATAAATTCTTGAATTCACTAAATTGAGCACGTGGCTCCGGTTCGTACTCGTAGCTGTACTCAGTCTCTCGAGACGCATGTCGAGCGCTCGTCGAGGAACGCGAACGCTCCTGAGACGGTGACAAAACACTCCCAACTGAATAGGCCCGTGCAGCAGAGGCTGACGGTCGCGGCGAAGAATATCTACCTTGTGTCAATTCTTCTCGTTTAGGAGAGGAATGCCTCCCACGAGGACTATTCCCTCGATGCCTTGAAGAATGCTCCACTGATGACCTATGGATACTCTCTCCCCAGCTGGCTTGTCCGTTAGCCCGGCCAAAGGCCTCGTTCGAGTGCCTTCTGCTACTGCCGTGAACTGTGTCTGCCGACACGTAGCGTAGTGGAGATTTATTATCGTTCCAAGGACGTGACGATCTAGTGTCTAAGTTCATTGCTGCGCCGCCCGTTGCATCTAACGACGGTGATCTACGCGGCTGAAGGATATGCCCAAAGGCAGACCCAGAAACTGGACGCGCTAGGCTTGATAACGGCTCTTCGCCACGAAAGCGAGCTTTATCAATCTCTATTTGCCTTCGCTCGCCAGCTTGCTGCTCCTGAACTAGGCGGTGTCGCCTTTCCAAGTCTGTCTCGTGCTTCGAATAGACCCCAGACTTTTTCTGCAAATTAAGCTGGTATCCCTGCATTACATTATTATGTCGATGAGTAGGTGAGCCACGTGGTATTGCCTCCACATCGTAGGGATCAGCGTAGTACGGACGCAGCATTCCTATGGCATTCGTTAGACCTCCACAGATAGCTACAAGACCCAGTAGGTCTTCACCGCTAGACCCCCACGCATTTTTCTTTCATGTCGGTGCAGTTCCGCCGGCTCGCCGGCTCTGTTGAGGTCCAACGGATTCATTTACAGATAGCTTCCTTCATTTTCACCGGCGGTTGGTCGTTTACACAACAACAGCCACGCTGTCTAAGCTTTTATCAAGGGCATCCCTTGCTTTTATGCTGAGCTGATGACCGATAACACCCTCGGAGGAATCGTAGAGCTTTTCTAGGTGGCTTGATTAGTTCTCTGATTACTCCATCCATTCCTTGTCATTTTTAATGTATCAGCAACCAACGAGTCCCGATGATGAGCTGCTGTCATTGCGGCGGCTCGGGCTCCAGCGAACGGAATACGACGTACAAAGCAAGTTGAGCGCCTCTAGCGTTCGGCGGCAGCAGTTGTTTGCTCAAAATGTTAACGATGCACGGGCAGTAGAGGACGTGAAGACGGCAGCTCAGAATAAGTTTGAAGCCGACCGCCAGAACACGGTGCTTCGGCACACTTCACCTCTGAAGCAGACTGCTTTCGGGTCCGGATCAAGACGGAGTCAGTCGAGCGACTGGGTAATGTCGTCTCGCAGTGCTTCCGCCGCTCCAACCCGTCGCTCAGCATCTCCAGCGCCAGGTGCTCCTGCATCGAGTAGGGCCTACGCGTCGTCGACAGCGACCGCGCAAAGGTCAGCCTCGCCTGCTAGCGGTCGAAATTACTCCTCAGGCGCAGCTCCGAGTGCTGATGAATCATCGTACCAAGCCGCTCGGCGGCGCTTTGAGTCGCCAATGGGACAGCAAAGAGATGCAGAGCCTGAAGGACAGCGCACGTACTCTTCAGGCTCGGTGCTTGCGGGGCAGCATTCTGAGAATCGGTCAATAGCGTCGAATCGAACGAACCCCAGCCCTATGCGAGGTCGGTCGGAATCCTTGATGGACGCGAGAAGTAGCAGTAGCGATTTGAATGCACGTAGGGCAGAGCCTGTGCCGGGCTCCGAGACTGGACCTCGTTACGGATCGCCGCGGCTAACGAGGAGCGCGCGCGGCCGCTCAGCTTCTTCAGGCTCCGTGCTCGGCCAGCACGAGGCTCCTGCTCCTCGGGCGCATGCAGCTCCACCAATTGCTGGTGCTGCACACCGCCACCAGACTTCCGACTCTACTCTGCCTGGCGGTTCCAATGGCTCGTTCCTGTCGCAGCCTGTGGAAGTGAAGCCGCGCACTCTGATCGGTCACTTCGTGCAGCTGAAGCAAACGGTTCCCAAGGCCCTGGAACAACAAAAAGCTCCACCGCCGAACCCCAACAACGGTGGCGGTGGTGGTGCGCAGGTGGCAAAAGGAGCCAGCAACTCTACGCGCGCACCTTCCCCGATGAAGCAAGGGACTAACCCGTCGCTGAACCGAGCGCCACTGCCGATTCCGCCCGCATCGGCCCAAGGCGACATTGCGATGCGGCTTCTGAGGAGCTTCAACAACCACGTTGCCATGGGCAAAGAAAAGAGCGCTGCAGCTCCGCCCCCACCGCCACCGCCGCCGCCGCGCCGTGCCGCAGGCTTTCCACGGCCAGGGGGAGGTGGAGGAGGGGAAGCGCCACCCCCAGTGCTGTCGAGGCGGGGGCGCTCGCCGTCTCCTGGAGTGGGGCGCGCCTATTCGTCTGGTTCAGTGCTTGACAGTAATCGAAGCAGTGCCGCCCTCGAAACGCCCATCGCGCCGTCGCCGGTGGCATTGTCGAGGCGAGGTCGGTCCCCTTCCCCAGCAATTGGGCGGTCACCATATTCAGCGCCTTCGAATCAGACTGGCACAGGCCACGAGCCGAGCCGGCCTCCGTCCCCGAGCGCCCGGTTTGCTTCTGCCGATTACGTCGTGCCGCGCGCGTCTCGAGCGTCCAGCCCTGCCCTTCCTCAGCCGTCGGCAATGGGCCAGCCAAGAGCAGCCGCGCCGCACACGGCAGGAGCGCCGCACATGGTCCCGCCACCGCCGCCGCCGCGTAGAAACCAAGCCACTTCAGGTCACGACCCTGCTGGTGCTCACGAAGCTCCAGGTCAGCACAGTGGAAACCAAGGTCGCAGTGCAACCTCTGTTAGAAGGTCAGATTCAACCCATTCAGTGATGGACGAAGTGATGGCCGCAACACCACAGAACGAGACCACGGGCAACGCAATTGACGTGCAAGCGGATTCACTCGCTGAACTCCCCGGTCGACTTTTGTCGCGGAGAGTGCGAGGACGAAGCACGACGCCAGTGCGTGGCGCAATCAACGGGCCCTCGTCTGGAGGGCAGCCTACGTCGTCAGAGCAGATGCAGTCACCGCCACCGCCGCCACCGCCTCGGCGCTTCATGCAGCAACCGCCTGCTGTCTTAACGCAACCTGTGGTGCATCAACCACCATATCCTACAGGGGGCTATGATCGCTTGGCTGCTGCCGCCGCTGGTGCTGCTCAAGTGGAGCAGGTAGAGTCTCCGGTGAGCCCGCTGAGCGAGGTGGACGACCCGCAGAGCCCGATTTTGGAGGCGGTGCAGGACATGAAAGACACGATTCTCAAACTGGAAGCGGCGCGGCATGCCGACAACAAAGTGCTGAACGACCTGAAAGCGCTTTGTTTTGACTTGGAGGCTCGGGATGCGTTGAAAGCATCGCCAAACACATCGCCTTCCAACAGGGACGGTCGCAGCAGTGCATCGCCACCTTCACGGCACAAGCCTTCTTCTTCTCCCCCGTTGCAATTTTCCTCTCCTCATATCTCACCACAGCAGCAGCAGCAGCAGCAGCAGCAGCAGCAGCAGCAGCAGGCCCCTCAATGGGTGCGCGAGACTTTGCCTGACCATGACGGGCCGCACTGGGTGCAGAAAGTGACATGGGTGCAAGCTCCTGGATCGCCTGCAGCTGGTTCGCCCAACCATTCTCAGCGCAGTCCACCACCTCATCATCATCATCATCGTGAAAATGCAGTGTCATCGGCCAGATCTTCGCCCACTGAAACTGCTACTATTAGTTCAAACGTGTCGCCAAGAACCCAACACCGCCAAGCAGCAGAGACAAGAGAGAGCCCTGCCAACCCGGAAGCGATGACGCATGCGCAGCGTCGCCACGCCGCTGCCATGGCCCGGGTGCAAGCTCGAGAAGAGCGCGCCCGTGCGCACGAAGAGAAGCTTCGCATGGAAGAGAAGTTTGCGGCGGCTCGGCGCGAAGTGAAGCGCGAAATGGCGGCGCAAGGCGCCGTGGGCGACGAGCAGGAAAGGTTCCTGTACATCGAAGCCCGCACTTTCGAGAAGGTGCAAGCCCAAGAACTTCTGGCCGCTCAGAAGGCAGCGTGGCAGAACGAACGGCACGCGGCGGAGGACGAGCAAACGCGCCTCATTGCGGCATCAGAATCGGCCGTGCGCGAGCGAGTCGAGAAAGAAGTGAACAAAGCGGTGGCGATTGAGATGGCCAAGTTTCGAGAAGTTTCTCAGGTGAAGAGCTGGGACACCACCATGGCCGCGGAGCATTTCGAGGACGTGCAACGAGAAGCTGACGCCACTTACGTCGAATGGACGTTGGAGGACTTGGAAGCACGCCGACAGGACGAAAAGGCACGCCGCGAGTCGAGGAAAGCTGAGATCCTCGAGAAGGAAATCGCAGCCAACGCGGACGTGACCATGGCAAGCATGGCGCGGTGGGCCGCGGAAGAAGAGCGCCGCACCGCGGAGCTGGAGTGGTCGGACTACCGCCGCAAAGTTGAAGACGAAGCGGAAAGCATTCGCGCAGCAGTGCGAGAACGCGCCCGGCGGGAGAAGGCCACCCGAACGGAAAGCGATCGAACGCGCAAAGAGTCACAATTGCGCGCGTATTTGGACGCTGAAAAGCGGAAAAAAGAATCGGCGGAGCACCTTGCGTCAGCGTTCTCTGCTGCTCCCTCGTCTCCACCAGGGCAGACTTCTGCCCTTGCCTCGTACGCCATGTACGTTGAGAGGACCTCCCCCGGCGCCACGATGAACTCTGAGAATAATGTGAACCCGGAGCCTGGAAACGCACAAACTCCAGCGGCGGAATCTCCCGAGGAACCCATGAGAAATGTAAAGTGCGCTGAATCGTCAGCGTCAATGGCTGCAGCAGTGGTGCAGCGCGCCGAGGAAAGACGAAAACGGCTGGAGCTTGCGAAAGCCGAAGCCGACGCGCACGCTGCGTCGGCGGAATTGGCTCGGCTCAGGGCCATTGCCGAAGAAGAACGCTTGCTCCGCGAAGCCGAAGAAGACCGCGTGCGCTCCGCTGAAGCTGCCGCGAAATTGGAAGCAGACCAAGCCGCAGCTGAGGCTGCTCGCTTGCAGGCAGAGCAAGAAGCGGCGGCAGCCAAGCGCGCTCGGGACGAGGCAGAGGCCTTGGAAGCAGCGAGGAAGAAAGCTGAGCTGGACCACGAAGAAGCTGTGGCATTGGCGTACCACCGAGTGAGCGACTTCCTTTCTCACAGCAAGGGAGATATTGTTCGTGAAACTGGCGATGGTTCAGAGCCGAATGGCCATCAGTAGCGCTAGCCTCCACAATCCTACTTGTTTGTGCCTTTAGATGCCTAAACACTTTATTGATTGTTGTGCTCCAATAATAAGAGAAAAGAAATAAGCAGCATTATAATGCCAATTAATTGTAGTAGAAGCAGTTGAGCAGTGGCGTGTGGCGATGGCATTGTTTTCTTGGTTATAGGAATTATACTTGGTGGTTTCTTCTCCTTCTCCTACTGGTTTCTCCTCCTTCTCCTACTTCAATGAGCTATTGGCATTACACCGCGATCTGCTTCTGCCTGTCTGCCTGTGTAGGGCCCTCTAGACTTAAGACCTATAACTCGTTCGTAAACACAAGGTCTTTACCTTTACAGATTACAGCACCACTTCTTCGGAAGCCAAAACCATGCCCAGGTAGAACCTTTCTGCTTTCACATTGGTATAAGTTGCTTTGGGTTCTCTGTCTGCCTGCTGGCCTTCTAATTCCGGCCCCTCAGGGCCTGTCTCAAATGGGGCCATGGAATTGCTCGGGAGTGGCTTAGCTTAGTTTTTCTGCCTGTTAGCTCTCTAATTCCGGTGCTTTAGGACCCCTGTTAGAGATACGAAAGTGCTGGTGGCCAGCGAAGTGCAGCGAGCACTGCTTTTTGCTCTTAGGCTCCTGCTGTATTTCGGCTCTGATACCTGATAGTACAGTAGCTAGCTGCTAGCTGGTTGGAGCAAAAGCCAACCACTGTAGTTTTGGCGAAGGATCCCCACCATGGCCCTCCGACCGGAGGGTCAAGGTGACTCGCAGGGTGGCC
>Ga0307978_1002171_pt1 | contig 13996 bp, 22 predicted proteins | sample OrgLakmetage1056_FD_203151 | JGI IMG/M metagenome (GOLD analysis project Ga0307978, IMG submission 203151) | Saline water microbial communities from Organic Lake, Antarctica - #1056 | ecosystem: Environmental > Aquatic > Non-marine Saline and Alkaline > Saline | place: Antarctica: Organic Lake...
GGAAAATGATGGCAAAACAAAGACGGGAAAAAGTAGGGTTAGTCGTATTGTATTGTTCACCCAAAGAGGGTACGAATCGCATGACGCGCATCGGGCTTGGAATACGCCAAGAGATACCTCCGTACTGACTGTCGAGAGGTCGTCTCTTTTTTTGCATTGGGTACAGTAAGACACGAACGTACCGAGCGAGCAACAGTGGCCTTGAGTGCGGTTCGGCCAGCTATGCGAGCAGCCGCCGAAGAGCTCAAGGTGCGGGAACTGGCAGCCAACATGGTAACAACTTGTGTGCGTTTGTGTTTGTGTGTTTGTGAGACGGTATAGGATGCAGAGATCCGATACTGTATATATTGTGGAGCGTCGATGAGCGTTGAGGAGCGTCGAGGAGCTAGCGTCGACAAGTAGCTTGGCGTTTTTGATGGCGAACAGAAAAAAGGTGTCACCGTGTCGTGACGAGTACGAGTAGACCAGTTGACGATGAGCCCGTTCGATGCGAACCAACACCACAAACGAAAGATCGCGAACGCAAAAACCGCCAACAATAGATCGATCACGAACCTCCGGGTATCGGAAGTGGACCACCGGAAAGATGCGAAAGATACCCAAACTGCCTTCAACGTTATACCATTATTTACCATGGCGAGCGTAACGGTACCGGTATATTAGTCCTCGCAAAGGATACACGGACTACGAGTATACGACTACATACATGCCGGTAGACTAGACTCCATATAGCCATGACGTCGTTACACCTTATCTTACTCCTTACAATTAGCGCATGGGCTGGTGTGGTCGCCTTTGTCCTCCCACTCCCAGGACGACGATCCGCCGATGGTGCTGCTGCTGGCCGCTCCTCGAGACGACAGAAATCATCCGAGCTTCTTCGGTGGCACGGCAGCAGCAGCAGCAGCAGCTGGTGGGACAATCTGTTTTCCGCTCCAGACCAAGATTCTGCCGGAGTAGACCGGAAGCTGCAGTATCCGGAACAGTATCCCGCCACATATGAACTTTCCAATGTTGTCGTCACGTCCGATACGGTCGACGCCAAGCTCGTACGGCCCTTGTTGAAGCAAACGCAACTCGAATCGCGACAGCTTCGCCTAGCCTACAATGCCAACAGCAGCAGCAGCAGCAGCAGCAGCAAGAATCAAGGAGGAGGAGGATGGAACGCGGCAGCCTTTCATCGTGCCGTCGACGGACAAGGTGCTGCTGTGATACTGGCCAAGGCGGTTGGTAGCCAGGATTGGTTCGGCGGGTACAACCCCAAGGGTTGGGCCAGTACCGGTGGGGCGCGGCCGTCCGTGGCAGCCTTTTTGTTTTATACAGCGCTAGATAATAACAACAACAACAAGGGCAGCGTGTTGCAAAAGCTCTGCAAGGTTGGTGGTGGTGGACTCGCCTGTGCCAAGGATGATCCGGATACGGGTATTTGGCTCGGTGCGGACGGTTTGGTGATTCCGTTATTGGCTGCTGCTACTGCTGGTGGTGCTACTGCTGCTGCTAGTGATGAGGAAGGACGAGTCGCGCGTCGGGCTCAATCCAAACTGGGAACGTACTTTGAACGTGGACCGGAGAATCTGTCGTCCATTTTTCCCACGGGTTCTGTAGAGCTAGCCGAGCTGAAAATTTTAGTTGGCGTGTATGAACCTGGCGAAGGCATTCCCTATGCGGGAGGCGTTCTGGACATGACGTCGGGGTAAAACAAGAACTGACAATGCATGACGTCGTTGCTGGTTGTAGTCGTGGCGGACTAGTACTAAACTAGGCGAATGCAAGCATGGTGTAGTCCTTGGATTGTTTGCATCGAAGAGGTAGATCTTGGACGATCTAGTGCGAATCGAATGTGCCAGAGTAACCCGTCTTTGAGATGGATTGAGTATTCCTATAGGCAGGCCGATCAGGTTGCTGAAAGTGGTTCTTTACTATTACAATTAGAGAAATTACGAAATTACACGCTTTATACTGCTGCTAGGATTACCTGTGTGTACTCTAGATGATGAAAGGCTAAGCAATCTCAGCGAAAGGGTGAGGCCTATTCGCCGTTGCAACTATTTCTTTCCGCAAGAACAGGGCTCCGTCCAGCAGCAGCGAACCAGTCCGTGTTTCCCTTGAGAAACAGCCATGAACACCAGCAAGTAATGAAGTCGTCGGCCTGTCCTTCATTTTCCTCCTCTCGTTCGCTCGCCGATATAATATACCTAACTTCCTTCACCAGCGGGCTACTATAGCTACTGTCGTAGAGTAGCAATCGTCGCTAACTGCATATCATAAATCATAGTGCCGAAAGATGCACGTTGATGAGTCGAATCATCAATCAACCGTACCGGTACCGGTACGATACGGGTAAATTACTTTCTCTGCGCTAAAGAGCATATCGTCCGTCGTCCGGTCATCTGTCTATGAGCCTCAACCCTAACGATACCCGTCGTGACAAGCGCGTTTGCGTGCAACGCAGTAAAGTCGCCGCTGCGCTAACCACAACAGTACCGGTAGCTAACAGGCAGGGTGTAGTAGATAGAGAGCATCAGATTGCTTTGCGCTTGTTAACCCAGTGATCCAAGAGCTAGTAGACGTCCTAACTTGCATTCCCAGTATCTTGAAAAGCCTTGAGATCATTGAAAACCATGGGAAGACGTGCCAAGAAAGCTCCGGTACGTTTCGATTGCCGCGGCAGTATTCTCGTGTCCGTGTCTCGCTTCATCGTGCTGTGTGGAGTCCTTCGTGGATGAAAGAGGCCCCCGCTGGCGCCGCTGGTGGCAAGAACAATAGCTTTGTTTTGTTCACAGGAATTGCCTCTCTCACGCGCTTTCCCCCTCGTCTTATATATATATATATATATATATGATCACCTTGTAGATCCAAACAAAAAAACGCGTCAAACTCGCCAAGCGATTCAAATGTCCCTTTTGCGCCAATGAAGATACCGTAGAATGTAAAATGGACAATCGCGCTGGTGTAGGGTCGCTAGCTTGTCGTTTGTGCGGCGCCGCTTACCAAATGCCCATTCATCACTTGCACGAACCCATTGATGTCTTTTCGGAGTGGCTGGATGACTGCGAAGCCGCCGCCAATCCAGCGGCGCGAGCGGAAGAAGGTACCGGAGGTGGCGTGCCATGTTATCAGGAAGAAGATGATGAAGACAATGACGTTCCGGAAAGTTCGGGGCTAGGAGACTCGAGAAAGCAGGGTGCAGATTCGTCCGGTCAGCAACGGCAGAATCACGCTACTCTGGGTTTGGACGACTCGGACGACGACGATGATGACGAAGATTAAACGCGCTGCTAAACGAAAAAATGTTATAAACAAAGAATGTGGTTACTGGTCGCTGTTGTGCTGTTGTGTTATAGTGTAGTGATAATCGATAGACAAAATAGTATTGAGCATCGCGGTGTCTCACCATGATGGGAGGCTATTCTACTTGCGAGCAACTAACTGTGGTTGGCTTGGATCAGTAGGTAGCGGTGGTAAACCTGGCAGATCTCCCTTCTCGATACAAGGCAAACGCGTTGTTTACGGTATTAGCGTATATATTGAGTTGTGCGTGGAAGCTTTGTCAGTGATATTACAGCATGCGATCAATGAGACGCTGGAGAGCCGAGTCGTCATCGGGCGCTAGTTGATCGATGTTACGAATCGCGAGCCGAACACAAGCAGCTTCGTCATTCGATATTTCACTAACTTCCCAGATCGTGTTTGATATGGAAGAACTGTTTTGGAATGAGTCCCTGTCTCCCATAGCAAGATGCTGCATGACGAGAGCGTCCCCACCCGCGTTCATTGCATCGATATTGGGGATAGACCCGCCACTGCGATGCATCTTACGGAATATACCAGACCGATCCTGCGCAGGGAGTGAGTTGTAGCTCGTTGATCCGGAACAGTGGCGTTTCTGGGACGAAAATATTGGCTCCGAAGTAGCTCGGCGCTTCTTCTGTAGTGGCTTGAGTCCCCTACAAACGTCTTCATCTGTTGATGTTGGAGGTGCTGCGACTGTGAGTGCGGAAATTGTGTCGTGAATAAGGGTTCCGGGTCGATCTCTGTTGGCTTCACTAGAAAGGGTGTCAGTAACAGTCGCCATCTCTGTCGCTAGTTCGAGCATTCCATGCCTTGAAAGGGCGGCGACTGTGTCTCGCAGGCACTGGCTGGCCTTTTCACGAGCCACATCGTTGGAAACAGCCTTCCATCCATTAAGATTTCGCTTCAAGAATCTGTGATGAAGTAAAACAGTGGACAATAGGTTGAGGTGATGTTCGTTGTTCTTTGAGTCCACTGTTGCACTCTCGGAAATCGATCTTACCTGCCACGTGGTTCCATGGCCTGCACTTGCTTAATCAGGATATCAGCAATCGCTGGTTTCTCTCTCTTTAGGGCAGCTGCGTAGAGCGGTGCGATACTTCGTGCCATGTGCCGAAGGTTTTCATTCCCCTTGTGTCCGTGGTTCTTGCCCCCTCGGCCCAAGAGTACGTCATGATCTGATACAGAGGAGGCAGTACTACGCTCTTCCCCCCTCCCCCTCCTGAAGAAGGGCGTTGAAAACTCCTCGCCGCCAATGAGACGCAAGCTTTCACTTCGCATGCGTTCATCCTGGTCGTCTCGTAATAGACCTTGAGCATTTGTGTTGCGCAGCTTGACAGCATCATCAGGAGCTTGCATGGCCATTATCATGTTCCTCTCGTTGACTCGAATCCCTGAATTGTGTGCTTGGCTGTGATGCTGATGATTGATTATTCTATATTCTTTTCCGGCATTTCTGCAGACCAGGTAAAACGCATAAGCCCTTTTGGGTGGTGACCCCGCGACTTTTCGTCAGCGAGCTCGCCACATCTTATCATTGATACCCGCGAGTCAGGAGAGAGACATTCTCGGTGAAATTCAACACCGGGATGAACGTACAAAATAATAAGTACTGTACTGTATGTCCTTATTCTCGGGGCCACTCTTTTAAAGTGTTTTATGGCACCACGTGTGGTACGGTAGAACGATTCTTTGCTCTAATGGAACTGTCGTCCTTTCTTTTCATTAAATATATCTAATACGGGAGTAACCATTCCGAAAGACACTATGAGCCGACCACGCAAGTGCAGAGTCTGACAACGTAGCAGGGCATAAGCAAATGGAAAGAGATACATCTATCTCGGATAGCGCTACCCGCTGCCGGGAAACCGCTGAGATGAGAGATGAGCCAGTGTTGGTTTGCTCGTCCGAATATCCAACCCAGATATCACTCTTAACTTTTGATTTCCGGATGTCCCGGTGAGATGAGAGATGCATGAGCATGAGCATGAGCCAGTGTTGGTTTGCTCGTCCGGATATTCAACCTAGATATTAATCTACTAATTGGATACTTAACTCCAATAGGATCATGGGGTTTTAGGCAGTAAAGAACCACTGCAAAAGGTAGTTGTTTCCTAACAAGACTGCGTAAAGAACCACTCCCTAGTAGTTCTTTACGCTTTTTAGTGCCTTAAAGTCGGGATATTTTTCATGTCTCACTTTGCGGAAATGGCGCCCTTGTCAACTTTGGTTCGCCGGCATGGTGATGGTGAATGGTATCTCATCGATACCGACATTGGACGCATTCTTCCCTTGGTACACGTCAATGTGAACATGTGGTAGTCGTGAGCGTCTCCAGGATGAAGAAGTCAACACGAAACTTGTTGGGCTTGTCCTTGTTGTATTGACGCACTGGACATAGTCGGCTTCGCATGGGTACGCCACCCTCATCGAAACTAAGAGTGGGTCCGGGAATGAACGTGGCTTGGGAGGCAGCATCAATTTGATTGATCGCATACCGAAGCTGGTAGCACTTGTTGCCAGCGGCACCAGCTATCTTCTCTTCAGGATGAAAAGCTCGCCGGATTGCTTTGAATCGGCGAAGGCTCATATATTTTTGAGCCCAGCCTTGTGTTCCTTCAATCGTGATCATCTCACTAAAGCTCGCACCAACCACCAACAGCTCTGTCCTCCAATGCGCCTTGTACCCACCTAGATCAAGTGGGGATAGATACAGAGGAGAACACCCAGGAAAATATGCATTTCTTTCGTTGTGACATTCGTCCAAACTGCACCTTCGATTCGCCTATTTGTTGCTTGTGGCAAGAGCACCTGGGCCGCATAAGTATAAGAATTAACTGCTAATCTCCGAATAATATTGTAATCTAATCCACCACACTTCCCAACACAGTCTAGAACAGTAGTACATGAACTAGGATCGCATTTCAGGCCAGTGGGGCCACTGTAATCCGGCAAGGAGTCGGCAATAGTGTCGTCAGCCTCAATCTCCTCAAAGTTCCAATCAAGATTGCGAAGGAACTGCATGACTGGGTCATCATTACTATTGCCGCCCAGGTCATCATCTTCGTCGTCGTCTCCTTGTTGGTCGGAGCCGAGTCCGTCTTCAGCAGTCAAGGGAATTCCTTTATCGTAGGCCGTCTCGTTCGGATCCGTCATCCGAATCGGAATCGATATAAGCGTCCGCCAAACTGCGACGAGTGCTAATTGCTGCAATATTGAAGCTGCTGCGTCTAGACGCCGTCAGCAGTCCAGCAACTGCGTATGCGCCACTACGCTCGTTCGAAGAGTTAGATTGGTGTCCGGCAGGATGACGAGCACGGCGCTGGGCGGGCGTTTGCTCCGAAGCAGCCCCTTCTGCCCTCCTGGGCACCTCCTCGGAGGAGGAATCACTAGTTTTGGCATTTATATAGTTGTCTATTGCTGTCTCTATGGCAGACTTTAAGGTCTTGTGAAATGACGACAGCACCAAGGGCCTGAAGTCGTCTGGCAGCTTGTTCAAGTCGCCATATCGCCACTTGATTTCGTACGAAACAGTTGGTTGTCGTGGCACTTTTTTTATCGTACCAGTTGGCATCGTACCCGCAGATACCTTATCTCTATGATGTAAAGGTAGATAGAGATTGGGTCCAGCCAAAACGACCTTGTTCTTGAACTTTCGCCTGTGGCGTGTCGTGGCAGCAGCAAGTACGCCATTCTCACCTACAGTATTAACACTGAGGTCTTGCGCGACCATTTGCAATTGAAATTCTGCAACCACTGCTGTTCCCTCATGTACTGTAATAGACGTACTTGGCATACCTCCGTGTTGGATGGTCCCGCCTACAGGTGTAGTAGTGTTGTCTGCCATGGTGGAGGGAGCTTTGAACGGAAAAATCCGAAAATATGCCGGAGGTTTGACCCCAACTGAGAAGTGAACTTCTGGAGGCTGCAGACAAGGTGAGTATGCCCACATAATTGAGTAAGGCGAGCTCGTTTCTGGCGTTTTCTATAGCTGTAAAGGCCAGGATCGATACGAACAGTCATTCTGGAAATAAAGAACCACCGTATACGGCGGTTCTTGCCAATTGGAGTTAACATTAGTATACTAAACATTTGATTTCCGGTTTCCAGATGTCCCGGATGACCCTTCTGCGGTCACAATTGCTGAAACGACAGTGCTAGCGTCAGTTGATCATGCTACCGGTCGGTATTCATATTATGTGAATGATTCGTTGAACACATTAAAGTGTACCACGCGGGTCTGGTTCTGGTCATGCTTGGCGGAGCCCAGTGCGCCGTGCTTGACCTGAACGCTCGACCTGGGAAAGTGCTTGCGGCAGTTGCTCAGGGCCGCCGCTCTTTTACGTAACATTTGTGACTGATTCATGATTATGGCCTGTAATAAAACATTAAACTGTCCACACGTGGGCCTTCTAATGAATGGAGAATACTGTCAAAAAGTCGTTGGGCGGCCGAGTTGTCGTCTACCGATCAATGATTCATCTGTGAAGAGCTATCTGCATGCTAATATAATGCTTTCTGATACGAGTAGCTGCAATAACATTGTGAATGATTCGCATTGTTGTGCATTTAGCAATATAAAGCAGTACATACATGATTGGGTCTGCGATCTTCTTAGAGCATATTGTCAATCCATCTTTGGAGAGCCGAGTCGTCATCTGCTAATTGGTGATCCATGTCAAGGACCGCCTGCTGCACAAAGGTAAACTCATCCTGCGGTTGTTCGTATTCCTCTGCATGCTCCCAGATGGCGTTTTCCGTTGACCCGATACTGCGGATCATTTCCATGGAGTTCACACCCATCGCAGGGACAGACGCTGAATGATAGGGTGTCTTGAACATTGGTGCGGCAGCATTGCTGCAAGTCAAAATCCCAAGGTGCTGGCGTTTCATGGAATGAGACGAAAAGTCAGGGGTCGAAACGGACCGGCGCTTCGAAAGGACAGCGACTGTGTCTCGTAGGCACTGGCTGGCCTTTTCACGAGCCACATCGTTGGACACAGTCTCCCATCCTGTCGAACCTTGCTTTAGAAATCTATCATAGAAAGAAAAAGGAGACCAAAAGGGTTGAGACTGCTGTTCGTTGTTCTTTGTATCGGTGTTGGTGTGGTGCTCTGTCGATGCGAGATCTTACCTTCCGCTTGGTTCCATGGCTTGCACCTGTTTAACCAATGTGTCGGCAATCGCTGGCTTGTCTCTCTTACAAGAGGATTGGTAGTAGGGAGAGCACACTAGCGCCATGGACCGAAGGTTTTCATTACCAGAGTGCTGGCTGTTCTTGCCACCTCGGCCGAGCAAAACGTCGTTTTCCGTTATCTTTTCGACAGCGATTCGCACCTCGGAATTGCTTCGGCTGACGAGACGCAAGCCTTCTTTTCCTGGGGACTCTTGCAATAGAGCAGTGTTAGTCGTTGTGAGAGCCGTCATTTCTGTATTGATTTCAGTTGGTGGCAAGTTGCTTTTCAGTTGATGGCAAGTTGCAAGTTGTGAACAAGAAGGTGCAACTGCAAAAAGCGATGTTTCCCAAAAAACGCCAAAAACGGGATGGGCTACTCGTTCCCGATCTCTGTGTAGTTCTTTTTTCTACTGGTCTGTGAAATTTCTCCGAACCGTCAGATTGTTTACTTAGACGAGCATCAGAAAATCGCAAAAAAGTCGTTTCACATATCGGTGGGCAGGATGACTCGACAGATAGAACTGTTTAAAACCAAGGTCATTGGCGCAAAGTTAGAAGATGACTTGACAGATACATAAATACGAGAATGCTTCTTGACATTATGACTAAAGGCTATATCATTCGATGACCGCCGCTTGCTGTCTGAGGCATTGCCGACTCTATATATCTTCAATTTCTGCTTATAAGTTCGACTCTGTCACACTATGAACACGCTAAATGACTTGGAACACGATGAATGACTTGGAATTTAATAAATGACTCAACCGACAGATACATATCTTATTACCAAAATAAGTGTGTCTTCGCAGTCACGACATAGTTATGTTGGATGTTGGGCCGGTTCGTTTTCAAGAACCTGGCTCTTCATGCCATTCTTGGATGTTCTTGCCGGGTTCTTGATCTTGCCGGTAGCTTTTTCGGGTGCCTTTATTTCTACCGGTAGTCTACTACTTGTACATACCTAACTTGTACGGCTATACTTTATTAGCGTTTCCAAGTTGCAGGTTTTGCGGAATGGGGTTGCAACCTGGTATGTTACGTAAATCACACGTAGCTTATCCTGGCTGGCCGCAGGGGGTCGCGGGGAGATTGCAGAACTGACGCTGCAGAGATCGAGGCGCTTTACGCGTGTAGTAGTCTACGTATGTAGTAGTAGTGCTATGATGCCCTTTGATCCATTACATTGCTCTGCCTCTCTAGCCACCAAGAGGCTAGTGGGTATTAGCTGCAGAAACTTGATATAAGGTTGTTCTATTGCGTTGTTGTTCAAAATGCGTTTGGATAATTACAGATTTGATTTTATGAGCATATCGATGGTGCAACCAAAATGAACCATCCAGGTTTGGTTCGGGTTGCCGAAGTTGGTGTCAGGATCAATCCCACTACTTCCATCGCAAATGGAGGTCGTGCTTAACAGGTTTTAGCCATGCTCTAGGCTAAAGTATATTTTCGATCCTTTTAGTTTTTACTCACGGGATTCACGAGCAATAAACAGGACTGACACTCAATTCGCTTTTCCATTGATCTCTGCGGCTGCGAGGTCGTTATTACCTGAGCTCGTACGTTGGTGAGGGGACGACGTTGGCGATCTTACAGCTTCCAGTGCAGTAGTCTACGGTTACACACACATAGACAGACACATCCAGACGACTCACGATGGGGGTACGCTGGAGAGATACGAGATCGTCGTTACAGGGAGACGGTGGCGCTATTTCAACAACAACTATCCAACACGACGCATCGCTATCAGCAGCAGCACGATCCGCACCAGTAATATCGAATCATCCATCATGCTGGCGAGCAAGAATCAATGGACATGACTGCCGGCTGGTCGATCGCATGTCGTCCTTCGTTTGGAACAGCAGGAGGACAATGAGACTCCTTGTCCTACTCCTGATATTGCTCCAGATTCTCTTGTATATGGTCTTTCGACATCGATCGATTTTATATTCTCCCCTATTGGTAGATAGTGCCAAGCTCAAGCAGGCACAGCACGATGCCGTACTCCAAGAGGCGACACTGTACTTTGGTCCTACTAATATCGAACGATTGCAAGCTGTCGCTGGACCAAGAAACGGTGCCTCCGCTACCGGCATTAGCTCTCCGAAGAAACGCTCGATTGTGATTCTCACCACCCAGCGACGACGACGGTACTTGCATGTCGCCATGTGGTCCCTGTTATTGCCGCTGAATAATCCGCATTCGCAAGATTTGGCTGATACGTCCGTTACGATTCTGAATGTGCAGCGTCCGGCCGAGAAGCATACTGACGTGGACGTGTTTCGAAATTGGAGCACGGTGGTTGCCGTCGAGGATATGTATCCCACCAGTGCCAACAACAATGGTATGGGTAGTGGTACTGGTACCGGTACTCGTACTACTAGTAGCTGGCACGTACGACAAACAGAGGATTACGTGGCGGCCCTTCGTATCTGCTCTCGGCAAGCACTACCATGGTGTATCCTCTTGGAAGAAGACTCGCTCCTAACGCACCGTTTTTTGGCCAAGTTGCAACAGCACGTCGAGTCGTCATCAGTATTATCGTCGTCGTCATCAAGCAATAATGGCAATCTTAATATCGGTTACGTCAAGCTGTTTGTAACAGATCACTGGAAGGGCTTTCAAATCGATCGGGTGCATTTCCTGGGAACGTGTCTGGTCAGTCTCGCTGCCTTAGTCTTGACCATGTTGGTCGTTTGTTTTTCCATCGAAAAGGAGTCCTCGCGGCAGACACAAGCTAGTCTTCCAACCGCCACCACCAAAGCAGCAGTAGCAGCAGCAGACTCGTCCCTCTCGATGCGCACCAAAGCTTGTAGACAGTTTGCCCGACTGTACGGACTAGTCTTTGTGCTTTTATATCTGAACCATCGCCTCGTTGGTCAGCAGGCCTGGCTCAATCTGCTCGAACCACTGGAGATACACGTGGACCCGTGTAACATAGCTGCGAGTACAGTGGCTGTGGCGTATCCACAAGCATCAGTTTCCAAACTGTTAGCGTATCTGACAAGAGAACTTGACAAGAAGAGAAGGAACGTGCCTACCAGGGTGTCGCCCCTGGCCATTGATTTGCTCGTGGCCGACTGGGTAGAATTAGACGGGTTACCGGCTTGGAAGACCACGCCCTCGTTGGTGCAACACATTGGGGCCTACTCTTCGGCCGCGCGCAAAAACCAAGGCGGATTTGCATCAGTTAAGCAAGATTCAGCGTTTGTAGCCTAAACCACCGTGCTCGGCACGAGGAGCTTCAAGTTCGCGCCCGTCGACATTTCTTGTGAAGCAACGCTCAAAATTGCAGGTATCGCTTGCTAGGGGAGTACCGCAACTTACTAAAGACCTTAGTATGCACTGTGCCAGACTCATCAAGCACATTCCCATCGAGAACGAAGCAAACTGGCTCTATCTCTATCGCGCGTACCTTGATATGGTTTAGCACTTGTGTTGTCAGCAATAGGCAGGTGGGTAACCCCATGACGAGTATGGCCAATCTCAAGCGCGTGCGAGGCGTGCTAGAACCAATCCTCGTCCAAGACCATCATGGTTGGCGCGCCCGTGGGTTCCCGACCAAGCAGCCCCACACGGGTTGGTATGCGCATCAAACTAACGACTCCTTTTACTTGAAGATGATCACAAATGTGGCCGTGAAAAGCTAGTTTCTAACCGCCTTGTATATCAGGAGCTACTCAGATCGCTATAAGGATACGCTGCTGCGAATCACAGTGGAGATGGTACAGTAGCCGTTCGGTATCGGTAATAGTGATACGGCGCCTGGTATCATATTGTCGTGGTCCGAGAAGATTGGAGGCTATCACGCGTCGAAGACGAGTATGCACGTGGCGCACAAGATGAAACTGCCAGCGGGGAGCAGTGTGTTCGCGGCGACAGTATCCGCGTCCACTTGACGCTCCTGCGCGGCGACGCATTCAGGATTGCGGGAATGGCACTGTGTGCGCGATGATGAGTCTCTACTCTAAGTTCATAGAAGCAGGTACAACGCTCCTTGTCGTACGTCTCTGGTGATGCCGTGCGTGCGAAATACGCTTTGGGTTTGCGTCTGGTTCAAGCCACTTGGTGTTTTCGCAGACAACCCACCGGGAGACTCTGACGACTTATTGTTCCAAATTGACTTTGCGCATTTCCTGGTTTTGTGGATCGGGATACGGTAGACTGGCTAAGGCTACCATCAATACCAACGACACGCCTGCCAGAGTTTGGTGTTTGTCACGGTGGTGTCGCATCATTACCATCCAAGTCGAGCCAGACCAGGTTGGCATGTAGCCGACTACTGGTTGTGTTGTTCTGATATAAAATCTAGTCAGACCGTCGAATATTGTCTATTGAATGCATGTAAAGCTACTATTTTACGGTAGAAACAGAGCAAGAGAATGATGCCCCCTCCAAATAGCTGGCAGGCCTGTAAATTTCCGATTCCATATTGTGCATGTTCCAGACACCAAGTTGGCTCAAGTTTAGGGAGTAAGATGTCAATTGTCGTTTGATATCAAGATAAGAGGAGATTCCATCATCATTGGATTGCACTTTGCGCCTTACTAGGGCAGCATAGTATTCGACTTGCTTTCTGTCAATCATGCCTTCAAGTAATGAGTCTATGAGCGGAGACTTTGATGCGGACCGTATGAATTCCAATGCAAACAAAAAGGACAGCGCAATGCAGGCATGGTTGTTGAGAATCCGATATTGGGATTCTCAACAACCAATGCAGGGGCAATGGAGACCCCAAGACCGACCCAAGACGAGGGACAAAACAGGGAAAGAGGAAAGAGCCATTCAAAAAGTGAGCGGAGGAAGTCCGTTCGGTTTTCTTCAATGTCTGACGACGACACAGTATTTAATAGTCTGTCTACGACGACGTGTCGTAAGGAGTCCAATCAATCCAAACTGTTGAGAATCCTGAAAGTTCGATCTGGAGGTAGCGGACAGACGTTCGCGTTACCAACCAAGAAAAAAGTGTCCGAACAGATGGAGGTCGCATCTGCTCCCACGTATGCGTCAATTCTTAAAAAAGGCCTCAAATGGGCACCAGTGACTGTTCATTCTTTTTGATTAATCCCATTGTAAGAACAGTTTGATTGACTCTTCTTATAGATAGACTATCGAGGGTCCTGACACACTACAGCCGAGAATTGAAGGTTCAAGGCGTGATCAGATTCTCCTAGAATCAACATTAATCAAAAAGAAAACTACTCCGTTTTCTCAACGCTTTTCGAAAGCAGCGTTCTTTTCTGATCTATTTTTTCTGAACCCAAGACACCCCATCATGAGTGATGCTGTCGCATCTCCTCCGATTGTCCCCAGCAGCAGTACTGCCAGTGGACGTGGCAGCGGACGAGGACGCGGACGAAGCGGTAGCCGTGGTTGCGGAATCGACACAGCAGCCGCGCGATCACTACACCCCGTGTTTGCTCTACTTTTAAGGGCAATACCGAAGAGATGAACGGCCACGTTTTCCAGTGTTTCAACAAATGCGAAGACAAGAAGCACTTCTCGAAGACCGTAGAAGCTCTCGGAGAG
>Ga0307978_1002175_pt1 | contig 13988 bp, 9 predicted proteins | sample OrgLakmetage1056_FD_203151 | JGI IMG/M metagenome (GOLD analysis project Ga0307978, IMG submission 203151) | Saline water microbial communities from Organic Lake, Antarctica - #1056 | ecosystem: Environmental > Aquatic > Non-marine Saline and Alkaline > Saline | place: Antarctica: Organic Lake...
TGGCCTTTAAGTCAGTTGTCATGCGGCTTTGAGGATGATGATAAGCGCTCAAAGCAGAAAATAAAAAGTTAAGTCTTTCTTTACAGCATTCCCGTTCCTTACTATACTTGAAAAAGTTAAGTTTTAGGGAGGCTAATATGGATCATCAAGTTATCGAGCAAGTGGTGAATGCTGCGCGAAGAAAGGTGCTTGTGCAAGGCCTCATCCCCGTCTATTACCCAAATCTGTACGTGACCTTCGAACTCTCAGGCAAGGCCCTGGAAACCACCAAAAAGTATCTTGAGCACTTGGCAGTATTTGAGGGCTTTCTCGCGTTCTCATCCATCGAACTGATTTCCCGCCTAGAACAGCGTCCCAAATCACTGTACCTGACGGATAACGAAATCTCTCGGTTTGTGTCAGACGCAGGGTTCAGCAAGGAAACCTTAGCCAAGAAGCATGCAGGAATGCTATTGCATCCGACCGTATACAAGTCGGTTGGCAAGGTCCATGCAAAACAGCGTCTTGAAGCGGTGCGCGATTACCTGGTTTTCCTGTACGACAAGATCGGTGATCACTCGACGCGACATGAGGCGGTTGACGATGTTCAGCGGCGATTTAACCGCAAGATTAAAGCTGCCAGTCCGGGGTGGAAAAAGACGCGAATCAATGAGTTGAAGGGGCTGACAAATCGGAAGCGGGATCGATTGTTGGAAGTCATGCATCCGGAGAGTGCCGAGAACCCATTCGCAGATGACGCAATTAAGCTGCGTAACTTCATCATTTTACTGTTTGGTCTTGATATGGGGTTGCGCCGTTCTGAAATGCTTCTGATCAAGATCAGCGATATTCACTGGGACACTCGTGAGCTAGATGTGGTCAATCTTGAGAATGAAAGCATAGACCCGCGCACGGTGGCCCCGCAATTCAAAACCCACGAGCGCACGCTGGTGATGAGCGATGATCTCTATGAAGCGATCAGTGAATATGAGTCGAAATATCGCTACAGAAAGCTTCATGAAGGCTCATCGCAGGCGAGAAAGCATCCGTTTTTGCTCGTGGCTCATCGGAAAAATGAAGGAAAGCCTCTGAGCATCAAAGCGGTGGATGGCGTTTTTCCCCGAGTCGGAAAAGTAGCGCCGGATCTGGCCCATATCCATCCTCATATTTTGAGGCATGACGCGGTCTGCACAATGCTCGAAAGCATGCGTGAGGAGCTTGATAAGCTCACGCCAGAGGATCGCACAACTCAGGTTCAAAAGACCCTTACATGGATGTTCGGGTGGAGTCCTGAATCGAACATGCCAGGTCTCTACGGGGCGAAATTTTGGAAAGAAGAGGCAGATAAAGCGATGAAGAAACGCTCCGACAAATTTAAGTCGATTCGTCAAGTTGTTGAGGCCAGAATTCGAAAAGGAGATGTAGAGTGAATATATCCGTCGATGCACTCCAAGCTCCAACGCAGGAGACTCTCGATGCGTGGTTGAACGTGCCTCGCCTGGCCAGATGTGGGAACTTTTTTACGCCCTCCGAGCCAATTTGGCGACCTGATAGTACACGTGGCTCTGGTATTAACTGGCAAGCCGCAATTTCCTGTGTCGCGCCCGAATGGCAGCGCTGGTTACAGGCCGCCTTTGCATACCGCATGATCGATGTATCACAGGGGACTGTTGATTACGTCGCTAGTATATTGTCGCGGGCTGCGCAGGTAGGGCTTGATCCCCTCAATGAGCATCACCTCATCGATTTGCGGGAACGCTTTAACGCCCCCGAGTTTGCTTGTTTGGCGGGTTTTATGGAATTTTGGCACACATGTGAGTCCATCGAGCAGCGCCCTTCGCAATCCCTGAACGATGCCTACAAGGCGCTGCCGAGGAAAAAGCACCTCCAGCAGAATGTCGTCCTGAGCTTGGATCCTGAACAAGGTCCTTTTACGCAGGTTGAGCAGGACGCATTGCACCATTGGATACACGAGCAGTTTTGCCATGGTCAGTTAGATCCCGAGCAATACCTTTACATGCGCCTGCTCATGATTTACGGGCAGCGCAGCCAACAATTGCGCATGACGGTTTTTGACGATTTTATCAAGTCTGATCATGGCCACATGATCAGACTCTTTTGGGCGAAGCAACGAGACGACGATGCGGACTGGCGAGCAAAGGCAGAGACGTTCAGCCTAGATGAGGATCTCTATAATACTGTGCAGGCCTACAAAGCATTCGTCCTTGCCAAACTCTGGCAGGAATATCCAGACCGCGTCGATTGGGATAAGGCGATCAAGCATGTACCTCTTTTTCGACGCAAGGTAAAGGTTACAGGCGGCGTCAGTTTTCACCCACCAGTTTTGATCGATCTCCCTAATCAAAAAGTACTGGAAGAAGCCCCGCAGCCAGCCTTTCATGTTAGGACAGGTACGATACGTGCCTGGCTTCGACGCATCGAGCGTACGGCTGGCTTTCCGGTCTCTCACCGCACGCATCAGCCGCTAAAAATCACACGAGGTCATCGGTTCAGGTACACCCTTGGCACGGATCTCTCCAATGCAGGTCTAGATGAGTGGTCGATTGCGCGTGCACTTATGCACAACAACACTCATACAGTGAGAAAATACCGAGCCGTCTCCGCAGAGTTGATGAATTTGATTGACGCGAAGATGAGTGATCATCTCGCGTTGGTTGTGAATGCGTTTACCGGCACCATCGTACGAGACCGAGCTTCAGCGAAGAATGGGGATCGAGTGGATCGACAGATTGAGGATTTGGCCGTCTGTGGTGCCGATGCAATCTGCCATTTGGATGCGCCCTTTACTTGTTACGGATGCGGTAAGTTCCAACCACTATTGGAGGCGGATCACGCTACCGTCCTTGAGCGGCTGGAGCGTCGCCGGGCGCAAACCATCGTCACAGATAAAACCACGGGAGTGCTCTGGGATCGTGCCATTTTGGCCTGTCGCAAAGTTATTCTCGATTGTGAAGCTCTGCGCCAATCACCCCGGCCAGATGGATTTGACGCATGAGTAATATCGTCGATTTTAAGCCGAAGAGTCATCTGGCTGCTGAGGCTCAGTTAAATGCGTTTATTCGGTGGGCGAAAACGACCCTTCCAAAGGGCATTCCGGACTGGGTATACGCCAGTATTCGTTGGGAAGACGAGGGCTGGCATGCGCATGGTTTTAAAAACTGTGCCTTCACGGCTCTGGGATCGACCAGGAAGGCCCCAAAGAAGATGCAGCCCCCCTTCACAGACTTTGCCAAGGCAATCATGGTGCACCGCCGTGTGTATCAAGCAAAGAAGGACTTAGAGGGTTGGCATAAGCCCCTGAAAGCCCTTGAGGTCGCACTGGTCGAGTTGACTGGTACGCGGGATGTGACGCGGGTTTCAGCAGCTGTCTGCAACCTAGCTTGCGCGCACATGCAAAGCCATTGGGTAAAATACGATAGCTCGTACGTCAGCGCTAAGGCTCTCGAAAAGATCATCACTCTGATGCGGGACAAAAAACTGTTCAGGACGAATTTTCGGTGGACTTCTCCGCTTAAAAGGCAGTCCCGTGGCACACTCAAACAGCAAAAATCGGATCGTGAGCAGAAGCTTCCCAGTCCTGAAGCGATAAAAGCCCTGGGCGAGATGTTTAATAACGATTTGACCAGCCCGCTGGATATTGTCGTGGCATCCGCGTGTGCACTTTTGCTTAGTGCGCCCAGTCGTGTTGGTGAGTTGCCAGATGTTGAGCATGATTGCGTGGTTTTTAAAGAAGACGATAGAGGCAATCAGCGCATGTTCTTGCGCTGGTACGCTGAAAAGTTAAACCGGCCAATCCTTAAACCCGTGGTTAAACCTGAGATGGAGTCGGTCGTCGAGCGTGCAATTACGTTGCTGAAACCGATCACCGATGACGGTCGGGCCCACGCAGCATGGTTGGAAGATCATCCTGATCAATTTCCACCGCATGAAGGGCTGCCCCAAAAGGGGGTCGATGATCCCCTTACCTACGCAGAAGCATGTGCAGCGTTGACATTTTCATTCGCCCGAGGCGAATCTCCGCGAGCAGCTTTCAAGAAAAAGTTTTTGAAATCTCTTGAAAAGCGAAAGGCGTTCAACCCAAGCGTACGGGCAATTTTAGACGAGATACGCGAGGGTTGGGATGCCAGTCGGGGAAAGCAAATCTTCGTTAAGGGTAAGCCGGGAGTTCACAGGGTTGAGTTTAACGACCAGGGTGTGATCACGCTGCGCAAACTCAATATCTTGGTTCGCGAGAAGTACCTGCCTAGGGATTTTCCATACACCACACCCTATACGGATGGCAAAGCGCGAGTGAAGTACCGTGATGCGTTGTTCACTGTTCGCACAGGCAGTCTGCCTAATGAAACGGTTAGCGCCCTTGCTATGACAAAAGGTTTTGGCGTGGAGATCGCTGCCAGCAGTGCGCGTATTAGGGTACAGCTCGCGGGAGGTGGTGGAACTATAAGTATTTTCGAGCGACAAGGCTACCTCGGTTTGAAAGTGAATACGCACGCTTTTCGTCACGAGCTGAACACACAAATGCATCGAGCAGGTCTGTCGCAGTTTCTGATCGATGCATTCTCTGGGCGTACTGCGATGGGGTCGGTATACAATCATGAGACCATTGAGGAGCGCACCCAGACGGTTGCGGCCTATCACCCCAAAACGAAGCTAAGCAATGCTGTTCGGCGGCTGGAGAAGGTCAAAACAAATAAACCGTTGAGCCTCAGTGATGTGAGGGATCTAAATGAGAGTGAGCAGGACCGAATCCTTCATCAGACCCACGTCGGGATTTGTGTGCACAACTTTGGGGGCGATCTCTGTCCGAAAATGGGAGCCTGCTTGACCTGCGGGAAGCTCGGTTGTGTAAAGGGTGATGATGTGAAGCTCGCCAATCTCAAAGAGGAGCGCGCTGACCTTAAACGTCGCTACGACAAGGCGCTTGATGCGCAGTCTCGCAGTATTTTTGGTGCGTCTGAGAGGGTCAAAAAAGTGGGTATGGAGCTCTATAAGTGCGACGCGCTGATCCGAACGCTGGAGAACCCTGAGCTCGAAAACGGCGACATCGTTTGGAACGTCGATAACGGTTGGACGCTGACAAACAATGCGGCAGCGATGGCAGGGCTGATCGATGCCAAAGTCATCGAAGCGAAAAATGAACAACCGGCGCTGCCGTCGTTGGATGATCTGTCGGCCATGCTAGATGAGATCGAGGTATAGCGATGGGGCATTTAACGGTGAAGGATGAAAAGCGCATCATCAGGTTGATTGAGGAATGGTCGGAGCCAAAGCTGACTTGGCCTTTGCTCGTCGAAGCATGCAAAGAGAAACTGGGTATCGGTCGTGCTCGCCAGTCTCTGATGAAGCTACCTGCCGTCGATTTGGCAATGAAAAGTCGTAAAGCTGCATTGAAGGCCCCGATTGAGAGGCCGGGATGGGTTAGCGACATTCAGGAAGCGAACGAGCGGATTGAAAAGCTGACCGAGACTAATCAAAAGCTGATGGGTGCTCTCAGGGATATGCATGCGCGATTCCTGATCTGGCAGGCAAACGCGGATATGCACGGGGTGTCGCAAACGATGCTTGAGCAACCAGTGTCTCAACTCCGGAAGAGAACCTGATGGAGTGTTCAGAAACGTATACTTTATGGACACCTCGACTAACCCCCTGATTGTTGGACTTTTAGGTGTCCAACAACATTCCAATCTAATTTCTTGACATCGTGTTCATAAACCTTATCATATTTATGAACAGTGTGAGGTTTGGAGTTTATGTCTGGAAAGCAGGTTGGATACATTCGCGTCTCATCGGTCGGTCAGAATACTGACCGTCAACTTGATGGCGTCCATCTAAACAAGATGTTCGAAGAGAAAGTGTCTGGCAAAAATGCCGGTTCACGCGACGTGCTCAACCTCTGTCTCGATTATCTCCGCGAGCACGACACACTTCATGTTCACAGCATCGACCGATTAGCTCGGAACATGGCTGATCTCTTATCAATAGTGGATGACCTGGTTAAGCGCGATGTGACCATCAAGTTCCACTCCGAAGCGCTAACTTTCGCCCCGAAAGATGATGATCCGATGGCATCATTAATGCTCCATATGCTTGGCGCATTTGCTGAATTTGAACGAAAACTCATCGGCCAGCGGCGAAAAGAGGGGCTTGAAGCCGCGAGAAAGCGAGGCAAACAGATTGGTCGCCGGAAATCGCTATCGACTGAGGACCTTAATGAAATCGCTCAGAAGCTTTCTGAGGGCGCTTCTAAAAGCAAATTGGCGAAAGAGTATAAAGTATCGCGTACAACGCTTTATGCGGGGATGAAGGCGTTCCAGGAGGGCTCATGAGCAAAGAGCAAGGGCAGATTTATCTTGAGCGCTTCATGGCATGGGCAACATCCATGTCCGATGACGACTTTCGCCAGATTGTTTATGTCCCTATGGGGATACTAAATCGACAAGAAATCAAGAAGCTTGCAGGCTTGAGCGATCAGGCGATCAAGAAAAACGCCAATGTAAAAGACGAGCTGAAAGACCTTGAGGATGGGCTGAGAGAGCGAGGTGTATTGCCATCTTTGACTACCTCAGAAGATAAGGCGCATTCAGCGGCGAAACTCTACGATAAGACAGCCAAAAAATCCGCCATGGATTCGCGGCGAGTGGCGCAACTCGAATCCTCTAATCACGACTTGAAGGTGCGCATTTCGGAGCTTGAAACGGAAGTTAAAAAGCTTCGGTCAAAGCTCGCGTCGAGCAGGGAAACCGTCGAAGCAATCAATGATGGCCTGGTGGTATTTACGCAATGTCCGATGAACTGATTCCATGCGAAGAAATGATACGGGTCACTGCTGTGCCGTTCCGACGCAGTTGGTTCACTGTGATTCGCGGCGTTCCAGTTCGAGATGATCACTTGCTCAAGTCGGCTACTTACTTCGTTTCAGTCGTCGCAAGCAGCGCTTATTTGCCAGTTGATCCCACTCCAGGGCAACTCTGGAAAGTGCGCGGCCACAAAACTGTCACGGCATTTGACCACGGAACTTATAAAACCAACGAACACGCATACAAAAACCCCGATGTGTTTGATTTTCAGATGCCAGACACTGGGGAAAGCTTTATCACTTTTGTCAGTAAAGACAAGGCCTTTACAGGAATTGGGGAGTCAAAGGCTCGCCAGCTCTGGAGCCGGTTTGGCGAGGATGTCCACCGCATGCTTTCGGAAGGCAACGCAAAAGACTTGAAAGCACTTCAGGAAATCCTGTCGGATAAGTCCATCAAAGCGCTTCATGCGGGCTATGAGAAGTATAAAAATCTGCGTCATACCGTGTGGATGAGCAAAGCGAAGATCCCTCATTCCGTGCAGCAGAGGATCCTCAAGCATCACCAGCTCGGAACTGTTGACGCAATAAAAAAGAATCCTTTCGAGTTGGTCCACTTCGGGCTTACCTTTAATGAAATCGACGCAATCCTAAACGCTATTCATGGCCACGCCTGGGAGCACAAGCGCTACCCCGAGGAACGGATGCACGCGGCGATGGTGCAGGCTCTCAAAGACTGTATGTCAGGCGGCAGTACATGGCTCAAGGCCAGTCAGGTAAAAAATCGCGCATATAACTATTTGAAGAATGAGAAACTGTGCGAGAAAGGAACCCAGTGGCTTAAAAAGACGCCCAACGTTGCGCTGTATCATGAGACTGATGATCGCCTTCATCCCACTGCAACAGCGATACAAGAACTTGCCGTTGCGAAGCGCATAAATCATCTATTGGCATCGCGAACACCGCTCTCAGAAACCGAAGAAAGCCTTATGAGTGATATTTTAGCGCAACTACCTTATGAGCTGACGAGTAAGCAGACGCTAGCCATTATGACCAGCCTCTCGGAAGGGTTTAGTTGCATTACTGGTGGGGCAGGAACGGGAAAAACAACTGTACTTGCGACGTTCCTGAATACCGCTGAAAAAATCGGTTACAGCATATATGCGATTGCATTGTCCGGTCGCGCTGCGATGCGGCTCCACGAATCGATTGGTTTTCTCACGATGACCATTGCACGATTTTTGAGGGAGGAGCCTGTTGCTGAGTCTAAGGCTCTTTTGGTTATTGATGAAGCGTCGATGATTGACCTGCCGACGATGTTCAGAATCATCAATCACATCGACCCCTCTGTTAAAATTGTTCTAACCGGAGACCCTAGTCAGCTCCCGCCCATTGGGGTTGGGAAAGTCCTGCATGACATGGTTCTTTCCGGCCACGTCCCAAACACCATGCTGGACATCGTAAAACGCCAAAAGGGAAGCACTGGGATTCCGGAGTACTCCAAGCGAGTAAATGCAGGTGAATTCCCGGCCTCCCTTAGTTCCGGGAACGTTCATTTCCACGAAGTTGCTGACATTGATCTCGCGCTCAAAAAAGCCATTGAGTTGTACGTTGAGAAGCCCGCTGACTCTCGAATTATTGCACCAACACGGAAGCTCGTCGGGGAGGCAAATGAGCGTATTCAGGACAGTGTAAATGGAGATTCTCCGTTGATGAACTTTAACTTGGAAGGGGAAGATTACTTCTTGAAATTGAGGCTTCACGACCAGATTCTTTTCACCCAAAACCACTCCGACGCGGGTGTACAGAACGGGTCCCTCGGTAAGCTTGTTAGTGTTGATCAGGACGGAGATGTAGTTGGTATTGTTAAGCTCGATACCGGTGATAAGGTGGAGATTAAAGGGGACCTGCTGGACGCGCTAGAGCTTGGCTATGCTATGACGTTGCACAAGGCTCAGGGGAGCCAGTTTCCACGAGTAATAGTCCTGCTGAAAGAGGGTAAGGTTCTGGACCGTAGCTGGCTGTACACTGCGCTGACGCGGGCGGAAACCGAAGTGCACATTATTGGAACTTCAGCAGTCTTTAAAAAAGTCACGGAAGCTCCTCCGAAAGCTTTTAGGCGTAAGACTTTGCTCACTGGATTGATAGATTATCTGTCCCGTGAGAGTTAATGCTGATCTCTTTTTGCCTGTGCTGATTATCCATATTAAGCTGCTCCGCCGAAGTCGACTGCGTAATGCTGGCGTTATGTCCGGCACAGCCACGTTTTAACCAAGCAGGAAGATGAACATTGCAAAATTTATTTAAAGATCTTGAAAGCCTGTTGCAGCAAGACCAAGCATTTATTTCGGATGGGGCGATCCTGAAGAATGCGGTGATTGAGGCTACGCTGAACATGGACGCAGGTTTGCTGGCGCTACTGGTGCAGTCGCCCACCATCAAGGCGCATTTCTTTACCGAGGTGGCGGGCATGCTGGTGTTCGACAAGGTTAAGTTTCAGGGTTTTGTATCGAACAAGGCCTTCCTGCCCGACAGCTACACTGCCTTCAAGAACCGCATTGGCCTGACGGATGGGCACGGCGATTACCTGAGCCAGTCGCGCGACGTGGTGCTGGCGTGGCCCTATAAGGATTGCGTACTGGAAGGCGGCATGACGAGGGAGGACAGGGGCCGGAACGAGGTGTTCTGGAATACAACGCTGGCTCCGGATGATATCACGCGGCTGTTTGAACCGAAGGTGCTGACCGGCTGGGAACGCTGGGATGCAGATGCTGTGGCAGAGGGTAGCCCCAAGCTCGTGGAAGAGGTTTTGGAGGACGACAACCTGCTGATTAAGGGCAACAATCTGCTAGCGCTGCATTCTCTGAAAGTGCGTTATGCGGGCAAGGTGAAGCTGATCTATATCGATCCGCCCTATAACACCGGCAATGACGGGTTTCGGTATAACGACCGCTTCAACCATTCGGCTTGGCTGACCTTTATGCGGAATAGACTTGAGGTGGCGAAGGAGTTGCTTACTCGTGATGGGGCTATATTCGTCAACCTTGATGATGGCGAGGCGCACTACTGTAAAGTGCTGATGGATGAAGTGTTTGGGAGAGACAACTTCGTTGCAAATATCGTTTGGGAAAAGAAGTTTTCCCCACAGAATGATGCCCAGTATCTCAGCGATAACCACGACCATATTCTCCTATTCGCTCGTGATAGAGAGAGCTGGTCTCCTAACCAATTGCAGTTGAGCGATAGCCAGAAAGCCAATTATACAAACGAAGATGACGACCCGCGTGGACCCTGGACGTCAGCGGACTACACATGTTCTCAATCAAAAAAAGCCCGGCCCAATCTATACTATCCAGTCACTAATCCGAATACTGGTGAAGATATATGGCCAAGCGAGACGAGGGTTTGGGGCTATGATCCAGAGGCGCATCAGCGGCATGTCAAAGATGGATACATTTGGTGGGGTAAGAGTGGGAAAAACTCGAAACCGCGTCTAAAGAAGTTTTTGGGTGATCAAGAAACTACCGTCGTTCCCAAGACCATATTCGCGCACAGCGAGGTTGGAAGCACGCAAGAAAGCCGGAGAGAGCTAAACGCACTGGGTCTTATGAGCGACTTTGAAACCGCAAAGCCTGAACGGCTTCTGCAGCGCATTGTTCATATCGCCACCAAACCGAGCGATCTTGTGATGGATTTTTTCTCTGGTTCGGGAACCACTCCATCAATAGCGCATAAGATGGGCCGGCGTTGGATTGCAGTCGAGCAAATGGATTATGTTCTCGACCTCCCCGGTTCACGCCTCAAGAAAGTCATCGAAGGCGAGCAGGGCGGCATTTCCAAAGCGGTCGACTGGCAAGGCGGTGGATCTTTTGTCTATGCCGAACTCGCGGCCTCCAACTCTGCACTTGCCGATCACATCGAAGCTGCCCAAGATATCGCTACGCTGCAAACCATCTGGACCAAGATGCAGGGCACCGGCTATCTTCGCCATGACGTGGATCTGTCCGCTTTCGACATCGACAACTTCACCGCCTTGCTGCTGGAAGACGCCAAACGTGCGTTGATGGACTGTCTTGATACCAACCACCTCTATGTCAATCTTGGCTCTCTTGGCGACGCCGCCTTTGATATTTCAGATGAAGACGCCGCTGCGACCCGCTCTTTCTACAGGATCACGGAATGACCCAGAGCCTAGCCCAAGAATTTGACGCGCTGGCCAAGTACGGTGCGCTAAAGGCCGACATTCCCGACGACATCACAGGCAACCTTGCCCCACAGATTGCATTGCGCCCCTATCAGGTTACGGCGCTGGAACGTTGGCTGTTCTACATTGACAGATACAACGCCCGCCCTAAGGCCCCGCACCTGCTGTTCCACATGGCCACGGGCAGCGGTAAGACGGTGCTGATGGCTTCGCTGATCCTTGATCTGTACCGGCGCGGCTATCGCAATTTTTTGTTTTTCGTGAACTCTGCTCAGATCATCGAGAAGACCAAGGAAAACTTTCTCAACCCCGCATCGGCCAAACACCTGTTCGCGCCGCAGATGCGTATTGACGACAAGCCGGTGGGCATCCGCGCGGTGGACACCTTCGACGCGGTGAATGGTGATGCGATCAATATCCACTTCACTACCATTCAAGGGCTGCACACACGAATGCAGGCCCCGAAAGAGAACTCCGTCACCATCGAGGACTTCCGCGACTACAAGTTGGCGATGATTTCGGACGAAGCGCACCACTTGAACGCCGAGACAAAAAAGACGTTAACCAAGGGCGAGGCTGAAGTGAAGGCCAGTTGGGAAGGCACGGTCACGGAGATTTTCGACCAGCATCCAGAGAACATGTTGTTGGAGTTTACCGCGACCGTGGACCTATCGCACGACGCAATTCGGGCGAAGTATCACAACAAAATTTTATACGACTATTCTTTGCGTCAATTTCGCGAAGACGGGTATTCCAAGGACATCGAGTTACGACAGGCTGACCTGCCCCCAGCAGAGCGGATGTTGCAGGCCGTTGTCCTGAGTCAGTATCGCCGCAAGGTTGCCGAGGCGCATGGGCTGCATTGCAAACCAGTGATCCTGATGAAGTCCAAAACCATCGCGGCCTCTGGCGAGAATGAAGCAGATTTTACAGCAATGTTGACCAGGCTGTCTGGGGAGACCCTACAGGCGCTCAGAATGGCCTCTGAGGGCGATGAGACCCTTTTGCGGGCCTTCGCCTTCATCATGGATGAACGAGGAATGGCAGCGGATGATTTCGCTCGTGAGCTGCAAGGCGATTTTGCGTCTGAGAAAGTGGTGAACGTCAATAATCCGAAGGATTTGGAAAACAGACAGATAGAATTGAACGCGCTTGAGGATCGGGACAACGAGATACGGGTGATCTTTGCCGTTGATAAGCTGAACGAAGGATGGGACGTGCTAAACCTATTCGACATTGTGCGTCTTTACGACACGCGAGATGGCAAGGGAAACAAAGTAGGTAAAACCACCATGGCCGAGGCGCAGTTGATCGGGCGCGGTGCACGGTATTTTCCCTTCGTCGCCCCGGACCGGGCCAGTGCGGCACGGGAAAAGCGCAAGTACGACAGCGAGATGGATAACCCGCTGCGCATCTTGGAAGAACTACATTACCACTGTTCCCATAACCCGAAATACATTCAGGACATTCGCAATGCCTTGCGCGAAACAGGGATGCTGGATGAGAACGCCCGGACGGTGAAGTTGCGACTGAAGGACAGCTTCAGGCAATCGTTCCTCTATATGTCAGGACACGTCTGGACGAATGACCGGATCAGGAACCCGCGCGAAGGCGTTGAGGGGCTGGACGCCTACAAGATCGAAACTCGCTTCAACTATCCGACGCTGATGACCGGGCAGGTGACGGAAAGATCGGCTTTCGGTGACAAGGCGACACCAAAGCATTCTGGCAAAGAGCCGGTGGCGCTTGACTTTAAGCTGGCAGACTTCGGCAGGGCCATTCTAGGCTTCGCGATGGACGCCAACGACTTCTTCCATTTCGCCAGCTTAAAGACCTATTTCCCCAAACTTGCCAGCGCATCGCAGTTCCTGGCTTCGGACGCCTACCTTGGTGGCGTGACAGTGGCGGTGCGTGGCCTGCCCGAAGACCTCGACGCCCTGACTTCCCGGCAGAAACTGGGCATCGCACAGCACGTTCTCCACCAGATCGAAAACGGCGTGAAGCGCGAAAGCGTCGAGTATGTGGGTACGAAGGATTTCAAACCCCATAAGATCAGCGAATGCTTCACCGACAAAACGCTGAAACTACGCACGGAAGGCGAGACTGGGTTGAGTTGGGTCAAGGGCGAAAGCAATGTGCCGGGGCTGGATCAGATCGACCTGACAGCCAAGGACTGGCACGCCTATGATGACAGCTACGGCACCGATCAGGAAAAACACTTCATCAAGTACCTGAATGATCATGCCGACCGGCTGCGCGAACGGTATGACGACTTCCACCTGCTGCGGAACGAGAAAGCGGTGAAGCTGTTCGCATTCGAGAGTGGACAGGCATTTGAACCTGATTTTCTACTATTCCTTCGGCGTTTTGGTGATGGGAAAGAGACGATCATGCAGCTTTTCATTGAACCAAAAGGTAGCCACTTAGCAGACCAGGATAAGTGGAAAGAGGATTTCCTCAAGCAGCTGAAAAGTGATGCGAAGATGCACGTTTTGTTTCAAGGGAGTGACTACAAGATACTCGGGCTGCCGTTCTTTAATGATTCGGCACCTTGGATCAATGACTTTCGGGAGTGCTTTGACCCAACAGTGGGTATTGATCGTAAGACATGAAAAGTCGCTGCAACAGAGGGTTTATGCTGCTTTGTCGTTCAGTCTGGTTGCTTTAATTTCAGGTGCTGGGATGACTAAAAAGTTAAGTTGTGAGGTCTATTTTCATCTCAAGAACGGCGTAACTTAACTAAAAAGCCACTCTTATGTAGATGTTGAGCAGAAATTGCTCGGTGAAAGTGGTCATTTGGTACCTATTTTAAAGGTCTAACAACCCACCCACCCATCAAACTTAACTAAATTTTTATCGGATAGATATACGTACTGGGCCATAAGAGTGGAATCCTCCGGGGTTTCAAATGTGAGGGCTAAGCTGCAGTAAGGTAGCGAAATGGGCCAGTTATAGCAATTGGAGCAGATTTCACTGCATCTGGGGATGAAT
>Ga0307978_1002176_pt1 | contig 13976 bp, 10 predicted proteins | sample OrgLakmetage1056_FD_203151 | JGI IMG/M metagenome (GOLD analysis project Ga0307978, IMG submission 203151) | Saline water microbial communities from Organic Lake, Antarctica - #1056 | ecosystem: Environmental > Aquatic > Non-marine Saline and Alkaline > Saline | place: Antarctica: Organic Lake...
GGTTCATCGCTCAAGCTCGTGAACCCTCTCAAACTTCAGCGTGTAGCAGTAGCAGCACCTCCGCCCCGACAGCAGCGTGAAGGCGGTAGAGACCAGAGAGGTCCTCGTGGACAAGGTGATCGTAATGACAGTCCGAGGAGACCCCGCCCGGATGCTTCGGGAGATAGCGAGGGATCAACGGATGCACCAGGATCTGGCCCTGATGGAAGACGCGGTGGTCGCCAAAAGCCCCCGGCGAAGAAAGGAGCTAGAAACGGAGAAGCTGACGGAAGAAACCAGAGGAGGGCATCTCTTCGAATCGGAACAGGAAAGAAGGGCCGAGGCGCCGAAATTAGTCGCCGCAGAGGAAGTTTAAAGCGACGCGACAGAACTTCGGAGAAGATAGCCAGATTCGAAAGAGCTATCGAGCGAAAGACGGTGGACCTCCCAGAGTAAGTAGACTATCACTGAACCCTCTCAACTGCGTGCACGGAATGCGTTCTAACCCAAGTTCTATTTGTACACCCTCCACAGAGGACCCGTGTCGGTCGCTGCGCTTGCCGAAATCATTGACGAGAAGCCTATCTCTGTCATCAAATTCTTGATGACTGATCTTGGTGTCATGGCATCCATGACGCAGAATTTGGATCCTTCGACAGCCGCTGCAGTCGTCGAAGGCTTTGGAAAGATTGTTGCCGGTGCGAACGACTACGATGAAGACGAAGATGAGGAAGAGGAAGACGAGTAAGTCTGCTCGGTAGCTCCACTGGATGATACGATGGATCATATTCTCACAACTATTTCTCTCTCTTGTCTCACAGAGAGTACGACGAAGATAGCGCTCTTGCGAAGGGATTCGTGGAATACGAAGACGACGAAGAGGATCTCGTGCCTCGGGCCCCGGTTGTGACAATCATGGGACATGTTGATCACGGAAAAACTTCACTTCTCGACGCTCTTCGAAAAACACGGGTGACTGATGGAGAGGCGGGTGGCATCACGCAGGCCATCGCAGCATACGTAGTTGACCATAAAGGCAGCCCCATCACATTTATCGACACACCAGGCCATGCCGCCTTCACCGACATGCGCGAGCGCGGTGCCAACATCACTGATATTGTTATTCTTGTCGTCGCAGCGGATGATGGAGTGAAACAGCAGACTGCGGATTCAATTATCTGCGCACGTCAAGCTGGGGTCCCACTCGTTATCGCGATTAACAAGTGTGACCTTGAAACTGCCGACCCGAGAAAAGTGATGACTGAGCTCACAGCGTACGACGTTCTTACAGAGGAGTTTGGAGGAGAGGTCCTGGTGTCCGAAATCAGTGCGAAGGATGGAACAAATCTTGACGATCTCCTTGACAAGATTATGCTTCAGGCCGAAATCCAAGATTTGAAGTCCAACCCGGACCGAGACGCTGAAGGTATTGTCGTGGAAGCGTTCGTAGAGAAAGGTCTCGGAACTGTTGCGACGGTGCTCGTCAAACAGGGTACTCTTCGGGTTGGCGATGTCTTTGTCGCCGGTGAGACTTATGGCCGCGTTCGAGCTCTCATCTCGACTTCTGACGAGAAAACGCGAATGGATGAAGCCGGTCCAAGTGTTCCTGTCCGTGTTGTCGGCTTCGAAGGCGTTCCGGCAGCTGGAGATCACTTTGTCGTAACTCCAGACGAACAGACCGCCCGTGAACTAGCCGAAAGTCGTCAAAGAATTTCCCGCGAGAAGTCGTCATTATTATACCAATCTGGTTTGATGAGCTCGATGAGTTCTGCGTTTTCCGCTAGAAAGGATAAGCGCGAGCTGTTTGTTGTTGTAAAGGCGGACGTTCAAGGATCTGCCGAAGCCCTGTCTCGCGCCCTTTCGGAATTGAAGCTCGAAGATGAAGAAGCTACGGTTACTGTTAGGGTACTGATTAGTGAATCTGGTGAAGTAAGCAAGAGTGATATTGCTGTTGCTGGCGTCACACCGGGCACCACCGTGATCGCGTTCAATACCGCTGCTTCGTTTACTGCTATGGAAGACGCCCGCATTCAAAACATCCCGATCGTGTACTTTGACATTGTCTATGATGCAATTGAATCGGTAGAATCTAGAATGCAGGAAGTCTTGTCGCCTACCCCCGACGGTGAATATGTCGGGTCTGCTCGTGTTCAAGAGGTGTTCAACATCGGTGGAACAGGTAACATCGCCGGAAGTAAGTGCACCAACGGATTCCTACGGAAAGGTGGTAATGTTCGTGTCATGCGTGGCGACAAGATTCTCCTCGAGACCAAGATCAAGACGCTGCGTAACTTTAAATCCGAAGTTGACTCCCTGGAAGAAGGCAACGAGTGTGGTATCGGTCTCTTTGACTTCGAAGACTTTGAAGTCGACGATGTTATTGAATGCTACGTTGAGAAATAGATGCAAACGCAAAAGTAACGTGCATTCGACCGTGCTATATAATATTTTAATCAGACTTGATCACCCCGAGACTATGCTTTGTAGATCAAGGAGAATGAACAGCTGCGTCCATCGGATGTGTCCTCAGCGCCCCTAGATCACCGTGTTCAGACTCGATTGCGTGAAAGAAGACCAAGGTAAGGCACCACAAATGTAGTATCGTCAAGTATAGAGCAAACCCAAGCCGAGCAAGAGGTTCAAGTCGTAGAATAGTGCCCGTTTCCAGCATCCAAGAATCAACCGCGTCAATGGTCAGAGCCACTTGATCCATGCCAGACCCGCCATTTGCCAACCTCATTCCAAGAGCAGAACGAACAGAACGAGACGGCAGATGCGATCGCCCGCGTCCACTTTTCACTCGCCTTCGCAACTTGGAAGCAGTGTAGGTGACTCCACCTCCTTCCAATTCGTACATTTTCTCGTCGGAATTGGCAGAAGAGGCATGCACTTGCTCTGCTGCATCTGCTCTAGTATTGGAGGCTTGCAGGCGCCCCTTCAACGCAAGAATCTCAGATTTGGCGGTTTCTGTTGACCCCTGCTGCCGGATCAACTGGTCCGAAAAGGAAGTAATCTGCCTCTTGGACCGGTCTAGCTCTCGCCTCAGTTGACGGACACGATCGCTGTCACTGGAGGGTCCTACTGCTGCTGCTGCTTCGGTAGACGGTCCCACGTGGTCATCGTCCTGTTTGAGTTCACGCAACGACGCTTCGAGCTGTGACACTTTGGTCGACAAGGTTGCCACTGTACCATCGTGTTGACGCTGTCGTTCTTGCACCGCGGCTGCTTCGGCCAGCCGTTCGTTCGAAATATCTCGCAGTTCTTGCTGAAGCGCCTCAGATCGCTGCGTTACTAGACTCAATTGTGTCTGAACCGTCTCAAGCTCTTCGGCCGCTACTTCGTACTGATCCTTGTACGAAACCTCGGCTGTTTCTTCACCAATGGACGCGCGCGCCTTGTTGCGGCTAGACGCATCTCGCGCCAAGGTCAAGGCCGCCCCCAGCTCGGCCACGGTGCGCTCCAGTTCCCCTTCTCGTGTCTGACGTTGACCCAACTGATGCTTGTGCGCCGATGCCGCCGCGTCCAGCTTGTCTTCTGTTTCGCGCTGCAAGTCACTGGCCGTTTGATTCGCCGCCTGCAGCGACTCGACCGTCGTCTGCAAGGCTTGTTGCTGCAGTCCCAACTTCGTTTTGGAGGATTCGAGCGTTGTTTGTGTCGATTGCAATTCCACAATGCGTTTCAAGGCATCTCGCTCTCTTTCCAGAGCGTCTTGCAATTCTTGAGTCCAGTCACCACCTTCTTGGCGGCGCTGTTGTTCTTCTTGCTGCACGCGCGTTTGCAGCTGCACCAATTGTTCTTGATACTCCTCTCTTTGTTCCTTGAGCTTGGTTTCGTACGAGCTGGTGAGTTGCTGCACTTGTTCGTCGTGATCGTCCAACAAGTCTTCGCGTTCCTCCACAGCTTGCGTTCGGTCGTGTTCCATGCGGACCGCCGCTCGGGCCAATTCATCCTGCTGGGCGTCCAGTTCGACGCGTGCCGCGTCCAGCGACAATTGCAAAGCGTGATTGAGTTTGAGGAGTTTGGATCCGTCTGGATGAGCCTTTTTGACGTCGCGGTGCGCGCGTTGCTTGTGTGAATGTTGCTGCTGCTGCTGCTGCTGAGAGCCTGCAGCTGTCGAGGACGAGACAGAACCGGACGCGGACGGCGGCTGCGAATCGTTTGCCTTGTCGTACGCAGCAGGTGGAGCTGGAGCCGGCGCTAGGGGAGGAGGCTTTGGCGCTTCGGCGACCCTTGGCGTCGGTGGTGGTGGTGGCGGCGGAACCTTTCGAGTCGTAATCTCGAGTGGAGGTGTCGTCTCTTGAGGCACATTCACACTCCTACTTGTCCCTCCAGCAGTCCGCTCAAAGACAGCAGCTGCTGCCTCTTTGGATACGCTCGCGGGAGATATTTCCGCAATCGCGGCGTCCACCCGGTCGTCATCAAACAATGGTTCCGAACGCTTGCTGCTGTCCGGATTGGGATTGGCTGCCAAGTTGATCTCGGGCTCCTCTTCTTCCTCGTCTTCTTCCTCTTCGTACTCGTCTTCCTCGGCGGAATCCAAGTACGAATCTTCGTCTTGCTCATCATCATCATCATCATCGTCACTGCTGCTATTCTCACTGCTGCCTTGATACTCCTGACGGGAGAACAAGCTGCTGGCCAGAGCCGCGGCGGATCGCGCGGTCGTTTCCGTTTTGTCACCCACCTGCTCGGCTTGATCGTCGAGTTTCTCCAGCAGATGATTGACGGATGATAACCAGCGGGACATGATGCTTGACTGAATGCCCTGTGCTCTATTCTGTACTGTAGTTACTAAAAGTGGCGAGGGGACAAATACAAAATACAAAGGTGCCTTTCTCTCATGGTGGTCCGAATGAAATCTGGCATGGCTTCGCGCTTCGCGGTTGCGTTGTTTTCTTTTGCGGTGTCAAGTATTCTGATAAATGTCGTACCACTTGTCTTTCAATAAGTAATAGCACAATACTGGTGATGATAGTGTACCCTGCGGTGACTTGCAGAATAAAAAGCCGCCATTAGACTACGACGTAGACTCGACTACCGGGTAGCTGTTCGACCATGAACCCCAGATACCAGTAGACAGGGCACTGCAGCTGCAACACCAACGACACTATCCATGTCAGACTCGGACTCGGACGATAGTGCCGCGCTTTCCTCCGATGACGAAGTCGAACGCCTCGATCGAAGACTCCCGCGATACAAGTACTCCACGTTTGACGATAACAACGACGGCAACGATAACAACGACAGTCGCCGCCGCCACCGCACCAAAGAGGACGCCATTTATGGAATCTTCATGGAGCAAGACTCGGACGATAATGACACGAACGGGAGTCGAACGAAGCGACCGAGGCACGACGGTCGCGGAGGAGGTTCCAACCCTACCGGCAGTAGTACCAGCACTCACCCGCGCACAACAAGCGCCTCTGGCAAAAGGGCTGCCGTACCCATCTTTGTCAAGGGAACCGCGCCCGACACTCGGAAATCTGCCGAAAACGACAACGATCCAGCAGTAGTAGCAGCAGCAGCAGCAGCAGCTGGGGTCGACTCGAAACCGTCCGAACCAAAAGAGCAGCCAACCAAGCAAGAATTAGACTTTCGACGCCAGCAAGAGGAGGCCAACCAACATTTCTTGTCGTTGCTCAACAAGGGTCAGGGCAAGAAGAAACGACCCCGACTGTCCGAGACTGTACAGCAAGAATCAATGACAGCCACAACTACAACTACATCCACAGCTTCAGCTACATCTACTGGAGGTATTGGATCGCATCGCGCCGCAACAGTGCCAGAAGAGTATTACGACGACGCGCCCGTGCCACACGCCGGACTCGGCATGCCGGCAACTTTCTTTGGAACAGCAGCTGCACTGACGCAGCCGCTACCACCACGGCAATTTCAACAGGACCCCAGCTTGGGAAAATGGGAAAAGCACACCAAGGGTATTGGCATGAAGCTGCTTTCGAAAATGGGATACAAGGGCAGTGGGGGATTGGGCGCCAAGTTAAAGTTGCAGAGTGCTTCTGCTGCTACTCAGGCTGGTAAAAAGGGCCGTGTCGGCATTTCGCGGCCCGTTGAAGTCGTGGTGCGTCCCACCAAGCTCGGATTGGGCTTTGGTAATTTCAAGGAAGCCACCAAACTCAAGGCCAACCAGGAGATTGAAGCCGACTTGTCGGGCAAGGAAATGCCCGTGGCAAAGAAAATGGAATCCAGAAAGAGTTTGTCATCATTTTCCAGCAAGTCAGAGGCCTCGGCGTTACCCAGCGTCCAGGATTTGATGAAACAGCAGTCTTGGAAGAAGGGAGCCAAGCACGTGACCAAGGGACGGCAGCGCCGAAAAGTGATTCCTTACACGGAACTCTTGGAAAAACAAAAACCATTCGTCATTATTGACATGCGCGGACCAAATCCGGAAGATGCCTCCAAGGAACAGGGTGAGCGAGAAGTACCGCTGGCAGAAGAGCTCTTGCACAACGCTTCGCTGCTGCTCAATACGTACGAAAACAAGATTCACTCGGCGTCGCACTTTGCAAAATCCACGAGTCAAAAGCTGGCTAGTTTGGAGTCGGATGTAGCGAGCATGCAAGAGAGACAGCAAGAAGCAAAGGAACGAACGCTCAAGTTGGAGCGAGTCATGGAGATTTTAAACGAGATCGAAGTCTCGACTGCGGCCAATACTGTCGCAATATCCAACGTGACCAAGGTTCAAGGAATGGTCAAGGAGCTCCGATCAATCTTTACGGCCGAGGAGCGCGCGACGCTCAAGTTTTCACGGGTTGTTGTGCCATTGTTGTTGGGAAATGTTGTGCAAGCCAGCATCGATCAATGGGATCCATTGAACGACGACCTACAAGTCTCGGAAGGTATTGTTCAATCGGTCCTTTCCGTGTCATCGTTCGAGGACGCGGCAGACACGCAGGAAGAGTTAAAGTCGATTCGCAAATCCATGTTTACAAAACATCTTTTGCCTCGCATCAAGCTCGCTCTCGAATCGTCGCGTTGGGATCCAATCCATTGCACTGAGTCGGCTTTGCAACTGTACGAGCTTGTCCGTGAAATTGCAATCAAATCGTCGTCTGTGGCCCTTCACACCGCTACGCTAGATGACGACAATGCCATTCTCATGTCGTCGACAATCGATGATTCGGAAAGTCTCGCCGACCTTGTTAAGGAAGAGATTGTGAATAATACAGTCTATCCCAAGCTACAGCGATCATTGAACCAGTGGAAGCCACGCCTGAATGAAGACGGACTTTTAGCAGACAGGATCGACCTTTGGATCCTACCCTGGATTCCTTATATCGAACACCGAGCACTGCTACCAGCTTTGGTTTCGGATTGCAAACGCAAGGTCCGAAGTGCTGTCTCGTTCCTCCAAAAGTCAGTTTCAAAAGACGACACGCTCTTTGAAGCCTGTATAGCTTCGCTGCGACCCTGGCGCGGCGTTTTCAAAAAGGAAAGCATCTACAACATGATTTCCTCGTCAGTCACGTCTCGACTGTCTCGATCTCTCTCCAGGATGCCGGTGGCGCGTAAACTCGAGTCACAGGATTGGAAAGCTGTCGATATCCTCTTGCAGCTGGGAAATCTCGGTTTGATCACTGACCATGAATTTCTGAGTGTCATGGAAGGAGAGCTGTTGCCCAATTGGGAATTATCGCTACACGAATGGATGGAAGAGACCCCTGGGGATTATGCATTGGCAGCTGAGGTGTACGTGGAGTGGAAGCTTCGACTGCTCCAATCATCTTCTACAGAGAAAGCGTCGACCAAAGATTCCAGTTCTCAACATCTCCTTCAGGGGGATCCTGTCATCTGTGGAAGTTTCTACGGCGTTGTACTCATGCTGCACGCGGCCTCTGAATCCAACGTGGACGCACTTGACGAGTTACATCCTTTCACCACCAATTTTCGTGTGGTACTTGCTCGAAGAACCGCGGAAGAAAAGAAACGAGCCAGCGACGACCTGATCCGAATGGAAACTGGTGTTGTCGGAGGCACCGCCGACAATGGTCGCGAAGCTCGCGTTCGGTTGCACCGAAACGGTCAAACTCCAACCTTTCGCGAAGTGGTGGAAGAGTTTGCCCGCGAACGAGGCATTCTCTTTCAGCCACGCCTCGGGAATAACTCGACCAAAGATGGTAAACAAATCTTTCTGTTTGGTGTGCTGCCCGTCTACTTTGAGTCGAATGTTGTGTTTTCGCAGCAAGGCAGTGTCTGGAGCCCCATTTCTCTGGACGCACTTGCAACCATGGCTGCAGCAGCTAACCCATCGTCCTAATGAAGACGGCTAACATCTAAAAAAGACCCGCACAGAGTTGTGTAACATATAATACTTGCGCATGTAAAGTAGACAGCGAGCGCCACTTATTAGTCTCTAAGAGTGATCCTTCCAATCAAACTTTGGGTGTCCCTTTCGACCAGGGGGCTGTCCATCCGTCATGACTTCCAACAACCGGTCGCGGATACGTTCCTTGACGCCTGTATCTCTAGAATTGATCCAAATCTCCACCTTGTACATGGGGTAGCCTCTCGACTTGTCAACCACTCGGACACCGTTAATATGGTCCTCCTTCGTCTTTTTCTCGTCAACGGCCTCTTCAATCGTTTCTCCAATTACCCCCATTACCAAGTTTTGCCAATACAGATCCAAGACATCTCCTTCAAAATACTGCCGACAAAACCATTCACCGCCAATAATATTCTCCTTGTCGCCCCACTCGGGTTCAATGCCCTTTTTGAACAGACTGTATTCTTCCACAGTCTTGCCTTCGGGGCCCAACTTTTTGCGGCAGTCTCCGTCAAAGAAAACTTGGGACGGCGTTGGCAAGTGGTTAAAGTTGGACCAAAAGTCTTCGACCGTCTTGAAGGAGCAGACTTCCGACATGTTTTCTTTCCAAGCATTCGGACTCTTACTGGCTCCGGACTTGTGCTCCCAGAGCACCCATTCTGTGGATCAACAACAGAAGAAAAATGTAAGAGTCTTGCAATTGTATAGCGAGTGCAACAAGGTCCATCACAGCTATGGTAAGGCCTTGAATACACGTAAATGAAAGCTTATCGATCGACTGCTCCAACGTGGAGACTTCTTCCAGCACATCTTCAACATATCGATTGGGCTCGACCGATACGACTGGTGCAACCGAGGGAAGGACTAAACATCCTCTTTTCGGTCGTTTTCGAAGGAAAGACGCATACAGATAATATAGATCCAAAGTAACACTTTTCCGCAACGTACCAGACTGAAGGGCATGTGCTTCTTTCGTTTCGTCCACCATGGTACGATACAAAGTGTGAGTTTGTGCGGTCGGAAACGGATGACATTCGAAGAGCAACCCAAAGCTGTGGGAGGGCAGACGCTTAGCACATCCGCCGCCAGTCGTATTTTCCTCTCGATCGATATTGATGCTAGCTTTCGACGCGTGCCGAGCACCTCTGGTGGCTGTTCACTCTCCTACCTCCCACATCGAAAACTATCACCACCCCATCGTGGCCCATCACATCGGTTCGAACATGTGATTCGCAACGACACCCACCACATCGAGCCACCACGGCAAATCATTCTTGCGTCAACACGCCACAATCAAGAAACGAGTTCACCCTTTCGACCTCACAGCCATTATAGTTTGGAAACGATGAAATGCGCAGAGGATACCAGCACCATGACTGTGGGTGAGCTACGCCAGTGGCTGGCTCAGTTTGGAGAAAAGAACCAAGATCATTACAGCAAAGGTCATCTTCAGATTGATACTCCCACTTATTCTATTCGAGAGCGGATCCTGCAAGTGGAAGAGAGTGTTGGAACCAAGGCCTCTGCGATTATCCTCACCCCATCGACTACTACCAAGAGAGATCCAGTCCCACCCAAAGAGACCCCATCGAAAGGCTCTTACCACGATGACGTCATGTCGTACTGTCACGAAGAGAAAGCGAGGCTCGAGTCGAGGGTCTTGCATCAATGCGACTCCGCCTCGCACCAAGACGTGGCTTCGTCGTCGTACTACGAATATGGATACCATGACACCACAAGACTCGAGCCAAAGGTCTTGCCCTACGAAACCTTTGTACCCTCTGACGAAGATGATTCGTATGGATACGATGATCATGTCGTCAAGCCGGAAAACGTTCCCGTCTTTCGAACCTTTGAGAAGGAAGAGGCCACCGCTCCCACCGTAAACGGGCCACGCAAAACCACGGTATCGAAGGAACTGGAGAACTATCGAATTGTTTCGATTCAAAAGCTTCTAGAGGTACCCGTGGCTCGACCACATCGTCAAAGCTTTTCTTCTTGGGACGACTTTGATGATTTCTCCGATCCCTGGACCAATCCTTCGCTCTGGCATCCAATCGCCCGCCAGCGCTCTCTTCTCGACGGCGACATCTCGGACCACAAAGACCAAGAGGAAGAACAGGACGCTATTTCAGTGGCAGCGACGGACCCCGGTATGCATTCATTGAGTCGTCAACTCGCTCGTCGTCTCACGAAGAGTAGCAAGACGCGAGACAATACCATAAAGCAAAAGTCGGTTGGAATGTTTCGCCGCAAGCTTCCTATGTTGCTCTGCAAGTCGGCGAAGGACAATCAAGACGACGCCGCTGATATTTTATCAGCAAAGAAGCCACCCACTCTATTTGAGATTGCTTTAGCTAGCAGTGGTGAGCCCATGTCAGTTCAGAAGAAGCAAGAGATAATGGAAGCAGTTCAAAGGAGGAACAGATCTCCTCCCGCGACTCAAATGCACAGCGCCTCAATCTTTCAAGGCAAGACTCTCACATCAAACACACTAGATCTACTCTGTGGAAATAAGACGGAGCCCCCTAGGTATCACCGTACCAGCATGAGTGAGGAAGGAACCGTCTCAACATGGAGCGAAGATAGCGGGCAGCCTTCCATTGCGCCAGGGGCTCTCGATTCCAGACTCGGCGAGGTCTTTGCGGAAGAAGCCGAGTTGGACAACCATCAGATTCTTTCGGAACAAGCCAAAAGACGACAAGAAGCTTTTTGTGTCCTTGAACTGAATAGAAGCTCAGATATTGATCCGCTGTCCTTTCAACCGAGGCAAGAAGAGCCAAGCGGCGAGCACAAAAGTATTCAACCAAGCAGGTCGCTCAAGAATTGGCAAGTTACGCCAGCCGCCAGAGTCCACAACTACTCACCTACCGACGTATCCGTACTTCCATCGCAACCTACCTCTATCACATCTGCCGTTCGGCGATTTGGTGGCGGGGCGAGAAACTCTGCGATTGAACGCCGCAAGGAGGAGTTGGAGCGAAAGTGGGCCGCCGAACGTGCACCGTTTCACGTGAAGAAGGTGAAATGGCAAGTTTGCCAGCGCACTGGTACGTATAAGAGACAGATTATCCTGGATTTTGCTGGTGACGGCATGTAGGAATGAAATCACAGCTGCGGCTACCGACTAGCGAGTCTATTTGTTTATGATATCGGAGTGTGTGATGAAGACTAATCGTAGACACTAAATAGTAGCGTCAAATCTTGAGATTGAAAGCTCTCCCGTAACCAAGATCGCGAAAGACCGAGCAGCTAGAAACCTTTCCCGTCTTGGCGTCGATGCTTGCCTTGACTTGTCCCACCATGCTTCCTCTTCCCTCGCTAACGTTGGACTGCCCGAGACCAAACGGTAAAGGGATCGACGAAAGACCTGTGTCCGCCTTTCGAAAAGAGGCGTTGAAACGAACAGCCAATGTTCCGGGGCTAGGGCTTCCATACCCAAGAACTATCGTTACCTTATCCAGTCGACCAAGCTCCGAGTTGGCTGATTTGTCCTTCCGCAAAGCTGCAACCACCTTGTCGATGCCACCTTTGGCTTCTTTCTCACTAACTTGGGCCATGAAAAGACGGGCCGGCGGTCGCGAGTGAACCCTGTGCCTTACATGTCGGATAACAAAGGCATTCGTTCTTTCAGAAAAGGATAAACATAATAAGCAGGCGACATGGCCAAGCAGAGCATACAAGCACCTCATCATTATGGTCGACGAGCATTGTGAGTTTAAAGCGATGATCGTCGATTACATTCAAGGATGAACAAAAAGATACCATTTGCAAGGTCGTTTTGCAGCAGACTTTAATTATCATAAAACGCGTTTAAGTTGTACTGTTTGTCAGTACAAAGTTCCGTGTGGCGCAAAGGTAGCGCGACAGACTTCTAATCTGTAGGTTGCGAGTTCGAGTCTCGTCACGGAAAATCTACTTTTGTGCATGGAAATCAGCTCCTTCACATATGGTACGTACATGATATTACGATACAAACGGTCGAAACTTGAATAAGGAAATTAAAAAAATTAGCTTCGTATTTAAACAGTAAAATTGTGGTTTTGCCGATTTTAGCCATTCTTTCATTTTTCCTCATCGTCAAGCCGACGATGGCAGAAACAACGCAGTCAACGCTATCTACCGCACCCCCCACCCAAAGAAACAACATAGACTGCTGCCTCACTCTCTTACGCACCCCGCGACAAAAGAAGACAGCAATGAAGCTCTTCTCGATACCTCCTTCGTCCTTCGCCTCCACCAGTACGCTTTTACTGGCAGTCATAGCGATCTTTCCCCGTGCAGTTTTCGGTCAAGATCCAACGACGGCTCCCACTCTGTCCCCTCCATGCGACTGGGAACTCTCGTATTATGGCACGGCCGATTCCACTAGAACTGCCTGTGACGGCACACGTGCTACGGCTCCCATTAAAGTCGACGGGACATGCAATTTTCATCCCAATATCGGTTACTACGAAGCTCTCTGCAGCGATGTTGGCGGAGCTCTGGTTATCGCCCTGGCACACTGTCAAGAAGGCTGCGTCAACTGTGAACCCTTTATTGAAGATAACAGTATCATCAACAACGAAGACTCGTTCATTACACCCGGCGACCTCTACAAGGTCGGGATCTGCTACTTCTTGACGAACCCCGACAACATATCAAGACCCATAGCTCATGCGTGGTCGGTGACAGGTGACTGCGACAACGACACGTGTGAACTGAACTCCAAGCCACCGACGCCGGTTTCTACGGAAGCACCTTCCCAGTCGCCCAGTGCCATTTCAACCGACGTACCGATGTCGTCTCCGAGTCACCCTCCCAGCAATGTTCCGACAGCGTCACCGTCCGACTATCCCAGCATATCGCCGTCGCAGCTCTCGTCTGATTTTCCAACCTCCGCAACATCCCAATCTCTAGTGCCAACGATATCTTCGTCGGGTACTGGGCAGCAACGGACGCAATTTATGAATTGCTCCTGGACCATTGTGTCTCTACTTGTGGGAAGATTGTTGTGGATCTTGTAGAGCAGAGCAGGTGTTCGAAAAACAGGTCAAGCGCGTGGTTCGGGTAGCAAAACGCAGAGGGGTGAGATAATACGCAATGCGAGATAGCAGTGCCTTGTCAATTCATGGTTCATCTACAAATAACACGATGTTTCAATATGGAACGTCACCGTGCCCTGAGCCATGCGCGAAGTCATTGGTGCACCCCTCTGGGACCAATGTCGACTGGATTGGTATTGCTTTTTCTCGCACAAAGGTAGAACAAGTTCCCGCAGATTAGCCACGCTCTATGGAAAAAGTCATTCCAAATGGGATTGCCTTCGAATCGATCTGGTACTCCGTACTGATTGTCGGCTGTCCCACGCCTTGACTTACGCTTTATACGCATGCACAATTAAAATAGCGGTTGCAAGGAGCTCAAGCAGCACCGAGGCTGCAAGCCAAAATGGAATATCGTCAAGGCAAGGCAACCTATAGTACCAGCCATTCGAGACAGGGTAGTACTCATAAAGTTTTGATTGCCGGACCGTTCCAAGCCTTCTTGCTTATGTTTCAAGGCCACGCGCTTACGAAAAGAGTGGTTGCAGCAGGTCCACCAGACGCCGCCGAGAAAGTCTACAGATCAAAGCCAAGACTAGCCGACTCAACACTAGCTAACACAGGAGACGAATCAGTACTCAGCCTAGGGAGCAACTACCGAGCTGTTCCACGCATCTTCTCGCGTTTCG
>Ga0307978_1002182_pt1 | contig 13958 bp, 15 predicted proteins | sample OrgLakmetage1056_FD_203151 | JGI IMG/M metagenome (GOLD analysis project Ga0307978, IMG submission 203151) | Saline water microbial communities from Organic Lake, Antarctica - #1056 | ecosystem: Environmental > Aquatic > Non-marine Saline and Alkaline > Saline | place: Antarctica: Organic Lake...
CCGGAAGTGGTTACGCGGCAGGTTCAACAGATTGATCAGTTTCTGGCATCTTCAAGGCAGTAATCGTGGAGGAGGAGGGCCTTCATTGTAAGTCAGAACCTTCTTCCAAATATTCGATACTCATTGGGCCACAGAGGATCAGCTACTTAGCACTTTTCCCTCTGTTTCTTCCGTTCAATTGTGACTGGATTGTCCACGTGGCTGTAGAAAGCATTCATTTTTTCGTTTCGTCGGGGGGACAAAAAGGCCCGATCGACATGCACCATGCAATGATGCCCGACCATTTCCAGAGGAAAATGGTGGAAGCTCGTTGCAGTATAAGAAGGATACACAGAACAACAAGTAAAGGAGCTACGCAACAGTATCGTCAGTAGATAGCGAGTAGCATGGCCAAGAAGCGGAAAAGTTCCAAGAAGGGCTCCAACAAGAAGCAAGCTGCCGCGCCTATTTCGCAGGAAGCGTCCGAGTTGGGGTTGGCCGCATCACAGAGCGACTCGAGTGTCCAGACGTCCGCTTCTGCTGCTTCTAGTGCAGACAAGACGACAACAACGACGAGTGGAGAGCTAACGTCGCAAGTGCGGACTCTTGATGCTTTACTGGCGAACCAACAGGTAGATCTGGGTGGAGATAGTTCGTCAAACGCGACTCGGGAGGAAGATGACGATCTCGAATCAGAGCTTTTGCAGTTGGCGCGGTCCGAAGAGCTCTTACGACAAGAACTGGAGATGCTACAAGGGGGCAAGTTCTTTCCGGATAGCGAAGACGACGAAGAAGAGCCAGATATTCTCGAGGGCATGCAGCCAGGCCTACAAGCTTACGTTCAAATTCCTCCGGTAAGCGCGAGACCGCCACCGCCGTCGCCATTACGGACTCCCGCCCTTTCTCGCAAAAATCCTCCTCCTCCCCAGGATCCATCCCCTGTCGATGCTGATATTAGTCCAACCCCATGGACTGGAGTATTTACGCGTCCGCAACCTTCTGTGGATGCTGATATAAGTCCAACACCATGGACTGGAGTCTTTACGCATCCGCAACCTTCTTCTCCTGTAACAGCAAATCGACCGCTGTCGCCGCCAAGAACCTTGGACTCGATTGCGGATAGTCCCGACCCGTTCTTCATGGCGGCACCGACAGTCCTACGAGTTAAACCCGAACCCGAGCCACTCACAACTCTGCCACTGACGACCGAGTCGGCTGCAACAGCCGCCAACGCTCCAGCCTCACAGCTACCACCAAAGGCTGCGCCGACCAGGCAGGCAGCAGCAGTAGTAGCAGCAGCAGCAGTAGCAAGACCAACAGCACAAACAAGTGCTGGTATTGTAACGGACGAGAGTATTGTGCCTCCTCCCAGTATCGGTCGTAAAGAAATAATTGGGGACCTTCGGCTGCCACCATCTCCATCACCATCTCCTCCACCAAACAAGGTGTATCTGGTGAGAACCACGAGTCCAGGCGATTTAAACCTGAGGAAAAGGACAACAGCTACTGCCATACCACCGCCAGTTTCAGTTTGCATATCAACAACAAGCCCTCCGAACCAACAACAACAAACGTCGTCGGTCGCTTCGACTGGATCTCCCGGAGCCCCACGAAGCGTTTCTTCGTTGGCCACGGGAGCTTGGAGCGCTACCGCCAGGCCGATGGAGGATCGAGTCGCGCCAGAGGTCGCCCCCGGACCAAACACAGCAGGAACTGAATTAAATACAATGCTGCCTCTCGCCCATAGTGGTGAACGTGTGCGAACGACAAGTATTGGTGACGGGCAGCCGTTTAGAGTGCAACAGCAAGGTATACTTGGAGAAATTGCTGGGTATTATCAAATTGCGACGCCTCCTACGCAGCAGAATAGTTTCGACAATGTTGGAAGTCCCTTTCCCGGTACGGTAGAGACTCGACATTTGGGTATTCACCCAGGAGCGGATGACTATGTCGATACGATTCCTACCGACTTTTCGCATGTGTCGTCAGCTTGGTCTTATTCGTTGGATTCAGGCAATGCGGTGGGAACTGAGGACTTGCTAGCCAACGGTATACGCGGGGCCTCACCGCAAGACGTCGGAGACGTCGGTAGATCAAGCAAAGGGGGCGCTGCTGTGTTATTGGCACCCTCGGGTGACGCTACCATGAAACAAAATATAAGTGTGGTCTCGCCCCTATCACAGCCGGACGAGGCTTCGGCCGAGTTAGCTGTTGCTGATACGGGGCAGTCTTCGGGCGCCGGCTTTGCTGGTAACATTGGTGCAGACATGTTGGGCAGAGATCTTAGGGATTTTGAAGGTTTCAACAAAGGAAAACGTCCGGGAATGTTGCTGCTTTTATGTCTAGCGCTGGTTGTGCTTTTGGTTGTTGTTGTACCCCCAGCTGTTGTCGTTCCACGGAACAAATCCAGCGATTTCATCGTTGAGCCTGGCACGGGAGCCCTTCCCAGCGTTCCTTCTTTAGCTCCAACCAGCTCGGCAGCGCCGTCATTTTCACGTGTCGCCATGCCAACACTTCAGCCGACAGTTCGCACCCCCACCACGACGCAAATGCCCGTCTTCGAATCGACAAGCGCTCCGACCGAGACAAGGGGGCACGTGCCCCTAGTTCCCACTGCTACCCCGACAATCACGAGAATACTGCCAACCTTCCCTACACAAGTTCAACCTCCTACCAATCTTCCCATCTTTATTCCTCCTTTGTCTCCTTCACCAGTGCCGACGCAATCTCCCACTCGCAGCCCAACTGATCAGCCAGCACAGACTCCATCCTTTTCACCAACATCAGCGCCTACTACCACACCGTCAACCTCGCCTGTCGTGGCTCCCACAAGAGTGCCTACGACCGCACCTTCAGCCTTGCCTGTCGTGGCTCCCACACGTGCTCCCTCTGTGCAACTGACACGTTTGCCCACATTTCCCGCCGAGCAGGCTCTCTTTGCCTTTCTCGAGTCCATTGCTCTAGATGGAGGTGAAAGTCTGAGGGATCCAAACTCTCCGCAGTTTGCAGCCTACGAGTGGTTGGCCGGCAACGCCAACTTGGACTCCTACTCGGAAGAGCGTTTGATCCAGCGCTACTCGCTCGCCACGCTCTTTTACAGTGCCGGTGGAGCTAGTTGGTCGGAAAATGGACTTTGGCTGAGTGACGAAGACGAGTGCGATTGGTATTCACGAGCTCCCAACCCCTGCGGACCCGGCGACAGCTTTCGGCGCTTAGAACTGTTCTTCAATAACGCAGAAGGGACGATTCCTCCTGAGATCGCGCTGCTGTCGAACAGACTAGTGTCGATTGATATCAGTGGCGGGCCGCTTCGAGTTTTGACGGGAGGCCTGCCTTCGGAGTACGGGCTACTTACCCGCCTCGGCGAGCTTCGGCTGTCGAACAACAACCTTGTTGGAAATATTCCTTCACAGTATGGCGGATTGGTCAGCTTGAAGCAGATTGCTCTGAGTAACAACAACCTCAGCGGGACATTGTCTCCTGAGATTGGTGAATGGACGTCTCTGACGAGCTTGAACTTGGCAGGCAATCGACTTGAAGGGTCGCTGCCGTCGGAGATCAGTCGATGGAGCAAGGTGTCTCGACTGACTCTCGAGGATAACTTTTTCTCGGGTGGCATAGCCACGGAGATTGGTTTGCTAGCGAATCTGCGAGTCTTTAGTCTCTCCAACAACCGATTTACCGATTATCCGAGTGAGCTTGGTCTGCTGACTAGACTTGTATTCCTCTTGATGGATGACAATTTGTTGGGAGGTACGCTGCACACCGAGATTGGCCAGTTAGGAACCCTCCGGCACCTTACCCTCGCACAGAATGCTTTGCGTGGTTCGATACCGACGGAATTGGGAGAGCTCTCGATGATTCGTGAACTTCTTGACCTTTCCCAGAACCAGTTGAGCGGCCGTATTCCGAGTGAGCTGGGTCGCATCAACAGGCGGTTGAGAAAGATTGATTTATCAGAGAACAGTTTGACAGGCAGCGTACCGTCCACATTCGACCAATTCACTAAGCTCAGTGACTTGGTCTTGCAATCGAATGACCTAACGGGTGCCATGCCGGAATCCGTCTGCACTCTTTTCAATACGACGCTGCCGACGGTATACATTGACTGCGAGGAGGTGGACTGTCCTTGCTGTACATTTTGTTGCACAGACGGGGAAGGGTGCGTATGTCGATACTTGAACACGCCTGATGAGTTCCTGTGCTATTAAATAGAGAACTGAAGAGCTGCACTACAGTAAAGTACTACTAGATTATATTGCATGTCTTCTAACGTACCGGTACTGTATCCTACAATAGCTAGACTCTGTTTGCCCAGTCGAGTCAGTCAACCACTGTAGACCACTTCTATATTTCCTACAACGAAATCCAAGCCGTTTTGCCGTTTTGTTCTTTGTGGGCCGCCAAAATGGCTAAGTAAAACCACCAATCCCGAATGAGTGCGTCATGATGACTCAATTTGGCTTACCTGTTGTTAAGTATAAACATGCGTCTTGGCTAAAAGTCATTCGTTTACAAATTTGGCGACGCCAGCCGAAATTCAAAATTGAGAAATTTCACCTGACCATAAACATAAACCTCGCTTTCTACTCGCCGGCGTCCCTGCCTCGTCATAGTGCGTGATCTGTGATCCTTGAGAAACGAAACGAAACGAATCATGCTGCCACCCGCCTACACCTGCACCTATGTATGTACCTGCCAGCGGTCACTACCGTAGCATATCAAAAGCATGGCGAGAAAACGCCAGAAGGGCGGTAAGAAGGAAACCACCACGACCACCACCACCACGCCCCTCTCACAGCAATCGGAAGACTTGGACGACGTTTCACCCAGCGATAGTGTGGGTCCACAGACTCCAGCATCCAGCAGAGTCCGTAGTGATGCTGCTAGTCCATGGACACCCGCATCTACGAGATCACGGAGCGACGCCGTGAGTTCTTTCACGCCAGGATCTGTCCTGAGTATACATAGCAACGAGGAAGCAATTGCGACGAGCCCAGAGCTGGCGCAACAAGTAGAAGATTTGAACACTTTACTAGCAGCTCAAAGAGGAGAACTAGGCGGAGATACACCTTTGAACTCGACTCGCGAGGAGGACGACGACCTTGAATCTGAGATCGGTCAGTTGGCCGCATCTGAAGAGTTATTACGAAGAGAGCTAGAGCTCTTGCAGGCGGGCAAGTTCTTTCCGGATAACGAAGACTACGACGACGACGACGACGAAGAAACAGACTTATTTGAGGCAATAGGAGAAGAGACCAAGGGGCCACTACCGACTGGTAGTCCGACGCCGTTATCGAGACAAACGGCCTCGGCTTCGGGAGTCTCTCCCATTCGTTCCAGTACGCCAACTCAAGGGTCTCTGATTAATGGTGCTGCCACTGAAGTTGTACCTCGGCAAGCACAGCAACAAGAGGAAGAGGCTCGGGAGGGCGCGTTGAGACATATACCACTGCCCTCTCCAATACCGCATGTCTCGACTTCAGAGCGTGGTGCCACCACTGATCGTCGTCCAGATGTGAAAAATCCAGCGACAAGAACATTACCACTGGCAAGAAATTCTGGAGAATTACCGCCAGGAGAAGTCTTTAAACAGCCACCACCATCTCAAACCTTGGGTACAAGGCATGCATCATCTAGTGCGACTGATAGCCCTCCTTACGAGAAGCGCCCACCAAAGGATACAAGCGGTGCTTTAACCGCGGCGGCAACGACAACTACAGTGGCGACAACAATCCCTCCGACTAGACTTTCGGATGCCGCTGTCGATCCTGATTTTTCGCAGTCGTTCCGGCCCTCTCCATTGCCACAACTCCCGACTGGACGACGTCCATCGTCTTCAAGTTTAGCTGAGCGCCAACCGTCCCTTCCGAGCAGACAAGAGTTGACAAATGACATACGTGACCCCTTTATTATTAGACGACCGTCGCAAAAGACGATAGAGTCCGAGCAGATGGTAGGCCCAGAGTTGAAGGCACCACCTCCTCAACGTACGTATGAAGGGCTTGCTTGGCCTCCTTCCACTGTCCAATCGCTACCGATCGAAACGAAAGAAGAAAGAGTGTTAGATCAGGGTGTAACATCTCCCTCAACTAGCCATCGCGACGAACAATCGGAACGAGAAGAGACTCGCGGGCACTCTAATCAGCCTGCACCACTTTCTCTGTCACTCGAGATGGCAGATAAACCAATAGCGTCATCCCGTCCTTTGTCAACAACGGGTGGGCAGGTTACTCCCGAACCAATGGCAGATTCCGAGGTGGATGTGCTACTTGCTCCGGCTACTCAACAACAACAACAACAACAACGTGCGTCAATAGAACTAGATCTTCTCGTCAGGAGCAACACTGAAGCGGTACATATGACTGATCAGGATCATGGGCAGGGTGCACTCGGAGGCGATACTGGCGCTCGTTCTCTACTAGGACAGACGGTGAAAAGCTGGCATGTAGGCTTACATCCAGGCGCCGACGAATACATCGATACAATCAATGCAAATTATTCACAAGTGTCGTCGGTCACGACCCGCTCTGTCGCAGACGACTCGATAGGATCTGGTGATTCAACAGCGATGGATTCAACTAGTGGGGAGCCCAAACACAAGGAAACCCATGACTCATTACACAACACAGCGGGCGTTGCGGCAGCCAACTTTATGGCGGTATCGTCGTCCATGTCGTTCTCCGACGATTCAAAGGCCTCCTCTGATGCCCAAGGATACGGCTCAGTAAGTAAGAGGCCCAGTAACACACCCGCTGCCCTCGTGGTACCCTTGAGTAGCACTCCCGTTGGAGAAGCCGGCACACTCCCACCTGTGTCGTCGCAGGCGGAGCCGCCGCTCGCGTTACATCCGACCCGTACAACTAGCCAGCCCATTGTCAGTAACACTGAAGCGCAATCATTGGGTTTGTTGCATGTAGATGAAGGCGGTATCAAGCGTCAACGAAAGCGTGCACGAACGCTGGTTAATTTCTTTCTCGTATTGGCCGCAATGGTGGTGATTGTACCGGCATCTATTGTTGTTCGAAGGAGGAATGCTGGTATACTAAACATGGAAGCCTCGATAGCGCCATCCTCTATTCCCTCACTAGCTCCAACAGAGTCTTTTTCACCGTCCCTTTCTCCTTTCGAGATACCATCCGTTGTACCGACATCAACGCAAGCTCCAACGGGGACCGCATCTCTGGCCCCGTCGAGAGCGCCACGTAGTACGGAACTCACACAGACTCCGTCAATCCAGCGAACATCGACGCCAAGTATTGGGATAATAGACTCCCAGACGTTTTCCCCGACAGAGTCGCCACCAACCCAGTTTCCAACAAACCGAAGAGGCCTTCCGACGAACAGCCCCACCCAAGTTCCGATTCTTTCCACTCCTGTTCCCTCTTTGTCTCCAACACTGTCACCAACGCGTTCGCCTTCCGAAACCCCAGTTGCAGAACCGGCTAGTGGCCCATCCGAACAGCCATCTCTAACGCCCACCCTTCCCCCTCAGACTCCAACAAACACTCCAACCTCTTCCTTCACAGATTCACCATCGACGTTATTTCCAACTGTAGTCCCGACAGCCCCAGGACTAGTACCAACCTTAAGTCCAACAGAAGCTCCGTTGTCGTCGCCAACTACTGCACCGACACAGACTTCTTCCTTGTCACCCACGTCAGAGCCTACTACAACTCCGTCAATCGCGAGAATGCTGCCAACCTTCAGCCCAACACAAGTTCAACCGCCTACCAATCTTCCCATCTTTATTCCTCCTATGTCTCCTTCACCAGTGCCGACGCAATCTCCCACTCGCAGCCCATCTGACCAACCAACACATAATCCATCCTTGTCACCAACAGCAACGCCTACTACCACACCTTCAACCTCGCCTGTCGTGGCTCCCACAAATGTGCCTACTACCGCACCTTCAGCCTCGCCTGTCGTGGCTCCCACAAGAGTGCCTACGACCGCACCTTCAGCCTCGCCTGTCGTGGCTCCCACACGTGCTCCCTCTGTGCAATTGACACGTTTGCCCACGTTATCGGCCGAGCAGGCTCTCTTTTCCTTTCTCGATTCCATTGCTCTAGATGGAGGCGAAAGTCTGAGGGATCCAAACTCTCCGCAGTTTGCAGCCTACGAGTGGCTGGCCGGCAACGCCAACTTGGACTCCTACTCGGAAGAGCGTTTGATCCAGCGCTACTCGCTCGCCACGCTCTTTAAAAGTGCCGGTGGAGCTAGTTGGTCGGAAAACGGATTGTGGCTGAGTGACGAAGACGAGTGCGATTGGTATTCGCGAGCTCCCGACCCCTGTGGACCAGGCGACAGCTTTTGGCGCTTAGAACTGTTCTTCAATAACGCGGAGGGGACGATCCCTCCCGAAATCGCGCTGCTGTCGAACAGACTAGTGTCGATTGATATCAGTGGCGGGCCGCTTCGAGTTTTGACGGGAGGCCTTCCTTCGGAGTACGGGCTACTTACCCGCCTCAGCGAGCTTCGGCTGTCGAACAACAACCTTGTTGGAAATATTCCTTCACAGTATGGTGGATTGGTCAGCTTGAAGCAGATTGATCTGAGTAACAACAACCTCAGCGGGACATTGTCGCCGGAGATTGGTGAATGGACGTCTCTGACGAGCTTGAACTTGGCAGGCAATCGACTTGAAGGGTCGCTGCCGTCGGAGATCAGTCGATGGAGCAAGGTGTCTCGACTGACGCTCGAGGATAACTTTTTCTCGGGTGGCATAGCCACGGAGATTGGTTTGCTAGCGAATCTGCGAGTCTTGAGTCTCTCCAACAACCGATTAACAGACTTCCCCAGCGATGTTGGTCTGCTGACTAGACTTGTATTCCTCTTGATGGATGACAATTTGTTGGGAGGTACGCTGCACACCGAGATTGGCCAGCTACAAGACCTTCGCACGCTTACTTTTGCCAATAACGCTCTGCAAGGTTCGATACCGACGGAATACGGACTGCTCACAATGATTCGCGAGGTACTTGACCTTTCTAAGAACCAGTTGAGCGGCCGCATTCCGAGTGAGCTGGGTCGCATCAACAGTCGGCTAAGAGGGCTGCGCCTGAACAACAACCTGTTTTCTGGTAGCGTACCGTCCGCATTCGACCAGTTCACTAAACTCAGCGAGTTGTTCTTGCAGTCGAATGACCTAACGGGTGTCATGCCGGAATCCGTCTGCACTGTTTTTAATTCGACGCTGCCGACGGTATACATTGACTGCGAGGAGGTGGACTGTCCTTGCTGTACATTTTGTTGCACAGACGAGGAAGGGTGCGTATGTCGATACTTGAACACGCCTCAAGAGTTTTTGTGTATATGAGCTTTTAGTACTCGCAAAATATTTAGAGACACTCTGCTATTCGCCATGGGCGTGATACAGTAGCTTCTATGTACACGCTCTAACTACTACTAGTAGTAGACACGCTAATAGCAATGCACCTTCTTGCAGCCTCTCCAGTCAGTCTCTCACGGCGGCTATGGATAGCAGGAGAAAGTCACATATCCTTGGCTCCTTATCTTGTACCGGATATCTTCAAGTCTACGTACCAACCACACGCTGGTAGACAAGGTAGGGCATCTAAGTAGTTGCGTAGTGCTAGCTAGCACCGTTAGCTAGCAGTAGAGTCCAAATGATGGCCTCTCTAGCCAGCAGGAGCGAGCAAGGGCATTCGATCCTTTCACCGCTTCCGCGAGTTGCATGATCAGACTCCGATGTTGGTCTGTCAGATTGAGCCTTAGTTCCGTAGACTACGCCTCCAACAAACAATAACATTCACCACCCACCACAGACAGTACGATAAATCATACGTAAGTACCGGCGTCTATTGGCCTTTAGGCTCCCAAAATTCTTAATTCCGGACCATGAGAAATCCCACCCTCCTCGTAGCCGTGCTACTGTTACTCTGAAGTCGACTGCTTTGGAGCAGCTTTGCCAGGCCAAACTCGGCATGCGCGTGGGAGGTAGATACCGAGTAGACTACAGTATCGCATCGTAGCATCCTAGCGGTTAGCAAAATGACTGGATTTAGTTGATTTAGTTGATTATTGATTATTATTTCATGATTTTTTCCTCTTCAATGCTGTGTCCCTGCTGGTTATGTAGTCCACAGTAAGGTACCTGGTACTGCACTGGTGAGAGAATTGTTAAAATAATGGAAAATGACAAATCATGACGTCAGGTTTAATTCAAGTTTAGATAACGTGGGATAACGAAGTGCAAGTAATTACTTAGTACACATCCGAGCACGAAGACCAAAGAATTCAAGATTAAAGACCAAAGGCCAGTAGAGAACAAAGAAGGCCGCCCAACTTGAACTTGAACTTGATTACAGAGTACTGTATGTATGTAGAGTAAGTTAGCGTCAGTAGCTACAAGCGAAATAGACATACTGTACGTACGTAGCAATCGCGGCAAACCTGAAAAGTCTTCAAGAAGGTTTGCATTGATGTCTCTACCGGTATCGAACAGAGGCGCTTTGGACGTGAAAGTAGCCTAACATAAGCTAAGCCGATCCCTTGATCGCTCGTTCTTACGACACCCATGGAGGACCGCGTGCACTCCAGCAACGATCCATCGGGCAGTGATGCCATGGCGCCTGGTGGCTATGACCAGCGAATTACCACCAAGCCCTTGTCTAGGAAAGCCTCTTTCTCATCCGAAAGATCTTCCAAAAAGAAACGAGTTCCGGAAGAGAAGGCACACGTTAACCCCATCGTCAACTCTCTGGATCGCAATACTATGTTGACAGGGTTGACAGGCAACATCAGACATCGAGGTTATCCTGGGAACACTGCCACGCCACAGCAACATCTAGCCATCGAACCGATAGAGATGAAACATGCTACCGCCCTTGATGCTGCTGCGAGCACTCAAGCGCTACAGGAACCTTTCAACTCTCGTGATTCGAAAGGTCTGTCGCTATCAGACAAGGTGCATCGATACTACCCCTATACCAGCAACACTTCCACCGGCGCTCCTCCCACCCCAAAACAACAATACCAGCCATCTAGTGTAGAGGAGCAACAAAGAACTGCATACACTCAAATGACAGCACACGTCGTTTGCCCCCTGGATCCGGACATTCTATTGGGAAGAGGTCGGATACATCGAGACCACCCCGGTAACAAGAGACTGCATATTTTGATCGGCATTTACCGAGAACAGTACGAGGAATGCGCTTCACGTGATGACAAGACTGCTCTGATAAAGACTATTGTTCGAATCATGAAAGGTTGTGGCACGCAGCCCGGTCGCTTTCTCAAGTGCGACCCCAACAGCAACGCTTGGATCCAGGTCAACGATGATGTTGCACGGCAAAAGGTTGGACACGCCTTTCGTGATACCCAGAGCAAACCAAAGGGCCAGCTTGACTTACCAGCCACAGCCAATAAGTCACTAATATCTGATCGCATCAAGAATATGTCTCAACCTGGCTTTTCGCAACAGCAACAACAAGACTGGCAACTGGATCCAAACAACGGCAGGACCAACGCCAACGGCGAGCGAAAGCCACCTCCCACAGGATAGAGGCTACCTCTACAATGCTTCAGCTAGTTGCTTCTGTATCGTCGCCAACTATTGTAACTCGCTTAATCAATAGCCCCCACTAGTACTAGCTAGCGTCTAGTAGCTAGCTTCTCTAGTAGATAACGTTTGTGAAGCCGTATGTATGGACAGGACCACACAGTACCTGCAAGACATAACACTTGTCAGTTAGGTTCCTTTGAAAGCAGCACCAAATTCTAGAAAGCGGGACAATTACAATCGTGCGTGGACGCTTGATCGTGTAGTCGTATAATATGTCGTCCTTTCCGAGCCGCCAAAATGTTGGTTGATTCTGAGCACTTTTTACAATATTGAAATAGGCTAGCGATCGCGCCAGCAAAACATGACTTTTAGTGTTCTCGGAAGAGCTTTGCTGCCAATTCATAACCCGAATGTCGATCTTTTGGACCAATGGATGGATCCATCATTGCGTTTTGCATGCTGTACGGTACATTGCTACTAGTTATCCAATACTTCTCGGAACGATCGTTAACAACCTTATCAAAGCGTTTCCTAGCTACTGGCTGTAGCGACCTGCTCCCAACGTCTGTCACTTTCTGTGCCGTTTGTTCGAAAAGGATTCATTTTCAAACCAAGAACAAGAAGATGGCTCTAGCTATCGTCGTACTGTAGCTTTTGGCAACCGGTCTATTACTAGTCTATGCAGTACTTTGACATGATGAATGAAGCTCGCTCCATACGTACTAGTAGTCTACGTATGGTACGGCGCACGTAGACCGTGACCCGGAGAAGTTTTTCCCGCCTTTCTGCTGACTTTTCGACTCCTATGTAATGAGTCCCAGAAGACAATCAGCTTTAAGTATAGTTTCCGTTGAACGCAAGTCTTGGGTGCAGCCAGTCATTTGGGTCATTCATGTGGGTTCCCTGCTTTGACGCCCCCTCAATTTGCACCATGGCAGTGAGCACCCTGTAGGTTTCAGTCAGTAGAACCCAAGCATTAGCGCCGCGCATTCATTCCTTGACACAGCACCTCAACCGTTAACCAGAGAAGTAAAGCTTGAAAGCTCAGCGGATTGATCATCTTTGTCCGTATATCAATATCAATATAAGAAGATAGTATGGTCAACGGCAACTCGGAAGCCAGCGGCAGCAGCAGCAGCAGCAACGAGATTGCGTGTCACGCTTGCGGTTTCGAGAGCAGCTTTGTTCCGGAAGGAATGATACCCTGCGAACGCTGTCAAGCCGCGCATTACTGCTCTCTTCATTGCCTCCAGTGGGATTGGAACAGTGGCGGTCACGCCAAAACTTGTGTCGATATCCGATCTGCCGAGCCAGACCTGGAATCCGAGCACACGGCCTCGAACCACACCGACGACGCCACCCTCGCGTCCATGGGAATGCGTGACGTCTTTAGCCATGGATCATCAGATCATTCGTCCAAAACGAACCCCAAGCAGCAGACTGGCACTGGCAGTAACTCTACCTCCATCAAGGACCGCCAACAATTGTGGGAAGAGAAAATAAAGGCCAGTACTGGCGCGTCCACTACTGTGCCTGACAAGCAGCAGCAGCAGTCCAGCAGTGGCAGTGGTAGTGGTGGAGCCAAGTTGGGCGCGTTCATCGAAGAACATTCGCCGCCGAAGGGGAGCCGGCAAAATCCTGCACTCAAAAACAAGAAACAAGTGCTGCATCAGGCAGGTGGTCAGCCGCCTGTGAATCCCTACCAGGGTCGCGTTTCCGACGACGAAGACGAGGTCATGGAAGAAGATTCACTCGACATGATGTCGGCTGCTAACACGGAAGCAAGCGAACTTCAGTCCATTCTGGAAGAGCAAGGCAGTCAAGCGTCGGAACCGACAGCAGAAGGCTCGTGGCGTAGCAAGGAGCGCTTTGACGACGGTTCGGCTGCCAGTAGCTCCGCCGCGTCGCCCGCTAGTAACAGCAAGCGATCCGTCCAGGTACACAGTGTCTTGTCATCCAACTATGCCAATCAAGAGGAAGACGCATCGATCGAAATGCTTGCAGATGAAGAGGGATCGATTGAAATGTATCAAGACGAGGACTCGGAAGCGAGCGGCGGCGAAGAACGGGGTATTTTCGCGGAAACGGGCGCTGAAAAGCGCGATGCCTTGGCCATGTCATCGTCCGCCAGCAGTCCCGATTCGAGCTCTTCGGTGAAACGCATGAAGGAGGTCATGAATAAGAGCGCTTCGAACAGTCCTGTTCGCATCCTTGCGCCGCCCGCCATTAACCGCGTAAATCCGCCGGCGGAAGAGGCTGAAGCGGCAGACATGCAGGAAGTATTGGGCTCCTCGACTAAAAACTTGAAAGACTTTCGCGAAGAGTACAAAAGCGATGCGCCCAAGGAGAACGTTGACAGTAATGGTGGAACCATGGATACCAAGCATCTTCAAGCCTTTCGAGACATTGTTTCACCGCCCGCCATTGAGTGCGTGAGTCCGCCGGCAGAAGA
>Ga0307978_1002187_pt1 | contig 13927 bp, 18 predicted proteins | sample OrgLakmetage1056_FD_203151 | JGI IMG/M metagenome (GOLD analysis project Ga0307978, IMG submission 203151) | Saline water microbial communities from Organic Lake, Antarctica - #1056 | ecosystem: Environmental > Aquatic > Non-marine Saline and Alkaline > Saline | place: Antarctica: Organic Lake...
ACAACAATAGTTATGTTTACCTCCTGCTCTGCATCTACAACACGAATCGTACGCTTGATCGAATCATCGATAGAGTTCTTTCGCCGCATCTCAGCAGCGTCTGCCTTGTCTTCCACCATGGTGCACACCGCTTCTTTGCTCTTTGAAATGCTTCTCTTGAAATGAGCAGTTGCGATTCAATTCGATCGATCGATCGATCTTCGTCGGTTTCGGTCCAGCAAAAGGACACTACCATTTGTATGTCAATAAATATATCAAAGGGAAGACAGTCGCATGCGCTACTGTGCGTCACGATAGATTCATTCACATCAGTCAATCGAAGGCTGGTTTTGGCGCGAACCGGATGCGCATGCACGAGTACGACTCATACGTCAGGATCGGCTCTTTGCGATCCACCACCAAAAAACTACAACTTGCACCATGTTTATGGGACAACAGCCTCCACTGCGCAGCATGAACGCTCTTCTAATCGCCACTTTGTTGGCCGTACAAGCGGTACACAAAGTCGATGCTTTCGTGGTAGCACCAAGAACATTGACGCCAAAAGTACTATCTGCTCGTCCTCTCGCGCCGTCGATTCTGTTCATGGCAGAAGAAAGTAATGATGAAGATGGTACATTGATCAAGAGTGGACGTAAAGAGATTGGTTACGATGAGAAATCGGGAAGGTTCTTTGAGACCGGCATCAATGAAGAGGATTGTATTCCTGCTGAAGAATACTGCATATTGGACGAGGCATCCGGCAAATTGATTCGTCTTACAGTGGAAGAGAAGGAACGTATCTTTCTCGATGCTCTTCAGGTATGACAACGACGTAACCATGTACTTTCGTCTCGTTTGGATATTCCTAACCATGATTCTTGTACTCTCATCTTTATATTCCGTTGCATTTGTAGGCCTATTATTCTAGTGGCAGAAAGATGTTGAGTGATGACGAGTTCGACTTGCTCAAGGAGGATCTCCAGTGGATGGGTTCGCCCATGGTTGTCATGAACCGAAAGGAGGCAGCCTACCTCGCAGCGGTCCAGGACTACCTCAAAGGTACGCCGAGTATGAATGATGTAGACTTTGATACCTTGAAGAAGGAACTCATGGTGGAGGAATCCAAGTTTGCCGTCCAAACGGATCCCAAATGCTACATTGATACTGGTATCTGCAAGGTCACTCTCCAGGAGGACAAGTTCCGGTCGAATCTGCTGTATTTGCCAGCAGGTGTCATCCTCACTATTGTCTGGCTTGGACTTGGTTACGAGGTCATTGAGCCCCTTATCAGACTCAATCCCGTCTTTTTGACGCTGCTGGGGACTCCTTTTATCTACTCTGGTTCCAAGTTCATTACTGAAGAGTTGATCTTTACCAACAAGTTTATCGCTTACGGTCCTTGCCCAAACTGTCAATTTGAAAATCGAGTTTACTTTGGTGATATTCTGGGCGTGGAAGGATTTTCCACCCAGGCACAGGCGAAGTGCCCCAACTGCAAGGATACCTTTACGGTACAGCGCAATACCCTCCGGGCGTCCACTCTTCCCAAGAGCTAAGAGAAAAGCAGTAGTCTAACTAATAACAGAGCAAAGAGCAAACTAATAGGCATATCATTACAGCCGCTAACACGTAGTTATAGCACACGCGCACATTGCCTTGCTGCTGCTATGTGTACATTACCAGGAAAAACAACACAACCATGGTCACAAACAGCGAGATAATCGTCACCAATTGCCAAGTATCCTTAGTCTTGAGAAACTTGGAAAGCTTTCCCATGACGAGACCCAGCTCCTCTTCTACATTGGTTAGATCTTCATCCATATCCGACAGCATTTTGTTTTGCTGGCCCAGCTCCTCGTGAATTCCCTCAGCCATGTGCCCAACACGAATGACATGGGTAGCTAATTCGTCCAAGGTATCGTCTTGTTCCTGAAGCAACAACGAAGTCCGTGCTTGCGAATCGACAATGAAAGATGTATTATCGCGTTCAGCATCATTTCTTGCTCCCAAACTTGTTGCACCCGCTCTTCGAATGGCCTTGGCTCGTTCGTCGGCCAACAGCTTGGCCTTGACGGCTTCGGAAGTGATATCTTGCTTGGCCCGGCCCAAGCGATCTCGACTCGTATGCACCAGACTGGTTCGTTCGTACAAGTCTGTATCGTCAATGTGACTAAACTTTTGTCGATCACTCTCCACCACTTGGACCGTCATGTGGACATCTTTCAGCGTTGATTCGGCAGTCTTGAGGTGTCTCTTCAGCTGCTTCTTGGCGTCTTTGAGTTCTTGGCTATTGACGGATGTATCCTGTAAATATAGCGGAGAGAAGAGAAGGGAATGCATGAGACTGATCCCATCCCTGCAGCCTTGTATTGATGCAATTACGACATCATCATGGTCAAATACGTACCGTCTGATGAACGATTCTTAGGTATTCAGCGAGGCTTTCGTCCACTTGCTCTAGTTTTCGGTACAGATCGGCTCGAAAGACGTAAAACGGGTCCGCACTGTTGTCACCAGCTTCTTCGTCTCCATTCAAAGCCAGTGGTTGCGACAACGACGACTTGCTATCCATGCCAGCCGTCGAGCTTCGTCGGCCGGACCCCGAGGCGTCGTGGTCATCGGCCGCGCCATTGCCGATCTGTACTCTGGAACCGCGTTCGCTGGAATCGTCCACCAGAGCGTACGACATATGGCAATTTACTAGCGTTCTATCTTATGCTGCTTGGGACCTGGAATTGACGCAGGTAATAGTCTTGACTATGATGCAGATTATAACTCGATCAAACAGGACAGAGAATGCATACAGCGGTCCGCCATTGCCGCACACATCGCTACGATCGCGAGAACGTGAAAAAAAGGGCTTTCCGTTGAAATCGCACATGAAAAAGTACTTATTGAAAAGCGCGTCGCATTGATATTTTCAGAACGTTTCCCCGGAACCTCCGGGAACATCTCACTTCGTATTTCGGCCATGACGAGCATCGGCAGCCAAAAGGGGCCGAGCGACTCTACTCTAGAAGTGAATCATTGAATCATTGTGTGTGAACGACGTCAGAAGTAAGGGAGATTCAAACTGCCGCCATGGCGACCGAATGGAAGGAAAGCCAAAACGAAACGCCAGTCGAAGCTATCGAAGCTCACCATCCTCACAGGCCTTCGTCGCCCGACGATGATGAACCGGCTGGCGAGGTACCACCACCAGTTCAAGAAACAGCCGACGACTGCACGCGACGGAGGTGGACGGAATCTCATTTTGCCGTTGGCTTGACCAAGACGACATGGGCAGACGAAGAAGCTGGTTGTCTAGATCTGTGCAACGCTTGTTGGTGTTCCAACTCCCGCTATAGCTACGTTCTCTGTTCTGCCGCTCTGTGTTGCAAAGCAGGGAGGGTAGGCAACATGGTGGTACTGGCACAACGGACAGAAACAATTCAAGACTCTCGAGGGCAACACATGCAGAGGCCTCAAATTCTATGCGTGGTCGGTCCGTACTGGATGATTCCCCTCTGCTTGACTATTCCGCTCTTTGCGGCCCTTTCCACTTGGACGGCTTTTTCCAGACTGCCGGATCAGCATATTGCTGTCGTGATAACATGGGCATTGTGTCAAGCCGGTCTATTTCTGTCGCTCGCCAACGTGGCTTTCCGAGATCCTGGTATTCTTTATCGACATCACGAACCACCTTCCGGCGAAGAAGACTCGTGGCTGTGGAACGATCAAGCCTTGACTTACAGACCTGGCCACGCCAAATTCGACCCGGAATGTCAAGTAATGATAAACCACTATGATCACACATGTCCATGGACGGGGACAGCCATTGGACAAAACAATATGCCTTGGTTTCGAAGCTTTCTTGTTTTTGTACCTTGCGTCCTTTTTTACGACGTCATTTTACTCACATTCAACTAAGCCTCTCAATAATACTTAACCTAAACCTCACAAGCTACCAGTGGAACACCCTGCAACAGTATCCTATCCTAGACACGATCGATCCTGTTATCGTAGCAGCCAACAGATAGATAGACCCAAGAAGAACGGTAGTACGCACCTCCGGTCCTCCTCGCAAAGAGCACATTTTAGACAGCAATGTTCGATGCAACTTGCGATGAAAGACTCGACACGACCAACGTATTATACGCATACGGAACTAAAGTTGATTGGTACTGGTAATCTATTCTCACTAGTAGCTCACGATCGGTATGGCTATACTAATGGGTTATGACTCATCAAGCCCTAAACGAAAAGATACGCACGATGTGAAGCACGAAGCACGAAGCACGACGCGCCGCGACGCAAGACTCAAAAATACAAACCGTTGCTGTTGGCGTTGTTCCAAAGCACCAGTCTGTATCCGCCGTCTTGTCACAGTTGCGCCACCATGTCTCATCGTCGTGCTGTGGCCGCCAAAGCGCCTTCCAGTGCCGAGGTGATTGTCGAACTTTCCACCGAGGAACTGGACGCAGCGGCACCTTCATCAGCAGGCAGTAGTAACCCTGTCGGTGCACTGTCACTGGAGGCCGAAGAGACGGCACCGCTTGCAGAGGGGCGTTACGACAATAACGAGGAATCTCAAAAGAATATCCGAACCAAACACTGGCTCGATTCACCATTCGCGGTAGGCTTGACGGAGCCCACATGGCTGGACGAACGCTTGAATCACAGTGGACGACGACAGCCTTATAGGGAAGACGAATGGAATGCTGATTCGTCGGGCTGTCTGTGTTGCTCCGCTTTTTTGTGTCCTTATCTCGGTGCTGGCCGCGTTGGAAATATGGCTGTGCTGCATTCTAGCACGGAATGGGTTGAGGAAGTGGAAGAAGATGAAGAAACGGGTGAACAAAAAGTGAATCGATTTACGCGTCCCAAACTGCATTGCGTCATGGGGCCGTACTGGCCAATGCTCGTTTTTTGTACATACCCACTGATTATTGGTGTTTCTGGCTGGGCTTTTTTCTTTGGTGTTTTACCAGGAGGCTTACCTCCTCTGTTGGTTCTCTTGTGGGCCGTGTGCACGGTCGGACTCATCGTGTCGTTGGCGCTCACAGCTTGCAGAGACCCCGGAATCCTGTATCGACACGATACTCCACCCCCACAAGGAGAGAATACATGGCGATGGAGCGAGCAAGCACAAACCTACCGACCACGAGGATCCATCTTTGATCCAGGTACGTCACATGATACTTACTTTTGTGTATCATAGAACCATCAACCAATCCTGTCTACTCTGTTACTCACACGACGCGTCCCATTGGTTTCGTAGATACTGGCGTGATCGTGGAGGAATTCGACCACACCTGCCCTTGGACTGGAACTGCTATTGGTCGCAAGAACATGTTTCCCTTTCAAATGTTTGTGTGTCTCGTCTTTCTCTGTATGGTCCTAGACATCTTCATCTTGACCGGAAGCTTTAATCTTCGGCGGCCGTGATCCCGTGTCTGCTAGTACTATACATGAAAAAAAACTCTTAGCTAAGAGTAAATAGCAATTTTAACGCGTAGACTATTGCTGCAATCGACTGGTGTTATACGGTACTGGCGATGGTGTCCAAAGTCGATGGAACTATCTTACGATAGCGTACGGGACTCGCGCGGTCATCATCACGGTCATTTTTGTCGAAAGGGTCACTCTCACGCTCTATCCAACGAAACGAGAGAAAGCGAGAATACAACACGTTCACCATTATAATATACTGCAAGTTCCCGAGGTTACTACTCCCCGACACATCTTTAAAGGCGCTCCCACTCTACACGCGAATTCATACACTCATTGAACCATGCGTCTTTCTTTCAATGGTCCAGTGTTTTTACTCATCGGTGCATTGACGGCGGTAGCAGTCCAGAGCCATGATCCGCATCCGACGCTTCGTCGTCGGACGCAGGGGATTTCTACACCTGAGACATACTTTAATAGTTATGCTGCTCCTGCTGCTCCCTCGGGTCAACAGGGCGATTTGTCGTCTAATACCATGACTGGTATTGGTGCCGAAGCCCCAGCTGCTCAAACTGCTCAAGTTGGTGCTGGGTACCAGCAGCAGACGAATGCCAACGATTCCAACAACTTGGACGGTCGACCCGAGGAGATTCCTGAGACAACTCCACCTCCTCCAGATTTTCCAGGCACAGTGCCTGCTCCAGAGATTACGGGGATGGATCAGGGCGGAGGTCAGGGTACTCCTCTTGAGACGGCTACTGCTCAGCCCGGTCTAGGTACTGCTACTTCTCAGATGACCTCGCCTAATTTGTTACCGGCAACAGGCGCCAATAGTCAAACGGGAAACGGTCTTTCGCAGCCCATGTCCCCAGCTGCTTCGCCAACGGCTGCTTCGCCAACGGCTACTTCGCCAACAGCTGGAACAGGTGGTCAAACGGGATTTGGACAGCAGCAGCAGAACTCGTCACCTGCCGCCGCACCTGTTCCAGGCACCGGCAGTCCGGCCAACCCATCTGCTATACCTGCAACTGGCACTGAGGACGGACAGCAGCAGCAGTACGCGTCCTCGCCGGCTGATGGTCAAGATCCTACGATGGACCCAGTCGTGGAGACGCGACCAGGTATCCCTGATCCCAACGCTTTTGTAAACAGTGCGCCTTCGCCGAGTCCTTCTGTCGCGGTGGCGATAAGCTCTCCGACGGCGGCTCCAGTTACACAAGCTCCAACAGAAGCCACCGAGTCGTATTACAACAACCGGCCATCGAATAATAAGCCTTGGGAGAACCCCGACAACCGAGAGCCTCCGGCGCCTCCGAAGGAAGAGTCTTACGAACCTCCCGACGATATGTTCAACGACGATCCCGTCTCGCAGGAAATCGATGAAGATATTGCCAACGAATGGGACGACAAGAATCCTTACGAAATTGCTAAACAAGAAGCAGACGAAGCTCTGCACGACAAGTGGGTCCCAATCGTGGCGTCTGTTTGCGGTGTGATTGCCTTTTTCCTCATGATTTTCGTGGCTCAGCAAATGATTGAAAATCCCGACGGCTGCTGCGCCAAGGTATGCCGATGCTCAGTGGCTTGCTTCCGTATTATATGCTGGCCTTGCCGGCTGATTTGCTGCTGTGGCGGAAGCAGAGCAAAGGCTCGTCGAACTCATGCCATCTTGAATGATACGAATCACTATGGTTATACTCATGATCTGGAGTTGACCTAAGCTTGCGCTCACTGTAGTTAACTAAACAGACTCGTTCGTTGTTAGATGAGTATAATCTAGGTTAAAATATAACGGGGTTTTTTTTGCTTGTGTAATAGATCTATAACTCAATGCCAAACAAGGCAAAGATTTGATTAGCAATCAAAAAGTAGGCCATGAGACCGGTCACATCCACAAAGCTTGTCATGGCTGGGGCAGCAATCACGCTGGGGTTAAGACCTAATGCGACGCATGCGAAAGGAATGCTGGATCCAAGTGCCGCAGCAATGATCGATACCAGAGGCAGAGTGCAGAAGATAACGGTCGAGACATGCAAGGATATTCCCATCAAATAAAAGGAAATACAACCCACCATGCCACCAAGTACCGTTCCCGTCAACAACCCCGCTATGGCTTCCTTTGCAATCACGCGCGGAGCGTCCCTGAGCGTAACTGCACTCGCTGATAAGGCCGACAGAACTGTTCCGACGGTCTGTCCACCCGTGTTACCCCCGTGCCCAGCCAACAGTGGTACAAAGTAGGCCAGTTCAATTTGCCGCGACAGCGTGTGTTCGAATCCATTCATGATAATAGCCGTCAAGGAGAGCGACAAGAGAAACACGCTCAACCATCCAACTCGCTGCGTGGCAATAGAAAAGAAGGATCTACCGAGATAGCTGGCAATCTCGTCAGGCGACGCTTCGGCGCCGCCACCGTGCGCGCCATGAGACGCAGCTGGGGCTGCGAATGTTGCTGCTTTGCCACCACCTTTGAGTTGCTTTCGGAGCGTCTGAAGCTCGGTAGCCTGCTTCTTCACGGTCTCCTTGAGCTCACGGAGGACGGCGGATTCGTCCTTGACCATGACTGAAAGGAGGGAAGTTGCTGGGTGGGGTGGCTGGAAGGTGGAAGCGGCTGATACCGAGGGCAGAACAGGCGATACTACTAATAAGGAGGAGGAGTAAGCGAGAAGCGCTGCACCGACTGTCAGCTTTTGTATCCGCATGCGGGATCTGAAGAAGTATGTAAGTTCTAGAGGGACCTCTTGTTGAAGTGTCTCGTTGCCTCACGTTGTGGTCCCAAGGAAATATAACATCGTCGGCATCAAGTTTCCAGACCTCGTCCGTGATTCGCGAGACCGCGCGGCGGACGATGCCGTCGCGTACGAATGCAGAATGTACGAATGTATTACCAAAGGATGAGCATAGCGAAGATATCCATCCAAATCCACGCGCCCGAGCCTCATGGTCTAGTATGGTGCAATTTCACGGATACTCTCTACGGTACAGTTCCTCTTTCGATAGAAACAACTACCTGGTACGTAGTACTATGCTAGACGACACGATAGGGGGACCTACACATTCGCGCTTGCGTCTATCAAGCAAACGAGAATTTTATTTGTCGAAATGCGATACTCAAGGGCGATGTTGGAAACAGGATTATTCTATAAACTTAAATAATAAATCATGCAGAAATGGAAACAAAGCAGGTCGAGAGAGAGAGAAAGATACCACCAGCGACTGCATGTCGCAATGCTTCTCTCGACTGAAGAGAAGCGCAAGAACTTGTTTAGATAATATCGGCACCGACTTCGACTTCTTCGATAAAGGATCGTGGACTCGTAGACATGGATATCGATGATTCGCTGCTGCTCGGACTCATGGCCTTGCTCAAGACATCGCCGTCCGAATCCAACTGCATTTGTGATCCATCCGTTCTCGTTTTTTGCACCGTATGAGGCTGTGCGTGTTTTCGGCGTCTCATGATAACAAAGAAAGCCATACTCAAGACCGCGACTCCACCAATGGCAGCTGTCGCAATGACGATACCGCCCGGTCCATCACTGTCGTCGCCTCCACTCCCACTATTCTTGTTCAGGAGTCCTTCTACCTCGCTAGCAGTCAGAGTCGGCCAGTTCTCCGGAATGTTTTGATCTTCTATAAATTGGCAAAACTAATGAAAGAGAGACGATCGATTGTTTTGTTAGTGAAGCTTGCAGTTCGTACAGAGCACTAAACAAGGATGCGAACGCTTGGGCTGCCTCGCTCGAGAATTGTATGCTTACGTCTCCAGTGTATCCGGGTACACACTCGCATCCCATATGAGGGGCATCGGTCGATTCCACAAGGGCAACACAATCGCCCTCATTGGTGCAAAAGCTACTCTTGGATACCTCGCCCGATACAGTACAGTAAGCTGTCCCAACGTGTTCGCACGAAAGACCGGCCAAGACCGACGTGGCCTCAACATCGCAATCGCAAAAGTAAGAGCCTTCTTCCTTAGGCTTCTCTACACAGAAAGAGCCATTCTTGCATCGATGCTGATCGGCGCACGTCGTGATCATTGCTTAATCGTAGTTGTAACTAGCTAGTTTGACACAGGGGTTCTCTGTTGGCGCTGGTTCGTATACCGGTATCGCAATGGTGAGGTAGAAGAGCTCTCAACTTTGAACTTTGGCTTCTCCCTCGATCTCCAACTCCAGCCTGCTTCTCGTTTTACTTAGGGAAGAAAATCGGAACGGACTTTCTTAGAAAAAAAATCCTCAGTGATGTAGATGTATATACCTGTCACTCGATCAAGATGTGACATGTCACATAGATGTCCATTCGCCTGGTTCTGGTTATGAGACTTCAGAAACGGATCGACGAGTCCAATGATTTTCAATCTTGTTGGCTCGCGTGACATTAACCGGCATGACCATGGTGATGACAACGAAAGTGCTGCCCATAATCGCAAGCATGAGAATATTATCGCTCGTTGTCGGTCTGGTGATTCTAACCAGTGCGATAGTAGAAGGATCAACAGAGGTTTCGTCCACAGGGAGTGGTAACGACAAGGATGCTGCTGCGCACGCTCGCCAAAGCAGCAGTGATAGACATCAACGGAGCCGCTACCTTCGATCACGACGCGTCCAGGCGGCTGCCGAACCACTATTAGGGGGTGGTTCTGCATCCGCAACATCACCACCCGCCAACCACCATGATGCATCGCCCGTACCTCTGGCATTGCAACCACCGAATGTGATTGGCATCCTTCCAGTAATGCTGCCGTCTACCTTGCCGCAGCCAGCCGCAATATCACCGTTACCGTTGTCGACAGCAGCAGCGCTAGGAGGAGACACGCCAGAAGAGACGGTCGCGTACGAAGAGCCACAAGGGCCCACAGAAGCGGAGAATGGAAATGGACCAGCGCCAGACAACAACAACAATGGAAGCTATAATGATCAGGGAGAAGGCAACAGCGAAATTGCACCGGCGCGAGACATTACTCCTAGTGCATCTGCTGCTAGCGAGGAAAGTAGTAGTAATAGTAATACTCCCTCAAACGAAGGTCGGAATATTACACCTCCGGCAGGCCACAATGGATCGGATACTGCCAACAACGGTGCACAAGGAAATCACAATGGCGCCGATACGTCTCCACAGGGCGACGACAATTTCAACGACGATGTCGATAGCAATGGTGCCGTTCCAAAAGACGAAAGTGATGATCCGCAACTCATTCCATTGGAAGACGACCTCATACTCCAGGAAATCCAGCAGGAAGAGCGCAAGGAGTTAACCTTGGGTGGTTTTGGCTTTTTGGTTGCCGTGGCTCTAATGATCTTTACCGCTTGGCAAATGTCGGATAATCCTGATGGTATTTATGCCACCATGTGCCGATTGATTATAACAATCATTGGACTGTTTCTGCGCATTGTGTTGACGCCCTGTCGCAGTTGTCTGGGTGGACATCACAGCAATCGGCACTATGCGGGTCATATGCCAGTGTCGACCATGGACTATGGGTACCGAGATCCAGCCCTGGAACTGTCATAATGTCGTTTTCATATTTAAAAAGAGAGAGAAAGAGAGATGCTATTGAAGACCATCTTTACTACCTAGTGTTATTCTTGTCGCTATTGGTATCGGTACTCGAGTAGCGTTTGAAGTCCTCATAGCCACGTTGTTTGGGTCCGTCATCGTCTCTTCTTCCCCAAGCCCCCTTGGCCTTGATCTGTCGTTTGGGCTTTGACGTTGGCTTGTTGGTTCGGTTGCTGTTGGGTGGTGGCTTGGGTTTGTTGGACGACCTGGGCTTGTTGGGAAGCTTGACAATCAATCCACTTTCACGAGCAATCCTTGCGACGGCTGCCTGCGGCAAGGTGACTATTCTCTTGTCGGATTCTATCGCGGGTACCAGTTCCTGGATCCATTCGTCCGAGACAACGCGCTCCAGAATATCGTCCGGAACATCTCCTCCAATCCAGTACAGTAAACGTCCCGTATCGGGCTGCAGCATGTGTTGCATCCACGCGCAAAACTGTGGAATGTTGGCCACGCTCCGCCCCGTGGCGACATCAAACTTGCGATCCGCCAGCTCCTCAGCTCGTCCGTGGTGTGTCTGGACATTGGTCAGCTTGAGCTCGTCGGCCATGGCTTGGACGGCCACGAGTTTCTTACCGACACTATCCAACAGCACAAATTCAACATTCGGAAAGGCAATAGCCAAAGGCAAACCCGGAAAACCACCTCCACATCCAACATCGACCAAGGTTTTGGCTGACGTGAGTGGATTCTCTGCAACGCCAGTTTTTACACACGCTACTAGAGACGGTAGAATGTGTCTCCCAAAGACTGTTGCTGGAGTACAGTCCTTGCGAGAGACCAAGTTGATGCGTTCGTTCCATTCCGTCACGAGGGTGGAGAGGTGTTGCAACTGCTTGTATTTATCGACAGAAAGTCCCAGCTTCTCAGTGACAATGGTTCTGGCGAGATCCGACTTGGGGTCCAGTTCCCATAAGGGTACATCGAAAAGATCAGCAGCATTCAGATTGGCGGATGCATCTCCACTGGCACGCAGTGCTGCTGGTCGAGCAAAGAAACGAACGTGTTTATTCTGCAAGCGAGCATTGACTGCTAGCGATGGCTGAAAGGCCCCTACTCTGGAGCTTAGAAGCAGAACAGAAGAAAAAAGGAGTAGAATTCCCATGGTCGAATGCATGGTCGTCGTTGATGGAATTGAAGAATGTGTGAATATAAATAATTGATCAAATGTTTTTTCCGTTTCCGTTTTGATTGGTGGGCGAGAAAAAGCCAAAAAATTGGACAACAAAATTCCACGACGACAACAACAACGACGACTAATATCTAACATAGTCTACGTCAAAGATCGTCCAGTTGTGGCACCAATCATATCACACGACACGACCAGCAACAACAACGACGCACACAAAGATACGCAAGATCGTCCATACCATGACAATTGCCATCAGCAAGGACCCCTCTTACGACGCCTCTTCCTCGGACGCTGCCAGTGGTTCCAAGCTGCAGCCATCGGACGATGCCGCTACTGCTGTCACTACTACTGTCACCAGCACTACCAAAGAACCCCGCGCCACCACGCCTGCACCCGGAACGACAGCGCAAGATCAGCATCCTTACGCGCGAGGTTCCGTCGTTGAAGTGTGGCACGTGCACAAGAAAAACTCGGCCGAAGACTGGTGGTCCGAGACATCGTCCGAAGATGAACTCGATCAAGACGAAAATCGGCAAAAGACGGTGCGCATGTGTGATGTGATTGATCGGGCGCCCGTGACGGAGAGCCTTAAAAACACGGGCACCAATCTCTGGCGGTACTATATTCACTACAAAGATTTTAATCGACGCATGGACGAATGGGTCAATATGGATCGTATTGTGTCGCCACCGTCGGTTGGAAACGCCAAGGCGCGAGCCATGAAAAAGGAAGAAGAACGCCTTAAAAGAAAACAATTGCGCAAGGAAGAAGCCGCCGCGGCCGAGCAGGAAATGATGGATTGGACGGCAGCCCGGAGTCGTCGACGAGCTTCAGCGGTTCCCAGTGATCTGGGACCCGACAGTAATGGTGGTGAAGGAGGAACGCGTCGAACGCGATTGTCGCGTCGCAAGAGCAGTGCGATAGACGATGACGCTACTGTTATTGCTGGTAACCAAGGAGATGAAGATACGGCTGTCGAGGAGGAAGCAAATGCGCATCAGCATGCTCCCACCAAGAAGGAAGCCATGTCTCTTCCTACGGACGCGGTTACAACACACCAAGTGGGAGATCATGTAGTGGCTACTGTCAAAGCTCAGGAACTAGACGAGCACGAAGGATTAGACGAGGCATCCTTACGAGAGCACGAAGAGGTAACCAAGGTAAAGAATGTCGGATTTATCGAGATTGGTCAATTCCAAAGTGAGACGTGGTACTTTTCTCCCATTCCAAAGGAGCTCTTGACTGCGGGAGGGTACATTGAAGTATTGTACGTTTGCGAGTTCACCTTGCGACTCTTTGCTCGTAAAACCGAGTTGCGGCGCTTTCAGTCTCGACTGCCAACTGACCAGCGCCACCCACCAGGCAACGAGATCTACCGCAATGGCAACCTTTCCATGTTTGAAGTGGACGGACTGAACGAAAAGATTTACTGTCAGAATCTCTGTAAGTCGACGCTGATACTCTGGCAAACTGACTGGATGCCGTGGTTCATGCGCGCTCAACCAACCAACTAACTTCCAACCCCTCCTCCTCGAATTTGTCGCAGGTTATATTGCCAAGCTTTTTTTGGATCACAAGACGCTGTACTTTGACGTTGACCCCTTTCTCTTTTATGTCCTTTGCGAATCTGATACGCGAGGCCAACACATTGTCGGCTACTATTCAAAAGAGAAGTACAGCGATGTAAGCCGTAACACTTTGTTCTTCGTCAGCTTACCAAATCATGCCGTTTTCAGAGTGATTACGTCTTGGAGCGGGGGCTTTCCGCACTCGTTTTCTCTTTCACGCAGGGAATGTTTCCTAACTTAGCGAAACTGCCGCTGG
>Ga0307978_1002194_pt1 | contig 13910 bp, 2 predicted proteins | sample OrgLakmetage1056_FD_203151 | JGI IMG/M metagenome (GOLD analysis project Ga0307978, IMG submission 203151) | Saline water microbial communities from Organic Lake, Antarctica - #1056 | ecosystem: Environmental > Aquatic > Non-marine Saline and Alkaline > Saline | place: Antarctica: Organic Lake...
CGGGGGGTGCGGGGATGTCATATGCTAATGCTAATGCATTCTCGAGCTCGTACAGAAGCCCGAGACTTCAATATAGAAAAAGGCAGGGGCTCGGGGCACATGAATTGGGCCTAGTTCTAGTTCTAATTATAATGTATTTCTTCATTTTTTGTATCGCCGAAAGCCAAAGGCCGAAGGCCAAAAGCAAAGAAGTGCCGGGAAACTCTGTAAAAGCCGACTAGATGGCACCCTGCCTGTTAGTTACTAAATCCAGTTCCCCTCGGGGGGGGGGCGCTCAGAAAGAAGTGCACCTATCACCTATGGCCCTGCAGGACGCAGCAGCAACAGCAGATATGTAATTTCGTGCTGTGTTCAGATAGCTAAAACCTCCCCTGTCAGTTATAGCTGTAAGGGCATCCGACTACGTGGTGTTGTGTAGATAACTAAGAATCACCTGAAGGAGCAAGGGAATGGGGAGATATACCATTAAAGGTTGAAGGGGATGTCACTTGCTCAGCTGTCCTTTATAGTAATATGTAATATAGAAGGTTACCATTTTTCTATTCTATAAAAAATAAAGGGGACGTGACTTGTATGGGTTGGTCGACATAAAGATAAAGGTAGTTGATCCATGTCATCGTGCCAAAATTAGATCTTCACCTGGACGTGAACTTTGGTTGCTAAAACTTCTTTGATATGATGGGCAGCTAAACTTAAACTTCCTGCTGCTATATCTGTATGTAAAATCGGCTGCTGCACTGCTGCATAGGAAGAGCTTTATAATTCAATATTTGAGGGTTTAAATTAAAATTTTCGGGGGCTTAAAGTGGACTAGATTCGGCAAGAGGCATGCAGACCGGAATGAAGACACCCGCGGCCTTCATGATTCCTGCGCCTCCTGAGACTTGGTACTTGAAATGGTCCACGAGGATTTATTTGAATGGCATAATAGCCTTTTTGGCCTCTTATGCCTTCTAGCCCTCTAACTCCGGCATTTGTCAAGAGGTGAATTCTTATCAAATAGCATCTTCTGGCTCGATGAAGTCCCGATTACCAGCGTGAGTTGCGCATTTACAATTTTTCGCGTTGGCCGCCACCGTGAGCAAAGCATTTGCCACTTGCACCTCGACTAGACTTCCCGCAACCCGGCTCTTCGCAACGTCGACCTCCGCCGTGGGAGGTGCATCTATGACCTACGCCCTGGCTCTGCTTCTCGCAGCCTGGCTCCTTGCAGCGCCGGCCGCCGCCGTGAGCAAAGCATGTACCGCCTGCGCCGTTGACCAACTTATTACAGTCCGCCTCTTGACATCGCCGGCCGCCTCCATGGGCGGTGCATTTGCCAGTTGGGCCCCGTCTAGGCTTATCACAACCCTGCTTGTCGCATCGCCGACCGCCACCGTGGCCTTTGCACTTGCCGTTTGCACCTTGCTTTAGCTTATGGCAGCCTGGCTCATTGCAGCACTGGCTACCGCCATGAGCATAGCACTTGCCGCGTACACCTGACCTCCATTTCTTGCAGTTTGGCTCATCGCAGCGCCGGCGGCCGCCACCATGGGCTATGCACCTGTGTTTTGAACCCACGGACAATTTTTCGCAGCCAGTCTTATCACAGCGACGACCGCCTCCGTGGGCTACGCATTTGCCAGTTGGGCCCTTCCTGGATTTCCCGCAGCCTGGCTCATTGCAGCGCTGGCCGCCACCGTGGGCAATACATTTGTGGCTTGCGCCCACTGCCCGTTTGCTGCAACCCGACTTAACGCAAAGATGGACGGGGTACTTCAAGACTCGCTCAGTACCATTTGCGCTGCTTCGAGGGGCCTCAACAGGGATTCCCTCCTCATCACCTTCAACCTCAACTTCTACCAGAGCACGCTTCCGACCTGCAAAATTTCGCCACTTCAGGAGAGAATACCTTGGAATAGACGCCATGCACGGATGCTCGGCGGTGTAATAATCTTCGAGCGGCTGAAAATGCTGGGGTTGACGTTTGACTGACGCTACCAGGACTACTACCTCCTGTCTTGGAAGCCAGCTAGTAAAGCTACAGAAGCTTCTCAGCTCTCAGCTAGGGAAGAAGTTGAAACACGAAAAATCGGAAGAAACGAAACACGGACTTTTCAGGGATTGTTTCTTGGGTGCACCCGAGAGAACGAGAAACTAGGAAAAGAGCCCAACAGGATTGTTTCGTTTCTCATGAAACGGGCCTGGAAGGCGGGCTGGTTGTTTCTGTTTCCCTGGTGAAAACGAAACACCTGGATTTCTACGGTTTCTTTCGGGTTTCGTTTCCATTCCGCCCTCAGAGGTAGGTGCTCCTCAGGAGACCGTGCTGAGGATTAGCCCGGACCACTGTTTAGTTGGTGCGATGACGAAAATTTTGATCTAAAGTGGAGTTTGCGTACAAATACATGGGGCATGGGGCTCCAGTACAGCAATTCGCTTTTTGCCTCTTCTCAGTACCTGCCGATCCCATCTGTGGCGCTCCACTTAAGAAAGAGATGGAAACGAAATATCCTGATAAATGGCAAGAGAAACGGCGCGCGAAGCCCGTATGTTTCGTTTCTAGAAACCAGAAACGCCCAGGGCGGCACTTTTATTGTTTCTTGGAAACGAAACACGCGAAAAATCCGGGTTTGTTTCCTATGTTTCCTTTTTCCTGTGTTTCGACTTCGACCCTAACTGCAGCACTGCAGCACTGCAGCTGATATCATTGTGTAGATGAGCCCATGCCAGCACGCCAACCCACGGATAGTATCTGCGGCTCTTTAGCGTTAGCGGACTCACTTACTTGCACATATCGAGGTTGACTTTATTATCAATTCCACCGGTGCCTTGTTGTGACCTACGATGGAAGTTGGCGTGAATGTCTGGGTTTTGAATCCAGACTCTCAGGATGATGAAGTTGTATGGCTGCCTGGTGAGATTACTAACAAGGAAGTGCAATCAAGTCATTCTTTTAATGTAAAGATTAAAGCTCTCGAACGAGTGCATGAGCAGCTCACTGTCGTCTCTGAAAATGGCGAGCTCCCACACGTGCACCTACGCAAAGACGGCGAAGATGTGGAAGATCTGATACGTCTGACATTCCTGCATGAGCCAGCAATCTTACATACGCTTCAGATGCGGTTTGAAAAGTCGTTGATTTACACGTACACTGGTCCGATTTTGATCGCAGTTAACCCATTTCAGATCCTAGATCTATACACTGACGATATTTTGCAAGCGCACTACGAAAGCGGAGTTGCGCGATCCCAGGGATTTGAGTCACCTCCTTTGCCACCTCATGTCTATGCTATCGCTGCGAATGCATACCAGGACATGTCTTTAAGGCTAGCGAAATTGCGAGCCTCGCGCAAAGGTAACCCCGTGAAGGATAGGAAGCCCGCGGCACTGCCCTCTATGTATGCCCGGTCAGCCTCGAGCGCATCTGAGTCCAAGCCTGAAGATGCCATAAGTCAATCGATTTTAATCTCGGGCGAGAGCGGAAGTGGTAAGACAGTGTCTACAAAGCACTGTCTTGAGTACTTGACTACTGTCGGGCGAGCAGCAGACGATAGAAGCAAAGGTCTCAAATTGGCTGCAATGCAGCGCGACACTGGCTCAAACAAAATCGTACAGTCGAACCCTATCCTGGAAGCGTTCGGTAATGCATGCACTTTACGCAATGATAACTCATCTCGTTTCGGCAAATTAGTGCAGCTGCATTTTGGTATTGAAGGAGGAATCCTTGGTGGAAGTATCTCATCGTATTTGCTCGAAAAAGTTCGAATCACTAGGCAGACGGTAGGGGAGCGAAACTTTCACATTTTTTACCAGCTATGTGCCGCCGCGGAGAAGTCACCGCAAGCACCAAGCAGTTCTAGCAGAGCATCTAGTAGTCCAATGGAAGCGCCTGCAAGACGAAGGAGTAGTATCGGTGCGATCAACCGGCGCGAGAGTTGGAATGGTGGAATCCCTGCTAATGCAACTTCCTTCAGCCAAGAGACGACAAGTGAACTAGCTATGGAGAGTAAGTGGAATCTGCGCAGTGCCGATAATTATTTCTATGCCAACCAGGGCGAAGTTTATGATCTCCGCAATGTCGATGATGGCCAAGAGCATCAGAACCTGCGGTATGCTATGCATGTTCTTGGCTTCACACCGGGCGAAATTTCTCAGTCGTTAAACGTTGCAGCATCGCTGCTCCATTTGGGAGAGATTTCGTTTATTGAAGGCGAAAAGTACGAGTCTTTGTTTGATGGTGAGAAAGCTTCATCAGCTGCCCAAGTATTTTCTGAACTCGTCGGTGTTGACTTCGAAGCCTTGAAGAAAGCGATTACTGTGAAGGATGTGAGCACAAAGTGGGATACGGTTTTGAAGGATCTTCGGCCTGTTGACGCGTGCAACGCCCGGGATACTCTCGCTACATCTCTCTATTCGAGGCTCTTCAATTGGCTCGTGGAAAAAGTGAACGCATACCTTAAAGTGCAAACATCTGCTCAGATCGAAGCCTCTGTGAGCGTGCTAGATATTTTTGGTTTTGAATGCTTCAAAGTGAATTCCCTTGAGCAGCTGTGCATCAATTACACAAATGAAAAGTTGCAGCAGCATTTCAACAACTATGTGTTTAAGTTAGAGGAGGCTGAGTACACTCGTGAAGGTATTGAATGGTCTTTGATTGATTTTCCAGACAATACTGATATTTTGGACATGATCGAAGGCAAGTCGCCGATGGGCATTCTGGCTTTATTGGATGATGAGTGCAACAACCCGAATGGAAACGATAAGAATTTTACTCAACGCATATACAGTGCCTTTCTAGGGGACGAAACGCAGTCTAAGTCGCAAGCGGTTCAGGGAAAGAAGAATGACACATCTAACTCGGCTCAATCAGGATTTTCTCTTCTAAATGTGCGTACTTCATCCGGTGGTGCCGAGGGAATCACAGGTGGAAAGCATCCTCGATTTGACGTCACAAAACTCATGAAGCCTCTAGGGCAGTTCTCAATCAATCACTATGCTGGACCGGTAACGTACAGCCCTGAAGGATTTTGGTCGAAGAATCGGGATGAGATCCCCCCCGAAGTGGTGAAGCTATTTCGAGGGAGCTTGAATTCATTTATTAGTAGCCTTTTTGCTGAAGATGATGGCGAAACACTGAATCTTGGTGGTGGACAACCTCGTAGTAGTGCAGCAGCTTCCCTTTTCAACCCCACTTCAAAACAAGCATCGGCCAAAAATCGAAGAATGTCAATGGCTGGGAAGCAGGCATTCAGAACAATTGCCATGAAGTTTAAGACGCAATTAGCGGACTTAATGGAAAGATTATCAGTGACTCAGCCGCATTACATTCGTTGCCTGAAGCCAAATGAAGTAGCGGAGCCGTTTCTCTACAATCAGCGTCATATCGGAGAGCAACTGCGCTATGGCGGAGTCCTCGAGGCTGTGAGGGTGTCTCGAAGTGGATTTCCTGTGCGCATGACACACGGAGAGTTTTATGAGCATTATAGGCGACTCGTGTCTGGTGTGGCGGCCTCTACGGAAGGCAAAGCGAAGCTTGCTCCTCGCAGCAAGTCTCCTATCGGTCAAAGTAACGAAGAGGAACTCCCACTTACTCTATCACAATGCACGCCTGACAAGGTTGAGTCTTATACCAAGGCGTTAACGAAGTCGGTTGCAGCTTCAACAGTGGCGTCTCCAGAGGAAGAGTATGACCCTGCAGCTTTACAATTTGGTCTTACCAAGGTATTTCTCCGTAAGAAGGCCCACGATGCTCTTGAAGTGAGACTTGTGAGTCGCCGCCGCCGGTCTTCGATACGCCTGCAAGCCTTCTCGCGAAGTTCTCTTGCTCTTGAAGAGTACAGGAAAACTCTTCAGTCGGTGCACATTCTTAATCGCTGCTTTAGAATGGTCGGTTCTCGAGCCAAATTCGTGCAAAAACGTCGAGCTGCTATTGTTCTACAATGTTTGCACCGCAAGACGATGGCAGTGATTTTGAAGAACCGCTTGGCCGTCGAGATGAAAGACGTCAACCTTCAGCGGGCAAAAATGCAGGAAAGGCAGGCAAAGATAGCGGAAGAGAAGTTGGAAGCAGAACGAAGAGAAGCTGAACGCCAGGCAAAGATAGCGGAAGAGATGTTGGAAGCAAAACGAAGAGAAGCTGAACGTCAAGAAGATGAAAAACGCCAGGCAGCCGAAGCTGCGGCTGCGGCATCGAAGAAAGATAGTGTGCAACGAGTTGTTCAGAGGACTGTTGATCGTTTCGCTTACACCGTGCCCGTCACATTTGCAGTGAAAAAGTGGGTGCGGTACACGAAGTGGGCAATCAAAGAAGCACAGGCTCAAATAGCTGCTGAAGCTGCAAAAGCATCGGCAGACAAGCTTGCTGCTCTTGAAGACGAACTGTTGGCGGAGCGCACGGCACTCAAAGCAGAGCGCGCAAAAACCAAGGCTGCTGAAGAAGAATTGGAGATGAAGACACAAGAGCTTGAGAAAAGTGCGACTCGGGAACGCGCGAAGTCTGAGGAAGAGAGAGCTGCGCTTGACACCAAATTGAAACGAGTTTCAGCCCAGCTAGCGTCACTTGAAGAAGAACTTCAGTCAGAGCGTGATTGGCGCAAGTCAGACAAAGCGAAGTTTCAGGCCAAGGAGGAAGACTTGGAAGAGCGTTTGAGCCGTGCAGAAGCTGCAGGTGCTCAAGAGCGCTCGAAAGCTGAGTCATCTCACGAAGAGCTCGAGGCCAAAGTGCAGCGGCTGGAGCGGGCGGCGTCGCGCGATCAGGCCGAGCGCGAAGAGGTGCAAGCGGACGCCGAGGCTAGAGCGGACCAGGTGGCAGCGCTCCAGAAGGAATTGGCCGAGGAGCGAGAAGAACGCCAGGCGGAAAAGGCGCAATTTCGGGCAACTGAAGAAGACTTCGAAGAACGTTTGAGTCAGATGGAGGCTTTATCAGCAAAGAAATGCGAGGAATTGACTGCCGAGATCAATTCTGCCAAAGAGGCTTATGATGAGCTTTTGCAATCCACCACGCAGAAAGAGGAAGTGCAGCTGCAAAGTGGAGCGATGAAGGAAAAAGCTGTGAATGACCTTCGCAAAGAAGTGGGAGGAGCTACTCTGCGGCGAGCTGCGTTCCGTTGGTTCCGGTCAGTGCCACTTGCTGCGGCGATGAAACAATGGATTCGCTCAACTAAACTTGCCGCTGACGAGGCCCATGCAGCACGCTTCGCTGCTACAAGCACAGACATGCAGTCTATCGTCGCTGCTCTTGAAGAGAAATGTACAAATCTGACTGCCGAGATCAACTCTGCCCAAGAGGCTTATGATGAGCTTTTGGTATCCACCACGCAGAAAGAGGAAGCGCAGCTTCAAAGCGGAGCGATGAAAGAAAAAGCTGTGAATGACCTTCGCAAAGAAGTGGGAGGAGCTACTCTGCGGCGAGCTGCGTTCCGCTGGTTCCGGTCGGTGCCACTTGCTGCGGCGATGAAAAAATGGATTCGCTCTACGAAACTTGCCGCTGACGAGGCCCATGCAGCACGCTTCGCTGCTACAAGCACAGACATGCAGTCTATCGTCGCTGCTCTCGAAGACGAGTTGCTCAAGGAGCGCTCTGAGCGCCGAGCTGAACGCGCCCATGCTGAAAGCGTGAAAGACGATCTAGAAGCGAAAATCATTCAAATTGAGCGGGCAGCGACACGAGAACGGTCTGAGCGATCGGACGAAATGTCTGAGGCCGAAACTGCCAAAGTGGAGTCTCAAAAGAAAGCTGCCCGCCTGCAAGACGACCTCGAGGAAGCGCAGGCCAAGGTGCAGGCCTTGGAAAAGATGCTGTCGCAAGAGCGCGACGAGCGGCAGGAGCAGCACGACACCCACATCTCGATGGCAGCGACCGCAGCGCATGCAGCTCAAAAGACCATCAAAGAGCTGTCGGACGAAGCGTCGGCTGCCAAAAGCGCGCTGGAGAGTGCCAAGGTAGCGCACGCAAGTTTGCTAGAAGAGACGGAGCGTGACAACGTTGCGAGGATCGCGTTCTTGGAGCGAAGCTTGGATAGTGAGCGTGAAGACCGGCAGCAAGTGGAAGCTTCGTTGAAGTCGACGTCGGAAGCAGCAGCAGAACGCGCGAAAACAACCATCGAGGAGCTGAGAACGGAGCTGTCGGACGTGCAAGAAGCGCTGACGCGCGAAACGAACGCCAGGGCCGCAGACCGGTCCGCCGACGACATTCGTCTCGACTCCAACAAGGTGGCCATGGAAATTTTGAACGCCCAGGTCGCTGCCTTGGAGGAAACCTTGACTTTGGAACGTGCCGAGATGGATTCGGAGCGGGCTGCCTCCCAGAACGAGTTTGATAATACGGTGGCCACTCATGAAGCAGCCTTGAGTGCACTGCGCGAAGAGCTAGAAAAGGAAATGGCTGCTCGTGCGGCCGACGTAGCAGAGGGAGATAGCACGGCCGCCAAGCTGCGGGAAGAGCTCCTAGAGTCGGCCAAGGAAGTCAAGCAAAAAGAAGCCGAGCTAAGTGCTGCCGTGGCAGCGGCGTCGGAGCTGGAGCTTCAACTCAAGCGTGAGCAGGACGAGCGCGCTGGAGACGGACAAGCCCACGCCGATGCCCTGGCCGCAGTTGAGACCCACACGCAAGACCTGGCCGAGAAGCACCGGGCCGAAGTGAACGCGCTCGTGGACGCCGCCAACAGCGACCGAGCCAAGCAAGCCAGCGACCGGCTGGCGCTGGAGGCAGCGTGCCAAGACAAGGTGGACGATTTGCACCAGCAAATGCGCGACCTCGAGGCGACCTTGGCGGAGACGGAAGACGCCAGCGAGCGCGAAACCAGAAGGGCCAACAAGCTTTCGTCTTCCGTGGAAGCTTTGCAGTACGAAATCGACGCGTTGGGAGAACAGCTGGCCACGCAAGTCAGCGGGCGCGCTGCGGAGAGCGCGCAAGCCAGTGCTTCGCTGACTGAGGCTCAGGCCAAGATGCACGATTTGAGCGCGAACCTCGACCTGGTCAAACGGCAGCGCACCGACGAGCATGAGCGCCACCGGGCGATGCAGCAAAGCGCCGATGAGCTGAAGCGGTCTCTGAGCAGTCAGCTCAAGGAGCTCGAAACCAGCCGCGCGGAGTGGCAGAGCGAAGCGTCGGCTGCCAAGCGTCAGCTCGAAGCCCTTCAAGTGCAAGCGCTCGTGGTGGAGGAGAAGTTGGCGCGAGAGACCGAAGGTCGCCGCAAGGACAAGGTAGCGCAAACTGAGGCGTTGGCGGCGGTCGAAACGCGAGCGAAGACCATGACCGAAGAGCTTCAGTTGCAAGTGACGGGCCTCATTGAAGCCACGCGCCGCGAGCGTGCTGGGAGAAGTGCGCAAGCTGCGCGAGGAGGTGCGCAGGCAGGGGCCATCGTTGCCGTTGGCAGTGGTACCGCGGAGGCCAGCAGCTTGCAAATTGCCGCTCTAGAAGACGCGCTTGCGCGAGAAAGGGAGAAGCTCACGGACGCGCTTGCGGCACAAACCAACGCCGAAGCGGACGCGCGCGCTGCCAACGCCCGCGCGCGCGAAGCTTCCTACGCTGCGCAGGCAGGGGACCAAGCCGTTGCTCTCTCGGAAGCGCTCGAAGAGTGCCGTGCGGAACTCCGCAGTTTGCGCTCGGAGAGGGACGCCCTGGCGCGGGAGCTTGACGCGGGGGCCGCGCAGTGGCAAGCCCAAGGCCTCGCGGCAGCTGCGAGCTCTTACCGGCCGCCCCGCTCGCTTACTTCAACCAATTCGCCGACTTCCCCGCGCTCCCCGCGGTCGCCGACCTCACTCCACTCGCCGACGGGACCAGGCGACGTGGGCTACCAGTTCGGAGGGTCTTCCCACGGCGAAGCTGCTGCGCTGCCAAGCTCCAGTGCCGTCATGACGGCAGCGCGGAATGACCTCTTGAACCACAACAGCGCCCGTGGAGCTTCATCGCCACCCCCACCGCTACCTCATGAAGGAAGCGCTGGGGGGTCCTCGCCGCCGTCGAGGGGTCTGCAGCAGGCGCTCGTGTCGTTGGTGGAGAAGGCCGAAGCGGACGCGACTGCGCTGCGCGGTGACGTCACCCGCTTGGAGGCCGAGCTCGCAGGTGCGCAGGTGCAAGTAGAGGCGTTGCAACAGGCACAGGCGCAATCAGCCGCGGCGACGGCAAGAGAAGGGGGTGGTGCAGGGCGAGGCCAGAGCAGCCGCGCCACATCGCCAGTAGCATTTGCCGAGCTGACGCAAGAAGACTACCAAGGTTTGTTTGGAGGCGCGCCCCCGCCACTGCCACAGCTGCGAGAGGCACCCACGGAGCAACAACAGCAGCAAGTACAGCAGCAACAGCAACAACAGCGCGAGCTCGAAGCTTTGTTGCATGCGTCCGAGCAAAAGCAACGCAAGCTCGAACTGGAGCTGGACAGCGCGCGCGCGCAAGTGAAAAGCCTTTCGGACAGCGCCGAAGTGGAAGCGATGCGAGAACAGCTGCAGGCGGCCGCGGGCACTTTCGAGCGGATTTTGCTGGCCGCAGAGCAGGAGCACCGCAGCGAAGCGGGCGAGCTGCGGGAAGCCGTGGAGCAGTTGAAGCAAGGGCAGCTGGACTCGGAAGCCTTGGTGCTGGAGCAGCAGCAGCACCGCAGCGAGCTGAGCGCGTTGCGGGGCCTCGTCGCCAAGCAAGACGCGGACGCGGCGCAGCAGAGGGGCGAGTGGGACAGCGAGCGAGAAGTGCTGGAGGAAGCCGTCAGCCAAGCACACGCTGAGCGAGACCGCACGGCCGCGGAGGCTCAGCGGACAGAGCGGCGGCTGGTCCAAGAAAAAGAAACCGAAGTGGCCAACGCGCTCGGGTGGTTCCGCGAAGAGCAACGGGCGAAAGAAGCGCTGGAGCTAGAGCTCGCGCACTGCGAAGCGTCTCTGCAGCACGAGCAAAACGAGCGGGCCAGCTTAGAAGACATGGTCGCGAGCTCCTTGCAGCAGTTCTATACCGCCGCGACGCACAACAATGGCAGCCTTGGTGGCACGAAGAGCGTTGGCAGCGGCAGTAGGAGTAGCAATGGCATCACTGGCAGCAATTTTCGCGGAAGTGTTCCAAGCAGCAACCGCAGCGCCACTGGGGCGTTTCAAACGCCGCCTCAGACCAACCGCTTTGGGCTGCACCTTACGCCGAGCTCGCGGAATGGAGGTGGCGGCGTCAGCGGTGGTAGTGCTGTGAGCGGTAGTGTTGGTGGCACTGGGCCTTCTTCTGCAGGGCACACTGCCAGCAAGCGGCTCGCGAATTCTTACCGCTCTGCACCACCTCGTTCAGCGTCGGCTCCACGAATGGCGCCTCCTGCTGGGTCGCCACTGCTTGAACGGCAGCTAAACCATTACCGGCAGCAGCAGCAGCAGCAGCAACAGCAGCAGCAACAGCAACAGCAACAGCGGCCTTCGAGTTATGCACCTGACGTGGCACCAAGCACTCTTCGTGCTGGCCGTGAAATGGAGCCTCGGCCAGTGTCGCCGCACCGGAGTCCGTTGTTGAGGAGCCCGCGGTCCACGACGCCGACGGTCACGCCGCAGCAGCATCAGCGGCAGCCCGAGCCGACTAGGCACGCGCCTTTGAATGGCTTTTCAGTGGGCGCGCCGAGCACACGCGCGCGGCGCGACTACCGTGCATAGATAATTCCGAGGGCCTTCATATATAACGAGAGCGAATTCCTCGAATCCGTTCGCACTTCACCGCGGGGTGTGCCAAGTGTACGAACGAGCACATTTATCTCCGTATCCTAATTCCTAATTCTAATTCGGATTTGGGATATTTCTAATATCTTTAGAACTCAGGCCCAGGCCGATTGCCGATTGCCTGTACTTAAGAGCTAAGATGTAAGATGTAAGATTTTACATTATCTCACCATTGAAAAATCATAGCACTGCACGTGCGCTGCGTATACCGACTACCGACCATGGCGCTGATGGATCACTGATGGCGCTGTGTAGCTGGAGTAAGGAGCAAAACTTACTCTTAAAAACTATATGAAACCCGGGCCTGGCTTTCAGTCTGGCCTGGGAGACTCTGTTGACGCAGACTAGAAGGCACTCTGAATGCTAGTTACTAAATCAAGTCCTCCATCAGGAGGGCTCAGAAAAAAGAGGAGGAAAACATGCATATGCAAAGCGCTGTGATTGTCACAGGGCACTGGCCCAGAAGACCAAAGAGCCGCATTCATAAGTAAAAGTAGAAGTAGAATGCTAGAACAAAGAAATGCAGAGCGAGCCGGATTGCATTAGAAGAGGAGCTAACGAATATGCATCGTATTAAGCATTCGCATAACTACATACTGTATCATTTCCTTGCGAGGTGTTGTAGTAAGACTTCGAACACGACCTGGCCAGTTCTCATGCTGTCATTAGATCCTGAATCCTGAATCTTGAATCCTGAATCCCAAGATCCTGACAAAACATGGGCCAGTTTGAACTAACCATGGTTTGTTGATTCTCACCAAGAATTGTCACCGCCCGACCAGGAAAAAAAATACAAGGACCTATTTGATGTGCCTTCTGTGCAAATGCAGGTAATTAGATTTATTTTTTCTTCAACCACATGCGAAATTTCAGAGAGCTCAGCCTCAATTGTACCCAAGAATAGTGGAAATCCTTGAAGCACGTAAAATCGGTCTTATCTTCGTACAATTTTAACACTGTAAATATAATTTTAGACACAGAGCACCGAGTTAACGGACTAACCTGGCCTCATGGGCCATTCGAGGTGCCATTTGGCTCTCTGGGTGACCATTTACGTGTCGGCGACCAAAAAGCGTGTGCGTCCAAACTTTTTTTTTTGCAGGATTTTTTTTGCGCTTGGCGAATATATTGGGCAGGATGGCCAAATTTTTGCGCCTTTCGTGCAATTACGAGTTGAATAAGTTGATACTTGAGGCGCACGCGAAGTTTCAGACAAATCAGCTCGGATACGCCCGAGTGACAGCACCAGCCTGCCTTTAGCACCTGGTTAGTGAATTCTGAGAATTCTCAAAAAGTATTACCCAGGATGCCGCAGATTTATTAACAAAATTGTTTCACGGTCAATTTACTTACGAATTATCGCATGTTGTAGATTGCACATGTATTGAAGATCAAGTAGTTGCGGGATAGCAGACGACATTCTCTTGCAGTCCCTCGTGACCGTACTTTGAGTCAGAATGTGATCGTCTAAGTTCAGACCTGTGGTATCTCCAGATCTCATTGGAACCATTGACATAATCGTTACACGGCATCGATCATGCTTCATACATCGTTGGTTCAGTGAGTAACCAAGCGCAACACATACTGAGATGACTGCATTCACGAGATGAATGGATGAATGTGGCACAAAACATATCAGGCATTCCCTCTAGCTAGTAGTACTTATAGATAGTACTGATGACCACACTTTGATCCGGGAAGGAATTCTCAGAATTTGGCGTAGCCACCCCGTTAGGGGCCTAGTTTTTAAACTACCCCCTGTATATCAAACATCAGAGAAGATCAGAGATCAGAGATCAGAGATCAGAAAAGTAGTCAGTCTGTTCTACTGTACTAACTTACGTCTGTACTTACTCTCTATCTGGAGCTAGCTAGCTACTAGACCTACTCAACACTTCGGATATTATGCCGATGATTGTCGTCATGCAGTAGTTGACGTTTGTTTCAGCAGCGCGACAGGCCTCGACGTACTACAGTTCATATTGTTATTTTCTTTTGCAGTGTATGATGGCCAGAATGTCATTAATCCTAGGGGCTGTACTAATCTCAGTAGTCTTGTTACCAAACTGTCGAGCTTGGGTCTTGACACCAGGTCAGCAAACGAGCCGATGGTACCATTGGTCAAGTGCTCTAAGTGCCAAAGGTGGTGGCAGTAAGAAGGCTCCCTCCGCCCTATTCTTGGAAGTAGAAGCTGATGGGAGTGATACTTGGAAGTGCGACCGGGTGGTAGAAATAATTAAGAGCGGCGGAGTGGGGGTGCT
>Ga0307978_1002200_pt1 | contig 13891 bp, 15 predicted proteins | sample OrgLakmetage1056_FD_203151 | JGI IMG/M metagenome (GOLD analysis project Ga0307978, IMG submission 203151) | Saline water microbial communities from Organic Lake, Antarctica - #1056 | ecosystem: Environmental > Aquatic > Non-marine Saline and Alkaline > Saline | place: Antarctica: Organic Lake...
TCCTCCTTGGGAGGTTTGTCAACGCGGGCCAAGGTCAGTCCCCCGCCAAAATCGCGCGCAGTGGCCCGCATCGAAAAACCTTCATTTTAGCTGACTTTGGTCGAGTGTTCTGGCGCCGCGGTGCAGCTTCCCCGAAGCGGACGTTAGTGGTTAGCGCAGCATTCAGTGGGCCCAATAACAGCACGCAGAACAAAGCGACGGCTTCCTAACGTCTCTTTAATGTCGGCTTTCGAGAAGGCTGCAATTTCATGGAACTAACGATCAACCGTTAAACTTGATAGATACTAATCGCCTCTGGCTAGTTAAAAGTGGAGTTTCGGTTGCGTCGAAGGCTGGTTTAGCGATGGCGGTTCAGGAAGGCGTCTTTTTCGGCCTGTGTCGGCGCCTCACCGGCAAAAATCTCTGCATAATGGCAGCCGGCAATTGCGCGTTGCAGGCGAGGCTCGGATACATGCGTTGAGTAGTATCCTGTTTGGGTCAGGATCGCTGTCAAAGCGCGGTAATGAGCTGCGTCACCTGTTCTCCCGAAACGTTCAAAGACTGCGGTCACTGCCTTCAAGCGAGCGCTATCGGACTGTTGAACAAGTGACTGGAGTTTAGAATCACTGCGCGCCCAATTTCGGATAGCAAGATCCAGGGGCGCATCAAATAGATCGTTGTCGATCCAGCAATCGATCAGGTTAAGAACCGCAGCGCATAGGCTTTGGGCCGGGGCCGCGCACCGCTCTATTACAATCCCAGTATTGCGTGTCTGCCAAATCTCGATGATGGCGTCATGAAGATCCGACAGGTCTTTGAAATGCCAATAAAAGCCTGTGCGGGTCAGTTTCAGTTTTTTGGCCAACGGCATGACTTTGACTGCCTCGATCCCTTCCGAAACGAAGAGATAATAGGCGGCGTCAAGCCAGAGCTCTCGGGTCGCGCGCGTCCTGTTCTGCAATGCTTTGCTCATGCAGCCATTCTAATTGACTTGACAGGTGTGTCAATCGGAGGAAAAGTAAACATGACATATGTGTCAGGAATGTTTTACTTCGATAAGGATTGCCTCATGTCTACAGATCCGTTGCTACAACCCTACCAACTGAAACACCTGACTTTGAAAAACCGGATCATGACGACCAGTCACGAGCCGGCCTATCCGCAAGACGGCATGCCCAAAGAACGTTATGCCGCTTATCACGCCGAACGCGCCAAAGCAGGCGTTGCCCTTGCGATGACGGCGGGGTCGGCTGCTGTCAGCCGCGATAGCCCACCGGTGTTCAACAACATTCTTGCCTACAAGGACGAGGTGGTTCCATGGATCCAGAACCTGACGAATGCGGTGCACGAACATGGCTGTGCGGTGATGATCCAATTGACCCATCTGGGACGTCGCACCAATTGGAACAAGGGCGATTGGCTGCCCTCGGTATCGTCCTCAAAACACCGCGAACCGGCGCACCGTGCCTTTCCCAAGCTAATTGAGGATTGGGATATTGATCGTATCATCAATGATTTTGCCGACGCCGCCGAGCGGATGCAGTCGGGCGGCATGGACGGGATCGAACTACAGGTCTACGGCCACTTGCTGGACCAGTTCTGGTCGCCGCTGACCAATGATCTGACGGGCCCCTATGGTGCCGATACGCTCGAGAACCGCATGCGGTTTCCGCTCGATGTTGTCGGGGCCATTCGCAAGCGCGTTGGCAGCGAGTTCATTGTTGGCCTGCGCTACACGGCGGACGAGGCTCAGAAGGGCGGTATCACCCATGATGAAGGGTTGGAGATTTCCAAACGCATTGCCGCCACCGGGCAGATTGATTTTCTGAATGTCATCAAGGGGCGCATTCACACCGACCCTGCCATGATTGACTTGATCCCGATTCAAGGAATGAAATCTGCCCCGCACCTCGATTTTGCAGGTGAAGTGCGCAAGGCGACGGGTATGCCAACGTTCCACGCCGCCCGCATCCCTGATGTGGCGACAGCGCGCCATGCGGTGCAGGCTGGTCTGCTCGATATGGTCGGGATGACCCGCGCCCATATGGCAGACCCGCATATCGTACGCAAAATCATCGAAGGCCGCGAGGAGGATATTCGGCCCTGCGTCGGGGCGACCTACTGTCTTGATCGCATCTACCAAGCGGGGGATGCGCTTTGTATCCACAACGCTGCCACCGGGCGCGAATTGACGATGCCGCATGATATCGTGAAAGCGGCCACGCCGCGGAAGGTTGTAATCATCGGCGCAGGTCCAGCAGGTTTGGAGGCCGCACGCGTTGCCGCAGAGCGCGGCCATGACGTGACAGTCTTCGAGGCAGCCGCCGAACCGGGAGGGCAAGTGCGGCTCACCTCGAGGTCCCCTCGCCGCCGCGAGATGATTGGGATCATTGAATGGCGCATGGCGCAATGTGCCGCGCGGGATGTGGTATTTAATTTTAACACATGGGCAGAAGCCGACGATGTTACGGCGCTCAGCCCCGACGTGGTGATTGTTGCGACAGGCGGGCTGCCTAATCTGGAACTGTTTGAACAAAAAAACGAGCAACCGCATGTCGTCTCGTCGTGGGATATCATTTCTGGCGACGTGAAGCCTGCGGGCAAGGTGCTGATCTATGACGAAAGCGGTGATCACCCTGCCTTGCAAGCAGCCGAGATTGCGGCAAATGCCGGAGCATCCGTCGAGATCATGACGCCGGACCGGACGTTTTCTCCGGATGTGATGGCGATGAATTTGGTGCCGTATATGCGCTCGCTTCAGGATAAGGATGTGACCTTTACCGTCACGCGTCGCCTGTTGAGTGTCGTGCGCAGCGGCAACAAGCTGACCGCGACGATTGGCACCGATTATAGTAATCATACCTATAAAGTTGAGGTGGATCAGGTAGTCGTAAACTACGGGACATTGCCGCTGGACGAGCTTTACTTCGACCTGAAACCACTTGCGTCAAATGGCGGTGAGGTCGATTATGACGCGCTGACTGCAGGTAATCCGCAAACAGTCCAGCGCAACGAGAACGGCGCGTTCCAACTGTTTCGCATTGGTGACGCCGTATCAGCGCGCAACACTCATGCGGCCATCTATGACGCCTTGCGTCTGGTAAAGGATATCTGAGATGCGCAGCAGCAAAACCATTCATGTCGTGTCTTGCCGAAGGCGAAGTTGGCGATGCCATCGTCGGCGGCGCCGCCCCGCCACCAGGTAAGACACTTTGGGAGCAGCGGACGCGGATTGCCAAGGATCAGATCCTGCGCAATTTCATGCTGAGCGAACCGCGCGGTGGGGTATTTCGCCACGTGAACCTGCTGGTGCCGCCGATCCATCCAGAAGCCCAGATGGGCTGGATCATCATGGAACCTGAAGACACACCTCCCATGTCCGGTTCGAACTCGATCTTCGTATCGACCGTGCTGCTCGACAGTGGGATCATTCAGATGTCCTAGCCCGTGACGTAGATGGTACTGGAGGCTCCCGGTAGTTTGGCCCGCGTGCGCGCCGAATGCCGCAATGGGAAGGCGGATCGGATCACCGTGCGCAATTTTCCGTCCTTTGCTGGCGAAATGGGCGTGTCATTGGACGTGCCAGGGCTCGGTCCACTCACCGTCGACACGGCCTTTGGTGACAACAGCTTTGTCGTGGTCGATGCGGCATCACTTGGGTTTGAACTCGTGGCCTCGGAGGTCAAGACATTGGCAGATTTAGGGGTTGCGATCACCAATGCGGCCAACGCGCAACTGACCTTTAGCCACCCGACCAATCCAGATTGGAAACACTTTTCAATCTGCCTTTTGCGGGACCAATCACCCGCGAATGCAACCATCTGACATCAGCCGCGGCTGTCACTATTCAACCGGGAAAGATTGACCGGTCGCTAACGGGCACGGCCGCTTCCGCGCGCATGGCGTAGCTGCATGTACGGGGCGAGATGCAGGTGGACGACACCTTTACGGCCTGATCCATCATCAATTTTGAATTCCACTGACGGATTGCGGAAACAACGACAGTGGGTGAGACCCAGCGATCATCCTGAAAATCACCGGCCGGGCATGGATCACCGGAACGCATCAACACATGCTCAACCCAGATGACCCTTGGCCAGAGGGCTACCGTCTGAGCGATACTTGGCCCGAACTGAAGGGACGCAGAGAATGGCAGACATGAACATTCTCTATCTGTCGCAGGACGACTTGATCGGATTGGGGCTCAGCACAGCCTAGATTATTGACAGCATCGCGCGCGCCATTCGTGGCAGCGTCAACGGCACGGCACGGTCTGGGCGGCACGGTCTGGGCGGCACCCAAGGCCGTCATCACGCCTCCCAATGATCCACGCTATATGATGGCAGCACTTGCAGCGATCGATCATCCGCCGCTGCTGGCCGTCAAGACGGTTGTCCTGAACCCCGAGAACACTGCGAATGGCCTACCGCAAATCGATGGCCTTGTGACCATTCGTTGCAGCGTCAACGGCATTCCGGAAGCGGTGTTGGATGGCAATTGGATCACCGAAGTGCGCACCACAGGCCTGAGCGCGGTGGCCGCTAAATACATGGCAAATCCGCAAGCAAGGACCATCGGTTTTGTGGGCTTTGGGGCCCAAGCACGCAGCCATCTTGACGCCTTCGCCGAAGCATTCAATCTGGAACATATGGTGTACTTCGGGCGCGGTCAGGCCATTCAGGACAGCCTTGCTGTGCATGCCAAGGCGCTCGGATTGACCGCGACGGCTTGTCCATCGGGCCAAGACGTGGCGCAAAATTGCGACCTGCTGGTGATTACCGTGACCCACACTGGAGGTGCCGCCCCGTTTCTTGATGCCTCTGGCACGAAGCCGGGGGCATTTGCTGCAATCGTCGATCTGGCAGCGCCGTGGAAGCGGGACAGTTTTGGTGCGCTCGACTGCGTGGTTATTGACGACTTTGTCCAAGAGGCCGCGCTGGCAAACAAGCTTTGCGTTTCAGCGTTTATTCACGGTGGCCTGACTGGCTTGGTGACAGGGCAGCTACAGGGGCGCACAAATCCAAATGATCGCACCGCATTCGTCTTTCGGGGACACGCGTTAGGCGACCTGGCCTTGTCCGCCCTCGCAGTCGAAAAGCACCGAGAGGTTGAGAGTGCGTTTTAGACAAACATTTAACACGCGCGCTCAATTCAAATCGATTTCATTCGTGATCTTGAGGAAGCTATCATTCCCCAGACTTCAGAAAACCGTCTTTGCGGGACCGCGGATGACTTTAGGCGAGCTGCAACATTCTTGTGTTCCCATACCTCGATGAATGGCCGCTTTTGAGAACGTGCACCAGGGGTACTCACACGTATAGCGAATGCACACTTTCCGCCCTTGTGTCGACAGAAAGGCCAAAGTCACGAACGGCCCATTGCGGAAGCCGCGCAGTCACGGGCTGGTTCGCAAGAACGTTGACGGTCATCGATCACGTCAGTACCAATTCGCGTTCATCTCATTACAGTCATACGCGCAATGCGCGACATTTTGTTTGGTGAAAAACCAGTTAGCGCCAGCAGGCCCATGTTAACGTGTCGAGAGATAATCGGCGGAGACGTAACCCGTGATCTGCGGTGCAGCCGTCAGTGAGACGCGGCACCACAACTGACCTATTTCGGTTACACAATCGCGGCGAATGAGCGAGGTTCCATCAGGAAGGCCCAAGACGACGCTGAAGCCAAGCCCCGGACCCGCACGCAACTTCAGCAAATCGTCCGGACCAGCGCTGAGGACCGAAGTGCGGTCAGTGACAAAATCGCTGCAACCCGAAAGGAGTATGAACGTTAGAATGACCGGAACGATACTGCGACGCATGATCTGACCTCGTTCGTTTCGTAACTAATAGACTGTCATCAGACCAATGCCCAGTGACCCCCTCCGCGCCGCCGCCATTCGTTGCAGCGTTCTGCGCTGCGGTGCAGCTTCCCCAAAGCAGACAGTGGTCGAAATCGCGACATTTTGAGGTGCTGAGGTCTTCTATGCGGACTTTCCTGGCTCCTATTCAATGGCTGATTTCAGGTCATAACAAAAATCGTCCTTTTGTAAATGCAGCTTGGACAGTTGCCGCGTAGAGAGCCACAGGCTAACGTTTATTGGGTGATAAAACAGGGTCAGGCTTGGCACAGGGCAATCTTGCCTCACTCAAGCGGGCTGTCACCTGACCACTTGTAGTGACTGTGCGGCGTCGATGGGAGCAGGGATGGCGCGTAACACTTCTATTTTGCAGATGTGGGACATGCTAACATTGCGCGTACAGCATTTTTACCGATAATCATTCTTATGTAATGTAAAAGCCCACGGCTTGCCATTCGGCGCCGCGCTTCCCAAGTATATCGCACCATACCCGAAAGGCTGCATTATGCGCTATTCCGTTCTCGATCTCGCGCCCGTTCCCGACGGAGCGGACGCCCGCACCGCCATCGCCAATTCCGTTGCCTTGGCGCAAAAGACCGAGGGCTGGGGATACCACCGCTACTGGCTTGCCGAGCATCACAATATGCCCGGCATCGCCAGCGCAGCAACCTCGGTGCTGATTGGGCATATCGCGGATGCGACGACATCCATTCGCGTGGGTGCTGGCGGTATCATGCTGCCCAATCACGCGCCGCTGGCGATTGCCGAGCAGTTCGGCACGCTTGCCACCATATATCCCGGCCGGATCGATCTGGGCCTTGGCCGCGCGCCGGGCGGCGACATGGCCGTTGCGCGCGCGCTGCGCCGGGGGTTGGAGCAGGACCGTTTCCCAGAGGATGTGGTCGAGTTGATGGGCTATTTCAGTGATGCCCGCCCAGGCGCCCCGGTCGCCGCGCATCCCGGCACAGGTACGCATGTCCCTATCTGGATCCTTGGCAGCAGCCTTTATGGCGCGCAATTGGCCGCGCATCTGGGCCTGCCCTATGCCTTCGCCTCGCATTTCGCACCCGACGCGCTCGATCAGGCCGTGCAGATCTATCGCGACCGGTTCGAGCCGTCCCAATATTTAGACAAGCCGTATTTCATGCTGGCCGCCAACGTGTTCGCCGCCGATACCGATGGCGAGGGCGCGTATCTACGGACGTCCATGCAGCAGGCCTTTGCCAATTTGCGTACCGGCAAGCCCGGCAAGCTGCCGGTGCCAGTGGATGATATCGAGGCCACGATTGGCCCTGATATGACGCGCGCCGTGCAGCAGGCGCTGCGCGTCACGGCCACGGGTTCCAAGGGATCGGTGCGCCGCGCCTTTGGCGAGATGCAAGCGCGTTACGCGCCCGATGAGATGATCCTGACCGGCCAGATCCACGATCCCGCAGCGCGTCAGCGGTCCTTTCAGATCGCCGCCGAAGTGCTGTCAGATATGAGCGCGGTCAGAGCAGCCTAGCTGGTGGGACAGCCAGCGCCCACATCAATCCATGCTTGCGTCAACGCACCAAAGCGTTCCTGACTTACCGGCGCTGGTGCGCGCGCTCCTTGCCCGGCGCCCAGCCCCAACCGACGAGGTCATCCTTGGCGTTATGCGTCTGGATTTTGGCCAAAGTCTTGCCGCCGTTACGCGCCGGGTCTTTGATCTGGTCGCAAATCTGCGGCCGGGATAGGCCGGTCCAGCCCATCAACAGCGGTGCCAGATGCCACGGATCATGGCCGGGGATCGCCCCCTCGGCACCGACGTATTCTACATTTTCAACGCCGTGGCAGGCGACGCAGCGCATACCGGGCGCGCCCATGCCCCCGGCGCCACCGCGCACAACCGGCGGCTGGTGCAGCGCCAGGTCATCACCCTGCCGCGGCATGCCGTCAACAGGGTGGCAGTTCAGGCAGCGCGGATGCTGCAAGACCTTGCCCATTTCATTGAAAATGGCGGCAGAGCGTCCGTCATCATCCATGATCCCGGCAAAACTATCTGGCGCCGCCAGATCCTAGGCCAAAGCGCCGCTAAGCGCAGGCATCGCGGCAAGGCCATCAACGTCGCTTTCAGCATGGCATATTTCCTCATTAAACCTCTCCCGCGCCAAAGGGCAGGCGGTAGGGCATCGTGCCGGTCAGCGCGCGCCACGCATTTGCGACGGCAGGAGCGATTGGCGGTGTGCCCGGCTCGCCTACGCCCGTCGGGCTGGCATCGCTCTGCAATATCGACACCTCGATCTGTGGCATTTCGTCAATGCGCAGGATAGGATAGCCGTCATAATTGGCCTGCCGCACGGCGCCGCCCTCATCCAGTGTGATCTCGTCATGCAGGAGCGTGCCAAGGCCAAAGCCGATGCCGCCCTCCATCTGTGCCCGGATGACATCAGGCGTCACGGCCACGCCGCAATCGACAGCGCACCACACGCGGGTGACATGCGGGCTGCCATCCCGGTCCTCGACCTCGGCAATCTGCGCGACATAGCTGCCAAAGCTACGCACGACGGCGACGCCCATGCGGCGGTCTCCGGTGCCCGGCCCAGACCATCCGGCCATTTCGGCCACGCGGGCCAAAACGGCGGCATCGCGCGGGCGGTCCTCGCGCATCAGTGCCATGCGCCCCTCCACCGGATCACGCCCGGACGCCAGCAGCACGCGGTCCAGAAACGTCTCGACCGCATAGGCCGTGTGCGTATGCCCAACCGAGCGCCACCAGAGCGTTGGCACACCCGTCTGCATCTGCGCCCAATTCAGCCGCGTATTTGGCAAGGCATAGGCCAAATCATTGGAGCCCTCATAGGACGTCGGGTCCAGCCCGTCCTTCATCATCATGGCAAAGGGCGTGCCAGCAATGATCGATTGATTGGCGATCGTGTTGGTCCAGGCGGTGATGTTTCCCTCCACATCCAACCCGGCCTTGAGGTGATGCGCCGTCAGCGGGCGATAATAGCCCGCTTGCATGTCGTTTTCGCGGGTATAGACCAGCTTGTATGCGCCCGGCCCTGCGGCCTTGGCCACGTTTGCCAGCTCAGCCGCGAAGTGGCTGTCAGGTGTCGCGCGCCTGCCAAAGCTGCCGCCAGCAAACATCGTGTTCATCACGATTTTACTGGGCTCCATGCCCAGAACGCCGCCCATCGTCCCTTGGCTGATCGTTGGGATCTGCTCGCCAGCCCAAACTTCTGCACCGTCCTCGCCAAGTTCGATAACGCCGTCCAGCGGCTCCATCGACGCATGGGCGAGGTAGGGAAAGAGGTAATCAGCCTCTATCACCTGCACGGCCTCCTGCATCGCGGTCTCCACATCGCCCGCCTCGGATACCAGCCTGGCAGGCTGGCGCGCAGCTGCGGCGAAGGTGCGCGCGATCTCATCCGTGGACCGCGTCTCGGCGCCGCTCTCGTCCCACGTAACGCTGACCGCATCGCGGCCCCTGAACGCAGCGTAGGTATTGGCGCCATAGACGGCGATGCCTGACGGCACCTGCCGCACAGCCACGACGCCCGGCATTTCCAACGCAGCCGCGCCGTCAAAGGACGCCACCTTGGCACCAAACTTGGGCGGGTGGACTATAGCGATCACCTGCATCCCCTCGCGAAAAACGTCGATGGTGAACAGCGCGCTGCCGTTCGTCTTGGCCACGGCATCCAGCCGCGTGATACCCTCACCACCGATCAGGGTGAACTCTTTGGGGTCTTTCAATACAACATTTACCGGCACGGGCATCTTGGCTGCCGCCGCTGCCAGCGCGCCAAAGCCGGAGGATTTTCCGCTGCCTTCATGCGCGATCACGCCACGTTCTACCAAAATTTCGCCTGCGGGTACGCCCCAAGCGTCGGCCGCTGCCGATACCAGCATGGCGCGCGCCGCTGCACCTGCCTGCCGCATTGTCATGTAGCTGTTCGACAGGCCGGTCGAGCCACCGGTGCCTTGGATACCAAACGCGGTATTCACATAGACAACCGGATCGGATGGCGCCTGTTCGGCCCGCATTTGGGCCCAGTCTGCGTCCAACTCTTCGGCCACCAGAATGGGCAGGCCGGTATTAGCCCCCTGCCCTATCTCGATATGCTTGACCAGCACGGTCACTGTATCGTTGGGCGCAATCCGCACGAATGCATTGGGCGCAAAATCGTCCTCCGCCACGCTCGCTCGCGCCTTGGGTGCAAGATAAAAGCCCAGAACCAGACCGACCGATCCCGCCATAAATCCACGGCGTGTAGGGCGCGGCGCTGTCATTGCTTTGAAATTGGGGTGCATGATTTAGCCCTCCAGAGAATCGGATGCCTGGCGGATCGCCTGGCGGATACGCACGTAGGTGGCGCAGCGGCAGATATTGCCGGCCATCGCATTGTCTATGTCCTCGTCGGTGGGTTTAGGCAGCTCGCGCAGCAACGCTGTCGCCGACACCACCTGCCCCGACTGGCAGTAGCCACATTGCGGGACGTTAATATCCACCCACGCCGCCTGCACCGCTGCCGCCTCTGGGCCGCCCAGATCCTCGATTGTGCGCACATCCGCGCCCTCCAGCATGCCGATGGGCGTCACGCAAGACCGGCGCGACTGGCCATCCAGCAGCACGGTGCAGGCGCCGCATTGCGCGATGCCACAGCCGAATTTCGTGCCGGTCAGGCGCAGCTCATCGCGCAGCGCCCACAGCAGCGGCATGTCGGGGTCGGCGTCCAGCGTAACGGGGCTGCCGTTCACGGTGAGAGATATGGCCATCGATCAAGTCTCCTTTGGCATGTGACAAAGTGACCTAGTTCGGAATAGCGCGAGAACCAGTGCAGGTGGCGCGCGCAGCGCCGATCTGCTGTTGCGTTAGGGCAGCGGCGCAGCGCACGCGACGTTGGTCTGCCATTCACCACAGCGCGCTTGCAGGTGGCGGCCCAGCGGGCGGTCAGTAAAGACGGTGTCGATCTCACTCAGCGAAGCGATACGCGCCGGTGCCGTGCGCTTGAACTTGCCATGATCGGCGACCAGTATGCGGCGGCGCGAGCGCATTAGAATTGCCTGACTGACGCCCACCTCCTGCATATCGAAATCGAGGATATCGCCATCCGCGTCGATTGCCGAGCAGCCAATAATGCCAATATCGAATTTGAATTGTAGAATCGACGCCTTAGTAATGTCGCCGATCAGCCCGCCATCGGATTTGCGCAAGCTACCGCCCGTGACGATCACGTCGCAATCGCGGTTCTGCGCCAGAATATTCGCAACGTTCATGTTGTTCGTCACAACCAGCAGATTGCGATGATGGATCAATTCGGCCGCGACCGCCTCGGTGCTGGTGCCAATGTTCAGGAAGATTGCGCTATCCTCGGGGATCTGCGCAGCGCAGGCACGGGCGATGGCGCTTTTGCCTTCGGCGTTTATGCGGCGGCGTTCTTCATACCCGATGTTGATTGTCCCCGATGGTAGGACAGCGCCGCCATGCACCCGCTCCAGCCGGCCGGCATCGGCCAGATCCGATAGATCGCGCCGAACGGTCTGGAGAGTGACGCCGAAATGCGACGCCAAATGCTCGACCGTGACCTTGCCGTCACGCCGGGCGAGGCCCAAAATTTCAGGATGGCGGATTCTCTGCGACATTCGGTTTCGGTCTCCGGCAGCGGGACGTGCCCCGTCTCAAGCGCGGCTTTAGCAAATTTCAGGCGCTCACGGGGGGTTTTTTACACACCAGATGCGAAAAAATAGTCTTTCACCTGATTTCGAACAAATACGAAAGTAACGTCTGTTCTTTTCGTCATGCATTGCTAGTGTGTATCGCGAGGCACGGATTTGGGAGGATCTGGGTGACAAAATGTGAGGACATCCGCGATCTGTTGGTGATCGGCGGCGGCATTAATGGCTGCGGCGTGGCGCGTGATGCGGCCGGGCGCGGCCTATCCGTGACGTTGGCCGAGATGTCTGATCTTGCGTCCGCAACCTCATCGTCATCGACCAAGCTGTTCCATGGCGGCCTACGCTATCTGGAGTATTTCGAATTCCGCCTCGTCCGCGAAAGCCTGATCGAACGCGAGACGCTCTTGCGCGCCATGCCCCATATTTCTTGGCCCATGCGGTTCGTACTTCCCTATCACGCCGATATGCGGTTCGAGGGCGACACACCCACATCCAAGCTGCTGAACATCTTTATGCCTTGGATGCGCGGTCGTCGGCCAGCCTGGCTGATCCGGCTAGGCCTGCTGCTGTATGACACCCTTGGCGGTCGCAAGATCCTACCCGGCACGACGACTGTTGATTTGCGCACTACGCCCGAGGGCCGCGCGCTGCAGGACCGCTTTGCCAAGGCTTATGAGTATTCTGATTGCTGGGTTGAGGATTCGCGCCTTGTCGTGCTGAATGCGCGTGATGCACAGGCGCGCGGCGCTCGCATCATGACCCGCACGCAGGTGATGTCGGCGCAGGCCGAGGACGGCATCTGGACCGCCACGCTCAAGGATACCCGGACAGGCGCGACGCAGACCGTTCGCGCCCGCACGATCGTTAACGCCGGCGGGCCGTGGGTCGCCGACGTGATCCGCAATGCAGTCCATTCGAGCAGCACAGACACCGTGCGCCTGGTGCGGGGCAGCCATATCGTGACCAAGCGGCTGTTTGACCACGACAAATGCTATTTCTTTCAGGGCACCGACGGACGTGTAATGTTCGCCATCCCGTATGAGACAGATTTCACCCTGATCGGAACTACGGATCAGGAACATGCCGATTCTAGCACCCCGCCTGTCTGCACACCCGAAGAGCAGGCCTATATGGTCGACTTCGTGAACGCATATCTGGCCCAGCCCATTTCCATCGACGATATCGTCTGGACCTATTCGGGGGTGCGTCCGCTCTATGACGATGGCTCGTCGTCGGCCACAGCTGCGACGCGCGACTATACGCTCAAGGTGGACAACAGCGCTGGCGCGCCGGTCATCAACATCTTTGGCGGCAAGATCACGACCTATCGCCGTCTGGCGGAGGGCGTGATGGATCTGGTCGGCGGCCTTGTGGCGGACCTGCCCGGCAAGTGGACCGCAGCCGCGCCATTGCCCGGCGGTGATTTTCCGGTCACGGGCGTGGACGCTGAAATATCCCGGTTGGAAGCCGCCTATCCGTTCCTGAACGCCACATGGGCGCGCCGGATGATCCGCGCATATGGCACCGAGGCGGGCCAGGTTCTGGGCAATGCCACGACTGCCGGAGACCTCGGGAAGGATTTTGGCGCGACGTTGACCGCCGCCGAAGTCGATTGGATGATGGACCGCGAATATGCCGTAACAGTCGAAGATATCCTCTGGCGCCGGACCAAGCTGGGTCTGCGCCTGTCCCCGCAGGAGGCGATAGCGTTGGACAGCTATATGCAGACACGCGGCGCTACGGCGGCAGCCGAATGAGGGGGACGCAGCCATGACACTCGAACTTGACGGTGTGACGCACGAGGTGCTGGGCCAGACCCACATCCACCGTACCAATCTGGTGTTGCAGCCCGGAACGATGAACGTGCTGTTGGGCCCCACCCAGTCGGGCAAAACGTCACTGATGCGCCTGATGGCCGGGCTAGACCGGCCCACATCCGGGCGCATCATCTGGAACGGTACCGACGTCACCGGCCAGCGCGTGCAGGACCGCAAGATCGCGATGGTCTACCAGCAATTCATTAACTATCCATCGATGAGCGTTTATGAAAACATCGCGTCCCCCTTGCGCCTGTTGGGCGTGGGCAAGGCAGAGGTTGACCGCCGCGTGCGCGAAACCGCTGATCTGATGCAGTTGTCACCGATGCTGGACCGCAAGCCACTGGAATTGTCGGGCGGACAGCAGCAGCGCTGCGCCCTCGCCCGCGCACTGGTGAAAAACGCTGGACTGGTTTTGTTGGACGAGCCACTGGCGAACCTCGATTACAAACTACGCGAGGAGCTACGTGGGGTCTACTCCGGTAGGGGGCAGGATAGTACGCTAAGGAGTTTCTTTAGCTCTGAGGCGCTCTAAAGTTCGGTAAACGGTTGGCCTGGAAACCGCGAACACTTCGGCGAGGTCGCTGATCGAATA
>Ga0307978_1002201_pt1 | contig 13881 bp, 14 predicted proteins | sample OrgLakmetage1056_FD_203151 | JGI IMG/M metagenome (GOLD analysis project Ga0307978, IMG submission 203151) | Saline water microbial communities from Organic Lake, Antarctica - #1056 | ecosystem: Environmental > Aquatic > Non-marine Saline and Alkaline > Saline | place: Antarctica: Organic Lake...
AGGATGTCCTTCTGAGGTTTAGAGCAGAGGCATCATAATTATCCAAAGCGGAGAATGGAAAATGAACCAGCAAAACAACAACTTGAACCACCACGCTCAGCATAACGTGGGCACGGCATATTATGTGCTGGGCTACCTCGAACAGGCGTTCCCGATCCACACCCAGAAACTTGTTGAGATTGATGGCAATGTGGTTGCAGAGCCGCTGCGGGATGAGACAGGGGCTTTGGTCGTTTCCCGGGAAGCGCTCGCCCTGCGTGATGAGGCGATGATGGACCTGATGGCACAGGCCCCGATCCCGGCGGCGCTCGACCAGATCCTCTGGGCGTTCGGGGATGAGGCGGTCGCGGAAGTGACGGGGCGGTCGATACGCCCGCTCAAATCCAGCGACGGAGGGCTCTTCATCGAGAAACGCGCCCCGAGTAGTAACTCGTCGGAGACCCAAGCTTTTATGGATGGAGAAAAGAACATCCTGATCTTCTCGGATGCGGGTGGGACTGGGCGATCCTATCACGCAGCGCAAACGGCGAAGAACCAAAAGCGTCGTCGGCATTATCTGCTGGAACCCGGCTGGCGCGCGGATGCCGCCATTCAGGGGCTAGGGCGCACGCATCGCTCTGCACAGGTCAGCGCACCGTTCTTTCGGGTTTGCACCTCGGATGTGCATGGCGAGAAACGCTTCACATCGACGATCAGCAAGCGGCTTGATCAGCTTGGGGCGCTTACCAAAGGCCAGCGTGAGACGGGATCGCAGGGCATGTTCCGCGAGGAGGATAATCTCGAAAGCCCCATCGCGCGGTCCGCACTGCGTGGATATTACGCCGATCTTGCAGCGGGGCGGGCTGAGGCGATGGATTATGAGACCTTCGCTGACTGGACAGCGCTGCGATTGATCGACAAAGACGGCGTGTTGCTGGAGGAACTGCCCCCGATCCAGCGGTTTCTCAACCGGGTGCTGGCCCTGCCGATCCACATGCAGAATGTGCTCTTTGCGGAGTTTATGCAGCGGATCGCAGACCAGACTGAGCGCGCGCGGGACGCTGGCACGCTTGATCTCGGGGTGGAGACGCTGCGGGGCGAGACCATCAAACAGGTCTCGGCCGAGGATCTTTGGACCTGTCCGCAATCAGGTGCTGTGACACGTATCATCGGGCTGGAGGTGACGGACCCGGTTCATATTGCCAGTGCTGAGTTTGCACTTGGCAACAACTTCGACAAGATCCCGATGGTCAATCGCGCTTCGGGGCGGGCAGGGCTGATCTCAAAACGCCCGATGCAAATGTATGACGAAGACATCGTCACCCTCATGCGCAAGGTCGTTCGGCCAACTGGCAAATCTTACCTCGAGGAGAGCAAGTTCGAAGCTTCGGCCTGGGAGGCCATTGATCAATCAGAGTTCATCCGGCTCTGGGACGAAGAGGCCGACAGCTTGCCCAAAACCACAACGACAAAGCTCTACCTGCTCACCGGTCTGTTGCTGCCGATTTGGAAGAATATCCCGACAAGCAACGAGCGCATCTATCGTGTCACGCCCGAAGACTGTGCCAGCATGATTGGTCGCACCTTAAGCGAGGAAGGAGCCGCAGCCCTGCGGGCGCGGTTCATGACGGGGACGCCTGAAACACCAAGCGAGATGCTAACCGCCGCCCTTGGCACGACAGCACCTGTCGATCTAGGGCGCGGCCTGACGCTGACGCGCCGCCGCGTTGCCGGTGATGTGCGTCTCGAAATCAACGGAGCGGATAAGGGCACAATCGACGGCCTTAAAGCCTTGGGGTGTTTCACCGAAATCATCGCCTTCCAGCTGCGGGTTTTTATCCCTCACGGCAAGGGTGTCGATGTGGAAGTGATCTTGAGCCGGATTGTCGGGAATGAAGCAGTGCAGCCGAGCGATCGGGCAGCCTAAAGGGAAAGCCAGCTTTTTGGTCGGGTGTGCGGGGTTGGGGCTAATCAGGTGCTGTTTCACAGCAGTGCCGTGGACCTCGATCTCGTTCTCACTCCATCAAAAGGAACAGACCATGACAGATTCAAATACTGACTTCGCCAGCACAATGGAAAAATGGGCCGCCGAGCGCGATGCCGAAAACACCGAGGTCCGCGCCGCGCTGCTTGCCCAGTTGCGCGCCCTTGGTGTCACCGAGGTGACTGCAGAATACGAAGGCTACGGCGATTCCGGTAACGTCGAGGACATCACGCTGCAACCGACCGAGATAGCTATCCCATCCGAGCTTTCGAGTCAGCTAGACGAATTTGCTTGGGCGTTTGCCTATCAGCAGCATCCAGGCCTCGAGAACAACGACGGGGGCTATGGCACGCTGACATGGGACATCGTCAAAGACAGCATCGACCTCGATCATGCCGACCGCTTTGTCGACAGCACCCACAGCTATCACGAGGGGCTTTGATATGGCGCATCCCCTGCATCACGCTGAATGCTCGGCGCGGAAATTCGGCGGCGAACCGTCGGACTATCAAGCCATTCACGATTGGTTCGACCTCTCCAAAGCACACTATGCATTCTTCACGCACCGCGCCTTGCGTCACCACACCCACGGCATCTTCGAGGCTGAGCGGGAGTTTGGTTTGACGATCACAAATTCTGCAGGGCGCGCTGTCCCCGTCCGTTGGATCGGCGAGCAGCACGTGAAGGAAGACTGTCAGGGCCGCATTCCAAGCATGGCAGACTGGTTTCGGCGCATTCATCCAGAGGGCTGGATGGCCAATGGCCATATTGATCTGGCGCAAGCTGAACTTGCCAGTGATCCGCGTGCAGATTGGATTGCCGAGGTAGCGGCTGGGAAAACGATCCTTGGGTTCAAGGATTGGATGGATGCGCGCACAGCCCATTTTTGAAGCAAAGCCCATTCGGGCCAGCGCCCCATCTCACCGCCTTCGCGACATTACTGTCTCGGAGGCTTTTTTGCGCCGATCAAGGAGAATCCGATGAACATCGAAGATATCAAAGCCGCAGTAGATGCGGGCAAGTCCGTGCATTGGGCGAATACTGGCTACGTCGTGCGCAAGGACCGGCTTGGCCAATATATGATTGTCTATTTACCGAACGGAAGCGCGATCGGTCTGACCAATCGCGCCCGAACACAGCTCAATGGTGCGGAAGGTGACTTCTATATCGCGGGTCGTGAGGCTCCTGTGCAGGGCGTCACTGCGACGGTCAGTCAGAAGAAAAGGGAGGGTGATCCATGCGGCACTGTTCCAATCCACAAATAACGCGCGTTCCGGGCGGAAAGGTCGGGTGAAAGTTGAAAGCAGGCTTTCTGTTTTGTGAGCCCATGAGGGGGTCGAAAAGCAATCTCGGATGGTCTGGCAAGACGTTAGGCCCCTATAACCCAAGAAGGATAAAACCCATGTTCGCAGGAACCCTTACCAAAAACGCAGACACCACAGCCGCAGTCTTCACCGGCAGCATCCACAACACCAAGTTCGATATCGCGATCCAGCTGGAAACCCGTGCAAAGATGTCAGAGCGCAGCCCCGACTATGACGTCACGGCGGTCAACAAATCCGGCCGCAAGGTGCGTATCGGCACGGCTTGGAGCGAGACAGGCAATACCAGCGGCATTCCCTACATCTCGATGCAGCTGGATGTTGGCCTCGGCCCGTTCCGCGTCAACGCGGTGCAGACGCAAGAAGCGCGCAAAGCCAAGAGCGAAGACTTCGAGATCATTCCGCTGGTGTCAAACGGGACGATGAAGTCGGGCTCAATCTCGGGTGAGTTAACCGCAATGGATGGTGACAACGCTTTTGCAGGTTACATCGCCAACATGATGTTCGACTTGGATTTCATGCTCATCGAGAACGACTACAAGACAGAAGACACCCACCCGGATTACCGGATCGAAGTCAGTTCTCCGAAAGGCAAGCCGATCCGCGTTGGGTCTGCCTGGATGGCCAAGAGCAATCGGACGGGTCACGATTACGTCTCGTTGTTGATCAACACACCTGACGGCGATTTGCGTGTTAACGCCGTGCAGAACGAAGAGCAGCGCGGCGGGGATACGTTCTCGATCATTCCGTTCGTGCAGAGCGGAGATCAGCAGCCGGACTCAAGCGGTGGTTTGTCACTGGTCGCATAATAGAAGCAGTCGGCACATAGTTTAGATCGATTAGGGGAGCCGCGGCAACGTGGCTCCCCTTTTTTGTCTGTTTGGTTGAAAGGGCTGCTGGATGGCACTCCGTGCTCGCTCCACGCCGCACAGGGCCTTTATTTGACATCTATTCAGTGAACGCGCGTCGGGCGGCTGCAAGCTTTACCCAGTTTCGCCCCCCGAAGGCGGCGAGGGCAAGATAGATCGTTTTGTTGGGAAGGTCTGGCTTGAAGACGATGGTCAGTCGATTTCCTGTCCCACCGTGGCGCACCAACCAACCTTCAAGGTGTCCGCTGAGGCGTAGACCCGATGCGGGGTTGTTCGCGATTGCTTCCAGCAATGCATCAATCTCATCCAACCGTCGATACGCGGCTGCTGTATCGCCCTGGGTCATCTCAACAATGTGATTTGCGATACCAATGATATCCCGCTCGAAGAACGGGTGCTGGATAAAACGCATCAGCTCTTATTTGTCATCGCGGCCAAATGTGCACGCGCGCTTACAGTGATGTCCGATGCGGTCCCGACCGGCTCCCATTGATCCAGTGGCAGCGACAAGCGCCGTTCTAGTTCCGCTTCAAGGACGGCCCGTTCCTGAGTGCGCTCAGCCTTGGCCTTTGCCAATTCACCTGAGACGGCTGCGCTCATGTTGGGATATTCACCAGTTTCCACCAGTTCCTTGGCGAAAGTGTAGGCGGTGTCGGTAAAGCTGACGGTCTGCTTTTGAACGCTCATAGGAGTCTCCTTGGTGTTCCATTAGACTACCATCTTTCGCGTATTTGGCAATGCCTGTCGAATTGACAGACTGGATAATCCACCCAAGCCTAACGGCCTCCCCCGCTCGGCTGCGCGTGTCGCAGGTGAGAACGGCCCTTTGGTCCGTCGCGCATGCGGCCATGCGGCCTTACCGCGATGTCGCACTGTGGGTCCCGGTTTGCCCGTCTCGCGAGCACGGCAGCGCTCGGCCACGCCTGCGGTCTTCGCTCTGGTCTGTTTTGCGGCGCAAAACGATCCCTCCGCTGCACCCGCCTGCGTGTCCGGCCCCACCGCTTGCCTGCTCGCGTCGGGCAAACCTGGCGTCAAAACACACACACATGAGTATGGAAGCATATCCTCCGGATGGCCCCCAAATCAGCCCGCCTCAAGGATCGCAAAACTTTTCGGCGAGTGCGGTGCGGGTTGTCAGGTCCGTCTTGCGCGTGAGGTTGCGCCTGTTGTGAGCGCGGCGCTTGGAAAACTTTTGCGCCCAGCAAGCTGGCGGCTGCGCCGTCCCTGACCCGGACAGATTCGGTGAACCAGAAATCGGCCATGCCCCCACACGCATGTGGTGGGCTCAAACTCAAACATCTGGAGATGAACACATGGCCTACGATCAAGCGACAACATACGAGACAATCGAACTCTTCGGCCTGACGGAGAAAGATGCGAGCTTGCCAATCCCGCAGGATGACATTCTGAAAGATTGCATCATTCGCGAAGCCTTCGAGACCCTGCTCGGGCAGCTTCGCAATACAGGACTTGAGGGAGAGATCGAACCGATCGCCCACGGGTTGGCGACAATCCTGCAGCGCCGCAAGGTGGCTCTCGGCAAGGAAGTCGACCGCACAGCCGACAAGATCGGCGCACTGGCAAAATGTCACGACGGATCAGAAATCGCTGAGACCGCACTGGAAGAGGCCCAAGCACGCTTCGTGCAGTTGCGCGAGATCGTCGATGCCATTGAGACAATGGGGGAGGCGGCAGCGGAATGCTACGAGGTCGAGACTGGCAATGCCTTCATCCCGGCCTCGGGATCGCGGGCAAGCGTTCGGGCGCAAGAGACGGGTGCCGTCTTCGAGGCCAGGCAGCTTCTGGAGCAGCATGATAGCGAGACCGCGGCGAAGTCTAAAGTCGAGGGAGTTCCCCTAATCGTCTCGGGAGCAACCGACTGGACGGATATCGACGTCATCTTCCGCACACTCGATAAGGTTCGGGATCGCATCAAGCAGAACCGCAATCAAGATATCTTCATCTGCCACAAAGGCGGCAAACATGGAGCGGAAATGATCGCAGCCCGGTGGGCACGCGCGCGGGGCATCAACCAAGCGCGCTTCGATCCGCGCTGGTCCGCACACGGACGGGCTGCACCCTTCAAGTGCAACGACGAGATGCTGGACGATAAGTTCGCCGCAACCGGAGTTGTTCTCTTCGGAGGCAATGGGGTCGCCCTGAACCTCGGGCAGAAAGCCGAAGCGAAAGGTCTGACGGTCATGCGGGTCGCTGATCCGGCCAAGACACCGGGCGAGGCATAAGTCAGAGAGGGTCACCTTCGGGTGGCCCTTTCTTCGTTCTCAAGAGCGCGGGTTGAAATTCAGACGCGCGGTGCTGCTCTGCAGCAAGGGTTCATGTAAGTCATGACGGTGGCTATAGGAATTTCTCGTTTGCCGAATGGCGGCGCGGTATCTCAATGTAATCCTTGTCTGTTGTGCCTGTGATGCAAATGACATCTGTTGGGCAGCATATCACGCCACCTCAGGTTTTTCAGTCGATGCCCTTTTCCCCGGAACGCACCAAAGAGATACAATCGCGCATTGATGCGCGATTGCAGTCTGGTCAGGCGAACGATTGGGAGGTTTCGTTTCTCACAAACATGGCCACGCGCTTTCAGAAGTATGGAACCGACACGCGTCTGAGTAAGGCCCAATATGCCAGCCCACACAAAGTCTTGAAGTTGGAACGTGAGCCATCATCGCAGGCCAAATCACAGGCTAACGATAGCGCATCGCGTCCGGCCCCGATACGCAGACCCGCGTCTTACCAACCAAAAAGCTCGACCAATGTCAGTAACCCGCGCAATCACTGCACCTCGGCGGGCGGTGCGTAGGGCTCAGCGACAAATCATGGTGCCGCTTGTTATCGCTGTCGCGTTCTTTGCACTGGTTGGATCTTTGTTCGATTCAACATCTTCGCGGTCCACTTCCTTTGGCTCACCAGCAACGTCTGCACCGCAAACGACGAGCGGAACTTACGTCTATGTGACAGGGTCACGGGTCAATCAACGGGACGGGCCGTCGACGTCTGATCCGGTCATGGGCGCTCTGGTCGAAGGCACGCGTGTCCAATTGCTTCGTGACCAAGGACAATGGGCGCAAATTCGGTCTGACTTGGGAACCGGCTGGATGTCGTCCAGCTTCCTGTCTCCGAATGGGCCGGCCGCGGTGCAAACCACGACACAGGATCGTGGCCTTCGTGCCAGCGATGTGCGGATCATTGATGGCGATACGATAAATGTTCGTGGGATCACGCCCAACGTGAGGCTTGTCGGATTCAATGCCCCTGAGATGTGGCGGCCTTCCTGCACTGCAGAGCGTCAGGTCGGGGAACGTGCAACGGCGCGTTTGAGCCAGCTGGTGCGGAATGCGGCATCGATAGAATTTGAGCGCGTTGCATGTGCGTGCAGGCCTGGCACCGAAGGCACGGATCGTTGCAACTTCGGACGTCTCTGTGGATCACTGTTCGTCGACGGTCAGGATGTGGGACGCACACTGATTGGTGAAGGGTTGGCCGTGCCATACCGATGCGGTCGGACAAGTTGTCCTCCGCGTCCCCAAGCTTGGTGTCAGTAACATCGACCTCACTTCAACACCGAAAAATTGATCTTCGCTTGAAGCTGAAAAACCTCCCTGCATTTCGCCTCGGGCAACAGACCAAACCCCGACACATTGCATCAACGCGACCCCACCCTTCGCCAATATCGAGATCAACGAGACCTGTAGCGACTGCGATGGGGGCACCGATTTAGGTCTCTTCTTTTTGCTCATTGATGTGGATCGCACGGGGTCGACCCGCTCGTGCCCTGCGCTGTGCTCCGGCAAGCACAAATACGGCTTCCACGCCTGTGGCGCGGACCCTCCGCATTTGCGCTTGCGACCGGTCCTAAGCCCCCGTGCCAAAAAACCCCCATCGCAAAAAGGAGAGACCCAAATGACCAACCATTACGTCGCAACAGTTCCCGTCAAATACACCGATACCGAAGGCGCGGAGCGCACCCGTTTCCAACGTGTCGGGGCCATGTTCCGCAACACCCGCAACGGGGACGGATCGGAGTTTTTCAGCCTCAAGCTCGACTTCCCCGTCGGGGTCCAAGAACTGGTGATGTTCCCACCAAGTTCAAAGGAACCCCAAGAGTAAATCCTCCCCGAGGATGGGCCGCCGGAAGGCGGCCCTATCTCTGTTCCAGAGATCGCTGTGCGTCCCGTTGAGACCTCTGCCTTTGGCCGCGGTCACGGTTACGGATGACAGGACTGCGGAGCAGTCCTGATGGTTTCCGCTGGGGTTGGAATAGTGCGGTGACAGAGCCGCCAGTCCGCCTCAAGGGGGCCATCCCCAAAAACCTATCGGCGGTGCCTTCCCGGTTTTTGCGGCAGAGAATTGACAAGCCAATTCTGGCCTCCCTTGACCCTGCCTGTCAGCCCCGTCGGTTGAGGATGTGCCCCGCCCCTTCGTTTCCGCCCGAACATTGCATGTTCAGCCGGACCTCAGGCGCGGGCACTGTTGAGAGCGGCCCATGTTGGTGCATGTGGCTGGCGTTTGTTGGCGCCCCTTGGGGCGCGGCCTCACCCCTGCGGTGCTCGGCGTAAAACGGAATACAAGGCTGCCTGCGCGCCTAATCACCCTAAGTATATTATTGACATATTAGTATAGTTTCGTATGATGGGTGCAGCCTTGTATGAAGGTGGCAGGAAATAGGGGGTCTTTCTTCGCATGTCTCGCTCAAAACGTCTCACCAATGCGCAACGCATGGAGATCGTGCGCGAAGCTGCGAACGGGGTATCCACGTCCGTGCTTGCAGAGCGGTTCGGGGTGACGCCGCGGGCGGTGCAATACACGGTGAAGAGTGACGAAGAAAGGCAGCGCGATACGGCGGTTCCGGTCCTGGCGGTGAGTGTGAAAGTGACCCCTGAAGAGATGGCAGGGTTCGATGCGGTGCTGGCGTCAGCAGGGATTGAGACACGCTCGGAAGGGCTGCGCCGATTGATGCAGGCGGCAGGCGGAACCTTTGTGGCGGACACCCAATTGGCAGCGGAGATGGCGCGCTATCGTGCTTCCCTGAACGAGATTGGAAACGGTGTCGCCCAGATCGCCAAGCAGATGCAGAAGGCCAATCGGGCGGGACAGGGATCTGGTGCCGAGTTCTCTGAATTGCGGCTCGCACAGATGCGCGGGTTGGCCCGGTTTATCCTCGACAGTGCTGACGAAATTGATCTGCTCGTGCGCCGCCGTCGTGACGCGATGCAGCTGACCGCAACGGCCGCTTTGAGGGAGTTTGCGCATGCGGCTGAATGATGCGGTAGACGCTGTTACGGGAGAGGTATTTCGGGACGGGTGGAGCCGGATCAGAGGCTCGATGCAGGGTCTGCATGTCTCCAAACAAAAGCAGATGGTGCGCGCCGCAGCCGGGCATCGCGCGGCGGTGTTCAAGGCGATCCGGGGCGGCGGGACAAACAACAAATCCGAGCTTGCGAACCAGCTTGGGTATCTCACCACCAAGTCCACCCATATCGTCGACAGCAGCGGGTTTCTGGACGGCAAATCCAAGCTCGACCATGGCGAGATCAAAGACCTTACCGAGCGCTTTGCCAAGCGGTGGAGCGCGGGGTTCAAACCCAAGCTCGGGCAGACCACACATCTGCTGATGTCCTTCCCGATTGGCACGCGCGGGGAGGATGTGCGCGACATCGCGACCGACGTGGCGGAGCGGTTCTTCCAGAATGATCAAGGTCACTTTGATTATATCATCGCGGTGCATGAGGACCGCGATCACCCGCATGCGCATCTGGTGTTGAACCGCCGCTCGCAAGAGGGCGAGTTCTTTTATTTGGCGCGCAATCATCGGTTCAATTATGACGACTTCCGCCTGGCCATGGTCGAAGAGGCCGAGACCTACGGCGTGCGTCTGGAGGCTACGCGGCGGATAGATCGCGGCGAGGTGCATTACCCTCCCAAGACCCGTGAGGTTTATGCAGCCAAGGAAGAGGATAGGGCCCCTCTTGAGCGGGAACGCGTTGGCAAGGATCTGACCCGGACGTTGGCGGAGATCGCGAATACCAAGATCGTGTTTCACTCGCTGGCAGCGGAAGCGTCTTCCGAGAACCGCGAAGATATTGCTGAAGTGCTGTTCCGCGCAGGTGAAGTCTTAGCCAAGGGCGGGCAGGTCGAAAAACTAGGAGATGTCTACATGGCCGAGGACGAGTCATTCGAGGATCTGCGTAGCCGTTACGCGGAAAAAGTCGCAAACATCGAGGACCTGATCGAGGCAAAGCCGGATGCGGAGCGGCCAGCGCTGGAGAAAACCCTCAATGCCATTCAAGCGCGGGTGCAGCATATGCAGCCGCTCGGGTTGCGTTCGAATTCACTCTCCGAGACCCCGTCAGAAGGCGGGGTCTATTCCGAAGCCAACATTCAGGAAAGCCAGATCGATCGCTTGTCGGAACCACGGGTGCGCGCCCGCGTCGATGCGGCACTGCGCGGCACCGGGATCAGCACATCCGAGGTTGTGGCCCGCATGGAGACAGGCGCGCAAAACGCGGCACTGGAACATCAGTGGATCGCGGATGATCTGTCTAAAGTGGCAGCAGCGAAGGATCTGAACCTTGAGCGGCGCGTGGATTTGGAACAGGCACGGGATATTCTCAATGATGTACATGTGCAGCTTGGGACCATGTTGGAGCGGATAGGCGTGCTGCGCCGCGACGGGGTCATTGAAGAAGCCCGCGAAGTGCAGTCGCATGTCACGGACGCCCAGATTGAAACCGCTGCCAATGCCGTTCGCATCGAGACACGGATTGAGGCCCGGATTGAGGATCGTGATGAGGCCGTGATCGAAAGCATTGCCGTGGAGCGGTTGGAGGACGAACAGCGAGATTATCTGCGGGACCGTCCAGAGCTGATTGCCCGCCCGACAGATGTGATTCGCATGAGCGAGGAGGGCAGAGCAGTGATCGTAGATCAGACTGCGGCGGATCAGATCATCATTGAGGTTGAAGCGGCTAAGTTGGGTGCGCATAGCAGGACACCAATCTCAACGGCTATCGCGCGCGATCTTCAGGCGCGGTATCCTGATATGCCTGAGCAGTTAGCGGAAGGTCTCGGCGACACTTACGAACGTGTCTATGAAGCGCGCGGCGCAGAACGTGAGATACGCTTTACAGAGCGCGAGACGGCTCAGATTGAGACTCCCGAACTGTCCCGTGTTATCGTCCATGAACGGGCAGGGGACCTCTCATCACCTTTTGAGGCCGAAACCGATCGCGAGGCCTTCCGCACCGAGGTGGCGCAGGTTCTGGAGGCGGCGCAGCTGGATCGTTTGAAGGACGGTGACAGCGATGCTTTTGAAAACGTCATCGAAGACCGTCTTGATCGGCTCTATGCCGCGAAGGTCTATCTGCAATCGGATGCGGCAACAGCAAACTCGGACGCTTTGCGCCAGGTCGTTGATGAGTTGGCAGACGTTGAAGTTGAAAAGCACCGTGCGGCGGACGTGGACGGCGAGACGGAGCGGGGCCAAATCCATTGAGCGGGTCCATGGGCAGGGCGCGTATTGCGATTGGGGTGGTGTTGGTCACCTTGGTCGCGGGTGCGATGGGTGAGACCATCGCCTCTGCAGTGCTGACCTTCAAAGCGCTTGGGTTCAGCGCTGATATCGACTTTGGCTACATTGCGCAGAACTATCTCTGGATACGCGACAGTCGGTCGGATGATTTCCAGTTGATCAACCTGATCATCGGCGCCTGTGCGGCCGCAGGGTTGATGATGAGCCTTGCCATGTCAGGTTCTGCCCTCACGCGCTTTGGTCAAACGCACTGGCAAAGGCGGGGAGAGATGAAGGTCAATGGGTTTTTTGGCAAGCCAGGCACGGGGTTTATTCTGGGGAAACTGGGCAGTCCAAAGTCCCGCACGCGCTACATCAGCTCAAGAGTGTTTCCCCATGCGTTGATCGTTGCCCCAACAGGACGCGGCAAAACCACCGGCTTTGTGATCCCGAACCTTCTGACGTGGCAGGGGTCTGCAGTCACTCTGGATGTGAAGGGCGAATGTTTTGAGGCGACGGCGCGTCACCGTGCGGCCCAAGGCGACAAGGTCTACCGCTTTGCGCCCACCGATTGGGAAGGCAAGCGGACCCATCGCTATAACCCGCTTCTGCGCATCTATGAGTTGGAAGACCCTGCGCGCCAGCAGATGGAATTGCAGCTGCTGGCGACCTTATTCCTTCAGAGTGACAACGATCGCGTTCAAGGCCTGTTGAAGGGTGGTATTGATCTCTTCGTGGCTGCAGGATTGCTGGCGTTCCAGCGCAAGAAGCCGACCTTGGGCGAGATTTACCGGATCTCGGCCTCGGGCGGCAACAAGCAGAAAGAATACGTGGCTCGCGGCCATGAGATCGACAATAAAGCTGCGAAACTGATCTTTACGCGGTTGGCCTCGACAAACAACGACACTCTGACCTCCTATGTCTCGCTCCTGATGACCTCAGGTCTGGATCAGTGGCAGAATCCTGCGATTGACGAGGCAACGCAGGTCTCGGACTTTGACTTCCGGACGATCCGCAAAAAGCCCTTCACCGTCTATCTCGTTGTCCAACCCCTGATGGTGAAACCGCTGGCGCCACTGATTAGATTGTTCTTCTCGGATCTTCTCTCGGCCATGCAAGACAAGGAACCAGGCAAAGACGAGCCTTGGCCGGTGATGATTATGCTCGATGAGTTCAACCGCCTCGGCAAAATGCCGATTGTCGTCGAGAGCATTGAAACACTGCGGGCCTATCGTGGGCACTTAGCGATCGTCACGCAAACCATCCCCGCCCTTGATGAAATCTATGGAGAAAACACCCGCCGTGCACTTCAGGGCAATGCGGGTGTTAAGCTTTATCTGACGCCCTCTGATGAAAAGACAATTGAGGAGTTGAGCAAGGCGGTGGGTAAAACCACGAAGACGGTCATTACTCGGTCCAGATCTATTGGCAAGAACCCGTTCGAGGGGCGGAGCCAGTCAACGCGGACGGAAGAGACGTCGTTATTGCCGGAGGATGAGGCCCGCCGCTTACCTCTGGATGAAATTATCATGGTTGTTGATGCGCAGATGCCGGTGCGGGCCAAGCGGATCCAGTATTTTGATGATCGGTTTTTTGCTGCGATCCATGCGGGGCAAAAAGGGGAGTTGCCGTTTCCAGTGATGGGAATGGGCGGGGGTGGCGACTCTGGAGTGGGGACAGGCGTTTCTGGTCCGACGACGCCTCAACCTGGTGGTAGTGCTAGTGTTGCTGAACGGGATGCGGCCACGACAGATCAGAAGATCGGTGATAGCGATGCGCCCCCAGCACCCCAAACGAAGACCGTGGCGGTGGTTCAGGCAGTTGTTGCCGAAGAAAGGCGGCAAATGGAGATGGAGTTTGCTGAGCAAGCAGCGGAGCCAGATAGAAAGTCAAATGATGTCGAAACCGAAGAACTCGCAGATGCTGTCGACGATCTAGGTGATTTGGAAAACAGTCTTGCGAAGGGCGTGACGCATTAGGCTTGGCGACAGTAAAGTAGGGCGGCACAAGTGGCCGTTATTCGTTTGATTTTCGTGGAAGCGGTCGCTCGTCGTGGGCGCGGCGAAGGTTCCAAAAGAGCCCAAGCACTAAATCGCTCCGCGATAGGGGCGCTTGTTTCTGGCGTTGCACTGAGCTGGGATTTGTTTCGCGATTTGTGATGTTGGGTGTGTGCTGTTGGTCGAGGTGATTTTGCCTCGATTGACA